>Ga0116143_10001637_pt1 | contig 26308 bp, 29 predicted proteins | sample AD_UKC034_MetaG_FD_89745 | JGI IMG/M metagenome (GOLD analysis project Ga0116143, IMG submission 89745) | Active sludge microbial communities of municipal wastewater-treating anaerobic digesters from USA - AD_UKC034_MetaG | ecosystem: Engineered > Bioreactor > Anaerobic > Digestate | place: USA...
CCTCGGTGGCCAGATTATCGGTGAATCAGGCTCCGGCAAACGTATCGACACTATCGCCACGGCACTCCATGAGGGGTTGACAGCTGAAGAGATGATCAACGTTGACTTAAGCTATTCCCCTCCCTATTCCCCGGTGTGGGATCCTGTAGCCACGGCCGCCCGGAAGGTTGCCTCGTTGCTGTAAATCGATTATCGGAACGCACCGGGTGACCGGCGCTGCTTACATCAAGGCAGGCTTGATGGGTGTTGAACAGAACCAGGACATGAAGGAGCAAAGGCGCACTGCGTTATATGCAGTACGCCTTTGTTGTTTTTTGATAAGAGCCTACGTGGGTCAGATTCTCACTATATGCTTCAAGAAAGGATCGACTGTAAATCGTTCTGGTGGCCTAACGGTTCAGAGGTTTTAAGCCGCCTTCTCTTCAGCCACGGTTTCACCTTCCGCAGAGAAGGCCCAGCCGATAAAATGGAACCGCTCCGGTTTGGCAATAGCTGCTCTTCGGGACTCTTTGAGCATCGTCACCGGCATGGATACCGGCGTTTGCACCGCCGCGGCGTCCGCAAGCTGGCGGCGCGCCATCTGTGAAGTCCCATCCCACAAGTAGGTGGCTGTCTGCAGCTTCACTTTCTTTGCTGCGAGTTCCTGCAAAAAGTCGCGGATCGTCGTTATCGCGCGGGAAAGAGCCCACACTCGCTCAACCAGAAAGATTTCAGCAGGCCCGGAATAATCAATCATTGCCTGAATGCCAGGCCGCTTCAGCAGCTCTTCCTTAGAGTGCTCATCTTCAAACCAGGCGACCACGTCGATGCCGTTCTCGGCTGCATACGTACGAATCAATTCCTTTTGATAGGCGCGGCTGATTACCGTACCTGTAGAGCCGGACCGTATATCAGCAACATAGGCAATAGCTTTCTTCATCATGGTGGGCTTGCTTGCTGCTGCCGGCGTGGCTATATCAGCCTCGAGCGCCATGTCTTGTTTCGTCATCGGCTCGGAGGCAACAGCTGTAGCAATCTCCCGGCGCACCATCTGTGAGGTGTAATCCCACAAGTAGGTGGCGGTCTCCAGTTTCACATTCTTTGCAGCTAGAACGTTGAAGAATTCTCGCAGCGTTGCCATCGAGCGGGAAAGCGCCCACACCCGCTCAACCAGAAAAACCTCAGCAGGGCCATCGTAGGCTACCATGGATTGGATGCCAGGTCTCATGAGCACGTTTTCTTCATAGAGCTCATCCTCAAACCACGCTGCCACCTCAATGTCGTTCTCGGCGGCATACTGCCGAACTAATTCCTTCTGGTATGCGCGGCTGATAACTTCACCCGTGGTTCCGAGAATAATGTCAGCGGTGTAGGCGATTGCTTTCTTCATGGTGATTCTCCTTTCTTGTTCAGTGGCAGTATACCTACTATTCGTGTGATGTGCTTCAGAATTCGTGTTGCTTTCACCGATCCGCGTAGCAAGCCGCATGCCAAGCATGTAAGTGTCTAACATGATTTAGGAATAAAAAATGGGCGCCACCAGTGCTAGGAATCCCGACTGAGAACTCTATACACCCTTCCGTGCGCAGTGGAAAACTATAGCCTTGATAAGTTGCTGAGATGAAAAGGTAAATATCAATTTCAGGGTTGACGACCGCGGCACCTCAACCCTGTATAGAACCACTATACATGTATAAAAGGCTGCCTTGTTAATACGAGGCTCGGTTGGTCAGCGCTGTTTGGTCCAGAAAGGCACTAGTCAGTATGTGGGTGCCTTTTTTGATAAAGCCCGGGAGCGTGGAGGCACAAGGAAATCAAGCGTCCGGTTGGTTTTGAGTTCTTTGAGAAAAAAGATGACAGCAAGAGGACACCAATTTAGGCCCATGGACAGAGTAATACGAGTTATGGAAGCAATAGGGCGGAGCAGGTATGAAAGCGCCTGCGTGAGGATCGTCCGCAAGCGGGTAAATACACGTGAGCAAGCACGTGCCGAAGGTTAAGCGGAGACTCGTGTTCTTTTTATAGTATGCTTTTGTTACTGCCCAACATCACCTGAAGCGCTGCAGGTGATGCTGGGGTAATACTCTCCGGCGAAGTCTGCCAAAGCAGATCTATCGTTGAGGCAGCTGCGAAAGCCGGTTATGTTAGTGGAGTAAGATTCTACACAGTTCTGAGTATAGAAGTAGGGAGATTCGGGTAAGAGAATATCAGATGGCAGTATGTGCCTGATAATAACCGCTGCTCCATACCGCTGATTGATCGCATCCCAGCCGAACGGCAGCCAGTTGGCTACATCAGTGGGCTTCTTATCCGGTGCAGAAATAACGACCGTCACCCAGCCATCATCAATAATAAATTCATTATCGCTCATGCAGTCGATCGTGGTCGTCGTTTGCGGGATGTGCGTGCAGACAGACCAGTACCGGGTCTGCTGGGTATCCGGGTCAATGATCTCTCCGCCCTCAGTGTCCGGAAATGTTGGAGCCTTGAAACGGACGGTGACGATTTCTCCATAGCGTTCGTCGAAATTGGCCATGAAGTAGCCGGCAGCGGCGTTTGCATAGGGAAAATTCGTGTTGCCGGCAAACCAATCCTCTTTACCAGCGGCTTTCGGTACTGCACTACCTGTGATCGGAGAAAGCGGATCCGCCAGGCATGAATCGGGCAATGAGTCGGTATGGCCCGGGGCTGTTTGCTGTTCTTGAAGGGTACTCTCTCCTACGAGAAAGATACGAGGAAGCTCCTGCTGGCCCTGCTTTTCCCATTGTCTGGCGCTGTATCCCGCAGGGATCTTTGCATTGCTCTTAATTTCATTCCAGTATACCCGATAAATGAGGCCGTAAGTGCCATCGCTGCGTCTGGGTTTAGCATAGAGCGTATTGGCGGGCCGCTCTTCCGGTATCTCGTCCAAGCCTGCTACCAGTTGCAGGCGGATCGTGTAGTGAAGGCGCTGCCGGTAGCGCGGATAAGGAACTTCGTCTCTGATAGGGTTCAGGGAGCCGGGATCGGGGTCGATCTGACTATCATACATAGTGTCAAAAGGGGATATCTCCCCATAGGTCTGAAATGAGGAGAACCGGGCATTGGCATATTCGCCGCGGATTTCATAGTACTGAGACGGATCAGCGGGTGTTGAAAGCGTTACCACCCAGTATACACAGTCTTGCTCGACGTAGTAAGAATCGGGGGGGGCATCAAGACCATCCCTTTCAAAAGTCCAGCCGAATTCTTTCTCAGACCAGCTGATGCTTGGGAAAAACATGCCGATGAGAGCCATGGCGGCAGCCATGAACGAGTACCAGGCGATCCGGTTGCACTTAAGGAGCATTCTTTCTCCCTGACTACGTTAACAGGCAGGAGGAATAGTCCGGTGCGTTCACTCGCTTTCCCACCTGCCGCCCTCCACCCTCTCCTGAAAAGGTGTCTCCAGGCAGCTCCACAAGGTTGCTGCAGCATACCATATAGTGCAGAATAGATCAATAATCTTAAGCGACATAAGGGAGCCAAGACTCCGATAGGTTTTGAGTCCTGGAAAACTCAAAATTCCCAACTCCATTTGTGTTGACCGGTTCACCGAATCATGGGATCTTATAAGTATTCGAAAGACTATCCTGCGGAACAATTTCTCAGATGAGGAGCACTATATGAAAGTTTTGGGAGTTCTCGGAAGCCCGAGGGTGGGAGGAAACAGCGACATTTTGTTGGAGCAAGCACTGGCCGGAGCGAAGGATAAAGGGGCGGCAGTTGAGAAAATCATTCTCTGCAAGAAGAATATCTCCGGATGCTTGGACTGTGCACAGTGCAATGAAGCCGGAGTATGTGCCATTCAGGACGACATGCTGGGGATTCACGAAAAGATCCTTGAAGCGGACTGCATTATCCACAGCTCTCCGGTCTATTTTTGGAGCATGACCTCCCAAATGAAAGCTTACCTGGATCGGTGGTGCGCTTTTTTTGATGCCGAATGGCAATTGCATAAAACCTATCAGTCCAGAATGCAAGGGAAGAAGATTGCCTTGATTACGGTGTGCGCAGATCCAAAGGTGTCTACTGCCGATCCCATCGTTCACAGCTTCAAGACGACGTGCGAATTCTCCGGTCTTCAGTGGCTCGGGGCTGTGCAGGCGTCGGCCGGCCTGAAGGGCGAGATCGCCAAAAATGAGATTGCCATGAAGGAGGCGTACGACTTGGGCAAAAAAGGAGCCTCACTGTAAGAAAGGGCAATTCCTTTTTCTCTCCAAAGAGGAGACACTGTCACGGCAGGGATGCCTGAAGCATAAGGGAACAGATCCTTACTATTTTCGACAATTCGAGGCCTGATGTGCACAAGGCACAGAATGGCGACGTCTTTATGAAGTATTTTTGCGCGTATGGCCGCCTCACTGGCGGAGGAACAAGCGCGAAGAGTATCTTTGGAGCAATTGGGCCAGCAGTAAGGATCTGACTTCAATCGCCCGCCGGCTGTCTCTATTCTTCAGAATGGTACTTAAAAGAAAGGCTTATGCGAGCCCGGTAGACTTTTACTTTGTTGTCTTCGATGGTCTGGTCCAGCTGGACTACTTCGGCGATCCGAAGATCATCGATACTTTTTGCGGTCGTTTCGATGGCATTCTTAACTGCTTCTTCCCATGAATTTGTACTGGTCCCGACGAGTTCTATAATTTTGTACGTAGTATCAACCATGGTGTGTCTTCCTTAATGGCATGCAGTATGGTAGCGAAACTTCGCTGTTAAATCAGAATATAACACCCTTATTCTCGCGATCAGGGATCCGCGGCTGAGCGCCGTGAACCTGCGGACTGTCAATCGTTATAATAAAAAATCACCTTACCGGTCAAGCTGGATTTTTACACTCAGCCTCCTAAGCACTTTTTGAGATGGATTTTTTTCATCTTCTACCTGATTTCTCGCCAAATAACCTTGACCCGACTCCAGCCGCCTAATCTAGAGTCATCGCTTCGACAATCGCTTCGATTATCCATTGATCAGAACCGCTGGTCTGGTTATGCTAGAGTGCAACTTTTTCAAAGGAGATTAATGAGCAGACCGGTCAAGTCATGGTTTGCCCCTTGACCACTATTGATCGGGGTTTTCCTTTTCATGTGGCAGTTATCGGGAATCCCGAGGTAAACCCTCTCATAAGAGGAGTGTGAAGTGCTTGAGGTCGATATCCCTGGCTTTGGTATAGTGAAGCTGGAGCACCTGGTTTCAGCCTTCAGTGGCACTCTTTCTTGCGACGGAACCCTTCTGCCCGGCCTTGCGGAACAACTGAATGCGGTGGTCCAGATACTGCAGATCCATATCGTGACTGCGGATACCTTCGGCAAGGCGCAGGATGAGTTCAAGAACGTACACTGCACGGTGCACATCCTTTCCGGCAGCGACCTTGATCTCCAGAAGGAGGAGTATGTACTGCGCCTGGGAGCTGCAAGGTGGTGGCCTTGGGCAATGGCAACAACGATCGTAGGATGCTCAAGGCCGCCCGGATCGGCATCGCGGTCACGGGAGGAGAGGGTTGTGCGGCGGATGCCGTCATGGCAGCCGACATCCATGCTTGAAGCCCCAGGGCGGTCTCGACCTTATGCAGCCCAAAGCGGTTAGCGGCGACACTGAGATTCTGACTCTGGTACCGTCTTGTTACAGTAATCGGGTTCGATCATTTTCACTTCAGGGAACTCTCAAAGATCGCAGCCTTACCCACTTCGGCGGCAATTTCCAGGGCAAGTAATGGAACACTATTCACTTGCCCCCTTATTCTTTCGTCGGCTATGACAAGGTACGAACTATAACCATATTATTCGATATGTTAGTGTGTTGACAAGCACGACCGCAAATCGTAAGATGAACCGTTTAAATTGAGGTGATGTCTGAAGGTATTTCCCTCGGCATCAACGGTAGTGTGGCATGAATGAGGGCTTATATGGGAACCCTTTGCGAATACCGCTATACGAAAGATTTAGAGCGCATATTTGTTTTTTTATTCACCATGACCATATGTTGCTTTATAAGCGTATATTCCAGTATTACGCTTAAAGTCACAACAGTCTATGTCCACTTGTACTATATCCCGGTATTGATTGCTTCTCTCTGGTGGAGAAGAAAAGGCATTCCTGTTGTCTTAGTGCTTACGTTATTGCTTCTGCTGCTATACGGAATTTCTCCAGGTGCAGTAGGAAGAACCGATTACTTAAGAGTTTTTATTTTCTTCTGCGTGGGTATACTGATTGCGGTGATTTCCGGCAGAGCCACACCCGCGACCACCGAGTCGTTTTCACGCATATTAACCCATACAAAACAGTTACTAAAAAAAGATACGGCAAAGATCGTCTTTATCGGTGTACTGGTTGCTCTCTCGTGTTCATTTACCGTCTACTTTCATTTCATACAGAACAGGGGAGCCGTGTTCACCCATTTTTTCTATGTCCCCATCATACTTTCAGCTTTGTGGTGGCGAGAACGTGGATTGTGGGTCGCGGTCTTCCTTGCCTGCTTCCTTATATTCGGGCATCTGTATCTGCGTAATTACACGGACACAATGAATGATTTTTTCAGGGCCGCCATGTTCATTGCGGTACCTATTTTCATTACGTTTCTGGGAGACAAGATCTCCCTGGCGGAAGAGAGAATCCACTATCTTAATTATGTTATCAGCCTTATCAACAGGATCTCCAGACTTGTCGTGGATGAGATAGACAGGAACAGACTGGCCGACGGCATTACTTCAGTGCTTGCTGCGGTTCCTGGCTGTCATACCGTCACGGCAACTCTCTTTGAGAGAGATGGCCTTCCTGAGAAAACAGTGGTAAAAAAGAACGATAGCAGGCCACTGGTACACAAGATAGATGGGGATGCCCCGCTATGCCACGAGAACCTCAGCTTGGATGAAGGCGTTAAGATAACGCATTGTGACGAATGTAATGCGTGCCGGCAAAACGGTGGATCCGTTTCTCTGTCATACCTGATTCATCATGAAGGTATTGCATATGGCACTATGACAATTGTGTCGTCAGAAACAGCCGATAAGGAAAACAAACAGGTTCCTCTTTTCAAAACCGTCTGTGATGAATTTGCCTACGCTCTACACTACCTTGAGATGGAAGCAAAAAGGAAAAAAGCAGAAGAGCAGCTCTACTATAATGAGCTCAGGGCAACAACCATTCTTGAATTAGGTAAAATGACTGATGCCTCGTTTGAGAACATGAGGCTATATGCCCTGAAGGAAGTAGTCAGAATCACCAAAAGCGAGGCAGGCTATATCGCGGTTATTGCCGATGACAACAACTCCATTGAATCCTTATCGATGATTACGGGAAAGCATCACGATACGGAACAACGCCGAGGATATCTCTGCGGTAGACAACTATGCGGCAGACTGTGGAAAACTGTAGATGGCAGAAGGCCCTGCATAACGAACGACCCTGCCGAGCTTCTAGAGATTGCAGCCCTGTATCATCAAGACCTCGTACTGAAACAGCATCTGGATGTTCCGGTAATCGTTTCAGACAAAGTAACGGCTGTAATTGGTATCGGCAACAAGGATACCGCCTATTCTGACAGTGATATCCGGCACGTCACCCTCCTGATGCAGGGAATATGGGCAATCCTTAAGCATAGACAGGCCGATGAGGAACTTGCCCGCTACCGGGATACCCTTCAGGAAATGGTACGTGCAAAGACAGAAGAGCTGGAAGAGGCGAACAATCACCTTATGATTGAGATATCCGAGCGCAAACAGCTCTACAGAGATCTGGAGAAATCATCTCGTGAGCTCGAGAGATTTGTACATACTGTCACGCACGACCTAAAATCGCCCCTTTTAATTATGGGTCTTTGCGCAAAGAGGATCGAAAAAACACAGGAAACAGCTCTCGATGAAGCCAGCAGGAATCATCTCCGGCAGATTATTAAGAACACCATTCGAATGGAGGAACTGATCAAGGATGTCCTCGCATTGTCAAGAGTCGGCATGGAGCAGGGCAATAAAGAAGCAATCGATCTCAATCAGTTGGTAGGAAAAATTTCAGACAGGTTTGCGCCTCTCTTCAAGGAGCGGAATATTCATCTGGAAGTCGACCGTTCATTACCGGAAATTGTTGCAAACAGAAGCCAGGTGGTACAGGTTTTTGAAAACTTGATCACCAACGCGGTTAAATACATGGGAGACCAGGAATCTCCCCTGGTGAGAATCGGGTTTGATTCCGTTGATGATTCATCATGCTGGTTTTATGTTGAAGACAACGGCATAGGTATCGCCGAGCGAGACCACATAAGAATCTTTGAGGAATTCTATCGGACTCATGACACTGATGTGGAAGGAAGCGGGATCGGCCTGGCTATTGTAAAAAAGATCATTGAGAAACATGGGGGTTCCATCTACGTGAAATCTGAGCCAGGAAAAGGGAGCAGATTCTGTTTTTCAATTCCAGCAGAGAAAAATTAAACAGCTGGTTACACCTCCGGGAGATAGAGGTGCTTTTTCGATTTTATACATCCAGGAGGAAGGCGAAGGCATTGCTCACTGGATTAACCAACGGCCATCGGACTCGGAACAGTGGCAATCGCTGCGGTCGATACCCGAGTTGCCGTGCGGTTTCCGCCACCTCAAACCCCTGCTGCACAAGCTCCTGAGTCCAGCTACCCCCGCAAACGCAGTTTATGTACCCAGTGAACAACGACCCTGCCTGCCCTCAATGGTACCGTGGTCGCAGGTGCGAACCACCCTGTTAATCACCTTCTTGAGCGCGATCGGAAAGGGAGATGATTCCATTCAACACTCCCATGCAGGCACGGCCGTCAGGCATGAGGTATATCTGCCCCCAGTTGCTGTTCATCCGGTAACCGGTTCCGGCAAAGATCTTATTGATTGTTCGGCCGGTCTCAAAGTCAATCATTACAAAGTACCAGGCCATGGCGCCGGGATGGCCCGGCACCGGCTCGCGGGTGTAAAAGTAAATCAGGCCCGTATCAGTCGAAAGCTTCGGCAGTGTAGTCTGCATCTTCTCATCGCTTGTCCATACCACATCACACCCGGAGCGATCTTCCCGCACATCGATTCGCGTAATACCAGGTGCCGTGTAGTCACTGCCGACAGGACCGTTGTAGCCATAGTTATTCATGATAATGAGGCTGTTCCTGTACCCGATGAAGGAGTTTTCCGCCACTCCCTCGTATGGCTGGAAAAGAGGAACCTTGCACACGAGCCGGTCACCGGAGAAGTGTTTTCTGCGCCGGTACACGAGGAGGTTCGGGTGCTCGTCCGCATTGTCGGCGATTGCAATCAGGTCATGACCGATAAGCGTCGGGGTCGTGCCTGATCCGAGCGTTAAGGACCCAGGCTTCAGAACCGTGCCTCGCTCATAGGGGATACACCAAGAGTAGACCAGCGCACCGGTGAATCGGTCTCGCTCGAACCGGTAGAGAGCAAAATCGCTGAGCACATATACGCCGTCTCTGGCAACAGACAGCGAGTTTTGAATTTCCTCGTCATTGTCCAACTTTATTGAGCGAACGTCTTTCGAATCCATGTCGATGAATCCGATTACACCTTCGCGACAGGTGAACCAGATAGCGCCGTTCCAGTCCGGTATGGCATCCGTAACCCGCGGCAGACGACTGTCTCCCTGGCGATCGGTAAAGCGATACTGTTCCAGATGATCATTCAGATCGAAGTCTTCCTCTACCACCCATTCATAGCCGGGCTTGATTTCATCCGGAGCGGACTGATCGAGAACGTTCAGGCGATAGAAGCGAATATGCCGGTCAGCGGCAGCCACAATCGGGCGATAGTCCTGATCCACATGAAAGTAGGCCCCGCCCGACGTGTCGTTCATGATTTCATCGATATCGAGGGGAAATTGCGTTGTCTCGCGCTGCGGCAAGGGGTATCTGACCAGCGGTTCAAGCGTGACCGGGTCGAAAGCAATGAGATGCATGGCGGCAAATCCGGCACTCACGGTGTACAGGAATCCACGCGGGTCATAGACCATGGTGGCGCACTCACCGCCAATACTCCCCTCAGCATGCGTCAGTATCAGCGGATTGATACCCAGCGGTCCAGGGCAGTTGCTCACGTCGCTGGAGTAGCTGTCATTATGCATGCCGTTGAATCCTTGGGGCGACAGGTAGGGATGCTGAGGAATGGTGTGTTCGGGGAGGGGATTCCTGTGGGCAGGTGCACCCCAGTACCTGATGGCCTGGTTCCAGCCGACGGGGCTTTGACCGATGGTGCCGGCAATTTCTACCCGCTGCTCGGCGTTTACCGGGAGAACTTCTGATGCGCTCGTTGCGGCAGTTCCAAGGCTTACGCTTATGGCCGCAAGGAGACAGCATATCACCTTCGTTGATGTGAACATGATTGATCGTGCCCCTTTTTTTCTGCTGCGTCTCATTTGGTTTTGTCTGGATTTACGATGGACTCACTGCCGGGGTACTATCCCGGGGCACCACAGGTAATTATTTTCCTTGGAGCCAGTTTTTGCTCGCGCTGAACAAAGGCGCTGAGACCCTGTAACCGATTGCCGAGCGTGCTCTGCGAGGATGCTATCCTTAGTCAACGTTCCTGTCAATAAGTAAGTATGGTGCTCCCGGAATTATTCCGGAAAACAAAGCGGGATCGAATGTTTGTTTTTGACAATTCAAGGTGGGTCGTATCGAGGATACGGGATGATAAGGTTTCCGCAGGTCACGTACTACGGCACATGCTATCGCCTCACTATTCAAGGAGCACGAGAGGAGTATCTACGGAGCAATTGTCAAGATCAAAGATTTGACCCCCAATGTGACCCAATGACTCCGCTATCTTGCCACAACTACCACATGATCCACATAACCGTATGTACCTGGGGAAGTTCCAGAGCACCTAAAGAGGATTGCCACGTTCCGCTGCCCTGCGGGAATTTCATACCAATGCATGCTCCAATCAGCATCCTGGTGTGCACCGAGTTCTACCCAATCTGAGTCCTCACTCACATCTGGATTTGCATACGTCGAATAGCGAACGTGAATAGTGGAACTCTCTGCCGTTTTGACTGTATACCGCAGTATCACCCGAGAAGAATTGATGGTACTGAGAGTCTTCATGACATAGCCTTGGATTGCGGGAAGCAAAGCTCCTTTTAGATAACAGCAGCGGTCGCCTAAGCAGGGAGTGAGAATGGTTGTTCCCTGGGATTCAGGACTCTCGCGATTGGTTCTCCACACACCCGGCCATGTTTCATCACTGTCGAAGCCTGACATAACCATCACAGTATAACAATCATAAGCGGTATACACCGCAGGTACTAAATTATGCCAGACCCGGTTCTGAACATTTTGTATGAGATTATCGGTAAAGAATAATGCGGCATAGGGCGGATCAAGTTCCCAGCTGATCCAAGGAATGGTACCACGTGCGCCGTCACTGCTCATCACATATCCGAAGTTGTCTGCAATAGCATAATGAGGCAGCCACCCGCCGATGCCATAATCCGCATCGATTCCGAGATCGGAACACCGCATTGAATCGTTTACCCGTGGGGTGCGCATGAGATCGATCAGGTCCCTGGGAAGAAGAATAGGGGTGCCCGTGGTTCGAGTGCTGTCTGCGAGAAATGCAGCAAGAAATTTCATGTAATCAAATGGTGTGGTTACGAGTCCGCCACCGATCCGAGGATTTTCTGGCTGATTTTGTTTTTCACCGTCATACGTACAAACCCAACCCATGCCCTCGTTCTGTCCGGGAATTTCAATGTCAAGGGGAATTTCAATCAGATCGCGAAAAAGCTGACAGAAGCGGTAGTTCGGTCCATTGGTTTTTTGTACCCATTGTTCGACAACTCCGCCGGCTACCTGGTAGGAGGCGCCACCGTAGCAAAATACTGTACCGGGTTCAGACTCCAAAGGTGCGTTGCCTAGGTGCGCTGCTGCATCGTGTAGGTTAATAGTGCAGTCATCGAGGAGAGAATCGTCTCCTGGCAATCCGGAAGCATGATAAAGACATTGAATAATGCTAATCTGATTCTTGTAAGGTGTGTCCCATCCATCGTCAAACCAATCGGATACGAGTGCTTGGTCAAGATCAGGCCCCAGGATCTTCATGACGAGTGTTGCCGTCAGCCATTTGGTAGCTGAGCAGACAGGTCGCTCGGTATTCCTGGAATAGCCATTCTGGTAGTTCTCATACATGAGCACCGGCTCTTTGGTAGCATCGTTGAACTCGTCGGCAATAAGCAGAGCCGCCCCCTCGAGGCGGGCTGCCTGGGTTATATCCTCCATCAGTTCATCAACCTCAGTCCAGTCATAACTCCATCCACGAGCATGTGGAATGAGGAACATCACGCAGAATACAGTAATAGCCGGTAACAGCTCAAAATTTCGCATGGCTCTCCCTTTAGACGAATGGGAACATTCGCTTGTTCACATGTACACAGTAGACAGCAGCAAAAGCCATCCCCAGGTAGGAAAAAAGGACTTGGATCAAGAAGGTGAAGTCGATGTCCATCCTGGTAAAGGGGATACGAAACGGGCGATCCCGCTTGTGAAAAAGTAAATGACGGAGGATGCATTCATTGAATAGTGGGAAGCCACTAAATCACGGCCGTAATCTGCTATTCTCGGGGCCTTAGATTTGGTACGGGAGTGTTTTTAGGAAGGTATGAGCATTGAAATCATCACGTATAGCAGACGGGGAGGCTCGAGGGGACGTGATTCAAAATATTCGTTTAAAGATCAAACAGCACGAGAGCCATGGGTATGTGGCCACCAAGTGAATAATACAGTGAACAACGTCCACTTGACTATTCAGCCGGTAACGCCACCTGACGTGGGCGTCTCAGGAAATCCTGATTTGATTTCATATCCCTCGATGGTGTCTACAAAGCAGCTCGCCTTGTGAAAAAGATGGCGTGCGGTATCCCATTCCATCGTTACGAGATCTTGATAATCCGATTTCTGCCGCAGCTCAAAAGCCCTATGCAGGTCTTTGGAGAGCTCCTTGGGAAAGATCCCCGTCTTGTAGAATTCACGATCGAACAAGCTGATGACCCCGCTATGTTTACGCGGAACTTTCTCCAGGTTTTGAAAGAGCGCCAGCACAGAATAGAACATGGCATAATATGCACGATTGATGACCCCCTCAGGAGAGCCATCGCACAGCAATATACTTTCTGCATCGTGCAGGGCACTGCGGGCGCGTTCAAGCCGATAGTGCACGAGAGCCTTCAGGTCTTCGTCTTTCATATATAGATTCCCTCTTGTTGAACTGTTCGCACAAAAGACGAGTAGCGGAGAGGACTCTGCTCCCATTCTGCCACTGAATACACGATCGGACAGACCACGATGCCGTCATCCACTCCCGCCTCCCAGGCGCAGTCGCTAACGTACTCCTCGGCCTCGGACGTGCGCTGGTCCAGAACCACCACGATATCCATGTCAGAGTCCGGTGCAGCATCGCCTCGCGCTCGCGATCCGAAGAGGATCAGGTGGACCACGTGCAATTTTCCTAAGAGGAGTGCTTTAAACCGTTCGAGGACTATTTCTTCAGTCGCATTCATTTTCTCAATCTCCAGCGGAATTAATCCGGTTATCTGCTCAAGGTTTGGATTAGCTTTGATTATTATCTCACATGGCTTGAATAACGCAAGTGACTATAATAGTAAGATAATGGAGCCATATGCGAATTCTCTGCCTCTCCCAAAATTCGATCATGCCTCCTGGCTAAGTCCATTTCCGTTTGCTCAAGGGGACGTGATTCAAAATATTCGTTTAAAGATCAAACAGTACGAGAGCCAGGGTATGTGGCCACTAAGTGAATACAGTGAACAACGTCTCCTTGACTGTTTTCAGACTTGATCTCAATGAGGCTGTCGCTCATACTCGTTATAACTAGAAACAAAAACAGCGAGGCCGCTTCAACTCTATGCCTCTTCAGCACAGACGACGACTCTCGCTTACGCAGATAAGCTACTGGTGCCCCAAACCCCTTACACTTGAACTTTGGATTCCAGTGCATATGACTTCTCCATTCTCTTTTCTTTTTTTATTCTCTCCCTCTTTTTATTCATTATCGGAACGTTATGTTTAGGAGCGGTAGAAAAATCCCCTAAGTTTGGTCAGCAAGACGTTATAATCCTACTCATCGGTAGCATGCCACCCTACAGACAGCAATAGGGCGTTTGTCCTATTTTCTCTAACGAATAACAGTAATGTGATGAGATGGCCGAGACTACGGCAAATTGTTGTATCCAATACTTTCAAACGAAAACAAAAATCCGACCGGCATGTACCCAATCGTAATGGAATACGTGCCAGGTCTGAATTATCGCATTTGCGCTGAAATATGGTCTTGGTTTCTGCCTCTAAACATGAGCATGTAAACAGAATCTGGTTCGTTCAGTTCATGGGTGACTGATACTCTTCGGCTCGATTTCTGGCGTGTCAGGAGATGATGGGAGCGGTTTTCTCGCGATAGGTGCACGCAGGAACAGTGTGATGGTCGCGAAAGCGGCCAAGAAAATCAATCCGGTAACCGCAAAAACGCCGCGCAGTCCGAACCAGGCGGCAACTGATGCAGCAAGCAGGGGCGAAACGGTTCTTCCCGCAGCGTTTACTGAGTTATCGAGTCCGTAAACGCTGCCTGCATCAGACGGCAGGGAACAATGCGCCAGCAGCGCGCTCAATGAGGGAATCAAGCCGCCGATACCCACCCCGGTCATTGTGTGGAGGATCAAAAGCTGCCACGGAGCAGAGACATATGTTTGCGGCAGATAAAAAAAACCGGTTCCAAGAGCGCAATAAAGAGCCACACGCCTGTGGCCCGCACGGTCGCCGAGTCTTCCGAAATAGAGTGCGCTGAGGGTGCTTGCTGCTGAAGACGCGCCAAGAATGATGCCGGTATAGCCGGCGATGTGATGGGTGCCGGGCATGAGTGACATCATGAAAAGCGGGAGAATCGGCGACAGCGCGGTTCGTCCGATGCTGCTGTAAAATCGCAAAACCAGGGTGACCGTCAGGCCGGGTGAGCCGAGAATTCGCTTCCAGGTGCGCCAGAATGTGCAAGGTCCCTTCTGTCTCTGAGCTGATGGCGCGGAAGCACCGTCTACGCTTGTCCACACGGAAATGCCGGTGCCGACAAGTAGCGCTGCGGTGATCATGAACGTTGCGCGGAAGCCGAGAAGATCCGATAGCACACCGCCGGCAACCTGCCCGACCGATACGCCGGACCAGAGTCCCAGCTGCAGGATTCCCATAGCATAGCCGACTCGGTTGCGCGGCACTCTTGAGACTACAAGCGCGCTTACCGCGGATAAAACACCGCTGAGCAAGCCCTGCAGCGCACGCAGGAAAATCAATTGCTCGGCGGTAGCTACGAACCCCATCAGCAGGATGGTTATGCCGCCGCCGATCATCGAGCGCACGACCATAGGCTTGCGGCCGTAACGATCGGCCAGCGCACCCCAGATTGGCGAGGCGATCATCATTGTGAACGCTTGTGAGGAGTAAACGAGCCCCGAAAGGGTTGTGATGCTGAAATGAGAGCTGGTTGAGAGATGCGTAAGGTAAATCGGCAGGAAGGGGAAAATGCAGGAGAATCCCATTGATGTGCAAAGCTGCGCCGCGAAGCATATCCAGAGCGTCTTCTTCCAGGAATGGTGTGGAGGTAATGATTGCATATAAGAGTGTCGAGTTGGGTTTTCAATCAAACCCTCCATCATACACAAAAGTGAATAGCTTGCAAACGACAGCCATAAAGCAAGCAGACAGCGCAAGCATCATGTGCCTGTCTTCGAATTCACTTCCATAAGGCGTAAATGGGGTGAGGCCCGGACAGGGGACATGCTCTGCAGATCACATCACCTTTTCTTCGTGATGCCGATCGTTCGTCACTACCCGTCAGCGCACAGCTCTGCAGCCCTTAGCCACTCTTCGCTCTCGCTTTTCGTCTTCTGTTTCGTGGACGTTAGTGAGTACCTATAATGTCCCATGTGCGAGGCTGACACTATTGCCGTTCTGGGAAAAGGTGCAAGGGAGGGAAAAGGTCCAAGGTCGAAAATGCCGGTTACGCGGTTTCAGGCGCGCTAGGTTGTTCCTTCCTTCATCCGGCGGGTGAGAAAACGATCGAGCTGATCGGCAAAAGCCTGGCAGTCTTTTCTCCCGAAGGCCCGCGGTCCGCCCGCCATCAGGCCGTCGTCCCGCAACCCGCTCAAGAGATTCCGCACCGCCAGATACTCCTTGATGTTTTCCTCCGTATAGAGTTTGCCTCGGGGATTAAGGGCGAAGGCGCCCTTGGAGATAACCCGGTCCGCCAGGGGTATGTCTGCGGTAATTACCAGGTCGCCGGCTGCTGCGAGCTCCACAATGCGGTCATCGGCGACGTCCGGCCCTTCCGGGACGAGAAGACTCGAAATAAGAGGGGATGGCTCCGGGGGAAGCAGCTTGTTGGCCACAAACACAACCGGTATGCTCAGGCGGAGGGCAGCTCGAATCAAAATAGCTTTTGCTGCGTTGGGAAATCCATCCGCATCAACGTAAATCTGCATGAGAGGTTCCTTCTGTGGAAAAAAAGCGGTGAACTTCAGGCATGCACAATCTTCTTTAATCCGGCCGACAATGCCACCTTCCAGGCACACCTTGATGCCATGGGGATGGTAGGGCGATTTGGTGAGCAGATCCCGGACAACACCTTCCGTGAGAGTGCCGCTTCGCTGATCCTCTTTCCTGACTACTCGCACTCGCATGCCCGGTGCGATATCAACTCGATTGGTGCCGTTCAGGGCAATTCCGGGGACACCGTACGTAATTGTCGCGTTTGGGTCCGGGTTTCTGCTTGCGCTGGATGCGGGCAGTGAGATCTTCCAGAGGATTCAGAAAGCCCTCATTCTCCAGTGGACGGCCAGTCCTTTCGTCATGCTAGATGATAATTAAGTATGGTGTCCCCAGACTTTGATGGTGCCCTACCTTGTTGCGAGGAATGCCAACATCTCCGTCAGCACCGGTGTCTGACCGTGGTCCTCGAGGTGGAGCAAGTGACCGACTCCATCGATCAGAGCGCATTTCACGTTGCTGAAATTTTCTTGGAGCCAGGAGATTTCTTCATCCGTCATTACCGCACCCCGCTTCGTTTCGCCACGTATAAACAGCACGGGACAGCCGATGCTCGCCAGGATATGTTTGTAGTCATAGCCAGCGCTGAAGCTCTCGAAATCGTGAAGCAGGGAATTGAAGAAGGAAGGGTCAAGTTGCCACAAGCACCTCGCAAAGAATAAAATCCAAGCGCTGGTTATACCTGGGTAATCTTTGTACGCGTCTGCCAGTGCCAGAGCGAGATCTTGTTCAGAGTGTGCAGATTTCTTAAGATTCAGCCAAAGATCGAACATGCCCCTGCTGGAATCCACGATCCCTCGGTAATTATCGAGGATCAGAGGTGCATCCTCGATGATGAGTGCTTTCACTCTCTCCGGACATCGCGCCGCAAGCATGAGCGCAATGACACCGCCTATCGAGTGTCCTACGAGAATCGCCGGCGTATTCAGGCTTTCGAGAAAGTGCGTATTGTCTTCTACGAAATCCTGCAGACGATACGTGTTGGGAACCCACCCTGACCTGCCATTTCCTCTGAGGTCCAGAGCGTAGATGCGCCATCTTTTCGCTAGGCTTGGGATGAGGGAAAGATATTCTTGCCAGCACCACGCGCCTCCATGAAGCATGATCAATGGTTCAGCCGAAGAAATCCCGTATTCCAAGCAATTCAAGTTGACCCCATTGGCGTCAAAGATCTTTTCTTGCGGCATGGACGTCGTTGCCCCCGTTATCTAATCCGAATAAGTATTCTGAGCCAAAACACCATGAGCTCTTTCGGCCGTTATTCATATACAGAGATCTCTTTCTGTAGCCTTTCACATACACGAGTAGGATGGTTATTGAGGATCCCGAATGTGCTTTCCCTCCCGTTGCTTCATCCGTATAGAGTCGACTGCTTCCTTCTATCATGATCGTAAAGCAGACAGGGTCAGCCCCAGACATGGGACATCCTCTGCATGATCGGACCACCTTTTCTTCATGATGCCGATTGTTTCTCCCTATCCATAAATACACAGCTCTGCAGCCTTTAGCCATGCTTCGTTCTTGCTTTTCGTCTACTGCTTCGTGAATACAGTTTAGCACCTGCAGTGTCCCCTGTCCGGGCTGGCCCCACTGCCGTTTACACCAGCTTACCGTGGTCTGAGCCTATACTCATAAGTGTCTAGTCAATTTCTGACTTCTGTAGTTTTCGCCCATAGCCTGAAGGTCTATTATAAGCGCTTCGAGATCATAACCTCGGCTTCTAGAGTAAACATATAGATAGTGTTCTATGATCTCGTCCAAGGCCTTTTTTGCTCTGTGCGATCCTTTTGATACATTGATAGTCGCAATGCGATATGCGTCTTCTAGGGTAAGGGGTTCTTTTTTCATATCACTGCTTTCTTTTTTGGTGATTGTTAATTAAGCATGATCTCATAAAAGTGCTTGAAAATCAAGTGGAATTTTTGCTTGACCCCTCATGTGAATAAGGTAGATTGTAGAAGGTGGGGACGTTGTTCACTGGATTCACTAACGACCATCGGACTCAGAATAGTGGCAGACGCTGGGGCCGATACTCCACGTTGCAGTGCGGTTTCCGCTATCCTTCAACCCCTGCTGCACAAGCTCTTGAGTACGCTACCCCCGATAACACAGTTTGTGTACCCCGTAAACAACGACTCCAAGTCCGTCCAGAGAGGATCAGATGACCTGCATGCAGTTTTTGTAAGAAGAGTGCTTTAGACGTCTCAAGGATAATTCCGGGAACACCATACTTATTTGTCACGTTTTAAGCCGGGTTTCTGCTTGCGTACCGGAGTGCGGCCTGAATATCCTCAGGGATGAGATTTGTATAGGCATCCTGGAGAGCTGCGTCCGTGGCTTTTTCGCTGAGCTTACGCAAAAGCAGTTCCGCGGGAATCCGTGTTCCGCGAATTACCGGTTTACCCATCATTGCTTTGGGATTGATTTCTATCCGATCAGCGACAACCATGATAGTTCTCCTCAAATGCACATTTACGTGCAGGTACTTTTCTCCGGATCGCTGGACTAGCATTCAGCTATTCAAGAAACCAGCGGTCGTTGTAAGGAAGAAGCGAAAAGAAGTCAATGAGCTCAGACTGAAAAGAGTTGTCTTCTAGTCCTCGAACTGGATACGCAATACGGTAACGCAACAAGCATCCCTTCTCATTCTCCCTGATTCTCATTCATCCGGTTCGCGATGGGAGGTGGCCTCTTCGTCGACCCAGTCCTCCTCAGTGTAGGACATGCCTTTTCGTCCCGGTACCTTCCGTGCAGGTCCAGGCCTGTACAAGGGACAGCTTTTCGGGCCATAGCAGAAGGTTTCAAACCGGTGCTGTTTCCGCGATGGATTCCACTCGTCGATAATCATCTCCACCGGCATCCGGCATCCCCAGATACAAGTGGTGCACTTGACATGGTAGGTCCGCGTGTCCAGACGGCGATGGCCCCGGCTGCGGTAGGTTAGCAGGTCCGGCGGAATTCCTATGAACGGCGGCCCTGCAATGGTCTCACCTTCAGCCGCCTTCGCCACCGCTATCCCGCTCGTTTTATAGAAGGCTGCTGTCTCCTGGCGCGGGTTTTCCACTGATGAAGATAGTCCTTTGATTTCCATGCCGGCTTGGAACTTGTGCTTCTCGTGCGCGGCCTGACCGACAGCGATGAGGAACTCGCCTCTCTGCCCGCTAACAACCCCATCGACGCGAAGCACATAGCCAAGGTAGCTGTGGCTTCGCTGATCGAAGGATCTCATGAGGCGAATACGTGGCTGAACAGCCGTGATTCGACCACACCAAGGTATCTTTTCCGGGCTGACTTTTGAGCCAATCATAGGTGTTCTCCAAAACAGAATGTTTGCAAAGGGCCGATGAATACGCAGAACTCATTCGGCAGGAAACGAACAACCCGGCGAATGAAAATCGAATAAGGACACCCTTGTGATGGACAGACTAAGACGCTGCCCTGGTAGAGCTTTCATTCCAGGATGTAGTACTGAGAAACGTTAGAGCCTCATTTCCTCCTTCAGAAGCGGAATCGTACGTAACACCAGGTTCCCTCAATACAATGGAACCTCCAGCCCGGGTATAAAAAATCATTTAAGCTTCGAGATAAGGACATCGAGAAACTCGGAAGGGCCGATGATGGTAAACGGAAAGCTTGTCTTCTTCAGCTTCGTAGAATGCTTCTTGTCACCTGTCACCAGAAAATCAGCATGCCCCTTGGCTGCCGAGGCAAGGACGGGAATGTCTTTATCATCTGTCAACCCGAAAAAAGGGGAGAGTTCCTTTATGGAAGGAAGAGGGACGACGGTAAGATTGAGCTTGGGAAGATAACGTCTATAGACCCGCAGTACCTGAGGCAATTTGCGGGTCAGGTTTCTCTCAATTTCCAGGATATTGTACTTTCCCGTAATTCCTCTGAGGAAGGGCATGCCTAGTGATATAACATCCAGGATAATGCGGGGAGCGCCTTTTTCAGAAAGAATACCTGAGAGAATGACGTTGGAATCAAGGAAAACGTTAACGGGTTTTCTTTCCATAGGTCTCCCGGTAAAGTTCCTCGCGGTCATCCTCGAGACCAGCTAAAACGTCTTCCAGCGTGCATTGTGCCCCCTTGAGAATCTTCCTGATCTGTCGGCGAGCTTCATCCAGTTCAAGTCGCTGAGGAGTCACCAGGATCGAATCACCGAGCGGGATGATTGAGACAGTCTGGCCCTCTTCCAGTGCTCCTCGCTGGCGGATCTTTTTTGGGATAGTCAATTGCCCGCGGGCTTTTATTTCTGTCGTGAATGGTTTTTCCGGCTCCATGGTATGTTCCTTTTTATGGGTGCTGATGACAATTCAGAATTCAGAATAACAGAAATGCGAATGTTAATCAAGCAAAAGGATGTATTCCGGGGACACCATACTTAGTGGACAAATAAGGGGACAGGCAAACCATGCATCCTAGCCTAATCTCCTCAGGGAGTACACTCCTGCTAGCCCGCTCACCCGCTTGGGGGTGCGCTCAGAACTCGTTTGAAACAGGTGCTTGAACCGCTGAAAGCTCCTGCGCACATAGTCCTTGCTGCCGATGACGCCTGAGTCGGTGAAGTAGCGTGTCCGATAGCGGAACCGATCCACTCCGGAAAGCTCGAAACCTTTCTGCCGCTCCTGCTCCAGTACCGCATTTCCAAGCGTGGCTCCCTTGCTTCCTTCCAGTGCTCCCGCTTCGTAGACAAACTCCCGGTACTTCCGCAGCCGTTCCTTGCTGTTCATTCTCCCGGAGTCCTCCAGCCCGAAGTCAAGCGACAACAGCTTCCCCTTATTTCCCGCCTGCACGTGGTAGCCCAGAGAACTCCAGCGGTAGTCTTCCGGTCTTTCGACGATACCCGCTCTAATCGTTTTTCTTAATCGGGTACATTTACCGCAGGTTGGAGGAGGAAGGAGTGCGACCAGGGGAGGAAAGGGGGACAAGGTCGAAAGAGTGGTCCAAAGTCCGCGGTGGATTTTGATGACTTTACAGATCACTCTCGTGAAGGGTTTGGCGGGTTTTTGACGGGTTCCATTTGGCAAAGATTATCCGTTGACCCGAACCGACGGTCTGGTTATACTAAAGTGTAACTTTTCAAAGGAGATTCTTATGCGTTTTGCCGGGGTGAAAGAACTCAAACAGCAGACAATGGACATTCTCAAGGAAGCCGAGCAGCAAGACGTTATTATCACTGCTTACGGTAAGCCTGTAGCTGTCCTTCATCACATCAGTGAAGATGACCTTGCTGATTATCTCGTCGAAAACGATCCAGCATTCAGAGCCCGGATCGAGGAAGCTTTTGCGGAATACACTGCCAAAGGGGGCGTTAGCACCACCGCTTTGACGAAGAAGCTGAGAAAGGGACGTGGATCAAAAAAAGTTTAATATCATTTTTGCTCCCTCTGCCGAACGAGATATCAACCGTTTTCCTGCTGAAGCAGGGATGCAACTAGTGAAAGATATCCGATTGTATTTGGAATCGTCGCCCTCGAATTCCGCAAAACCAGGATCAAAAAACTTACCGGCTTCAGCCCGCCACTGTATCGTCTGAGAAGCGGCGACTTCCGCGCCTATTACCGTATCATTGGCAGAACCGTTGTCATTCTCGCTATCACCCACAAGAAGGACAGCGCGAAGTTCTTGAAGTCACTTGCGTGAGTTCAGCGGATAAAAAGGCAGCGGAAAACAATTGCTTCCGCTGCCTGTAAAGTCGGGGCGAGAGGATTTGAACCTTCACCCCTGAACCCCATCCACACCACTTACATGGATAGTGGTTCTGGAACCATCTAAAATATAAGCGCATTTCTGAGCCACCCTTTCAAAAAGTGATCTGTGCATGGTGTGCATACGGTTCAATAATATCAAGTACTTGTGGATGCCGTCGTTACAAAAGGGTACATATTTGGTACACGGAAATTTAATTCGAGGCGAGTAGGGACGGTTCAAATCTCCGCATTATCCATAAAGGAGGCCAACAGAAGAATTCAGGCAGCAGGTTCATACTGTACGCTTTTACCATACAATTTTTCTCTTCATAATTCTTTCATTGAGTTGAGTAAGAGGACGTGGATTTTCTCGCCTTCGCTTCTAGGCCATAGGAAGCAGGTAACGAGCAACTGCACTTACGAATAGCGATGCTCTGTTGAAGATCTCTTCAGCCTCTGCTCGGGTCAGCGGTGTTGTTATCTGGTAATCGGATACTTGGCGCAGTTCAAAGGCCCGGTGTAAGTCTTTTGACATATCTGCCGAGAAAAGCCCCCTCTTTACAAACTCCTTGTCAAAGGCTGAGATTGCACCCTGATGTTTGCGAGGTAATTGTTCTGTTTGCTGCAGAAGTGCGAGCACAGCATAAAACATAGCGTAATAGGACCGGTTCACCAGTCCCAGGCCACTTCGCCCCGCCTCCTGCAGAATGCGGGCTTCTTCAAGAGCCTCCTGCGCCTGATTGAGACGGTGGCGAATGAGCCCCTCGATATCTTCTGACTTCATAGCGCTATGCCATCTCTCTGCACTGCCTTGGCTAAGAGTGAGTATCGCTCGGGACCATACTCCCAATCTGATTTTCTGTAAACCACCGGAACCACAATGAGGTCATTATCAAAGCCTGCCTCCCAAGCGCAGTCGCTGATAAAACGGCGTGCTTCGGGCATGTCGTCTGCCTCGATCAGAACCAAAACATCCATATCGGACTCAGGATCAGCATCACCGCGTGCACGGGAGCCAAAGAGAATTAACTGTGCGTCGGGGAATCGTGTGCGTATGAGGTGGGATAGTCTTTCAAGCACCTTCTTCTCTATGGCATTCATGGTTGCCTCTGGTTAGTCTTAGCGGCTTATGTGATTGTATACAAATGTCTGTCCTTGCCGGTGGCGAACCCGAGCGCCTCTTGAGCAGCATCGAGCATGTGCTGTATGCGGATACGATCATCCTTCCGCATACTGAATCTCCGCAGTTTGGACCACGTCATCGCGGAAATAGCGACTCAGATCTTCCGGAGTTCTGAGATCGACCTTCTGACCAAGCAGCTCACTCAGCTCTATTTCCATGCCTGCTAACCGGAGGAGTCCGGGAACGTGCTGCTTGTCGAATTCAACCAGAATATCCAGGTCACTTTCCGGCGTTGCTTCGCCCCGGAGCACTGAACCGAAAACCGAGAGCTTCCGAATATGGTGGCGCCGGCAGAATTCTGCAATCGCGTCTTTTCTTTTCTGTACAGCATGTAAGTCCATGCTGACCCTCAAGGCTCTTTCGTTTTACCTGGCAACAATGCTCTACGGAATTGGTGGAACAAGGGTCTAGTTCCATTTTTCTGATGACGCTACAAAACTAACGTCATTACTTTTTACAATTATCTCACATGGTCTGAATAATGCAAGTAAGCACATAATTTTGGTCATTTCCAAGACCAAATTCCCAGGGTTAATTTTTATGTATTCCTTTGCTCGTTCACCTGGCCACGTCAATAGACAAACCGCTTTACATTCTACCGGCTATTTTTGTATCGTCAATAGGAGAACACATGCCGGGCTCAGTGCATCAAGTTTGTTGGATCTCGCTGCCCGATTCGTACTGGACTCGACCTTTTACTTGCGGCTTAAGCATGCCGTTCGGCATAAGCGAAAAGAAGAAATTCGATGGTCTTAATTGCTGGTGTAGATGGCTGCCCATCGGGGTGGCTCTGCATAACAAAGAACCTAGTTACAGGCGAGATCGTAGCGCGCATACTGGCAAGTATCGACGACGTCCTGACCTTGACCCCTCGCCCAGACGTTCTGGCGATCGACGTGCCTATAGGTCTGACGGACAAAGGACCGAGGGCATGCGACCTTGAGGCGCGAGCAAAGCTTGGAAAATCACGGTCAAGTAGCGTCTTCCCGGCTCCAATTCGGCCCACCTTGAAAGCCACCACGTATGCTGAGGCGTGCGAGTTGGGTGCGAAAGCGGATGGGAAAAAGCTGAGCCGACAGACCTGGGCAATCCTCAGGAGGATACGGGACGTCGATACCTTCCTTCGTTTCGATCTCTCGCGGCAGAAATGGATTCGCGAAATTCACCCTGAAGTTTCTTTCTGGGCCTGGAATGGAAACCGGGCTATGTCTTACAGCAAGAAAACGTCGGTAGGGAGAGCCGAACGAGAAGGATTGGTGAGCTCCCGATACGGCACCGCTTACACCTGCGCTCTGTCGGCTTTACCCGCTGGGCAATACTCCAGGGATGACTTGCTCGATGCATTCTCGGCGCTATGGACAGCTGAACGGATTCATGCGGGACAGGCTTTGAGCTTACCCGTATGCCCACCCATAGATTCTTGCGGGCTCCGCATGGAGATCCTCGCATGAACATACGGGAGCGGGTGCGAAGCAAAAGGTTCAAAAGGAAGGTGAGGACGTTGTTCACTGGATTACCTAACGACCATGCGACTCAGAATAGCATTCTCACAATCATTTGACTAAGCTGTCAATATTATAGTAAGATTCGGTTGTCACGCTGAGGCGAGGCTGGATATGAAATAAATAGAAGATTCATGTGTACGAGGGAGCAGCTCCATGAAAAGAAGTGAGATAGTCTCCGCCCTACGGAAATTCAGAGAAATGAATACGCTCCGGTACGGTATCATTAGGATGGGGCTATTCGGTTCTGCAGCGCGGGATGACATGCATGAGAAAAGCGACATCGATGTGGTAGTCGAACTGGAAGAACCTGATATGTTCAATCTGGTAGGAATAAAGCAGGATCTCGAAGATCAACTACACCTGTCCGTTGATGTGGTGCGCTATCGCGGAAGAATGAATGAATTCCTCAAACGTCGGATAGACGAAGAGGCAGTATATGTATGATGCTGAGCTAGCTCTCGAGATATTGATTCAAATTCATCGGGCAACGCAGATAATCCTTAAGAGATGTGAGCCGATTAAAACTGCTGATGACTTCACCGGCACCGATGAAGGCCTGGAGAAGCTTGACGCAATTTGTATGCAGCTCATCGCTATCGGTGAGAGCCTGAAGAAACTCGACAAGGCTACAGAATATTCGCTTTTGCCAAAGTATCCCCAGATCGACTGGAAGAAGGTCAAGGGCATGCGAGACGTTATCAGCCACCAGTATTTTGATCTCGACGCAGAAGCAGTGTACTCGGTCTGCAAGAACCACCTTGACCCTTTGGCCGACACGATAGCTCGTATCATCAAAGATATGCAATCACGATAGCGGGCTGATCGCGATACTATGCTGAGGAGAGCAACCTTGCTTCTCGCTTCCTGCCAACTGGTTCAAAATAGTCATTAAGCACCTGCAGAAATGCTTTCACTGGCAGAGATAGATACTTCCCCTTCCTGATAATGAGTCCCCGTTCCGCTCTGCCGAAGAAGTCACTCACGTCTTTTACCGTAAGCGTCTTGCGATCTTCTTTGGTGAGGTAGTACTCATTCATGATCGCAATGCCGAGATCGAGCTCGACATAGGTCTTTACCGCCTCCCGCCCTGCCACCTCCATGGCCACAGTCGGGGTGATGCCTTGATCTTCGAAAGCCTTCTTGATGACTGTGCGCGTGTTCGTTTCTCTGGTTGGTAGAATCAACGGCTGCTCGGCAATATCCTGCAGGGTGATCCTTCGCTTCTTCGCAAAAGGACTGCTCTTGGAGGCGATCAGGATTCGGCTGAAGCGTGCCAGAAGATGGTATTCGAGATTGTTCGGGATAGACCTTAGAGAAGTGATTCCCAGATCAGCTTCACCGTGGGAAACCATGGACACGATCTCTTCCCG
>Ga0116143_10001639_pt1 | contig 26288 bp, 28 predicted proteins | sample AD_UKC034_MetaG_FD_89745 | JGI IMG/M metagenome (GOLD analysis project Ga0116143, IMG submission 89745) | Active sludge microbial communities of municipal wastewater-treating anaerobic digesters from USA - AD_UKC034_MetaG | ecosystem: Engineered > Bioreactor > Anaerobic > Digestate | place: USA...
AGCGCAAGGCCGATATCATCCTGCTGGCGGACCACTTCCTGGAACTGTACCGCGCGAAGTTCGGCAAGGAAATCCGCCGACTGAGCAGCGACGCCATCGACCTGCTCGCGAGCTACCACTGGCCCGGCAATGTCCGCGAGCTCGAGAACTGCATGGAGCGCGCGGTGATCCTCTGCAACGAGGAGGCGGTGCGCAACTACCACCTGCCTCCGTCACTGCAGACGGTGCCGCCGCGCCCGTCACCCCCGCGCACCCTGGACGAAATGACGGACCTGTTCGTGAAGGAGATACTCATCGACCACCTGAAGATGACGGGAGGAAACATCTCGAAAGCGGCGCAGCTCCTGGGCACCACCAAGCGCATCCTCGCCTACCGCATTCGCCAGCTGGGAATCGACTGCGCGCTCTACCGGGGCACCCCCGGTGCCGACACGCGTCCGCGGCGGCTCGACTCGTAGGGGAAACGGGCCCGCATAACCCTCCCTTCGCCGCCAGCCGGGGGCGCCGCAAAGTTCCTTGACTTTCAGCGAGCCTGTACCGCACAGTACATCGCAACCGGCGGCATCCATGCAGAAACTCGCTCTCAGTTTTTACCTCATCACCGCGCTCGCGGCGGCGCCCGCGGGTGGCGCGGTCCTCGACGAAATCACAATTCCGCGTAAAGATCCGGTGTTCTTCAACTTCGCCATCTCGCCCAACGGGCGGGACTTCATCGTCCCCTACCGTGCGGGTGACCGCGGGAGCTCCGATTTCCTGAAATGCTACGTGCTCGTCAAATCGCGCGGGAAGGTCTCCGAGTTCTACGCAGGCTACCACGTCGACGAGGCCCGTTTCTACGGGAAGGGGGCGCACACGGGGAACTACCTCGTAAAGTACTGCCCCTATACGAACCGGGAAAAAAACTTCCACTGGTACATCATCAACGGGAAGGTGCTGGGAGAGTTCCGCAACTCCCGCGTGGTTCACAACGAAACCGGATCGTCTATAGCGGTCGCCTTCGACAGGAACAGGCTCTGGGGAAGTTCCTGGCACATCATCCACGACGATAAAGAGCTCGGTCCCTTCGACGAGGTGGCCGAGCTCGCGATGAGCCCCGACGGGAAGCGGGTCATCTCCATCAGCGCGGAGAACGGCAGGAAAAACGCGGTGTACGTCGACGGCAAGGAACTGCTGAAGCACGGCCGCGGGAAGTTCGACACGCCCCACAACCTCGCTCTTTCGCCGGACTCGAAGGGCTACGCCTTCGTCCACTACGACCAGGGCGGATCGTGCGTCCACTACCACGACGGCGCCGAATCGCGCGAGCTCGGCCCCTGGCAGAGCGCGTACTGCCTCTTCATGCCGCCGGGGAAACTCGTTCTCCACTACCACCGGAACAACCACCAGTATTTCGAAAAATACCCGGACCAGAAAGTCTACGGTCCCTACGAAAGGATTTCGCGCATCCCCCTCCTCGAGAGCGGCAGGATCTTCGCCTTCGCCTTCGAGAAGGACCAGCGCGAGTTCGTATTTCTCGAGCGCGACGGCCGCGGGGAGGTGCTGGGCCCCCACGCGAACGTGGAGGATATCTGGCTCGACCGGCACAACCGGTACCTCTACGTCATCCACGAGCAGGGCAGGCATTTCGTGAACATCGACGGCAACGTCTTCGGAAAGAAGGAAGGTGGATACGATTTCGTCTACGAGCGTGTCTTCGCGTGGCGGCGGTCCTGGCGCCCGGTCTTCTCGCCCGACGGCACCCGCTTCGCCATCCAGTACCGGATGAAGGGCAGGTCGCACATCAACCTCGACGGCTCGGTCATCGATCTTCCCGCCGAAGCCCTTCACATGGAGTTCTCCCCTGATTCGCGGAAGTTCCTGGTGCGCCACCCGATGAGCTCGGGCCCCGACGTGCTGACAGTCATATCAGGAACGGGCGCCGCGATGGAGCGCAGGACCATCGGCGGTGAGCGCGCGATACACGCGTACACCTTCACCGGCGACTCGCGTCTTCTCTACGCGCTCTATGACTGGCGGAAGAATTCGGTGACGCTGGAAGAGATGGACGCGAAATAGGAGGAGGATGATGGGGAACACCAGGACCGGGACGCGCTGGCCCGCGGAGAGGGCGCGTGAATGGTACGATGCGATCGGCTGGCCCGTCGGGTGCAACTTCATCCCGTCGACCGCCTCGAACCAGCTGGAGATGTGGCAGGCCGATACCTTCGACGAGGCGACCATCCGCCGCGAACTCGGCTGGGCCGCCGGGCTCGGCTTCAACACAGTGCGCGTCTATTTGCACGACCTCGCCTGGAAGCTGGACCGCGGCGGATTCTTCCTGAGGATGGACCGGTTCCTCGAAATTGCCGCGGATCTCGGCATCAAAACGCTCTTCGTGATATTCGACGACTGCTGGGACCCGGACCCGCGCCCGGGAAAACAGCCGGATCCCATTCCCGGCGCGCACAATGCGCGCTGGCTCGCGTCACCGGGCTACGCTGCCCTGAAGGACGAAGCCCGATGGCCGGAGCTGGAAAGATACGTGAAGGACGTCATTACCACTTTTGGGAAGGACGCGCGCATCCTCGCCTGGGATCTCTACAACGAGAATGGCAACTACTTCCTGCCGGCGCTGTCGAAGGCGCAGCCTGGGAAGGCGTTCGCGCTCGCGGGAATCATCATCAAAAAAATCCTTTTCCCGAACCGGTCGCTGAAGCTGCTGAAGAAAACCTTCGAATGGGCGCGCGGATGCTCCCCGGATCAGCCGCTCACCTCGGGCATCTGGTTCGCCGACCGTGCGCTCAACAGCTTCCTGCTGGAGGCATCGGACATCATCACCTTCCACAACTACAACGGCGTGAGGGACCTCGAGGCGCAGATAGCACGGCTGAAAAAATCCTGCCGCCCGCTGATCTGCACGGAGTACATGGCGCGCACGCGCGGGAGCCGATTCGAGACGCACCTGCCTGTGTTCAAGCGCGAAAATGTCGGATGCATGAGCTGGGGGCTCGTCGCGGGCAGGACGAACACGATCTTCTCCTGGCAGGACCGGGGCGGCGCGGCGGAGCCGGAGCTCTGGTTCCACGACATCCTCCGCCCCGACGGCACGCCCTTCGACGCGCGCGAGGCCGATATCATCCGCCGCGTGACGGGGAAAGCGCAAGGAGGTAGAAGTGCCTGATACACAATCCCCGGGAAAATCCGGCAAGGATCACACCGGTACGAGGTCCCGTTATGTCCTCTGGGCGCCCCTCGCCGTGTTCCTTATCACCTTCATCATCAACCTCGCCGTTAACTACACCGGCGCCGACGATCGCCGGTACGGCGACACCGGGCCGGACCCGCTCTTCGTATTCATGTTCATCTATTCCTTCGTGCTGTACTACTACCTCGTCTACTGCATACTCACCCTGTTCGAAAAACTGTTCAAGGATGAATATCGCGGCGCCTCCGGCGATTTCCGTGTTTTCAAAAGCCTCCTTTCCGTTATCATAAACCTGATGATCTACGCGGCGTTTCTGGCCATGCCGTCAACGAGCAGCGGTATGATCACCCTTCCCATGACGATGATCTGGGGCAGTCCCGGATTGATGTTCGAATACGGAATGAGGAGCTGTGCCAGGAACCTCGCAGGCAATGCAGCCGGGCTCTCCCATCACCCGGAACGGGAAACCTGGGACGAGCTCAGGGCGAAGGGCTACAGGATGGGGGTCGATTACGCCGTCTTCAACCACGGGGGCGGCGCCGTGGTCCGTTTCGACGTCACCCATCCCGTGCACGACGAAATCCGCGCCGGGAGGTTTTTCAGGTTCGATTTCGCCGGTACGCCCGACCGGTCGTTCTCCCCGCCGTCGGGACGTCCGGAGTACGAGGAGGTGCTGTCCCTTCCGGGGGACCGCTTCCTTTATTATCCGCGGTACGGCAGCAGCGTGAGCGGCACGGCAATCCTCAGCGCCAACGGGAAGAACCTGGACGTAACGATCAATGGCATTATTGCGCTCAAGGTGCCGTGGGCCGTTGACGGGAACACGATTTTCGGCATCGACGGCACGACGATCGTGAAAGTCAGGCTCCCCGGGGCGGTGCGAAAGGGCCTCCACCTCGAGGCGGAGCGGTTCATCGACATGGAAGACGTAAAATTGCAGGGGCATCATCTCAGGGGATTCACCTTCCGTCCCAGCCCGGACGGCAGGATTCTCTGCGCCCTGGACATGGCCAGCGACGATCCGACAAAACCGCGCATGGCCCTTCTCGCGTCTTTCACCCCCTGGGGACGACTGCTCTCGAAACAACCGGTCTCAGGGGAGTTCGTCCACGGCTTCGAGTACGGCGCCTGCGTAGATCCCGACGGGGGTCTCCTCTACGTGGGGCTCCCGGGGGCAGGCGAAGTCATCTCCCGGATACGGCCCGACGGAAGCGCGGACCGGGCGTTCAACGACCGGTTCATATCCACGTGCGGCTACTTTTACAGGATCGCGAACGTCGCCGCGGACCGGGAAGGAAGAATACTCGTTTCGGGGCGCGCCCTGCCGGACAACAAGCCGACGGTGCTCCTCGCTGACCGGGGGGGAAGGAAGATCGCGACGATATATTGTGAATGAGGAAACGGGCTTCAGATAACCGCGCATCGCGTCCGCGACCGAATTCCCATCAGCGGGCGCGGGAGGCCGATATCATCCGCCGCGTGAAGAAGATCGCGAGGGCAAAACGCCCCGCTTACCGTCTGATGAATCCCAGCAGGAAGAGCCCCACGCCCAGCACGGCGATGATCGCGCAGAAAACACGGAGCCCTTTCATGCTCGACGCCAGGTAGTCCTGATAATCGGCGGCGGAACCCGAGTACCAGCTCTTCACAGTGAGCGCGGCGGGGGAGAGCGCGCTCAGCGTGCCGACTGCCGTGATCGGATCACCTTTCTTCAGACCGATGAAGCGCACCGGCCTTCCCCACTCGGATTTCTCGTCGACGGTGAGGATATTGCTGCCCTTCGCCTCCGTGCAGAGGTTTTCCGAATTGAGGATTACTTCCCCGCGCGCAAGCTCCGCGATGACCGGCTGCCGGTACGCCTGAAGGATGGACCACGATCCTCCCTTCACCTGGTGCTCCTTCGCGGCGTCGACGAAGTCGTGCACCAGCGTTTTATTCTTCGCGCTGATCTTTCCCTCGACGACGACCAGCGCGCCCGGCGCGACGTTCCCCGCGCTCCCATCGAATCGCGCCGCGTGTATCAGGTCCGTTGACTCACCGCCGATCATCCCTGGCGCCGCGATGTTAAGCGCCACGGATGCCAGCACCATGATCGCACCGGCGATCATCATCCTGCGTGGAAACATGGCATCCTCCTATCAGCATTTACGTGATACCGCGCAGCGCCCGTATATTTTATCCAGTTCTCTTCCAGTCGGCTTTCCAAAACCGGATAGGCGCGCATGGTGCAGCGCACACTCCACTCAAACACGTCGGTGTTTTCGGTCCCGGGATAATGGCAACCAAGGATAAAATTTTATCTATGCAATGGACGCAGCAATGCAAACGGATGTCCCGCCTGTTGGCGGGATTCCCGTCGGTATCACGTTCAATTATTTTCACTTTTTATTTTTTATTATATCCTCCCATTCGGATTGCTTGAAAACTTCACGCGCGTCGTTGATGAACCTTTGCTGAACCTGCGCATCGACATTTCTACTCTCGAGTTTTCCGCTGTAAATGAAACCCAGATTGACAATCCCCATTGTATTGAGTAGCGTATGATAATGCTTCTGTGCCTCATCCGCCTTTTCCCCAATATTATTGAGAAAAATACCCGACAAGCTCGCCTCATTCCTGGTGGTTATTTCCCCCATAAAAGCAATATCCGCCGGCCTGACTTCCATGAGAGTGGCGGAAATGGCTTCCTTGTTGAAATAGGTGTGATATACTTGTCCTTTTTTTTCAAAATTCGAGGCCACGACGACATACATACCAGGTTCGGCGTTAACCAGATATACGTAATTCCCTTTCTGGAAATTTCCCGCCCTCAAGTCCGTTCCCTTGAACATCTGATCCTTCTTTTCAACTTTAATAAAAAACACCCTGGTGTTTACGTCCTTAAATATCGCAATCGGGGCTTTCGTGACTACAGAAACGCCGATTATCGACTTTTCTGCATCATCCCTTTTCTTCATTGTTTCGGGCAAACTTGCACAACCGAGAACCATAAGCCCGATTGACAATACCAATACCATTTTTTTCATGATGCGCACCACCCCTGTTGTTAAATATTGATCACCCATAATCGTACAGGGATTGCGATGTCAACATATATTATGAAATACCAGGATGATTCCCAGGAGGAGGAAAGCCGTCTCTTTGCAGAAAAAAAGGAAGGATCACGCGGGCAAGTTTCCTTGCTCCCACGCTAACCGCGTCCGAGCTTCCGCGAGCCCGGGCGCGCGTCACTGTCAATGGGCTTATCCCGGCGGGCATATTGCCGGAACTGGACCGGCATGGCGGTCCAGGCCATGAAGGCAAGGACGAAGAAGATAATCCGCCCGGTAATGGCCGGCGCGGATGCGGACTACCTGTGACAGCCGGCCCCGCCGCACGCGGGCTTCTGCGCCAGTGAACGGTACTTGGCCTGCCCCTTCAGGAAGTTCTGGCCTTTCACCTGCTTGAACTCGCCGTGGCAGTAACCGCAGTTGATGGCCTTTCCGTTTCTCGCCTTCATGCCGGCGTGCTTGCCGTTGATGCGCGGGTTGGAATAGGCGCCCGCCGCGGACATGCAGATGACCATAGTTACGATAAAAATACCGAGCTTTTTCGCCTTCATCAAATGACCTCCTTTACGGTGCAGTGTAATCAGCAGCCGGCCGACGTGACGACCGGAACTGCAGTATGTGCTATTTGCCTCTTTCGCATATATATCCGAACCGGGCATTGCAATCAAAATCATTCCAGCAGTTTCGCGCAGTGAAGAGATGTGCGCAATCCTCCCCATCCTTCCCCGAATTATTCGGCTCACCCCCGCACCAGTTTCCGTACCTGACGGGCTCCCCGTTGTCCCAGCGGAACGTTCCTTCCCTCTCTCCGTCGCTGAAACCGATCCAGAGATTTCCGGTATACCCCCAGGAGGAACCCAGGTGCTGGAAAACTGCCCTGTTTTCCTCTTCGCTTAAAATTGACGCGAGGCGCCCGCCGTTCACCTCGCAGTTTTTCCTGGCGCCGTGCCAGTCCACCCATACCATGTGCGCGCAGTATTCGAAATCCCCGATGGAAAAAAGTTTCCCCGTGCATCGGAAATCCCGCTTTCTGCCCGCGATGCTTTTGCAGAGATACGTGGTTTTGGCGTCACAGGGGATGTCGTTCCATCCTCCGTCGGAGGTGAGCCATTCGGCGCAATCCTCGCCATCGCCTCGTGATCGGTCGTTGTCCGGAAGCCCCGGTCGCCAGTTGCCGTACCGCGCGGGCTCCCCTGAAATCCATCGCCAGGATCCCTCAACTTCGCTGTCGGAAAATCCTATCCAGAGGGAATGCTCCCATTTCGAACCGAGGAGCTCCCATATCGCCTCGTTTTCCTCTTCGCTGTTTATGACTGCGAGATATCCTCCGGCATCTGCGCACCTTTTCCACGCCTCGTGCCAGGTCGCGTATTCCCCGTGCGCGCAATACCTATGTTCGCCGATGGAAAAAGATTTCCCCGGACATTGCAGATCTTCCCCCGGCTTCCGCGCACAGTGCGTGAGCACCGCGATCACAAGCGGGATGATGAACAGGTGTATCGTACGCATCCCGGATTCCGGCAGGGTGCGTATCGACAATGATCATACCCGCACCCTGTTATAACCGCACGTCAACATCGGGAGATTCGCCCGATACGGGAGGAAAGTCAACGGTTTTTCTACATGAATGATCCTGTCTTCTTAACAACCCATACATGCTCGCAATTCTTGCATTTATAAGTGCTGTCCTTCTCATTCTTGTTTGAGATATCCTTGGTGCTGGCGCTTCCGCATTTCGGGCACTTGGTTTCAAATAATGACATACGCCCCCCTCTTCCGTGATTTCACATCATACTCACAGTATATATCCGGATAAAATATTTCCTAAATATTAATCAACAAATAAAATTAAATATATCCCCGCATTAAGAAAGATAACTCATTCCACCGGCAGTTGCAATTAATGTTGAAAAAGTTCAGCGATCGGCGGACAGAAGCGTCGCAGGTCAGATCCTCACTCCCCCATCACCTGCGCCACGAGCTTCCGCGAGCGCGGGCGCGTGTCGCAGTCGATGAGGACTACCTGCTGCCAGGTCCCGAGCGTGAGTTTCCCCTCGACAAAGGGAATGGTGATAGAGGGGCCGAGCAGCGCCGCCTGCAGGTGCGCGGCGCCGTTGTCGTCGTGCCAGGTCTCGTGGTGGCGATAGTTATCGCCGTAAGGAAGGATTTTTTCCAGGAAGAGATCGATGTCCCGGACCAGGCCGGGCTCGAACTCCACTGTGGTGAGCGCCGCCGTGGAGCCCTGCACGAAGACGGTGACGGTGCCCGCACGCATTCCGGACTTCGCCACCGCATCCTGTACGCCGCCGGTGATGTCGACGACATCCCGGCGGCCCTTCGTGGAGACATCGATATGCGCGGTGGAGACCATCTGTCTAGTGCTTGAACGCGCGCTGGCCGGTGTAGACCATCGCCACCTTCGGGCTCGCCTCGTTGCATGCCTCGATCGACTCGAAGTCTCGCTCGGAACCGCCGGGCTGCACCACGCTCGTCACTCCCTGCTTGATGCCCACGTCGATCCCATCGCGGAACGGGAAGAAGGCGTCGGACACCATCGCCGAACCGGGAATCCCGCCGCGCGCCTCCTTCGTCTCGCGGTCGATATCGTCCTGCTCCGTCTTTTTCCGCTCGCCCTTCTCCACCGCAAGCTCCAGCTGCTTGTAGGAGATCCCATGGCGGTCGAAGCAGACTAGGTCGGCGTACTTGGTGTACGCCTTGATCATGGCAAGTTCGGCCACGCCCACGCGGTCCTGCTCACCGGTGCCTATGCCCACCGTGCAGCCGTCCTTCACGTAGATCACGGAGTTCGATGTGACGCCCTGCTCCACGAACCAGCCGAAGAGCAGGTCCTCGTACTCCTTCTCCGTGGGCATGCGATCGATCTTGTAGCTCTTTCCCTTGTACTCGGCGGCCGCGGGCTTCAGGTCATCCTTCGTCTTCGTGATGCACAGCGGTGACTGCTGGACGATGATACCGCCATCGATGAGCGACTTGAAGTCGACAAAGCGGAGCGCCAGGTACTGCTCCAGCCGGTCGATGCGCGGGATCTCGATGATGCGGAGGTTCTTGCGCTTCTTTAAAATGTCCACAGCACCGTCGGCGTAGTCCGGCGCGGCCACCACCTCGAAGTACTGCGCGGCGATGAGCTCCGCGGTTTCTCTGTCGAGCGCGCGGTTCACCACGACGGCGCCGCCGAACGCGGCGATGCGGTCCGCGCGGTATGATTTGTTGAACGCCGCGGCAAGCGTCGCGTCCTGCGCCACGCCGCACGGATTGTTGTGCTTGATGATGACGGACGTCGGTTTCTTCATGAGGAACTTGAGGATGTTCAGCCCGTTGTCGATGTCGGTCAGGTTGATCTTCCCGGGGTGCTTGCCGGGCTGGATCATCATCTGCTCGTCGATGGCGCTCACCAGCGCGTTCCCGGGCGCGATGAATTTGCAGCCGCCGAGCGCGAGGTTGCCGTTCACCAGCTCATAGACCGCCGCCTCCTGCCCGGGATTCTCGCCGTAGCGCAGGCCCTTCTCCACCAGCGCGCCGCCGTCCTCGAGCTTCCATGCGCGCTTTTTGTACACCAGCTTCTGGTCGCCGAAGGTGATTGTCATCCCGTCGGGAAAGTGGTCGTCCATCACCGTCTTGTATGCTTTTTTCAGATCGTCCATTATCAACCTCACGTATTAAAAAAATGTATTCCCCTCCCGCGCACACACATCCGGCGACACGCCACGCGCTTGAAAAGGGATCGGGGGATGGTTGATAGTAGGGGGTTGGAGGGGTGATAAAAAGTCAACCGCAAATTGGAAGCTCTCCTGCCCGGAACCGCGCGTCGCCCCGGGCGGGAGAGAGCGGTCACTGCTTTCCGATAAGCGGCTTGACGGTGATGTCCACGCGGCGGTTCTGCGCCCTGTTGGCGTCGGTGTCGTTGGGCACCAGCGGGTTGAACTCCCCGTATCCCACCGCCGAGAAGCGCGCAGGCTTCAGGTTCTTGTTGCGGAGCAGGTAGTTCAGCACCGCGAGCGCCCTCTCCGTGGAGAGCTGCCAGTTGTCCCGGAACTTCGCGGTGCCGATGGGCACGTTGTCCGTGTGGCCCTCCACCATGATCCTGTTCTCCGGGTAGCCGGCGAGTATCTCCTTGATCTTGTCCAGCGACCCGTACACGCCCTTCCGGAGCTCGGCGGAACCCGACTCGAAGAGTATCTTGTTGTTGATGTTGATGATGATCCTGTCGTGGAGCCGGCTGATGCGGATGTCGCCCTTGCGGATCTCCTCCTTCAGCTGGTCCTCCAGGTCCTTCGCCTGCCGCCCCATGCGGTCCAGTTCCTCTTTCTGGGACGCCGCCGTCCTCTTGAGATTGGCGATCTCGCCGTTGAGGTCCGCGATGAGCGACTCAAGGCCGGCGATCTTCTTGTTGCAGTCGCCGGAGAGCTCCTCGATCTTCTTCAAGTGCTCCTCGTTCTCCTTCGCGATCCTGCCCCTGTAGCGCTCGATCTCGTCTTTACACTCGCGGTCGATTCGCCTGTTCTCCTCTATGAGCGCCTTCTCTTTCCCGGAACTAGTCTTTTTCAGAATGGCAAGGCTGTCCTCCAGGGACCTGACGTTCCTGTCGTTGGCGATCTTCTCGTCCCGGAGCTGCTGTTCCAGTTGCGCGATCCGCCCCTCCAGCGTGCGTATCCTGTCCTGGAGGTCGCTCTTCTGCCCGAGCAAGTTGGCGCGGTCATTCTGATACTGCTTCTTGAGGTACTTCAGCTCCAGGTCCAGCGCAACCTTCTCGTTGTACAGCGCGTTGTACTCGCTCTGCCAGTACACCAGGTCGGCATGGAGCAGCGCGGGAAGCGCCAGCAGGAAGAGCGCGGCGCAGGCAAGTCGTATCGTTTTCATGGCACACTCCTACTCCACCGCATGTTTCAGATTGCGGAACCGTTCTACGGACTTCAGTTCTTCAAGCGTCTTCCGGTGCTTTTTCTGCTTTTCATTGACGATATCGCGCTGCTTCACCAGATATTTCTCATATTCTCCCGGATCTATCTTGCTCTTGCCCTGGAAATAGCGCGCCAGGCCCGATTTCTTCTGCTCGTACTCCTCCGGCCTGCGATCCTGGTATCCACGCGCGACCTTCGATTTCTCGTAGTTCATCTCCCACACCGCGACGGACATCTCCGCCTCGGTGACCTCGAGGGCCGCCTTCAGGCTGGCGCTCGCGGCCGCGGTGTACTTCACGTAACCATCGTGGTCGTTTCTCGTTTTCCGGAGCGACTCAATCGCGGCCCTGTTCCTGCCGAGCGCGGCCTCGTCGTTCTGCAGGGAATAGAGCTTCTCCGCCGCGCGCAGCACCTCGGCTTTTCCCTCCAGGTAATCCGCGGTTTCCCGCGCGACCGCCTCTTCCGCCAATGCCACTGAATGCGCCTTCTCCGCCGCGTCGCGCTCGCCCTTTTTCGCCAGGATCGCTTTTTCCAGCTCCTGGATCCTCGCCGATTCGTCGGACTTGATCTCCGCGAGGTACGCCGTGTTGACGGGATCGGGCATCGACACGCACCCCAGGACGATGGAAATTCCCACCGCCGCAACGACCTGCATGATGTTATTCATCGCTCGCACCTTCCGCCTTTGTATCATAAAAATTAACGGCCATCTCACAGTACCGGCTTGCCCTCGTGCCAGCGCCCATCGGTCTTCTTGCCGTCGGGCGACACGAGGACGCCGCTGCCGTGCGCCCTGCCGTCCCTGAACTGTCCCTCGTACTTCACGCCGCTGGTATCGGTGTAGACGCCATTGCCCTCGGCGCGGTCGTCCCGGAAATCGCCGGTGTAGGAGGAGCCGTCGGGCCAGCGCGCCGTACCGCGGCCCTGCCGCTTCCCCTTCTCCCACTGCCCCTCGTACTTCTCGCCGTCGGACTTGATGTATATGCCCTTGCCGTGCGGCTGGTCGTCCTTCCACTGGCCCATGTAGGTGGCGCCGTCGGGCCACGCGGCTATCCCCGCGCCTTCGCGGAGTCCCCCTCTCCAGTCGCCCTCGTAGCGCTCGCCCGTGGCCTCGACCTTCACGCCGCGGCCGGTGACGCAGTTCCCTTCCACGCACCGCGCTATGCCGGGCACTTTCCGCTCGATGGCGGCGGTATCCCCGGCTTCCTTGCACGACGCGTCAAGGCAGAGCGCCGTCAGGATTAATGAAAGGCTTTTCAAAATATGCATGATATCATTCCACCGGTGGAGGATCATTCTGCACGGAACCGAACCGTTTTGCAATTAAAAAACAGTATTCCGCGCCAGCGACACCTATCGCGCAAAAAAATGCGACGCCCCGGATTTACGGATTGACCTTCGTCACCTGCCGGTATAGAAAATTCCCACTGGGTACGGCCGGATGAACACAATTTCAACAGAACAGTTTTTCCGCTTCACCGCCACCAGCGTGCACTGGATCGACATCGCGCTCATCCTCGCCTACCTGGCGGGCATCGCCGCCTTCGGCTACATGTTCCACAAAAAGATCAGGACCTCCGGCGACTATTTCCTCGCCGGGCGCTCGCTGTCCTGGTGGGTCATCGGCATGTCCATAATCGGGACGAACATCGGCTCCAACGACTATGTCGGCGGCGCCGGCGGCGCCTTCAAGATAGGCATCGCCCAGGCGAACTTCGAGTGGATAGGCGCCATCCCCGCCATGGTCATCGCGGCAATCGTCTTCATCCCGTTCTACTGGCGCGCCGGCGTCTTCTCCATCCCGGAGTACCTGGGGCGGCGGTACAACTCCGCGGTGCGGGTGATATCAGCCGCGGTGCTCTCCATTTTCTCCGTCCTCATCGTGGGCGTATTCCTCTGGTCCGCAGCGCTTATGCTCAACACCTACGTGGGATGGCCCATCGTCTTCAGCATCGCGGTCACGGCGGGCGTCGTGGGGATCTACACCATCTCCGGGGGGCTGGAGGCGGTGGCCTACACCGACGCGATCCAGATGGTGATCATGTTCGCTGGCGCCATCGCGCTGGCGGTGCTCGGTTTCCGCGCCGTGGGAGGCGTAGCGGAGTTCGTGGCACAAGTGCAGTCTCGGTTCCCGTCGCACTTCCAGGCGTTCCTGCCATCCACACACGGCGAGTTTCCCTGGCCCGGGGTGCTCCTGGGGCTGGGCCTGGTGCTCTCCCCGGCCTACTGGTGCGCGAACCAGGCGATCCTCCAGCGCTGCCTGGGCGCCAGGTCCGAGTGGGACGGAAAGGCGTCGATGATCTTCGCCGCCATGGCGAAGATGTTCATCCCGTTCCTCATCGTCCTGCCGGGATTCTTCGCCCTGCTCCTGGCTTCTGACAAAATAAACCACGCCGACCAGGCGCTTCCCTGGATCGTGAAGAATCTCCTCCCCGTGGGGATATCGGGCATCTTCTTCGTCGCCTTCGTGGCGGCGCTGCAATCGTCCATCTCGTCCACCATGAACTCCACGGCGGTGATGGTGACGCGTGACATCATGGGAGTGCTCTCGCCGGGGACCATCTCGAACGAACGGGAACTTTCGTGGGGACGCTGGATAACCTTCGCGGTACTCGTGCTCGGCGTATTCTGCGCGCCCTCACGGCGATGTTCCGCGGGATTTACGTCTTCGTGCAGCAGCTCCTCTCATTCTTCCAGGGTCCCATTTTCGCGCTGATACTGCTGGGCATCCTCATGAAGCGGGTCACACCGGCCGCGGGGCTCTGGAGCCTCATCACCGGGCTTGCCCTGGCGATCGCCCTCGGGGCCTTCGGGATCAACATGCTCTACATCGCCTTCTGGAGCTTCCTCTTCAGCATGGCGATGCTGCTTCTCATCAGCCCCTTCACGAAACCGAAGTCCGACGCGGAGCTCGAGAACCTTACCTATTCCACGACGGTGAGGAGGTAGCCCATGTTCGACTGGATCCACACGCTCCCCGTCTGGTGCGCCAAGGCCGGCGCGGTCCTCATCTTCGGCGGGGTGATACTCTTCACCTGGACGCTGCCGCGCGACTTCCTCTACCTCGGCGCCCCCGACACCGCGCGCTGGCGCGACCTCCGCATCTGGGCCACGGTGCTCCTGGCGTTCCAGTTCCTCATCTACATGGTGTTTTAGCGCGAGAGGATACACCGTCGTGGCGGATGATAGCACCAGGCGGGACATTTAAATAATTCCTTGACATTGATTGATTACATGATTATATTTCATGAAAGTAAGAGTATGTATTCATGGAGCAATTATCATGAAAATCATGGAGCGCGGCCAGATCACCATTCCCAAAAAATTCAGGGACAGGTACGGCATCAAGCCCGACACGGAACTTGACTTCATTCCCGTAAAAGAGGGACTCCTGCTGATCAAGCGCGGTTATTCCGAGAGCCCTTTCAGGGAACTGTACGGCATATTGAAACATGAAGGCAGCTCCGACGATTACATCGACCAGATAAGGGGCGGCAGGTAATAACATCCATCGACACAAGCATCCTTCTGGACGTGTTTCTTCCCGATCCGACCCATGGGGAGACCTCGCTCATGGCCCTGGAGAAAGCGTACAAGGAAGGAGCACTGGTAATCTGCAATATCGTCTATGCCGAACTTGCGCCGCAGTTCGATGACAGGGTACTGCTCGACAGATCTCTATCGAAAATGGGAGTAGAGATCCTACCCCTCGACAACGAGGCGGCGCATCTGGCGGGGCTCATGTGGAAGGCATACAGGAAAAAGGCGAAAACGCGGGACCGGATCATCACGGATTTCCTGATCGGGGCTTTTTCAAAAACACAATCCGACCGTCTCCTCACCAGGGACAGGGGATTTTACCGGGAATATTTCAAAGGGCTTCCCCTCTTATAAGACGCCGGCAAACCAAACGCCGGGGTACACTTCCCGGGCAGGATCAGGATGGTGCGCGCGGCCGCGATGGAGGATTCAGATGCGGGATCACCTCTTCAACACGGAGAAGATCAAGTACGTGAAGGGCGGAAAACCCGGCGTGGAGTGCATCCTCTGCGCCGTCCGGGACGGGGCGCCGGAGGTGAAGGACCTCACGGTGCACCGGGACGGGCTCTTCATCGTCGCGGTGAACCTCTACCCCTTCAATCCCGGCCACCTGATGATATTCCCCGCGCGCCACGTCACCGAGCTCGGGAAACTGACGGAAGAGGAGGCCCGGGCACTCCACGGCCTCATGGTGAAAACCATCGGCATACTTGAAGCTGAATTCGGCCCGTCGGGATTCAACGTGGGCTACAACCTGGGACGCGGGAGCGGCGCCAGCATCGAACACGTCCATGCCCACGTGGTTCCCCGCTACGAAAACGAGGTGGGGTTCCTGGACGTGCTCGCCGGCTCGCGGGTGGTCGTCGTGGACCCGGTGGAAGCCCGGGACAGACTCCGGAAACGTTTCGAATCAGTGGCGCTTTGATTCTTCCTCGGCGTCGAGCAGGCCGGCCATATCATCCTCGTTGATCCTTACACAGAACGGTTCGGCGCACATGGGGCACGAGCCCCGGTTTTCGCCAATTACCAGCCCTTCCAGCTTCAGCTCCAGGCGGCTGCCGCAGTAGAGGCAGGTAAAGTCGCCGGCGGTCATGGGACGGGGCATCATATCGCTTCTCCTGATTACTCGGTTGCCGGGCGGCCCGCGCCGCGCCGGAGTTTTCCATTGTCCTGCCGGACCCGTTTTTATCAATAATTAATTCTCAACAAACGATTGACTTTTTCCGAAAATGGTACTGTAGTAGTCTGTGGCCGTTCCGTGCGCACTCATCAAAGCCCATTGTTCATGGAGGAAACGATGCATCGAAGAACAGCTCTCTTATTATTCATACTGTTCGCCCTGGCGATTATCGCGCTGCCGCTCCACGTGACTTTCGCCCAGACAGATCAGGAGGCCGCAAAGTCCGACAAGCTCACCTCCAAGGAGATCGAGAAGGAAGGCGAGGTGATGAACAAGCAGATCAACTCGATCAACCAGGACATCCTCAAGACGGTGAGGGAATACAAGCTCACCTCCGACGAAATGAAAAAAAATATCCGCATCGTCCCCTTCCAGACCACCATAACTTACGCGGACAAGAACGGGACGTTCATGGAGGTGACGCGCCACAAGTTCATCCGCAACCCGTTGAACCTCCACCAGATCGTGGGCGTGAAAAACAAGACCTTCCGCATTTTCTATTCCGGCGAGACAGTCAACAAGATAGAGATGGAGATCTTCGAACGCTACTACGACGACAACTCCGCGGTGCGCGTGAACATAGTGGACCCATCGCCGGGTGACGAGCAGACCAACGACGTCACCTTCACACACACGCTCCTGGTGAACTATACCATCGAGAACGCAAAGTTCCGCAAGGACGTGAAGCTGGTGGACAACAAGAAGCTCGGCGACATCCAGAACACCACCGCCTTTCCCATCCGCAACGAGCTCAAGCGCGATTTCATGGTTCCAAACCTGGTCTTCGTCAGCAACGTCCTCCTGGACGTGGCGGAAACCTACTACAAGGGAAAGAAGGACGCCGAGAGCCTGATGCTCGAGTTCCTGAAAAAATCTGTTGACTACTAACCTGCTACACGCCACATAGAAAACAGTGCGACGCCAGGCATCTGCCTGGCGTCGCTTTTACCGCGATGCTCTCCATAGAAAACATCCATGTATCCTTCGGCGCACGGGAGATACTCTCCGGAGTAAGCTTGGAGCTCGAAGCCGGCACCGTCGTTGCGCTGTCCGGAAAATCGGGCTCCGGGAAGACCACGCTCTTCGGCGTGATGGCGGGTCTCCTGAAGCCGTCGGAAGGACGCGTACTCTACGGCGGGAAGAGCATCTACCGCTGGGGTGACCTCCGGCGGGCGCGGTACCGGAACCGGGAGATAGGCTACGTCTTCCAGACCTTCAATCTGCTCCCGAACCTCACGGCGCGGGACAATATCGCCCTCCCCGCCATCCTCAACCGTCACACCCGGGACCTGCGCGCGCGCGTCGAGCACCTCGTGGACTACCTCGACCTGGGCGCCATCGCGGGCCAGCACCCCGCCACCCTCTCGGGCGGCGAGAAGCAGCGCGTCGCGATCGCCCGCGCACTTGTGAACTCCCCCTCCGTGATCCTCGCCGACGAGCCCACTGGCAACCTCGACGACGCGAACGGCGGGAGGATATTCTCGCTTTTCAGGAATATCAGCGAGGAGCGCGGCATCTGCGTCTTCGTGGCAACGCACGACACGGGAATGCTGGAGAAAGCCGACGCGCACTACCGCCTGGAAGGGGGGAAGCTCGAAAAAGTTGCGCGCGCGAAAGCGGATAAGAAGGCACGCCGATAAAAGTCGCGTCACTTGAGCTGGTTAAGAAGCGCCCGTCCCACGTGCTGGTACCTGCCGTCCTCGTCCTTCTCTATCACAGAACCCACTATCTCCCTGAAACGCGCCACCTCGTTGAGCCGGTGGTGGGTGATGGCCAGGTTGAGCATGATGGCGTGGACCAGGTAGTTGTACTGCCGCAGGTTCATGCCGCTGGCGGCCGTGAAATGGGTGATGGCCTCCCTGTACCGCCCCAGGAGAAAATAGTTCTTCCCGATGTAGTAGTGCGCCAGCGCCTTGACGGGCTCGTTCGCCTCGTTGCGTTTCGCGCACTCCTGGAAAGACTCGATGGACAGGTCCGTGAGGCGCTCCTGGTAGGCGAGGTAACTCGCGTAGAGCATGTTCCGGTTGTTGATCTCCTTCTGGCCGAGGAAACTGTTCCAGAACGCCTGGTCCTCCTCCAGGAGGGAAAATTCTATCTGGCCGAGAACGATCCCGGGCCCGGGAAAGGCCATAAAGAGGGCGATAACACAGCCCGCCAGAATCAGAGATTTTTTTCCGCGCATATGCACACGCCCGCCGTGAAATCACCGGGAACCGGCTGGATTACGCTACCCCGTTTCGGGTGATTTTGTCAACGATGATTATCCGGCGCGCCGAAAGCGGTGAAGGCTGATATCATCCACCATGATTGAATAGCGCTGAAATTCCAATTTTTTTCAAATATTTCAATAAAACTGAAAAATGGGTAAAAATGGGTGATTTCGCTTCGTATTACGCAATATTCGCCTGTATCATCCCAAAATTTTTTTAAATCGAATTAAATAGTCAAGCCGTAGGGGCCGATTTTTCGAATAGGAGATGGTGTCTCCTCTAAACGCCGTTCTTTGAAAACTGGGGTTGCAGACTGACATGCCGTGGGGAAAACCGTACGCCACCCTTTGCGCGTTCGGTTGCAGGCTTATATGTGCCCATATACAAGCCTGGAACAGCTGCCATTTGTCCCGTCCGGCGAAAGCCGGATGAAATGGTATCATGTCCGGGACGCACTGCCCGCGTCACGGACGGCAAGGAAGCCAGAAAAACAAAACAAAGGAGTGTACAATGATCATTAACCACAACATGTCAGCGATTAACGCCAACAGATCGCTCAAGTTCACGCATTGGGAGGTGGACAAGAGCATGCAGAAGCTGTCATCGGGCATGAGAATCAACAGGGCCGGTGACGACGCATCCGGATTGGCTGTATCGGAGAAGATGAGGACCCAGATCCAGGGCCTGAGGCAGGCTGAGAGAAACACCGAAGACGGCATGTCCTTCGTCCAGACGGCGGAGGGATATCTCAACCAGACTTCAGCGATAGTCCAGAGGATCAGGGTGCTCGCGATCCAGTCTGCCAACGGCATCTACACGCCGGAGGACAGGCAGCTCATCCAGGTGGAAGTATCGGCCCTCGTCGATGAAGTGGACCGGATTGCCTCGCAGGCCGAGTTCAACAGGTTCAAGATACTCACCGGCAGGTATTCACGGGCCAACGCCCAGGCGAGCATGTGGTTCCACATGGGGCCCAACCAGCACCAGCGCGAAAGGGTCTTCGTGGGAACCATGACCGCAGCGGCGCTCAACTTCAAGCGGGGAGGGAACATCGCAATGACGATTTCCACCCCGAGGGGAGCGAACGACGCGATCGGTGTGCTCGACAACGCACTGCAAAAGATTTCCAAACAGCGTTCAGACCTCGGCGCCTATTACAACAGGCTTGAAATGGCCGCCAGGGGCTTGATGAACGCCTACGAAAACGTGCAGGCGTCGGAATCCCGCATCAGGGACGCCGACATGGCCGAGGAAATGGTGGAGTTCACCAAGAACTCGGTCCTGACGCACAGCGGCACTGCAATGCTGGCACAGGCAAACCTGAAACCCCAGTCCGTTCTGAGGCTGCTGGGATGATAATCCCGGCAACGGCGAATGGTTCTTTGAAAACACGTGACCAATCTCATTGCGCACACGTAACTCCTGGACTTGTCCAGATCGGCCGCTTCGGCGGTCGGTAATGCACGGAGGGCATTACCGGCCGTCGAAGCGCTGGTTCGACGACCGGTGTCAACCGGATGATGGGCAGTCCGGGTTACAGTGCCAAGGAGACAACCTTCGACCTTCGCGGAAGGTCCGCGGACCACACGAGGTGGGCCGTGAAAAACCGGGGCTGCTAAAAAAAGATACAAGAGAGCGGCGCCGCATTACCCACAAGGGAGGGACACACAATGAGAATCGGTCACAACATGAGTGCCATATTTGCAAACAGGCAGATCAAGCTTGTTTCGGAAAGGCTTGACAAGTCCATTGAGAAGCTCGCCTCGGGCGAGACGATCAATCGGGCGGGGGACGACGCTTCCGGTCTGGCCGTGTCTGAAAAGATGCGGACCCAGATGCTGGGCCTGGTCCAGGCTGAAAAGAACGCCCAGAACGGGATTTCTTTTATCCAGGTCGCGGAAGGTTCGCTCCTCCAGGTCAACGAAATTCTTCAGCGTATAAGAATGCTTTCGATACAGGCAGCCAACGGTATCTACTCGAACCACGACAGGGTGCAGATCCAGGTTGAAGTTTCGCAGCTCATAGACGAGGTGGACAGAATCGCCACGTCGGCGGAGTTCAACCGGCAGAAGATTCTGACCGGGCATTACGCGCGTAATTCCCGGGACGGGCAGATGTTCTTTCACGTCGGTCCCAACCAGAATCAGCGGATATTCGCCGTCATCAAGACGATGAGTGCCCGCGCGCTCAATCTGGTCGAGGGGAGTCAGAAGCGCTCCTTATCCACCGTTGCACAGGCAAACACCATGGTGGGATATGTCGACGCGGCCCTGGACAGGCTCAATCGGCAAAGGGCAGACCTAGGTGCGTACTACAACAGGATGGAGAACACCGTAAGGGCGCTTGCGTATTCCCATGAGAACATGACGGCCGCGTTCTCACGGATCCGTGATGCGGATATGGCGGACGAAATGGTTGAGTTTACGAAGAACCAGATACTTATTCAGAGTGGTACTGCGATGCTGGCTCAGGCGAACTTTAAGCCTCAACTGGTACTTAAACTGCTCGGATAGGAATCTTACGTGCGACGTGCCACACAGTGCCTCGGCATTATACACGCTCTCTCTCCGGTAGGGAGCCGGAGAGAGAGCCACCTTTTACGACAAGGAGGGAGAAAGGTGAAACTTATTTTAAGGGAGTACGAGTAAGTTTACAAGGAGGTAAGCGATGGATATCAACAAGCTGTACACGGGACAGGCGGAGCCCATCAGAAGGAGCTACCAGGACAGTTCCGCCGCAAGCCAGGCCGCGGAAAGGACTGCCGCGGTCAAGGCGGACGCGGAGAACAGGGTAGCGGAGCTTTCACGCCAGAACCTGAAAGACCTGGCGGACACCCTCAACGTGGCGGCCAAGTCTCTGAACGAGCGGGTATCGTTCTCGTTCAACGAGAAGATAGACCGCGTGGTGATGAAGGTCATCAACACCAGGAACAATGAAGTGGTGAGGGAGATACCCGCGAAGGAAATGGTGCGGGTGTACGAGCACATCCATGAACTGATAGGAATGTTCGTGGACGAATCCCGTTAGACCGGCAGCCTGCCGCGAGGGGAGCGCGGCAGCTCCCTGCCATTCCTGTCACGGTGCCACCGGGCCCGTTCCCGGAGGGACAGGTATGCCCTGTCCGGGGATTCCCATGACCGCAGCACAATCAATCCGCCTTAAAAAAAGCCGGCTACCCCCAAATTGGATGATATAAATATCCGAACCTGCCGATAATTAATTGAAGTAGTATACCCTGTTCCGTATATTTTGACCGGGGATGACGGTCCAGCCGCGTACAGCACTGGCCGGATTCCTTCAAAACGCAAAAGGGGACCACCATGCCTATTTCATTCGGAGGAATGGCCTCCGGTGTCGATACAGAAGACATTATCAAGAAGCTCGTACAGGTCGAATCACGGCCGATTCTCCAGTGGGAGCAGGAGAAAAAGAATTCCTCCGCCAAGAAACAGGCCCTCCTGACCCTGAAGGGCCATATCAACACCCTCAACGACGCCGTGAAGGAGCTGTACGGTTTCCGCTCGGCCTATTTCGACAAGACCGTGACCTCGTCGGATGGCGGGGCGGTTGAGGCCACCGCGGGACGGCTGGCGTCCAAGGGCAGCACCACCATCATCGTGAGGGAGCTCGCGTCAACCCACAAGATCAGCACGGAGCCGGTGAAGAAGGGAAAGGAGCTCGACGCGGGGAAGATCACACTCACGGTCAATGGCGAGGCCCGCACCATACGCTTCCGGGGCGGGAAGATCGCCGCGCTTAGCGACGCGATTTCCGAGGAAGCAGCCGATATCATCAACACCACCCTGATGAACACCGAGGATGATCTCTTCACCATGACCCTGGAGTCGAAGGTTCCCGGCATGAAGGGCGAAATCCTGATTTCCGGGGACAAGCCCGCCCTGGAGTCGATTGGCCTGATAAAAGGGGAACGCGGACCCGACGCGAAGAAGGCGGCGATCGTATTCGACCAGAAGCAATTCGCGCCGTACGCCGGCATGGAGAAGCCGGCGGAGGAAAGCGGCGGCATCTCAGTCGGAACCGACGGAAAGTCCGTGAAGGTAACCGGAACCCTGTGGCGCGAGTACCCGCTTCCCCTGGAGCTGCCCGTGCGCGAGGACACTACGCTGGAATTCGAATTCTCCTTCCGCGAGCCGAAATCCCTGGAGGAGGAGACGCTTCCCGCGCGCATAGAGATAGGCCCCGACGAGAAGACCGTCATCAAGGGGATAGAGCTCCACGGCTACAACGTGCCGCGCAACCGCCCCGTGGAAGAGAAAAAGAAGGTGGAGTTCGCCACGGCCACCGGGATCGGCGTTATCGCCGCCGGCGAGGGCGAGAGATTGGAAAAGATATATTCCATCGACAGGAAAGCGAAGGGCCGGCAGGAGATTCCCATCGGAAAGGACTTCAGGGACAGGAAGATAGGGAAGATAGTATTCTACTGCAACGAGGGGGAGGCGGGTTTTGCGAACGCCGCGGTGCTCACGCCGGAGAAAAGCGCCGGCCAGTACGAGCCGAAAAATATCATCAGCAAGGCAAAGAACGCGCGCTTAAACATCGACGGCGTCGATATCGTGCGGGATAAAAACACCGGTATCACCGACGCGGTAAAAGGCGTGACGCTCAATTTAAAAAGGGCTTCGGACCAGCCGGTGACCCTCACCGTGGAGGCGAACACCAAGAACGCCACGGATAAGCTTAAAAAGTTCGTGGAAAGCTACAACGCCTACCTCGATTACTCGAACGAGCTCACCGTGGTGGAGCGCGCGAACAGGAACGACAGGGCGAGCCGCAAGGCGGCGAAGACCGGTATTTTCATCGGCGATATGACCATACTGCGACTTGAGAACACCATCAAGACGGCGGTGAACAGCGCCTACCCGAGCAAGTCCGACGAACCGATCAAGGTCATCAATCAGCTGGGCGTCTCCTCCGGCGCCCTGAACGCGGAATGGGAATCCATCAAGACCGGGAAGCTGACCATGGACGAGGCGAAGTTCGGCGAGGTGCTGGTGAAGAATCCCGACGGCGTGAAGGAGTTCTTCGGCTCAGACACCGACGGCGACACCAGGGTGGACAACGGCTTCGCCTACAAGCTCCAGCAGATCCTGCGGCCCTACGTGATGTCGGGGAAAAACATCCTCCAGGCGAAGATCGACTACGAGACGGACAGCATCAAGCAGACGGACGAGCGCATATCGCGGCACCAGGACCATCTCACGCAGTACGAGGACAAGCTGCGCAGGAAGTTCTCCGCCATGGAGCGGGCGATATCGGGCTCCAAGGCCCAGGGCAACTGGCTCAAGCAGAACATGGGCGGCGGGGGCGACGACAAACAAAAGTAATCCGGAGATACGATGGAAATACAGATTAACGGACATCCCATAGAATTCACCCTGGAATCGGAAAAAAGCCTGGATCACCTGGTGGGATCCATATCGGCATGGGCGAGGGAGCGCGACCTGATCTTCACCGAGGCCTGGGTCGACGACGAAAAACATTCGGTGGACAGCATGCCTTCCACACCGCTGGAGAAAATAGGCGTCGTCAACTGCGTGATCCTCTCCCGCGCCGAGCTCGTCATCAATTCCATCAACGAAGCGACCGACTACTGCTCCAGGATCGATGGTTTCATGGAGAAGGCAGCCGCATCAGGCAGGGTGTCTGCCAAGGACATCGACGAGATGAAAGCCGGCGTCGACTGGCTCGCCGAAGTGACGATGAAGGTTCTTTCGCTGTTGGGTATCGGACTGGAATCTCTGAAATACCGTGACCGCGGGGCCACGGACCTGTTCGAGGACCTGAAGGAATTCCGTATCGAATTGTCGCGAGTCGCACCGGGTGACGCGGCGGCGCTCCTGGGGAGGAGCCGGGGTATCTTCTCCTCCTTCCGCGATCTCCTGAAGATTGTGCTTCTCGGCGAGAACATGCGCGCCACGGTATTGAGCAGTATCGATTCTCCCGATACGGTCATGGCGATGGTTGACAGCGTCAACAGGTCGCTGCCGGAACAGGTCAGGAACTTGGAGGAAGCGGCGATAGCCTACCAGGCCGGGCGTGACGGGGAAGGCTCGTCGAGGATCGAGGGATTCATCGATTTTGTGTACCGGTATTTCCGGATGTGCCACCAAGTGAAGCCAGTATTCGATACCGACATTTCACTGGTCACACATGACGGGAAACCACTTGCCGGGAAAAACGCGGAGATGAACGAGCTCCTGAACCAGATGCTCGCCGCGCTGGAGAACAACGACATTATCGGCCTCGCGGACGTCCTCGAGTACGAGCTGAAACCAGCGCTGGAAAGCCTGGCGCCGTACTGCCAGGAGATTTTCTCGCTGCTTCACCGGGATAAGTAGGGGGATGCGTCGCATGCGTTGTGGTTGGGGGGTATTCGCGTTGGGACTCCCCAGCATCGGACCCAGGAGACCACTCCATTATCAACAAAACAGTAACTGGAGTGATTATGATACCGATAGTTATCGGTATTTTTAATCATTTCTATTACCTCATAAAGATAGTGTTCAATTGCATACGTGATTAAAAAAGAAACAGAAAACCTGCACAAAACCCTCAAATCCCGATAAAACTCGAACTCGTCCCTGCGAAACGATACATGCAGGCAATGCCACTCCTCCTTCTCCCTCCTATCCTGATACCGCACCCGGATTGAATCATTATCAAACAACCTCTTGTCCCGTGCCACTCGCCGCAGCAGGGCCGATATCAGTCCGCTTTTCGACAACGCCGCATATTCCGCGGCACCCGCAAGCCTCACAAGCATGTCCCGACTGATAGTAACCGTGGTTTCAGCAACCATATCATTCCTCCTCCATGAATATTCCTCTTTGTAGTACGATCCCCAACCACAGAACGTAAAAAAATAATCACCGCCCCAGCCCAAAAAAGTGATTGCAGCCGGCGGTGAATTAGCTACTTTTTTCATACAGGCCGATAATCACATCCTTCAGGCAGGAGATCCCGCAGTGAAGAACAAGAAACTTTGGGGCGGCAGGTTTGACGGAACCCCGTCGAAAATCACCGAGCGGATATCCGCTTCCATCCAGTACGACGCCCGCCTCTACCGGCAGGACATCGCCGGCTCAATGGCGCACGCCAGGATGCTCCACAGGATGGGAGTTCTTTCCGGGGAGGAGCTCGGCGCCATCATCGGCGGCCTCGAGGGAATCCGCGCCGACATCGACAGCGGGCGCTTCGAGTTCTCCGCGTCCCTCGAGGACATCCACATGAACATCGAGTCGGCGCTGACGGAGCGCATCGGCGACGCCGGCCGCAAGCTCCACACCGCCCGCTCGCGCAACGACCAGGTGGCGCTGGACCTGCGCCTTTATATCCGCGACGAGGGGGACGATATCGCCCTGCTCCTCCGTGAACTCATCTCGCTCCTCTCCGACCTGGCCGCGCGCCATATCGACGTCATCATGCCCGGCTTCACGCACCTGCAGGTGGCACAGCCGGTACGTTTCTCGCAGCACATGCTTGCGCACGCCTGGGCGCTCCTGCGCGACCTGGAGCGGTTGCGCCACGCGGTACTATCGTCCTCATCCCTGCCCCTGGGAGTGGGGGCCTGCGCCGGTGTGAATTACGAAAACGACAGGGAGTTTCTACGGAACGAGCTCGGCTTCGGGTCCGTGACGCCCAACTCCATGGATACAGTGAGCGACCGCGACTTCGCGCTGGATTTTCTCTACTTCGCCGCCGTGCTCGGGATGCACCTCTCCCGCTTCGCCGAGGAACTTGTGCTCTGGTCCGCTACGGCGTTCGGCTTCGTGCGCCTCGCCGATTCCGTCACCACGGGCTCGTCCATCATGCCACAGAAGCGCAACCCCGACATCGCCGAGCTCGTTCGCGGCAAGAGCGGCAGGCTCTACGGTAACCTAGTATCGCTCCTCACCACCATGAAAGGGCTTCCCCTCACCTACAACCGCGACATGCAGGAGGACAAGGAGCCGCTCTTCGATTCGGTCGATACCGTGAAGCTCTGTCTCGAGGGAATGAAAGAGATGCTGGCCACCATTGAGGTGAAGGAGGAGGTGATGATGAAGGCAGTGAGCAGCGGATTCTCCACCGCCACCGACCTTGCCGATTACCTGGTAAAGAAGGGAGTGCCGTTCCGGAAGTCCCACGAAATCGTGGGCGGCATCGTGAAGCACTGCGAATCGACTGGCGCCGACTTCTTCGCGC
>Ga0116143_10001647_pt1 | contig 26225 bp, 25 predicted proteins | sample AD_UKC034_MetaG_FD_89745 | JGI IMG/M metagenome (GOLD analysis project Ga0116143, IMG submission 89745) | Active sludge microbial communities of municipal wastewater-treating anaerobic digesters from USA - AD_UKC034_MetaG | ecosystem: Engineered > Bioreactor > Anaerobic > Digestate | place: USA...
GCTCTCTTCCATTCGTCAACATTACTACCCATATTACTAGCCCAAACATATACAGGATTAAAAATAATTGAGAATGGGTATTTAATACCCTCTCCTATGAAAGATTGACCTACTAAAACAAGCACTATACAGAAAAATAGGTATATTACCTTGCTATAATTTTTTATCTGATTACCTTTTTTCAAAGTAAATTAGGATTAAATAATTTCTTCCCAAGATCTTTGTACTCTCTCAAGTAAATCTATGTGGTCTAACATCTTGGCAGTACCTTTTGCTACAGAAGCCATTGGCTCTTCAACGATATTAATAGGAATATTCAATTCCTCTCTCCAGTATTTATCTAAACCCCTAATTAAAGCACCCCCACCAGCAACAAATACCCCATCATTAAATATATCTTTTAGAAGTTCTGGAGGAGTATCCTCAATCGCATCTTTAACAGCCTCTGTTATCTGTGTTAAAGAAACACTAATTGCTTCTCTTACCTCTACACTTGAAAATTTAATAGACTTTGGTAATCCAGTTAACAAATCCCTACCCTGCAGTATCACCTCTTTCTCCTCTTTAAGGGGAGATGCAGAACCAATCTCAATTTTAATATCTTCGGCACTTCTTTCTCCAATAAGTATATTGTATTTATCTCTAACATAATCAACAATATCTTGATTCATTTCATCTCCTGCTATCCTGATTGTATTATCTACAACAATATCTCCCAAAGAGAGAACCGCTATACCTGTTGTTCCCCCTCCAATATCCACAATCATACTTCCAGATGCTTCCTCTATTGGTAATCCAACACCTATTGCTGCTGCCATAGTTTCTTCAACGATAAAGACCTCACGAGCACCGGCTGTTTTCGCAGCATCAATTACTGCCTGTCTCTCTACCTCAGTCACAGATGATGGAACACCAACAACTATTCTTGGTCTTGGAATCTTAAAACCTTTAATGTAATTTATATGGGCACTTTTAATAAAATGATGAATCATTGCTTGTGTTGTATCAAAATCTGATATAACACCATCTTTAAGAGGTCTAATTGCAACAATATTAGCAGGAGTTCTACCTATCATCTCTCTTGCTTCTTTACCAACTGCAAGTACCTGTTTACTTCTTTTCTCTATAGCCACAACAGATGGCTCTGATACAACAATGCCCTCACCTCTTAGGTATACAATGGTATTAGCAGTACCAAGATCCATTCCAAGATCATAGGTAAACATTTCCCATATTGAATTAAGTCCAATCATATTAGAATACTACCATCTTAACTTAGATGATTCTACCACTAATATTTACTCTATACGAGGAAAAAATATATACAATTACTCTGCTGATTCTACTTGAAGTTTTTTGTAACACTTCATACAAACATATATACTTTGTACATTCCCTTCAACATCAACCTTAACTTTCCTTAGATTTGGCTTAAAAACTCTCTTACTCCTCTGAGCCTTAAACCTCCATCCTATGGAGTGATGATGCTGAATTCTTTTTCCAGCAGTTGTAGATTTTCCACACAATTCACATACCTTTGCCATTTTTTTTAATTGAAGATTTATTAGCTAAGTGATATTATCAAAAAGATTTCTATTTATCAAGTTTAATTTACATGTTTTCTTCATTACAAGAGTTTATATATTGGATAGTAGTTGCAGTACCATCTATATTAATTGCCTCAACAGTACATGAATACGCCCATGCATACTCAGCTTACAAGCTCGGTGATCCTACTGCCAAAGCAGAGGGAAGATTAACATTAAATCCTCTCAAACATATTGACCCAATAGGTGCCTTATCAATGATTCTTTTTAGATTTGGGTGGAGTAAACCCGTCCCCATTAACGAGTACAACTTCGAAAAAAGAGAAACTTACACAGCACTTACAGCTCTCGCCGGACCAGTCTCCAATCTTATACTCGCTTCTTTAGCTGGATTAACAAACTATATTCTTAATTTAAATCCAAATTCCCTCATAGTATTTCTACTATATATATTTACAACTATTAATATCGCTCTTGCCATTTTTAATCTAATACCTATCCCACCTCTTGATGGGCATAAGGTTGTTAGGGCTTTACTCCCCAAAAACCTGAGATACTATTGGGAGAAACTTGAGAGATACTCTTTGATACTAATTCTTTTATTAATACTTCCTTTCTCCCCATTACAAAAATTTACCTTCTCCTTTATTGGAAATACTCTTGATACTTTTTTAAGTATTTTAGGTTTCTAATTTCTTTGATATGTATACCAAATTATTGTAGAATATATTGTCCCAGTTGGACATAGAGGTTCGTAGCTCCACAACCATTAATTGGGAGTCTCGAAATCGCTTAAGCCCTTGGGTTTAAGTTGAGAGACCCCACCTTATATGGAAGAGCTCTACGATCCCTCTCCGACTGGGGCGTTTTTTATTGACTATCCCATATATATATATTAAACTTGCTTCTGTACACTGCCGAAGTAGCTCAGTTGGTCAGAGCAACTGTTTTGTAAACAGTAGGTCGAGAGTCCGAATCTCTCCTTCGGCTCCACTGCAGAGGTGGCGGAGCGGTCAAACGCATCGGACTGTAAATCCGACTCCTTCGGGATACACTGGTTCAAATCCAGTCCTCTGCATTTCTATCTATCTCATAGTGAAAATATACTCTTTTTATGCTGTATTAATATATCTGTTGTGGTAAATTTTACTTATGAATATCTTAGATTCCGAGTATTTACAAATAGCTTTCGCTTTTATTTCAGCAATAATACTCTTTTTATATGCTATTGATAATCTCAGTAAGGAAATACAGGATCTTGCCACTAATAAATTTAGAGAGTTTCTAGGGAGAGTATCAAGAAATAAATACATTGGAACCCTTTTCGGTTCTATTCTTACAGCAATAATCCAATCAAGTACAGCCGTAAAAGTAATGACTGTATCACTTGTTAATACAGGAGTAATCTCATTTAGTAATAGCTTGGGAATTATTTTTGGAGCAAGTATAGGTACAACTATTACAGCACAATTGGTATTACTAGATTCAACAGTTCTAGCCCCACTACTTATGATTACGGGATTTATGTTAAATATCTTTGGTAAAAAAACAAAGTTAATAAGTAAACCACTTTTCTTTCTCGGCTTTTTACTTTTCTCTCTCTCCCTACTCTCTTCTACACTATCACCCCTAAAAGAGAACCCTGATGTAATGCTTTTCTTTTCTAATCTCTCAAACCCAGTAGTAGCGTTTCTTGTTAGTGCAATATTTACCGCCCTAATACATTCTAGCTCCGTAACAACAGGAATAATTGTTATCCTAGCCCAAGGTGGACTAATTCCCATAGAAGTTTCAATACCTATGATTCTTGGTGCCAATTTAGGTACTAGTGTTACAGCTTTCTTGATTTCCTTAAAACTTAATATGTATGCAAAGAGAGTTGGACTTGCTGATTTTCTTTTTGCCGCAATAGGAACTCTCCTCTTTATGATCTTCCTAAGACCCTTTTCTTGGAGCATTGAATACTTCTCTTCAGATCCTGGCGTACAAACGGCACTCGCACATCTCCTCTTTAATGTTTTAAATACTATGATATTTCTCTCCCTTACAAAACCGTTTGAGAAATTAATAACAACATTAGTCAAAGGTACTGAAGAAGAGATACTGTTCAAAACGAAATATTTAAAAAAAGATGATAATGGTAAACCAAGAAAAAGGATAAGAAATATTAAAATGGAAATAGGATATTCGGTTGAGAATACAATTAAGATATATCAAAAAGCCCTCTCTATCTTCTACAACCCAAGCAATTTGTCATTAATGGAGATACATAAATTAGAAACCCTCAATGATTTCTTGGATGAGGAAATAACAAAAAGTATTTTACAATTAACAAAAACTAAACTTAGTCCTAGAGATGCACATAGTACAGTAACCTTGATTAAGATTTCTAATACAATAGAACAACTAGGAGACTCCGCAACTGATTTTTCAGAGGTATTCCAAAGAATGCATAAACTTGGAATGTCTCAAAAAGAAGTTAATATTGAGAACCTAACAGATATTCATAATAGATTAATAGACCTATTCAGAGATATTGAGAAAAATATAATTGACACAAATGAAAGAAAGTTACTAGCTATTAAGATTAAAGAGGAAGAGATAACTGGGATGATTACAGATCATTTTGACGCTCATGTAATTAGGTTACAAAAAGATGCTCAATATGATGGGAATATTTTTGTAGATGCCATATCAATTATTGAATCTAGCGTATACAAAGTAAGAAGTATTCGTAAACTACTATTAAAACAGATACGATCATACGGGGGTTAGTGTTGTATAATCGGGTAGTAAATTGATATTTTAAGTTAACATGAATGAAATTATGAGTATCTTGTTTGGATTAATCGTTACCGTTGCTCCGATACTTGTAATTGGGATATTAGGATATATAATATGGGTAGTGATAAAAAACAAAAATGGAAAAACAAAACTAAAGCTTTCTTCTAGATCTCTTCTTCAGATATATCTTTACTTAATATCTTTTATTACTCTCATTGTAGCAGTAATAGGAGGGGCATTAGTAATGAAAGTAGCTACATCATATATTTTTAATATCCCATTCTCATACCCTTTACAAAGACCAAATAGCTACTACGAAGAGGATATGAAATTAGATGAACCAACTTCTGAAGATTGTTATGTCGGGAAACCAATCCAATTTTATGATTCCGAGTTCTGTTTTGATACATCTTTAAGAAAAACAGAACTAATAACAGGTATTACACTTCTAATATCAATGACAATACTCTTTTCGCTTCATCAGTATGCAATACATAAAATTAACCAAAAGCATGAGATAAAAAATTGGTTAGAAAAAACATATACTTTCCTCTCTTTAATTATGTATAGCGTAATTGGAATTGTCACAATACCCCTGTCCATATATTTACTCACTAATTACTTACTCTTTGAACCAAATTCAGATATGTATTCGACACCATCAGCACCTGCTATGGTAATCGGAATTACAATATTAACGATTCCTCTATGGGTATATTTTTTGAATAGAACAATGAGGTTAAAAGAGGAATAATTTACAGATTTCTTATATATTGTATAATCATCTCACAAGCTGGATTAGCTCAGACGGTTAGAGCACATTCTTGGTAAGAATGAGGTCCTGAGTTCGACTCTCAGATCCAGCTCCATTTATTCACCTATTAATGAAGATATTTCCTCAGGTATATTATTTGTGTCTACAAAGAAATCGTTGTTGTTCTCTATAACTCCTTCCATAATTAATTCATTTCCTATCTCAGTTAATACTGCATAAGAGAGGTACCCCTTTGTTGATCCAGATATACTATCTGGTTTTACTTCAAAAGGTTTTTCTGCACTGTTTACTACTTCCCCATTTTTAAATCTATCAACAATTTGTGAATTGCTCCCTGATACTACGATAGGTACAAGATAGTGGTTTTTACCATCATTTAAATTAACTTTTCCCCTTTCACTTTGAATAGATATTGCGTAAGGAACAATATCTGCCTCCATATCAGCAACATCTTCAGGAACTTTATACATCAATGGTAAGATTTCTCCAACAACTGGGGGCTTTTCACCTGTATGATGAAGATATGTTACCTCGTCAAATTGACTTCCAGAATATCTTATAAATAAGGGCTCCCCATTCTCTTTTTTTGCAAACATTGATCTATCAACAATAGCTGTAGGATATCCCTCCACCCCAATTGAGAACTCTCTTGGATTGAGTCTAATTGGGTCTTTAAGTAAGAACTCCTTGCCTACTTCCATAGCATTCGTTGGAAGTGGACGCATTGCCTCTACAGTACTCTTTAAATCTTCATCTCTAAAAGGTTGCTTTGGTGTACACGCAGCAACGCCCAAACCAGCTGCAAATATAGCTGTCAATCTTAAAAAATCTCTTCTATTCATCGGATCTTCTACCTTTCTAAATGTATTTACCAAATTTCTCTCTTCGTCACTTATTTCAATCTCTCTTTCTTCTTTAGGTACTTCAATCTCTTCCTGCATTCTTGGCATATTAGAAGATACTTCTGAAACTACCTCTTTAACAATATCTTCATTCTTATTTTCTGAATCACTTCTTACTTCTTCTTTACCTATACCAAATATACCCATATGTATATATTCATAACTTATTCATTCCAGTATACCAAACTAAAAAAGTATGTAAAATATATTTGACCTATTACTAATATTTCAATATAATACTCTGTATTTCCCATACTATCCTATTTTAAATTTGAAATTCCTAGGAAATGGCTAAAGAAAAAAGAGATATTGTAGCTTTAAAATGCGAAGTCTGTAATAACAAGAACTATACTAGCTACAAAAGTAAGAATATGAAGGAGAAACTTGAGAAAAGTAAGTACTGCGGTTACTGTCAGAAACACACGCAGCACAAGGAGACTAAGGTAAAATAATTTATGCTGTTTAACAGTTAGGGGCCCATAGTTTCAACTGGTAAAACAGCGGTCTCCAAAACCGTAGTCCTCCGTTCGAATCGGAGTGGGCCTGTTTAAAAATATGGATCTATTAAGAAGAATTATAAATGAATTAAAACAGACTGAGAAGCTATCAGCAAAACAGCTATTAGCTTTAACAGCGTATACAGTAGTATTCTGTGCTATAATCGCACTCATAATATTGGGTTTTGACCTATTTATGCAGTGGGCATTAGCACAGTTTCTTAAGATATAATTTATAGATATTTAATGGAAGAGAAAAAGAAAAAAACAAATCCAAAAGCGAAGTGGTATGTCCTTAATATTAGGACTGGATATGAGAATAGTATTAAAAAAGAGTTACAACAAAGAATAGAAGCAACTGGGCTTCAGGATAAGATTGAGGAGATATTAGTTCCTACTCAAAAGAAAATCATTGTTAAAAAGGGTAAACAGAATGTAATTGCAGACAAAATATTCCCTGGATATGTCTTAGTCAAGATGGAATTAGACGCTCATTCATGGGATATTGTTAAAAATACAGAAGGTGTTAGAGGTTTTGTTAAAACAGATAAATATCCACGACCACTTCCAGAAAGTGAAGTAAAAGCAATTATGAAATTTATGGAAGTAGAACAGCCATCATACCAAAGCTCATTCAGTGTAGGTGAGGCAGTAAAAATTATAGATGGTGCATTTGCAGATTTCATTGGTAGTATACAAGAAATTGATAACTCAAAAGGTAAGGTAAAAGTCCTCATATCTTTCCTTGGTAGAGAAGCTCCTGTAGAATTAGATTTTTCTCAGGTAAGTAAACTTTAATATTTTTGATTAACTAATATGGCAAAACCAATAAAAGCGATAATTAAGATAACCATACCAGCTGGACAAGCTACACCAGCTCCTCCAATTGGACCAACTTTGGCACCATACGGAATCTCTACACAGGAGTTCTGTATGCAGTTTAATGAAAGAACTAGAGAGGGTGCAGGTATTTTAACTCCAGCAGTAATAACAATATATGATGATAGATCTTTTGATTTCATTACTAAAACTCCTCCTACATCAGAACTCATTAGAAGAGAGCTAAAGATTAAAAAGGGCTCAGCAAGACCTAATCTTGATAAGGTTGGAAAACTTTCTAAAGAACAGATAGCAAAAATTGTTGAATTAAAGATGCCAGACTTAAATACATCAGACCCACAACAAGCTGCTAAGATAGTTGCTGGAACAGCAAAACAGATGGGTATTGAAACTGAAATATAACCTAAAATAGATAACAAAAATGAAAAGAGGAAAAAAATATACAAAAATAGTTAAAGATTTAGATAGAAATAAAACATACTCTCTGGAGGAAGCTATTAAAGAGGTTAAAAAAACATCTTACAGTAAGTTTGTAGGTAGTTTAGAATTACACTTCGATATTGTTATTCCTAAAGATAAAGATCCTAAATCTATTAAGGGTGCAGTGTCACTCCCCCACTCTACAGATGTTAAGAGTGTAAAAATAGCTGTATTTACTACTCCTGATAAAGAGAAAATAGCTAAAGATGCAGGAGCAGACTTTGTAGGTTTGGATAACCTCATTAAAGATATTAAAGCAAATAGTATTACTTTTGATGTAGCTATTGCGACACCAGCAGTAATGCCAAAGATTGCAGTTCTTGGTAAAGAGTTAGGTCCTAAGGGTCTAATGCCTAATCCTAAAAATGGTACTGTTACCGATGATATAGCTTCTGCAGTAAGTGAATACAAAAAAGGTAAACAAACATTTGCTTGTGATACCTCTGGAGTTATACATATTAAAGCAGGTAAGTTAGATATGGATGATGAGAAACTAATTGAGAATATACATGTAGCTGTATCTGCAGTAGAGGATGTATTAGGAAAACCTTTTAACCAGTCAGTAGTAAGAATGCATATTGCACCAACAATGGGTCCTAGTTACAAAATAGAGTATAAAAAGGCTGAATAGTTAGTAAACTTGCCCAAAGTTTAATTTAACATATTCAATATCATCATGATAGAGAAAGACAACCTTGATACTCCCTATACTTCTACAGAACAGGATTTAATTGAAGCTTTTGAACAATCTCCCGATATTCTTAAAGTTCTTGAAGATAAGGATGGGAGGATATCAATAATACAATCAGATGAAGGCAATGTTGTCCATAATTACATTATTGTAGATTTAAAGTGGTCTAAATCTAAAGATGATACCCCTTTCTACCCTACTTTCAAATGCTCTACTCCTAAAGATTTTCTTGAAATAGATTTTTCTAAAAATGGATATACTGTTAATGTAAAAAACTATAGGGGTAACCCCATATTTGGAATAACAGATAAACAGGAAAGAGTTAAGGAGATAATGGATATTGCCCAAAGAGGAATAAACTTTATACAAATATTTAGAAACATTCCAATAAATAAAAGGAGTGATATTAGAAATAGATATATCAGGAACCTTGATTGTAATATTAATGATACTCCAGAACCAACATTAGACTGTTTAGCTTTAACATCTAGAGCAATAGAATTGGTCAAAAGAGGAGAAATAAAAGAGATCACCAGTAAATAAACCTCGTACCTTGATATAAAGATATATTGAGAATATAATCCCAATTGTGAATAGGTCTACCGAGACCAGATGTTGTTCATTACAAAAGGGAGAATTGAGATGGCAAATATGTGTAGTTATTGCGAGGATACACAATACTGTTGTGACTGTTTAAAAGAACAAGGTAAACTTCGTTCCCACAGTCCGGTTCGTGAAAAGGACAATACCGTTAGAATTTGTGGAGAAACTCTTCATCATAACGGTCGTTCATTCAAGATAATTAAACAGGAAATTGGAAGTCCAAACATTAAAATCTTCACCAAGGAGGGATTACTTTTTTTTATAAGAAGGAAAAACAATAAAATAACTCTTATAAAGACACAAAATCTCAAAGAAAACCAACAGAAACCAGAATGCAAGGAGTGTTATAACATTCTTGTTGGGCCGCCAATACCTCCCCAGTTGTTACAAGATCCTAATTGGTAAAAAAACAAACCTCGGTAAACTTGTTTCACCAGGAGGAAGCTATGCTTCTACATATATCTCATCATTTGAGTATATAAATAGTTTCCTCCTGTAATACCCCTTAAAGTTGAAGTTCATACCCCATAATGATAAAATTATCTTGGTGATAGCTCTCTCACAATATAAGACTCTCTCGGAGGTGCAAAATGACAGGTCCAAACAGTGTATCAAGAGTCCAGCTGAAGAATCAAGGTGAAGACACTGGCTCTAGCTATCGTGATAATCGTGATGGTACAATCCATGTAACCCATTACGAAGGTGATTTAAGAGAAAGTTATGATGTTCCCTATGGGAAAGATGCCGACAACGTAGGAAACAGCATAGGTGACTCATATCACATAACGGAAAATGATTAAATTTCAGAGAGAGCTACACACCTAACTAGGTGCTTACAAACAATTTTTATTATGTAAGCACCTAGTCAATTCAAATATGAAAAAAAAAGAATATTTAAAAATAATTGAAGATTACATCAACTACTTTGCCGAAGATGTCCCTATTGAAGAATTTAGAAGAATACCTTCTGATACAAACAATAATGAGGATATTGTATTAGAAATTCACAAAGGTTTGATTGATAAATGTAAGAAATATCTTAGAAAAGAAGTTAATGCAAAAGAAATTGAAGAGTTTGCTGCTAACCTACTTTTTAAAAAATACAATCCCAACATATTAAGAGAAACTCTTTCAGATAGGGTATATGACTTTCTTATGCTTCTTGATGAATTCCTTTTCTTCCAAAAAAAAGATTCTGTTTAATGTATCCTTTCTCTCTTGACGATAACTATCTCTTCATATATAATCCCCTTAGTATTTTACCTAAGAAACATAGTATAAAAGTAAATCTGTGTGAGGTAAATGTAATTCAATATTAATTAAATATATATTACGATGTCTAAAAGTCGTACTCAAAAAGAAGAGTTGTTAAAAAGATATAAAGACTTGATAGAAAGCAAATCTGGATATCTTTTGGTTAACTCGGATAAAATAGATACAGCTACTGTAACTAAACTTAAGATAGAGTTAAAGAATGTAGGAGCTAATTTCTCTGTTTTAACAAACAGCATATTTAAAATAGCACTACAAGATAGTAAACAACCACTACAAGTACAAGAGTTTGATGGACCAACAGCAATAATATCATTTGATGAAGATCCCACAGAACCAGCTAAACTAGTTAAGAAGGTTCAGAAAGAAATGGAGTTACTCTCTCCTAGAAACGGTGTATATGAAGGAGAGTTTTTAACAGCAGAAAGAGTTATGCAATTAGCAGATATTCCTTCAAGAGAGGTATTACTATCAAGACTTGTTGGTACTATGAATGCACCTCTTACTGGCTTTATGAATGCTCTTACTGGTAATGTAAGGGGCTTAACTATGGTATTAAAAGGTATTTCTGAAAAGAAAGCTTAATATATTTAAATTATTTAATTTACATACAATGGCAGATGAAGTAAAAGATCTTCCTAAATTAACAGATAATGCACAAAAAGTTATTGAAATGGTAGAGAAAATGACCGTTTTAGAACTTGCAGATCTTGTTAAAGTAATGGAGGATAAGTTTGGAGTAAGTGCAGCAGCTCCAGTAGCAGTTGCAACAGCTCCAGCAGAAGCAGCTCCAGAAGTAGAAGAGAAATCTGTATTCAATATTGTTCTTAAGGATGCAGGTTCAAACAAGATCGGTGTAATCAAAGTAGTAAGAGAGATTACAGAGTTAGGTCTTAAAGAGGCAAAAGATCTTGTAGAAGCAGCACCACAGACTGTTAAAGAGGGTGTTAAGAAAGAGGATGCAGAAGCTTACAAAGCAAAATTTGAAGAGGCTGGTGCTACAGTTGAGTTAGCATAAGCTTTTTAAATAGCTTTTTGATTAAGAGAGTCATTACTATGGCTCTCTTTTCTTTTCATACAACTTTATATATCCTTTTATATACCTTACTTTAATATTACTGCCTAAAATTAAATCCCCTACTTTCATCGACAAATATGGTGCTTTTAAAGTATAATTATAGGTTGTGAATTATAATTTTTTAAATATATATTATGTTAGAAACCTCAAACTTAACACAGTGGATTATTAATCAAGGGATATCTCAAATTGTATTAGAGATAATGATATCTATGTGTATAGTTGCAACAGTTGTAAGTATAGCGAGATATATATTTGGAAATAAAACATACGGTATATATGCACCAATAGTACTTGCAATTGCCTACTCATATACGGGTCTAAGGTATGGACTCGCTATTACCCTTATGGTCATACTTACCTCCCTACTCTCCTACTCTGTCCTTAAGAAGATTAGAATGCACTACATTACTCGTATAGCTACAAACTACATTATTCTATCCATTGTATTAGTATTCTTCTTTATCCTAATAAACAACTTTAGTTTAGGATTGGATAACATGTCTAACATCCCTCCTTTGGCATTCATTTCAATAGCTGCTCTCTCTGACTTTTTTATCAAACAGTATATTCAAAAATCATTAAAGACATCAGTAATGACACTACTAGGGACAATCGTTGTTGCAATAGTAGGATGGTTTGTAATTACAAGAGACATAATATCATCATTTGTATTAAACAATTTATGGATAGTTCCACTACTCGCTGTATTTAATGTGCTACTTGGTATGTTTAAAGGCCTAAGAGTAAAGGACTACTTCAGATTTAGATTAACGGCCAAAGAAGAGAATGAGAAATAGTTTCCTAAAACAAAACAAAGAGATATTAGGTCTAAACAGAAGGAATCAAGAGTATGTTAGACCATTTAATCCACCCTCCTCTAAGGCAATTGCAGATAACAAAATATACACAAAGAGATTACTTAAAAAGGAGTTAATACAAACTCCAGAGGTATACAAACTAATAAGAACTAAAAAACAGTTAGAATTTCTAGATTGGGAGAGTCTACCCAAGAGTTTTGTAATTAAACCAAACCAAGGAACTGGTGGTAACGGTATAATGGTTTTTTATGGTAAGAAGAAGGGGAAATGGGAATGGATTAGACCTAATGGTACAACAATGACCAAAAGAGATATCCTCCTTCATATTGAAAACATCTTAGAAGGAAGATTTTCGATGGGTGCAAAGAATGACATTGCAATAATTGAAGAAAGGATAAAGACAGATCCATTACTCAAACAGTACTCTTACAGAGGTGTTCCTGACATTAGAATAATATGCTTTAACCTTGTACCTGTAATGGCTATGTTACGACTTCCTACTAAAAGATCTAATGGTACTGCTAATCTTCACTCTGGTGCAATATGTACAGGTATAGATATTGAAACTGGAATTACTACCTACTCTATGCATATGAAACCGAATTCCATATTTAGTGATACATACGAATTAATAGATTCAACTATAGATTTAAAAGAAAACAAACAGTTAAGTGGAGTACAGATTCCCGAATGGAGTAACCTACTTGAGATTGCCCTGAAGTGTCAAAAAGTTAGTAAATTAGGATATATAGGAGTAGATATTGCACTCGATGCAGAGAAAGGACCTGTTGTATTTGAAATTAATGCGAGACCAGGGCTTGGTATACAGGTTGCAAATCAAGCTGGTTTAAGATGGAGATTAGAAAAAATTAAGGATGTAAAGATAAAGGGAATTAAACACGGTATTAGAGTAGCAAAGAATCTATTTGGTGGAGAGGTAGAAGAGAGTATAGAGGCAATTAGTGGAAGAAAGGTATTAAATATCACAGAGAAGATATTCGTGTATGACAAGAGTGCAGATATATCCAGATTAGAAAGATACAAGGATACAAAAAGACAATTAGTAAAAGCATATATGGATACTGGTGTTACAACATCTAGAATAGACTCTAAATTAGCTAATAGGATCGGATATATAAACGCTCACAAAGAGTTTGATACATTAAATATTCCTAAAAGATTCAATAGCTTTAAAGAAGCCCAGGAGTATATTGATAGATACGAGAAAGAGGTATATAAGAGTCAGGATATTAAGAGATTAGCTAAAATTGTAGAAGATGGAGAAATAAAGGTAAGACCTGTATTTGATATCCCTATAAAGATATCTGATAAAATTAAAATAACGGAGTTCATATCAACTGAAACTACTGATATTTTATGTCCCATAGTTATAGGTAGGGCAGATTTAACTGGATACTTAATAGATACAACAAATACATTTTAAATTAATACTAACTAACATGAGCAAAAGCTATGAAGAGTATCTTAAAGAAGCAGGCAACATTCATCTTGCTTACTATCTAGAAGCAGCTGACATACTTAATATTAAATACAAGGTGGTAGTACCTGGATTAATAGCTATGTTTGAAACAGAGGGTAAACACTGGTTTATAATTAACACAGTTACACCCCTTACAAATACACCAAGTACTACAATAGCAAAGAGAAAAAATCTTACTAACAAGATACTCTCCTCCTTTAATATACCTGTACCGAAACAGGTTACATTAATTACGAGAGAGGATGCTATAAAATTTTTTAAAGATTACAAAGATATCGTTATTAAGCCATCACAACAGTTAGGAGGTATAGGTGTTACCCTACTCCCTCAAAGCAAGAAACAGGTTGTTAATGCTTTTAATAACGCATACAAGATGTCAAAAGGTAAAGGGTTAAACAAAGTTATCGGTGAAGAGTTCATACACGGTGAAAACTATAGATTACTTGTTTTAGATAAACGAGTCATAGCTGTGGTTAGAAGAAAATCTGCTTTTGTAGTAGGTAATGGAAAAGATACTTTAGAAAGATTAATAAAAGAGAAAAATATTCAAAGGAAAAAGAACTTACTTAAACCAATTCTTATTGATAATGAAGTAAATCAGAGGTTACAAAATCTTAAGATATCTCTTAAATATATTCCAAAAGATGGTGAAGAGGTTATACTTAGATATAACTGTAATTTAACTACAGGTGGTACAACACAGGAGTGTTTTGAACAAACACATCAGTATTACAAAGATATCGCAGTACAAGCTGTTCAGGCCATTGGAGCCAAGTTTGGTGGTGTAGATATTATAACTACAGATATTACCAAACCTGTTAAATGTGTAATAAATGAGATAAACTATAACCCTGGATTAAGATTACATTACAAAGTAGATCAAGGCACCGTTGTTAAGGTAGCTGTCCCTATTCAAGAGTATATATCTAAAATAATATAGATTAATAAATGATAAAGAGTATACAGGGCATAAACTTAGAGTCTGATACTTCTATAGTAAAAATCTCTTTAGATGGTGACAATATTGGAGACATCTCTACCGTATTAGATAAGATATCTTCCTTCCACCCCCTATTTATCAAAGAGTACTCCATATCCCCTAACCTTTTAACTATAAGTTCGAAATTACCATTTCTTTGGAGAGAGTCCGCTGATACATTTAATGAGTTATCAAAAGGAAATATTACATTAGATAAAGCACAAGATTATATAATCAATACGCTACTTTCTAAAAGAATAAAATCTATGTCTACAGTATCCTCTCTTTATTCATGTATGAAAAAACGAATTGAGGTTACACCTGCAGTACTTGAGAAGTTTATACCAGATGACTCTAAAGAGGGTTACGATGCCGTATACAACAGATACTATACCCTTGGGTGTGGTAAGGGTTCACATATTACTGGCTCTGTCGCTTCATCTAAAGATGCTCACATGGCAGAAAAGATTCAGAGAGATAAATGGACAACCAATACCGTAATACAACGATTAAACTTACCTGTACATAAATGGAAAGTTATTAAATCAAAACAGGAGATAGAGGATATATGGGATGAATTTGATAAACCAGTTGTAATTAAACCAACCGGTTTAACAGCTGGGAGAGGTGTATCTGTTGGTATTGATACATTAGAGAAAGCTAAAGAAGCATTCGAATATGCAAAAGAGAAGGTACAAGGAGACGGTAGACCTAGCTGGCAAAAGAAGATTATGATAGAGGAACAGATACAGGGAGAAGATTATCGGCTTTTAGTTATAGATGGGAACTTAGAGGTAGTTACAAAAAGAATTCCCGCTTTTGTCATAGGTGATGGTAAGAGTAATATTGAAGAGTTAATAAAGAAGGAGAATGAAAATCCAAAAAGGGATGTAAAAAATCCAGCCCATATACTAAAACCCATAGTCATTGATAGGCCTCTTTTGGCTTTTCTTAAAGACCAAGGACTCACATTAACCTCTATCCCTCAGAAAGATGAAAAGATATCCGTTTGAAAAGTTGCAAGTATGAGTCAAGGGGGCATAACAGAAGACTTCACCGATAAGGTTGGAAAAGAGATTAGAATACTAGTTGAGAGTATTGCTCGTTCTATTCACGCATTTACATTAGGTATAGATATAATATGTTTAGATATATCTAAACCATTAACAAAAGAAAATGGCTCTATACTTGAAATTAATACTATGCCAGAAGCTTACCTTAACCTTTATCCTGTACTTGGTAAACAGAGACAGTATGTTGCTGATAGATATGTAGAGTACCTACTCTCTGAAAACTCTTGCAAGCGGTTTGTTGTTGTAGGACAAAGTAAGAATAACCTACCTACTCTTTTAAGAAAAAGGTGGGTAATTAAAAAAGAGCATAATGTAGGAGAGATAATAGATGATAGATACTACATAAATGGAATATTGATAAATAGTGGGAAAGAGAAATGGCAAAGTGTTGAATCAATTAAATGCAACGGCCTCCTAGATTTCATATTACTTAATTACAGAGATTGGAGCGAAGTAAGAGATAATGGTTTCGGTTTTGATTACATTGATACCCTATATATTACAAAAGATCAAAGTATCAACAAAGAGTGTATGAAGATAGTAAAGGGATATAAAAGGAAAAGATTAATAAATAAAATAAAAATAATTTCATAAATATGAAATATCTAATTATAGACAAAAAACAAAGATTAAATGAGGAGAACACTGCAAGTGCAAATATCCGTTTAGCAGAAGAATTGGATAAAAAAAGTATACCCCACTCTTTAGCCTACTTTGATGAACTTGAGTTTGAGTTCATAAATGGTGAAACAGTGATAAAAGCCAAACGAGAGGATATAAAAAAGTATAGTCATATCATATTCAGAGGACATGATTTACATAGTGACATGGAGTATCACTTTAAAAGATATATCGTTGAATATACTGATAAACATAATTTGAACAATCCTCAAAACAAGATACTGGTACAAAATAGTAAAAGTATTAAAAAATTCCCCTACTACAATAAAATAGCACTCGCAATATTCTGTTCTCAAAACGGTATTCCGTATTTTAATACCTATTTTAGAACCAATGGAAAGTATTTAGAACAAAGAGATGTATTAAATGAATACCCTCTAATTATAAAAGATTACTCTGGTGCAAATAGAATTGAGAATATTGAGGGAACGGATAAGATAAAAAAGAATGTTTTTAAAGTAGATGACTCCTCTGGATATAACCAGGAGTATTTAAAGGATTTAGACCTATCAAGGATGTTTATTCAAGAATTCTCGGATAGTAATATAGACATGAGGATATTTGTAAGCAAAGGTAAAGTAATCGCTGGATGGAAAAGACAAGGAGACAAAAGTTTCATGACGGTTAGCCATGGAATATACAGTATGTACAACACTCCCGATGAGGAGATAAAGATCTTTGCCGAGAATGTTTCACAGATATTTGAAGCCGATTTTATAGCTGTAGACATTATGATGATGAAAGGGAAACCATTACTACAGGAAATAAGCTTACATCCAGGATTCAAAGCTTATGAGAATAAAATTGAGGGGGAACCCGTTAACATTGCAAAAGCTATAACCGAGTCTTTTCCTAATTAAATGCCTACTTTCTTAAAGATATCCCTCCATTGTTCTTTTGAGGGCACCATTTTTGGCTTAGGGATTAATCCATCATCTACCCATTCACACTGTTTAATATCTATCTTTCCTGCATACAGTTTCTCATATAAGGATTTGTCTTTTTCTAAAGCTTTTTTAACTTTTCTAAAACCTCTAAAGTAAACAATATCTTTTGCATATATTCCTGGATAACTAGTATCCCCTAGTCCCCTTTTCACCCTATATGTTATATCGAAAGCGGTCTTTTTTGGTAAAACACCTAATATACTGTTATACAGCTGTCTAAATGTTAATTTCTCTCCCATATATATAGCCCATGTCATAGCCGCCCTCTCTTTTAACCATTTTAGAGTTAACAACTCCATATTTGATTCATTCCAGATAGCCAACCCCTCCTCTATATCTAAATAACCTACTAAGTTAGCATTAGATAATGCATATACTCCACTACTTTCTCCATTAACAGACCTAAAAACATGAGTACCAACTTCGTGTACAAGTGTCTTTTTCAACTTAAACCTAGATCTTTGAATATCAGGATCTACTAATACCCTCTTACTTTTTATACCTACTTTCGCGCTGTTTTTACCAATATTTGATGACGGTTCTATTGCCCATCCAGCTAGTTTAAAGTAATCAAATACCTTCTTAAATATCTCCTCTATTTCTTTATAGCCAAGCATATCCCCACTTTTTACTATCGGGTATTTGACTATATTGTAGTTATCAACCTTTCCTCTTAATACTCTAGTTGCATTTCTAAACAGAAGTGGAGATGGTTTGCCGTATTTTTTAAAAGATATTTCGGTAACTAAGTCGTTATTCCCAACTGCATTCATCAAATCATTACTTTCTTTTTTTGATTCAATTAATTCGATATAGAAGTCGGATATTCTTGGATCAACATCGGATACCTCTTTAATTGAGTTTAATCTTTTTAATATATCCTCATTACTGTTCTTAACCCCTTTATAAATAAAGTTCGGCTCATAGCTATCCGAAGAGAGAAACTTCTGCTTCTCCTCTTCCAGATTAATTGGTGTAAATACTAAACTTAATGGTAATTTAAGTTTAAATAGTAAATCGTTCACCTCTTCAATCCTCATAGAACTTTTACCTTGTTTAGAAAATATTTTCATTTAAGTTATTGATTTATTAAAACTAAAAGATCTCTCACCCGTACTCATTAACTCTAGGGCAATACCTGTACCCTTTGCAACACAGTACATAGGTTCATCTGCTACATATGCAGGTACCCCTATTGCTTTTGTAAATAGTTTATCTAAATTCCTTAACTTAGAAGTACCACCACTCATTGCGAACCCACGATCCATAATATCGGCCGATAGTTCGGGCGGCGTTTTCTCTAATACCCCCTTAATACTATTGATAATACTCAACAAAGGTCTTTTAACAGCAACAGCAACATCATTAGAATCAATAGTTATAGCTTTAGGTAATCCAGCACCAAAATCTCTTCCCCTTACTTCCATACTTTTTGGATTCTTAATATCAATTGCGGACCCTATTTTAATCTTAATACTCTCCGCAGTTTGCTCTCCAATTAATACCCCCTTCTTCTTTTTCATATAGTTGATTATTGCCTCATTAATGGCATCTCCCGCTATTCTTAAAGAGTCATACTCTACTATCCCATCTAACGATATAACTGCTACCTCAGCAGTACCACCACCAAGATTAACTATCATATTTCCAGAGGATGTCTCTATCGGTAAGCCAGAACCCAGGGCCGCTAAAAGTGGTTCTGGTAACATAGTAATATTCTTTGCACCAGCTCCTGTAGCTGCCTTAACTACAGCTCTTTGTTCTACAGTAGTAATACCAGCTGGTACACTAATAACTATATCTGGCTTAAAGAATCTAGACTTACCCAGTGCTTTATTAAAAAAGTATTTAAGCAATGCCTCAGTAATTCTTGAATCCGCTATAACTCCATCCCTTAAGGGCCTTTTTGCAATAATATTATCAGGGGTTTTACCAATCATTTTCTTTGCATCCGAACCTACAGCAATGACCTTAGATGTATTAACATCTATAGCAACAACTGTTGGTTCAACAAAAACAATACCCTCTCCCTCAACAAATATTACTGAGTTTGCAGTACCTAAATCTATTCCTATTTTTTTACCTAACATAGCAAGATTATACCAATAAAAGTTAAAACACGATATGATATACTAAATAGCTATGAAGAAATCGGATTACAATAAAAAACTTTTCTCTTTGATATCAATATTAGCTTCAATCTTTGTATATACAGGTGCAATAGCTATTTATTTCTATGCTAACGGTTGGAGACTAGGAGATACTAATCAGTTATTTATTAAAACAGGTGTATTAACAGTAGAATCAGATCCTTTTCTTGCCAATCTATACATTAATGACAAAGAGAAAGGAAGAACCCCAAAGAGTGTAAGCTTACCTGTTGGTACTCACGATGTGTCACTTTACAAAAGTGGTTACATTGAATGGAGAAAAAGCATAGAGATAAAGGAACAGAAGTCTACACCCATATACCCATGGCTAATTAAGGAAGACATAAAACAGGAGCAACAGTTCTTACTACAAGGTAAGAAATATATTAATAGCTGGATGAGCGAACATGATACACACTCCTACTTTCTTGTTGACGAATATATACCCGATTCCTTAATCTATAGGTACACCCTATACAGATTTGATATAAATACCGCCTTCTGGGATATGGGGTCAAACCCAAGGATAGTATTAACCTTCGATACCATGACAGAACCAGTAGTAGAGCTTAAATTAGCTCCAAATGGACTACTTGGAGTATTAACATTAGTTAGCCCCGAATCAACAAAATCTTATCTATTGGATTCTTCAAGAAGCTCAACTTTAGATACTCTTTCTGAATTAAATATATCTGTATTCTCTTCTTACTCAATGACTTGGTCCAAGAACAATCAGTATCTAATGTTTGAATCCAAAGATGATTTAATATCTTTTGATATCACTAAACAAACAAGATACTTGTTAATTAAAAAATTGCCAGATACAGAGTATATATGGAGTACAGATGAACAGGGTTACTTCTATAGATTGCAACAGAATATGGAGTATGCATTAAATACTGTATACTCATACACCCTTACACAACAACAAATGGATGGCTCTTCACCCAAAGATATTATAACCGATCTATTCTTCCAAAAAGATACAAACTATATCTTCCCATACAGAGAAGATACAGGTAACGGAAAATATACGCCTTTCACAAACTCTCCAGAGAGTACAAAGAGTGTTGGAAAGATAATCTCTTTCACAGTTAATCAAACTGCAAAAGGTATATATATTAAAACGGAAACATCATCTTACTGGTACAATACCTCTGAGAAGAAATATTATCTCATATCTCCCTACTCCTCTGATTTGATACAGTTTGCACAGGATAACTATAAATTACTTTTTAAAAATGAGAGGGGATACAGTGTATTTACATTCTATAAGGAGGAAGGTGATCATACAGTTCTCATTGGTTCGAAGGAAATAAAGGGGCTTGAAAGTGGTATATCTGATATTAATTGGGTATCAAACTCATTAAATGTTTGGTATATAAAGGGAAATAACATGTTTGTTTCTGATATCGATGGTGATAATGAAGTTAAAATACTAGATGAAACAGACAAAAATATGTATCAAACTATCACTCAATCAAAAGAAAATATCGTTACTTTACATATTGGGGAATTACAAGAGAGTGGTACTAACGATATTACAATCTATACATACAACATATACTAATTATTTCTTCTTTATTTGTACCTTATCAGTAACATAGAAATTCTTTTTAAATCCCCTGCCCAACATCATCTCTGTATGTGCTTGTAAATATGGAATAAATCCAAAGGTTAACATCTGTACCGCTATTAAAACTATCTCTCCTAAATCTAAGATGTTTCTCCATAAAGGCCACTCTTTTGGTATAGGTATTAACTTCCTTCTGTAATATATGAGAAATAGATTACAAACAATCAGTAAACTAAGAAGAAAACTCATAGCATTGGGCAAATTATACGCAGCCGAGCTATAGATATAGTTTTTACTAAATACACCTAATAAATCTAAGCCGATAGTCATTAGGTACACTACTGTAAAGAATAGAATATAGTTTTTAACCATAGCCCAAATCATATGTAATTTCCAATTGATTGGAATATCTTTAGAGTATATTAAAGCCGCTAATGTTGTTGGGAATATAATTATACCCCAACCCCATCTATGTTGCTGTTTGTAAAAAGCTTTGTAAGATTTAAACATTGTTTCATTCTCTACTGCATCACTATCACTTGGAAGATATACCTCCTCTCCCCTAAACTGTCCCTTGTACCTTACTACTGCATTCCAAAAGAAGGTAGTATCATCTATTCCTAACTGAGGATCCCAGTAATGAACATCTTTTACAGTCTTAAGATTAACTACATATGATGAGAAAGATGCTTTAGAACTAAATACACTGCTTGAGAATGGTATAGTTTCATACTTCTCTGTTGTCCAGTTATGAAGTGTTACAAGTGTAAGCATTGTAGATTGGACCCTAATTAGTACTGGTACCCTCCATATATTGTTGTTTAGTGTATATACTGCACTTGTATAGTACTTCTGATCTGGTAAATCTACCGTAAGATATTTGTAAGTAATAGCTGATAGATATTTAGGGTGTGGTCTAAGATCACAATCACAGGTAACTAACATATAGTCGTGGATATCCTTACCCTCTTTTTCTAACCTTTTAACAAAGTTCCTCATTGCCCAATTGATATTCGCACCCTTAACACCAGCTGCTTCTCCCTCTATCCCTGATGGATGTACAGAGTACTCCATAGCTCCAAATTTATCACCGTACTTCTTTTTTAATTCATTAAACTGTGGAATCTGTATATCCTTAGCTGTTCTTTCTTCCATAGCAACAATCACATGAATCCTTTTAGCACCAATATCACTCTTACTCCATGCCTCAAAAGATGGTTCTAGTATATCTAACCCCTCTTTATACACAGGACATAGGTATATGTAATTTAGCTCATTAAACCTCTTCTCATTTACTTCTTTACACTTAGATATGAAGTCTGTAGCCATATCCCTTCTCATTCGCTTAACACCCAAAGCTACTCCTACTACAAACTTAATACCCCTATATACCCAGTATATTATTAGGTAAGAAATATAGAAGATGAAAACATCTTCCCAACCAAACAGTGCAAATATGAGTGGGGATAAGACAAAAAACCATATAACTGTACCTGGTATTAACTCTAATACCCTCCTTAACCACTTTGGTGTACCAACAGGATACCCATCTACCCTATCCGGTGGTTTTAATTGATCTACATTAATCTTCTCTTCCATATCTAATCAATTATATATATTTCTAAAAAAAATGCACCCGACCGGAGTCGAACCAGCAACCTACGCGTTAGGAGTGCGTTGCTCTATCCAAAATTGAGCTACGGGTGCAACGCGTAATTATACCACTTCATCATAATAAAAATCAGTATTCATAAAGAGAAAAATTATCATATTAATGGTATAATTAGGGTTGCTATGAACAAAGAGTATATAAAAATAAGGGGTGCAAAAGAACACAATCTTAAGGATATCTCGATAGATATACCTAAGAATAAACTGGTAGTATTTACAGGGGTATCTGGAAGTGGGAAATCCTCTCTTGCCTTTGACACACTCTACGCCGAGGGCCAAAGAAGATATGTAGAGTCTCTATCCTCTTATGCTAGACAGTTCTTAGGATTAATGCACAAACCAGATGTAGACTCTATTACCGGTCTCTCTCCAGCTATATCAATAGACCAGAAAACAACAGGAACAAATCCAAGATCAACAGTGGGAACAATAACCGAAATATACGGATATCTTAGGCTTCTTTTCGGACATATTGGACAGGCGCACTGTCCCTCCTGTGGAGAACCAATCTCACAACAAACCGTACAACAAATCTATACAAAGGTACTTAACTTAGTATCAAAAGAGAAAACCAATTTTCAAATACTCTCACCATTAATAAAAAATAGAAAGGGAGAATACTCTTCCCTACTTAACAGGTTACACACAAAGGGCTTTTCAAGGGTAATAATGGATGGAAATATGTATCATCTAGATGATATTGAGAACTTAAAATTAGATTCCAACATTAAGCATAGTATTGACTTAATAGTAGATCGACTAAGTTACAAAATGTATGAAGATGAGAAAGAGAGCTTCAAGAAAAGAGTAATCGATTCACTAGAGTTAGCAACATCTCTATCTGATGGAGAGATAAAGATATTAATAAATGATAAAGAGTACTTCTTTTCAGAGAATAACACATGTTTTAAATGTCAAATCTCATATCCAAAGATTACACCCGCATCTTTCTCTTTTAATGCACCCGAGGGGGCCTGTCCTAAGTGTTCAGGACTCGGCGTAATAAATGAAATCGATATCTCTAAGACATACAATGGCAACTTAACAATAAGTGAGGGAGGAATATTCCCATGGGGTAATAGAACAACAAAAGATTCATGGACATCAAGAATACTTATTGCTGTTGCCAAAGAGCATAACTTTGATCTTCAAACCCCTATATCAAAATATCCAAAAGAGATTTTCGACTTAATATTCTATGGAAATGGTGCTAAACCATACTACAAAATACAGTACACTAACCGCTTTGGTAGAGAAAGAATTTATGATGTAGAGTATGAAGGTGTTGTTAAAGAGTTACAACGACTATACAAAGAAACCATCTCTGATTTTAGAAAGGCAGATATAGAGAGATATATGACAGAAAGAATATGTGATAGTTGTAATGGGAACAGATTAAAACCCTACTCTTTAGCTGTAAAAATAGGAAACTACAACATAATTGAAATGACTAATCTCCCTATTAACACATTAAAAATATTCTTACAAAATGTTAAATTAGAAGGAAATAGAAAAGAGATAGCAAGACCAATAGTAAAAGAGATTAATGCTAGATTACAGTTCCTTGTTGATGTTGGTCTTAATTACATCACACTCTCAAGAAAAGCAGTAACACTCTCAGGTGGAGAGTCACAAAGAATTAGACTTGCATCACAGATAGGGACTGGCTTAACTGGTGTACTCTATGTATTAGATGAACCATCAATAGGTTTACATCCTAAAGATATAGATAAATTACTTAAATCAATAGAAAACCTAAGAGATACAGGTAACAGCATTGTAATAGTAGAACACGATGAGGAAACTATGAAAAGAGCTGATTGGATTGTAGATATAGGACCTTTTGCAGGAGAACATGGTGGACAAATTATTGGTCAGGGCAAGCTAGAAGATATTCTAAAAACAGATACTCTAACTGGAAAGTACCTATCTAAAAAAATAGAGATTGGAAATCAACTTGAAAATACACTTAATATAAATATATCCGAAAGTAAGAAAATATCTCTAAAAGGAGTTAAAACAAATAACTTAAAAGATATTACACTCAATATCCCATTAAATACATTTACATGTATTACAGGAGTATCCGGAAGTGGTAAATCCTCCCTTATCAATGATACTCTCTACCCTGCATTAATGAACAGGAAAATGAATGGAAAACAAATAGAGGGTATATACGAAGATATTACTGGATTAGAAAATGTAGATAAAGTAATTGGTATAGATCAAAGACCAATAGGTAAAACCCCAAGATCTAATCCAGCTACATATACCGGAATATTTAACTACATTAGAGACCTTTTCTCTCAAACACAAGAAGCGAGAGCAAGAGGATACAAAAGTGGTAGATTTAGTTTTAATGTAAAGGGTGGGAGATGTGAGAAGTGTAAAGGAGATGGAGAAATCAAAGTAGAGATGCAATTTCTACCTGATATGTATATTACATGTGATGAGTGTAACGGTAAAAGATATAACGAAGAGGCACTAAGTATTGATTACAAAGGTAAGAACATCTCAGAGGTATTAGATATGACAGTAGAACAATCAATCTCTCTATTTAAAGATCTTCCTTACCTTAGAAGAAGATTAGAGGTATTACAAGATGTAGGGTTAGGATATATTAAACTTGGACAATCTGCCTTAACACTCTCTGGTGGAGAGTCACAAAGAATTAAGCTAGCTAAAGAGTTATCAAAACAAACTAGAGGACATACTATATATATTTTAGATGAACCCACTACAGGTCTTCATTTCTATGATATAGATAAACTTCTAACCCTTCTTAAAAAACTCGTTTCAAAAGGTAATACTGTACTTGTCATTGAACACAACTTAGATGTTATAAAATTCGCTGACTGGATTATAGACCTTGGTCCAGATGGAGGAGACAAAGGTGGAGAAATTATAGCCCAAGGCACACCTCAAGACATCATAAACAGCCCTAAGAGCTATACAGGAGAGTGGTTAAAGGAGAAATTCTAATTCAGTGAAACATCTCCTACTCTCTTTTAATATATGGCTTTGACTCTGCCTGTAATTTCTGGGTGTAAAATTTCTATACATAAACATATGTTGCAAATTAGGACAAACCACTGTGCTTGTTCAAATATTGTCTTACTCAAGTTCACTCATTTGAAACGAATGGGTACCTCTTCTGTTTAGGAAATTTCTAACTGTTTCACTAATACGGTATGGCAAAGACCCACTCCTGTGTACTATCTTTACCACAGTATATACACTTGCCACTACCCTCCTTTGAGAAACATCTTGTAGTAGCCTTTGTATCATACTTTATACCATCTTCACACTCCTTACTACCACACCAGTATGATTTAATAAAGCCCTTTTTCTCTTTTA
>Ga0116143_10001648_pt1 | contig 26217 bp, 25 predicted proteins | sample AD_UKC034_MetaG_FD_89745 | JGI IMG/M metagenome (GOLD analysis project Ga0116143, IMG submission 89745) | Active sludge microbial communities of municipal wastewater-treating anaerobic digesters from USA - AD_UKC034_MetaG | ecosystem: Engineered > Bioreactor > Anaerobic > Digestate | place: USA...
ACCTCGAAGCGCTGCGCCAGGACCTGCTGCCGGCCTCGGCGTACCTCGGGCCCGAGGGCCGGGGACTCCTCATCCCGACCGACGCCGCGTTCCAGCCGCTGGTCCGGTGCCGCCAGCTGGCGGCCGCGGTGGCGGACCAGGGCATGGATCCCCTCCGCGACACGGTGGACGACGAATTTCGCACAGCGCTCGCCGCGCAGATCGGCGAGCTGCCGGAGAGAGAGAAACTGGTGATGTCGCTCTACTACGACGACGAACTGAACCTGAAGGAGATCGGCGCGGTGCTCGGCGTGACCGAGTCGCGAGTCTGCCAGCTGCACGGCCAGGCCCTTGCGCGCCTGCGCGCGCGGCTCGCCGAGTGGCGGGACGGACAGGAGGATTGAGGCGGCGATGCGCAGCAAGCTGAAGTTCCTGATCGTCGACGACTACTCCACGATGCGGCGCATCGTGAAGAACCTGCTGCACGATCTTGGTTACCCGAACGTCGCGGAAGCCGATGACGGCCGCACCGCGCTGCCGATGCTGCAGGCCGGCGGCTTCGACTTCGTCGTGACCGACTGGAACATGCCCGACATGCCCGGCCTCGACCTGCTCAAGGCGATCAGGGCGGACGAGAACCTGAAGGGGTTGCCGGTGCTGATGGTGACGGCCGAGGCCAAGCGCGACCAGATCGTCGAGGCAGCGCAGGCCGGCGTGAGTGGTTACGTCATCAAGCCTTTCACGGCCGAAACACTCAAGCAGAAGCTCGACAAGATCCTGGCGCCCCGCGCCGTGGCGGCGAAGTAGCCGATGTCTGCGGTGCGCCCCGACACGGATCGTCATGCCGAGCTGCTCGCGCGCCTGGGCAACGCACTTGCACGCTTCCAGTGCGAGGCGAATCCTCAATGCGCCGCGGCCGATGCGGTGCCCGACGCGCGCCAGCGCCTCGCACATGTCGTGCGTCTCACAGACGATGCGGCCCATCGCACGCTCGATCTGGTCGAGCAGTCCGGGCCGCTCGCCGCGCGCATCGGCCAGGGTGCACGGTCGCTGGCTGTGAGCGCGGCCGATGGCGCCGGCTGCGAGGGAGAAATTGCCGCCTACCTCGCGGCCACGGCGGTGGATGCCGAAACGTTGAGGCGCAACCTGTCGGAGGTACTGCTCGCGCAGTGCTACCAGGACCTCACCGGCCAGATCATCCGCGGTGTCATCAATCTGGTCAGTGAAATCGCCGATGTGCTCGCGGAACTGGCGCACGAGACCGGGCACACCGGCAGCGCACACGCGCCAGCGCTGGCGCACGCGGTCGACGGCAGTGCGCTCAAGGGCCAGCAGGACGTTGATGCCCTGTTTTCGGATCTTGGACTGTAGCGGCGGAGCGGCACGAACACGATGGATGTACTCTCCCTGGTCGGTTTCCTGCTCGCGGTCATCGCGGTGATCGTCGGTTCCATCCTCAAGGGCGCCGGCATCGCGGCGCTCGCCTCGTCGGCGGCCTTCATGATCGTGGTGGTCGGCACGGTGGCCGCGATATTCGTGCAGACCTCTATGCCGGTGCTGAAGCACGCGCTGCGCATCACGGGCTGGGTGTTCCGTCCGCCCCGATTGGAGGCGGGTGCGATGATCGGCAAGATCGTCGAGTGGAGCAACATCGCGCGCAAGCAGGGCCTGCTCGGGCTCGAGCCGATGATAGAGAAGGAAAGTGATCCCTTCCTGCGCAAGGGCCTGCAGCTGGTCGTCGACGGCAGCGAGCCCGATTCCCTGCGCGGCACGATGGAGGTGGAACTGTCCTCGCGCGAACACGCGGACACGGCCGGCGCGAAGGTGTTCGAGGGCATGGGCATCTACTCGCCGACACTCGGCATCATCGGCGCGGTACTCGGCCTGATGGCGGTGATGCAGAATCTGGCCGATCCGAGCAAGCTCGGCCAGGGCATCGCCGCGGCGTTCACCGCCACGATCTACGGCATCGGACTCGCGAATCTGGTTTTCCTGCCGATGGCGGCCAAGCTGAAGAGCGTGATCAGCGCGCAATCGCAGATGCGCGAGATGATCATCGAGGGCCTGATCGGCATCGCGCAGGGTGATAACCCGCGCGCGATCGAGGCCCGGTTGCAGAGCTTCATGCACGGCTGATTGGCGCACCCCATGTCACGCAGGCGTCGCAAGCACGAGGAGCACACCAACCACGAGGCGTGGGCTATCCCCTATGGCGACCTCGTGACCCTGCTGCTCGCGTTCTTCGTCGTCATGTACGCGATCTCGTCGGTCAACGAGGGCAAGTACCGCATCCTGTCCGATTCGCTTGTGGCCGCCTTCAGGGGTACGCCGCGCACGCTCGAGCCGATCCAGGTGGGCGAGAAGCAGGTCGGCTCCGGCGCGGACCTGAAGGTTTCGCTGGTCGAGCAGGGCACCCTGGAGGGCCAGCCGCGGCAGATGCTGGAGGCCGTACCGCTCGAGAATGCGCACCCGCGGCGCAATGGCCTGCGCCGCGACGGAGCGGCGGGCCAGCCGCTGCCCGGCGCGAAGGCGACCGATGAGGCGATGCTGCGCAAGGTGGCCGACGAGGTCGAGCGGGCGATGCAGGATCTGGTCGAGCGCAAGCAGGTGCTGGTGCGTCGCTACGTCGATCGCGTCGAGGTCGAGATCCGGACCGACATCCTGTTTCGCAGCGCATCGGCGGAGTTGTCGCCGCATGCCCAGGCGATCATCGGGCGGCTCTCGGATGCCCTCATCCGCTTCCCGAATCCCGTGCGCGTCGAAGGCCACACCGACAACGTGCCGATCCGTACGCGCGCCTATCCGTCGAACTGGGAACTGTCTGCCGCGCGCGCGGCGACGGTCGTGCACATCATGAGCCAGCGGGGCGTCGAACCGGCCCGCCTCGCGGTGCTCGGCTACGGCGAGTTCCGGCCGGCCAGGCCGAACGATAGCGCGGAGGGTCGCAACATGAACCGTCGCGTGCTGCTGGTCGTGACCGGCGTCGGCGAGAATCCGGAAGCTGCCGCCTCACCGGTCGCCGTCGCCGCGCAACCCGTCAGTCCGTAGAAAGCCACTTCCTCCGCTGATGGCATACTTCCTGCAATGTTTCTGCAGACACTTGCGGGCGCCGGTGAACTGACGCCGGCCCGGAGTGCGAAGGGAGTATCCGGCATGAACGAACTCGATCTGGTGGCCTGGGTGTTGGCCGCGGCCATTGTCGCGCTCGGCGTCGCGGTGGCGGCGCTGGCGATCGGCCATGCGCGCCTGCGCGAGGTTTCCCGCCGCGACGCGCAGCGACTTTTCGAACAGATGGACCTGGCCCTGGGTGAGCTGCGCGAGGTCTCGACATCGCTTTCGGCCTGCCTGCAGGAGCTGGGCGGGTTGCGTGCGCGCAGCACCCCGACGCAGCGCGCCCCTGAGGTTGCGCCAGCGCCGACGCGCAGCTACGACATCGCGCTCCGTCTTGCGCGCAATGGCGCGAGTCGCGAGGAGCTGATGTCGAACTGCGGCATGAGTCGGCACGAGGCCGAGCTCGCCGTCCGTCTGCACGGGCCCGGCGAGCGCCGGCGTCCGCAACGTGCGGGGGCCGCCGCATAGTGTGACGCAGTTCACTCAAGGCGCCCGCCTGCCGGGTCGATATCCGGGCATGGGCGTCAGGCTGCAGAAGTTTCACGATGCCTTCATCGATGAGTGCCTCGAGTCGCTCGACTCGATGGAGGCCGCGCTGCTCGAACTCGTGGTCGGCGCACCGGACGTCGAGGCCGTCAACCGGGTGTTCCGCGTTGCCCACTCCATCAAGGGCGCCTCGGGCATGTTCGGCTTCACCGAGATCGCCTCGTTCACCCATACGCTCGAGTCGCTGCTCGGCGAACTGCGCGCGGGCCGTATGCAGGTCACGAGCCACATACTCGACCTGTTGCTGAAATCCGTCGACCTGTTGCGCGACATGCTGGGCGCCGTGCAACGCAAGGCACCGATCGACCAGCAGGCGCTCGTCGATCTGCAGTTCGATCTCGAGCAGCTGATCGCCACGAGCAGCGCGGCGACCGGTACTGCTGGAGCCGCCACCGGCATCACCGGGATCTACCCCGCGAGGCACATCGGCGGCGATGTCGGTTCGGTACGCGTCAGCACCGGCAAGCTCGATGAACTCGTCGATGCGGTCGAGGAGATCGTGGCGACGCAATCGATGCTGACCGGCCTGGGTCGGCTGTTCCAGGGTGCGGAGGCCGAGCGCCTGCGCGTCAGTCTGGCGCAGCTCGAGCGGAATGTGCGCGGGCTGCGGCGGGGTGTCATGCGGGTGCGCATGCTGCCGATCAGCACGATATTCGGCCGCTTCCCGCGACTGGTCCGCGACCTCTCGCTGCGCCTCGGCAAGCAGATCCAGCTGCAGGTCACCGGCGACCAGATCGAACTCGACAAGGCGGTCCTCGAGAAGCTCGCCGACCCACTGATGCACATCGTCAGGAACAGCATCGACCACGGCATCGAGATACCGCAGGTGCGCACCGCGGCAGGCAAGCCTCCGGTCGGGCAGGTGCGTATCGAGGTCCGCCACACGGATGCCATGATTACCGTGGAGGTCGCGGACGACGGCGGTGGCCTGGACCACCGGCGCATCCTCGAGAAGGCGCGCAGTACCGGCCTCGTCGGTGCGTGTGAACTGCCGACGGTCGATGCCATCCACGCGCTGATTTTCCTGCCCGGTTTCACGACCGCGGAGCAGGCGACCGAATTGTCGGGCCGCGGCGTCGGCATGGACGTGGTACGCAGCAACATCACCGACCTCGGCGGTGCGGTCGAAGTGCGCTCGGAAGCGGGCAGGGGCTCGCGCTTCATCATGACGGTTCCGACCCGCGGCGCCGGCTACACGGCGCAATACCGCGCGCTCGCATGCAGCGCAGGCCGCGCTGCGGGCTAAAGCCCGGGCCGCTTGTGCCGATAACAGGCTGGCCGAATGCCGGCCCCTGACAGGATTCGAAATGGTGAACCCATCGGCCCAGCCTGCCACCCGAACGAGCGCCGTGCACGACGTGTTCGCGATGGCCCTCGCGCAGTCGCTGGCGCAGGAACTGGCGTCGGGCCGGGTCGAACTGCCCGGGTTTCCCAACGTGGCGACACAGGTACAGCGAGTGCTCGCCGACGAGGATGTCACGCCGCTGCGCGTCGTGCGGGTCATAGGGGCCGAGCCGGTCCTTGCCGGTCGCGTCCTGCAGTGTGCGAACTCCGTGGTCTTCAACCCCGGGGGCGTGCCTGTCTCCGGGCTACGTGCCGCGGTGGCCCGCGTGGGCCTCGACTTCGTGCGTACGCTGACCATTTCGTTCGCGGTCAACCAGCTGAAGTCCGCGCCGACCCTGCGCGCGATCGGGCCGCAACTCGATGCGCTGTGGCTGCGCAGCGTGAAGGCATCGACACTGTGCTTCGTCATCGCGCGCCGCCTGGCGCGCACCAGTGCCGATGCGGCATTCCTTGCCGGCCTGCTGCACGGAGTCGGTGCACTCTATATCCAGACGCGCGCGGTCGATCACCCCGAATTGCAGCGGCGCCCCGACAGCTACGCGATGATCGAGCGTACCTGGGAGGCGCATATCGCGCGGGCGCTGCTCGAGGGCTGGAAGGTGTCGGAAGACATCGTGGACGCGATCGGCGCGCTGCATCGCGTTGAGCGTGGCGGCGATGGTCCGGCGGGACTGCGCGAGGTGCTGCGCGCCGGGGTCCTCATCACCGGGATGCAGGCCTCGCCGCAGGAACTACGGCTCATGCTGGCGTCGAGCGATGCCTGCGCCCAGCTCGGGCTCACGCCCGAAGTGTATGAATCATTGGTACGTGAGTCCGCAGTCGAGGTCGCTGCACTGCGCAGCGTGCTCGGATGCTGATCGGTCGAGAGTCGAGGAGAGAGAATTGACTGCTGCAAACGAGAAAACGGAGGCTGCGCCGAAGGGCGCCGGGGCATTCGAGTTCGTGCAGGACCTGGCGCGCGAGTTGTCGAGCGGCCGCATCGAACTGCCGAGCTTTCCGGACGTGGCGATCCGCGTGCAGCGCGTGCTCGCCGACGAGGACGTGCGACCCGAAGCGGTCGTGCGCATCGTCGGTTCGGAACCGGCCCTCGCCGCGTGGGTGCTGCGGATGTCGAACTCCGCGGCGATGTCCACGGGGCGGCAGATCACGGATCTGCGTTCGGCGATCACCCGTCTCGGCTTCAACGTGGTTCGAAGTGCGGCCGTGTCGTTCGCGATGTCGCAGTTGACGCGGGCGGAGGACCTGAAGGGTCTCGAGGAAGACCTCAAGCTGCTGTGGCGGCGCAGTACCCTGGTCGCCTCGATGAGCAACGTGGTTGCGCGCCGCTTCAGCGCAGTCAATCCGGATACCGCGATGCTGGCCGGACTGCTGCACGGTATCGGCAGGCTCTACATCCTGGTCCGCTCGCGGGACTTCCCGACATTGTTCGCCGATGCGTCGAGCTACGGGCAGATCGTCAGCGACTGGCATGCCAATGTCGCCAAGGCGATCCTCGAGAACTGGAGCATCGCCGAGGAGATCGTCGACGCCGTGCACGCCTACGAGCAGATCTACCGCGAGCATCCCGACTCGGCCGACCTCACCGACGTGCTCATCACGTCGGATCTGCTCGCGTCGTTCCACGAATGGCCCGAATCGCTCGAACTGAACCTGCAGGGCGTGAGCGCAGTCGACCGGCTGCAGCTCGATCGCGCCGGACTCGAGCGCATCATCGTCGAATCGCGCGAGGAAATAAGCGCATTGCGCCAGGCGCTCGGCGGCTGATCTGCGCTATCGTTGCGCAGGTGAAAATCCTGCTCGTGTGCCTCGGAAACATCTGCCGCTCGCCGACCGCGGAAGGCGTGCTGCGTGCGCTCGCGCAGCGCGAAGCGCCACAGCTCGCATTGCATGCCGATTCGGCCGGCACGGCGGGCTACCACATCGGCGCGCCGCCGGATCCGCGCACGCTGGCTGCCGCGCGGCGGCGCGGATATGACCTTTCGGACCTGCGGGCGCGGCAGGTGCAATCCGCCGACTTCAGCGACTTCGACCTGCTGCTGGCGATGGACGAGGACAACCTCGCGAGCCTGCGTGCACAGGCTCCGCCAGGCACGGATCAGCGTTTGAAGATGTTCCTCGAGTACGCCCCGGAACTCGGTCGGCTCGATGTCCCGGATCCCTACTACGGCACCGCGCCCGACTTCGACCTCGTCGTGGATCTCGTCGAGCGCGGTGCGCGTGGCCTGCTCAGGGCGCTTGCGACTCACTCATCGCGATCGGTGCGCTCCGGCTGACTGCCCGGTGCGACGCTCGTCGGCCGGGACGACCAGACGAGTTGCGGTGCGCCGGGATCGGCAGTGCGTGCCGGCGGTGGCGGTGGCGTCGGTTCGGGCGGGCTCGCAGGCGCGAAGTCGAACTCGCGATTGGCTTCACTCTGGCTCGAACCCTCGCCGTTGCCATCGCCGCTGCCGCCCGTATCGGCGTCGCCGGCTGGCGCCGCCGACGCCTCGCGCTCGCCACGATCGCGACCGCCGCGTCGCCCGCGACGCCCGCGACGGCGCGGCCGCCGCTCGCCGCGCTCTTCGCTGGTTGCGGCGGGACCACCCGCCATCTCCTCCGCACCGGCCTGAGCTTCGGTTGCGACAACCGTTGCGGCTGCGCCGGCTGCGGCCGCGGCTTCCGCAGCATCCGCCGGCGGCGCCTCGCGCTCGCGCCGGGCCTGCCGCTCACGCTGTGCATCGCGATCGCGCTGGCGTTGCGCCTCGCGCTGCGGATCACGCTGCCCTTCGCGGGGCGGGCGCTGGCCGCCGTCACGTCGCCCGCCGCCATCGCCCGAGCGGGCGCGCTGTTGCGAACCATCACGGCCGCCGCGCTGCTCGCCGCGCTGCTGCCGCGCCTGATCACCCCGGTCACCGCGTTCCCCGCGGCGATGCCGGTCGCGACCTCCGCGGTCGCGCTGGCCGCCATCACGCCGGGCCTGTCCGCGTGAGCGCGCGGCATGCGCAGGCGCAGCGGGTGCCGCGGCTACCGGTGCCGCTGCGGCGGCCTCATCGCCGCTGAGCCACTGGCGCACGCGAGCCCAGAAGCCACCGGCAGGCGCTTGCGCCGCCGCAGGCTCGATGGCGGGCGCGGCGGCCGCGGCCACCGGCGCCACGACGATGGGTGCTGCGGTGGCAGGCTGGAATGTCGGCACGGCGGCCGGCTCCAGCGGCTTCTGCTGGCCGGTGGCCGGATCCGGCAGGGCAGGCGGAGTCGGCAACTTGTAGGACGACCTGCGGAACTCCGGCTGATCGACTTCATCGTGCCGCAGTCTGCGGATCGCGTACTCGGGCGTCTTGATGTTGATGTTCGGGACGAGCACGAGTTCGACGTCGCTCTTGTCCTCGAGCGTGCGCAGCCACTCGCGCTTCTCATTGACGAGGTAGGTCGCCACGTCGACCGGCACCTCGACGATGACGCGGGCGGTGCGGTCCTTGCGCATCTCCTCGCCGATCAGCCGCAGGATCGCGAGCGTCATCGATTCGACGCTCCGGATGCTGCCTATACCTGAGCAACGCGGGCAGGCGATGTGGCTCGACTCGTCGAGCGATGGGCGCAGGCGCTGGCGCGACATCTCGAGCAGGCCGAAGCGCGACAGGTGGCCGATCTGGATGCGCGCGCGGTCCATGCGCACCGCATCGCGCAGGCGCTGCTCGACCTCGCGCTGGCTCTTCTGCGACTCCATGTCGATGAAGTCGATGACGATCAGGCCGCCGAGGTCGCGGATGCGCAGCTGGCGGGCGATCTCGTCGGCGGCTTCGAGGTTGGTATTGAGCGCCGTCGTCTCGATGTCGCTGCCGCGGGTTGCCCGCGCGGAGTTGATGTCGATGGAAACGAGCGCCTCGGTGTAGTCGATCACGAGGCTACCGCCCGAGGGCAGCTGGACCTTGTGGGCGTACGCCGACTCGATCTGGCTCTCGATCTGGAAACGCGTGAACAGCGGCACGTCGTCGGTATAGAGCTTCAGCTTGCGCTGCGCGTCGGCCGGCATCGACCGCTGCATGTACTCCTGCGCGTTCGCAAAGGCGGCCGGGTCGTCGACCAGGCACTCGCCGATGTCGTCTCCCAGGTAGTCGCGCAGTGCGCGTGAGACCGGGTCGCTCTCGCGATAGACAAGGAAGGGGGCAGGGCGGCCTTCGATGGCGGCGGCGATCTGCTCCCACTGCTGGCGCAGATTATCGAGGTCCCACTGCAGTTCCTCGACGGTGCGGCCGACGCCGGCCGTGCGCACGATCGCGCCCATGCCCTCCGGCACCTGCAATGCGTCCATCACCTGGCGCATCTGGTCGCGGTCCTCGCCTTCGATGCGGCGCGACACGCCGCCGGCGCGGGGATTGTTCGGCATCAGCACGAGGAAGCGCCCGGCGAGGCTGATGAACGTGGTCAGGGCGGCACCTTTGTTGCCGCGTTCCTCTTTTTCCACCTGCACCACGACCTCCTGACCCTCGGTCAGCAGTTCGCGGATGTTCATGCGCCCGCCTTCGGGCGACTTGCGGAAATACTCCTTCGAGACTTCTTTCAGCGGCAGGAAGCCGTGACGCTCGGAACCGTAGTCGACGAAACACGCCTCGAGCGACTGCTCGACGCGTGAGATCCGACCCTTGTAGATGTTCGCTTTCTTCTGTTCTTTGGACGGTAACTCGATCGAAAGATCGTAGAGTTTCTGACCATCAACCAGTGCGACGCGCAACTCTTCCTGTTGAGTTGCGTTGACCAGCATTCTTTTCATTTGCCCCTTCTATGGATGCAGGGGCCGACCAGGGGACGGAGAAAGATGAATCGGACGCGCGGATTTCGCCAGTGAAGAGCTGCTGCACGTTTTTATCGACCGCCCCTTGTTGATGAGGGCGGTGCGCCGAAAACCTTTGGTCCGCCTGAGCAGCGCGATCGGCGCTCGGGTCGGCCTGTTGTAAGTGCGATGGCCCCAATTCCTGGGACCAACTAACATGCGGCGCACTCGAATCGACTCATACAGCGTTCCGTGCGCGTCGCGTACTTTCCAATGATAACAACCGATCTTTTGAAAAACAATATCTTACGCCATGGTTGACGCGTCCGCGCCACAACCGGGCACGCCGCGCAGTGCCGTACGGCAGGTCGAGGCCACGACCGAAGAGGCCGGACTGCGCCTCGACAAATACGTCGCCAAGGCCCTGCCGCAGGTGCCGCTGAGCCACGTCTTTCGCCTCATCCGCAAGGGCGAGGTGCGGGTGAACGGCAAGCGCGCGAGCGGGTCGCAGCGGTTGCAGGCGGGCGACATCGTGCGTCTGCCCCCCGTGCGGGCCGCGGTCGCCCCGGTCGACGCCGACGGCAGCCCCGCCCCGCGGCGGGTACCGCCCCGGCTCATCGAGGAGATTCGTGGGGCCGTCATGCATCGCGACGAGCAGCTGCTCGTAGTCAACAAACCGGCCGGGCTCGCCGTGCACGGCGGCAGCGGCGTGTCGTTCGGGGTGATCGAGGCGCTGCGCGCGGCGTATCCCGACGATACGCTCGAACTCGTGCATCGGCTCGATCGCGATACGAGCGGCTGCCTGCTCGTTGCGCGCAAGGCGTCGACGCTGCGCACGCTGCACGCGCTGCTTCGCGAGCACGAATTCGAGAAGCGCTATCTCGCGCTGGTCATCGGCAAATGGGATCTCGGCAAGAAGCGTATCGACATGCCGCTGCGCACCGACCTGCGGGTCGGAGGCGAGCGCACGGTCAAGGTGCAGCCTTCCGGCAAGAGCGCGATCAGCGACTTTCGCCCCGTGCAGTTCTTCGGCAACCGCGCCACGTTGCTCGAGGTGTCGATCCGCACCGGGCGCACACACCAGATCCGCGTGCACGCGTCCTATGCCGGTCACCCGGTCGCTGGCGACGACAAGTACGGCGACCGGGAAGCGAATGCGATGCTCAAGGATTTCGGCTTGCGGCGCATGTTCCTGCATGCCTCGAGCGTGAGCTTCACTTGGCCGCAAAGCGGCACGGAATTCAGCGCCAACGCCCCATTGCCGGCAGACCTCGCCGCGGTGATCGACAATCTCGCGGCGGCGCCCGTCAGGGGACGGCGTAGCCCGCGCGGCGCAAGGCGCCCGCGAGCCAGATGAGCGGCAGGCCGACGAGCGCCGTCGGGTCGGTGGTTTCGATGCGATCGAACAGGGCGATGCCGAGCGATTCCGCCTTGAAGCCGCCTGCGCAATCGAACGGCTGCTCGCGCTCGATATAGCGATCGATCTCCTCGCCCGTGAGCGCCCTCGCCACCACGCGCGTCGTGTCGGTGTGCGCAAGGTCGATGCCCGCATCGAGGCCGATCACGGCGCAGGCAGTGTGGAAGAGCGCCCCCTTGCCGGAAAGCGAGTCGAGCTGGGCGCGGCAGCGCTCGGCATTGCCCGGCTTCTCGAGCAGCCTGGCGTCGAGCGCCGCCACCTGATCGCTGCCGATCACGACGGCCGAGGGGTGGCGGCGGGCGACCGCCAGCGCCTTGTCGCGGGCGAGGCGGGCCGCGCGGGCGGGTGGCAATTCGCCGGCCATGCCCAGTTCGTCCACGCCCGGAGACTCGACCTGGAACGGGAGCGCCAACCGGCCGAGCAGTTCGCGGCGGTAGGGGGAGGTCGATGCGAGGATTAGCGGCCGGTGAAACAACGACTTAGAAGAGGTTTTCTTTGACTCGGAGGGTGCACATACCTATTATACGCGCCCCATGCCGGACGGCTGGTCACGCCCACTCGACGCCGAGCAACTGGCGGATCGCCGGTCGGACATCGAATTTTCGATTCCGTTACCGGCGCTGCCCAGGATCGCGCCGCTGCTGGCGCGCCCCGAGGGCAGTGCGCGCGGCAAGGCGTCGTTCGCGCGCGAGCAGAGCCTCGCGGTGGTCGACCTGACGGTCGAGGCGGAGCTGTCGCTGGTGTGCCAGCGCTGCATGCAGCCGATGTCATGGCCGGTCGTGGGCCGGGCGCATATCGCGCTCGTTGGGGATGCGGATGCGGCCGATGCGGTCGCGTCGGAATTTGAGACGGTGATCGCGCCCGGTGGGCGGGTCACGGTCGGTGAACTCGTCGAGGAAGAGCTGCTGCTCGCCTTGCCGGTCGTCGCGCTGCATGCGCGTGCAGACGCCTGCGGCGTGCAGCTCGACGCGGAGCCGGACAAAGAAGTACAGAAACCGTTTGCGGGACTCGCCGATCTGTTGAAACGCGGGCCGTAATCCAGGAGTAGTAGAGATGCCTGTTCAGAAGAGCCGTAGGACGCCATCGACTCGCGGCAAGCGCCGGGTGCACGATCGCCTCGCCCGCCCCGCGCTGTCCATCGACCCGCAGTCGGGCGAAACGCACCTGCGCCATCGCATCACGCCGGACGGTTTCTACCGTGGCAAGCGCGTGATCGAGAAGCCTGTCGAGAGCGAAGGCGAAGAGTGAGCACCGGCGCCCTGCCCGGCGCCGCGTTGAACCCCCGCCGGCCGACATCGCGTGCCCACGCTCGCGATTGACGTGATGAGCGGCGACCTCGGCGCCACGGAATGTGTGCCGGGAGCCTTGCTCGCGCTTGCGCGGTCGCCGGATCTGCGCGTCGAACTGGTCGGATCCCCCGAGGCGATAGAGCCGCTGCTCGGCGCGGCCGACGCCGCGCTGCGTGCGCGCCTCGCCATCGTGCCGGCCGCCGACGTCGTGCCCATGGACGAGCTGCCCCGCGCTGCAATCCGGCACCGCAAGCACTCGTCGATGCGAATCGCGGTCGATCGGGTGAAGGAGGGCGCCGCGGTCGGTTGCGTCAGCGCCGGCAATACCGGCGCGTTGACCGCGATCGCGCATTTCGTGCTGAAGACCGTGCCGGAGGTCGAGCGCGCGCCGATCATGTCCGCGCTGCCCGCGGCGCACGGCCACACCTACATGCTCGACCTCGGCGCCAACATCAGCGCGAGCGCCGTGCAGCTGTGCCAGTTCGCGATGATGGGCTCGATCGTCGCGCGCGACGTCTACGGTGTCGCCGAGCCGCGCGTGGGCCTGCTCAACATCGGCGAAGAAGACATCAAGGGCCATGACACCGTGCAGTCCGCCAACGCGCTCATCGCGGCGAGCGGCGTGCGCTACCTGGGCTTCATCGAGGGCGACGACATCTTCTCGGGCGAGGTCGACGTCGTCGTGACCGACGGATTCACCGGCAACGTGGCACTGAAATCGATGGAAGGCCTCGCGCGCCTGATCACCGACACGATGCGCGCGGAGTTCACGCGCTCGGCCCTGAGTCGCGCGGCAGCGCTGGTGGCGCGCCCGGTGCTGAAGCGCGTCGGTCTCGCCCTCGATCCGCGCCGCTACAACGGCGCCTGCATGGTCGGCCTGCGTGGAGTCGTGGTAAAAAGCCACGGACGCGCCGACCGTACGGCCTTCGCCCGCGCAATCGAGCTGACCCGCACAGCGGCGCTGCACGATCTGCCCGGCTGCGTGGCGCGGGCGTTGGGCGCACAACCGCCACAGGGGTCCTGATGTATTCGCGCATTGCCGGCACTGGCAGCTACCTGCCTGAGAAGGTCGTCACCAACTTCGATCTCGCGAAGGTCATGGACACCACCGATGAGTGGATCCGCGAGCGCACCGGCATCGTCGAGCGGCATATCGCGGCCGAGGGCGAGGCCACGGTCGATCTGGCCGAGAAGGCCGCCCGGCGCGCGATAGAGGCCGCGGGCATCGACCCGAAGGAGATCGACCTGATCTGCTTCGGCACAACCACTCCCGATCTTGTGTTCCCCAACTGTGGCGTCCTGCTACAGGGGCGCCTGGGGCTGCGCGGCTGCGCGTCGATGGGTCTCGAGGCCGCGTGCACGGGCTTTCTCTACTCGCTGTCGATCGCCGACAAGTTCATCCGGCTCGGCGAGGCGAAGTGCGCGCTGGTCGTCGGCGCCGAGACGCTCTCGCGCATTACCGACTGGACTGACCGCGGCACCGCGATCCTGTTCGGCGATGGTGCGGGTGCCGTGATCCTGAAGCCCGATACCGAGGCTGGGGTCGTCTCGACGCATCTGCATGCCGACAGTACCTACAAGGACCTGCTGTACTGCCCGGCGGGCGTGTCGAAGGGCATTGGCCGGCCCGGCGATCCGCCGATGCACATACACATGTCCGGCAACGAGACCTTCAAGGTCGCGGTGAACACGCTCGGGCGCATCGTCGATGAGACTCTCGCCGCCAACTCGCTCGACAAGTCGGCGATCGACTGGCTCGTGCCGCACCAGGCCAATATCCGCATCATCCAGGCCACGGCGCGCAAGCTCGACATGCCGATGGAGCGGGTGATCGTGACTGTCGACCGGCACGGCAATACGTCGGCGGCGTCCGTGCCGCTCGCGCTCGACACCGGCGTGCGTGACGGGCGCATCAAGCGCGGCGAACTGCTGCTGCTCGAGGCCTTCGGCGGCGGTTTCACCTGGGGCTCGGCGCTCATCCGGTACTGACGATGACAGCGCGCACGGTGGCCTTGGGACTCGCGTTCGTCCAGGGCATCGTGCTGTGGTGGCTCACGGCCAGTGCGCGCGCGAAATCGTGGCCGGCCACCGACTCGGCAATGCTGGCGGCGCTGCTCACGCCCGCGGTATTCGTCCCGCCGCTTGTGTACCTGCAACTCGGGCTTGCGCATCTGCGCACGGTCGCGCTGGTGTCGCTCGCGGCGGGGCTCGTGCTCGGGGCGCTCGGCTGGCACTACGGCGCATGGATCGCCGGCGCCGGTTTGCCCACCGGCGGACTGTTCGGCGAGGACGCCTTCGCCTTCGCGATCGCGGTGCTGGTACTTTGCTTTCATGCGCTGCCGTTCCTGCAATCCGCGCTCGTGGCGCGGCGGCAGTGGCCCGCCTATCCGATGTTGTTCGAATTCGCGTGGCGCAATGCGCTGCAGATCGCGCTCGCGATGCTGTTTTGCGCCGCGCTGTGGGCGCTGCTGGCGCTGTGGATGGGCCTGTTCCGCATGATCGGCATCGACTTCTTCCGGGAGGCCTTCACCGACCCGCGTGTGGCATTCCCGCTGACCACCGTGGCCTTCGCCACGGCGCTCGCGCTGTCGGGCCCGGTCGAGCGGCTGCAGCAGGCGCTGCGCCAGCAGTTGCTGGCGCTCTTCAAGTGGCTTGCAGTGCTTGCGATGCTGATCCTGACGCTCTTCAGCATCGCCCTGCTGTTGCGCTCGCCGGAGCTGTTCGGCACCGGTCGGCGCGCGATCAGCGCCGCGTGGCTCCTGTGGCTGCTGGTCTTCTGCGTGTACCTGCTGAACGCGGCGTACCAGGACGGTGGCCATGCCGCGCCGTATCCGCGGCCGGTAGGCGTGGCACTGCGTGTCGCGACACCTTTGCTCGTGGTCGTCGCGGTGCTCGCCCTCTACGCACTCGGGGTGCGTGTCGGCGCCTATGGACTCACCGTGCCGCGCATCTGGGCCATGCTGGCGGCGGCGCTCGCGCTCGTCTATGCGGTGGGCTACACGATCGCTGCGACGCGCCGCGGCGCATGGATGGCGTCGATGGGTGCCGTCAATGTCGTCGCGGCGGTGATGCTGATAGTCGCGCTGCTGCTGATGCTCTCGCCCGCACTGTCGCCCTACCGGCTCGCGGCCGACAGCCAGGCCGCACGCGCGCTGCGCGGTGCGGACGGTTCGACGGCCGCCCGCGGGCCGCATGTACGGTATCCGGGCAGCTATGCCGATGAATATGTGACGCTCGCTTTCGACACGGGCGCCTACGGACGGCAGTGGCTCGCAAGGTTGGCCAGGCTCGAAGGACACCCCGATGCCGCCCGGATTCGCGCGCGGGCAGCGACCATGCTCGCAAGCAGGCAACGCTACGATGTCGCGCCGGCACTGGCGGCCAATTTACCGATGACGCTGGTGGCCTTTCCGGAAGGGCGCGAAATCGACGCCGGCCTGCGCGCAGCGATCGAGGGCGCGCAAGTCCCGCGCTGGCTCGGTCCGTTGCGCAGCAGCGAAGTGGGTTCGTACCCGGTGCTGTTCGCCGACCTCGACCAGGATGGCGTCGAGGAAGTGTTCGTCTTCTCGGAGCCCCAGGCCTTCATGCTGACGCGGAAGGACGGTGTCTGGCGCGAGACCATGCTGCTGGGTGGGGGCGTGTCCCGGACGCACGCGCTGGAGCGTCTGCAAGCCGGTGACTACCGGCTCGTCGCACCGCGCTGGCAGAAACTCGAAGTCGGCGGCGTCACACTCACCGTGATGCCCGACCAGTAGATAAAAAAAACGCCGCGCAGGGCGCGGCGTTTGGGGTCGAGCGAAGTAAAACTTACTTCGAGATCGAACGCTTGAACATGCGGTCGATCTTCTCGTTGGTCGCGTCACAGCACGACTGGCTGGCCTGCGCAGCGGCAAGCGCCTGGTTCGCGGTGCTCTGTGCGCCGCTGGCGGTCGAGGAGGCAGACTGGGCAGCCGAAGAGGCCGCATCCGCCGCGCTCTTGGCCGCAGCAGTGTCCGATGCCAGCCGGCCAACCTGTGCCTTCAGATCATCGACCTGCGCCTGCAGCGGCTTGAGGTCGGTGCAGCCGGCCAGCATGACAACAGCGGCAACGGCCGCAACTTTAACGATCGCGCTCTTCATAGGAGTCCCCTTCATGTGGATACAGAAACCTGTGCCGGCCGAACGTTATCACATTGCGATTTGTGCGGCGGCCACGCGACGCAACTGCAACAAATTCGGTCGCTGATTGCAAGATTCGCGATCCTACACCTGTGTCGGTGCTGTCCGACACGTTGCGCATGCCCCACGCTTCCGCATGACACGACAATCGACTCGACCGCAAGGGTGCAGTCATCTGCGACCCTCGGGTTCGCGGCCTTTTGGCCTCGATGCTGCGGCCTCTTGCGCGGCATGAAAAATCCTGTATAGAATCCCACCCTGTACATCCATACAGCCACCATCACAGCAGCAGCATCATGTCCGACCTCACGCCCCGCCAGACCGAAATCCTGCGTCTGATCCAGCGCACCATGGCTGAAACCGGCATGCCGCCCACCCGCGCGGAAATCGCCGCCGAACTCGGGTTCCGCTCGGCCAATGCGGCCGAGGAGCACCTGCGTGCACTCGCCCGCAAGGGCGTCATCGCGCTGATCCCCGGCACTTCCCGCGGCATCCAGTTGAAAGACACGATGCGCGAGCAGCTCGGCCTGCCGCTCATCGGCCGGGTTGCGGCCGGCCGGCCGATCCTCGCGGAAGAAAACATCGAGGCGCGCTACCAGATCGATCCGGGCATCTTCCAGCCGAAGCCGCACTACCTGCTGAAGGTCACCGGCATGAGCATGAAGGATGCTGGCATCCTCGACGGCGACCTGGTCGCCGTGCATCGCACGCCCGAGGTGCGCAACCGGCAGATCGTCGTCGCGCGGCTCGAGAACGAAGTCACCGTCAAGCGCTACCGGCAGGAAGGCTCCATCGCCTGGCTGCTGCCGGAAAATGCCGACTTCGAGCCGATCCGCGTCGACCTGAAGCAGGAACACATGATCATCGAGGGCGTCGTCGTCGGCGTGCTGCGCCGGGGGAAGATCTCATGAGCATCCAGGGACTGCGTACCGCTGCCTACCATGTCGGCGATCTGGCCGCGGCGAAGGCCTGGTATTCGCGCGTGCTCGAGCGCGAGCCGTATTTCGACCAGCCGTTCTATGTTGGCTACGAAGTCGGCGGCTTCGAGCTCGGCCTCGTTCCCGACGGCAAGCCGGGCCCGGGCGGCACGGTTGTGTACTGGGGCGTGCCCGACGCGGCGGCGGAGCTGCGCCGGCTCGAGTCGCTCGGCGCCGCCGTGCGCGATCCGCTGCAGGACGTGGGCGAGGGCATCCTGACCGCCACCGTGACCGATCCTTTCGGCAATGTTTTCGGTGTCATCGAGAATCCGCATTTCTCGCTCGCCAAAGTCCGCTGATGCGCACGCCGCGCTGCCATTGCATCGATGTCCGACGACCCGCTGGCTCGGCTCCTCCAGCATCCCGCATTGTGGCGCGGGCGCAGCGCCGCGCAGCTGCCCACCTGGTCCACGGGGTTTCCGGCACTCGATGCCAGCCTGCCGGGCGGCGGCTGGCCGCGTGCGGGTCTCGTTGAACTGCTGACGCCGCGTCCCGGCGTCGGCGAGCTGCGGCTGCTCGTTCCCGTCCTGGCGCAACTGTCAGGGCTCACGCCTGCGCGCTGGCTCGCGTGGATCGCGCCGCCGTTCGAACCATTCGCGCCGGCGCTCGCCGAGCGCGGCATCGCACTCGACCGGCAACTGATCGTGCGCACCGCAGCGCCGCTGTGGGCCATGGAGCAGGCGCTCGGCTCGGGTGCCTGTGAGGCGGCGCTCGCCTGGGCGCCGCGTGTGCGAGCGCGCGGCCTGCGTCGCCTGCAGCTCGCCACCGAGCGCGGTCGTACCCTCGGCATCGTGTTCCGCGAGGCCAGCGCCGCGCGCGAGCCGTCACCCGCTGCGCTGCGTCTCGCGGTCGTGCCGCACGGAGGCGGAGTGGAGGTGTCGCTGCTGAAAAGCCGCGGCGGAGCGCGCGGGGCAATCCACCTGCAGTTCGGGGATGGTCGTGCCGAAGAGCGCTGAGGACCTGGAGTTCGAGGCGGCCGGCCGGGGATCGCCGGTCGGCGCTGCCGCGCTCCGGCGTCCGACGCCGAGCCCGGCATGTTCTCCCGCGCCTGCGCCCGCGCCCGCGCTCAGCGCAGAGGCGGGCGAGCTGTGGCTGGCCCTGCACCTGCCCACGCTCGCCTTCGATGCCGTGTGCCGCGAAGGCGATGCCTCGCAGCCGGTCGCTGTCGTCGAGCCGGTGCGGCGCGTGCAGCGGATCGTGATCGCGAGCCGCGCCGCGCATGCACGAGGTGTCGCGCCCGGCATGGCGCTCGCGGCGGCGCTCACGCTCGAGCCGCGGCTCGATACGCGCAACCGTGACACGGGCGCCGAGCGCGCGCTGCTCGAGCGGCTTGCGGCGGCGGCGGGGGAGTTCACTTCGCGAGTCAGCCTCGAACCGCCCGACGGCGTGCTGCTCGAAGTGCGCGGCAGTCTCGCGCTGTTCGGCGGCGTCGATGCGTTGTGCGCGCAGGTGAGCGCGGCGTGCCGACGGGTTGGCACGCGCGCACGGCTCGCGCTCGCGCCCACGCCGCTTGCGGCGCTCGCCGGCGCGCGCGTATCGCGCGGTCGCGCCGCCGCGCCATTCCGGGTCATGCACCGCGCGCAACTGGTGGGCGCACTCGCGCCATTGCCGCTCGCCACGCTGCGCCTGCCGCAGGACACACTCGGGCGGCTCGCGAAGATGGGCGTGAACGGGATCGGGGCCGCGCTGCGCCTGCCGCGCGCCGGCTTCGCGCGCCGCTTCGGGCATGAAACCCTCGCTACACTCGACCGTCTCGTCGGCCGCGAAGCCGCACCGCGCCGCGCCGTGGTCCCGCGCGAGCGTTATCGCGCGCGGGGCGAGCCCTCGTACGAGCTCACGAGCCAGCCCGCCCTGGTTGCGTTCCTTGCTCCGATGCTCGAGGCGCTCGAGGATTTCCTGCGCCGCCGCCAGGGCAGTATCACGGCGCTCGAATGCCGCCTGCACCACCGCGGTGGCGCCGTCACGCGCTGCCGCCTGCGCTTTGCGCAGCCGGCCTTCGCCGCGGCACCGATCGGTTTCCTGCTCGGCGAGCGCCTCGCCGCGACCACGCTGGCAGCACCGGTCACGGCCTGTGAACTCGTGAGCAGCCGGCTCGTGCCGCGGCGGTCCGCGAGCGCGACCCTATGGCAGCCGGGAGAACACGGCGGCGGGCCCGGGAGCGAAGCGCCCGAACTCATCGAGCGCCTGCGCGCGCGGCTCGGCGAGGAAAGTGTCTACGGACTTTGCCTCGTGCCGGAGCATCGGCCCGAGGCGGCGTGGCGCATCGCCGAGCCGCTCGTGCATCGCAATGCCGGCGCAGGTGCGCGGCAGGCTGCCAGCGCGGGCGCCGCGGCATCGGCGGTGCCGGCGATCGGCGCGGACCGGCGCCCGCTGTGGCTGCTGTCGACGCCATTGCCGCTGCCGTCACCGGCAGGCGGCAATGCCTGGCCGCATTACGAGGGTCCGCTCGAGAAGCTCGCGGGTCCCGAACGTATCGAGACCGGCTGGTGGGACGACCGCGATGTCGCGCGCGACTACTACGTCGTGAGGAGCGGCGCGGCGGCGCTGCTGTGGATCTACCGGGAGCGCAGGCCGCCGCATGCGTGGTTCCTGCACGGAGTGTTTGGTTGACCGTCTGGTCATTCACGCGAGGAGCATCGACATGATCCATCAAGGCAGTTGTCATTGCGGCCGGATCGCCTTCGAGGCCGATACCGACATCGGCACCGTCATCGACTGCAACTGCAGTCACTGCGCACGCAAGGGTTATCTGCTGCATTTCATGCCGCGCGAGAAACTGCGTCTCACCACGCCGGAGGCGAATCTCTCGACCTGGACCTTCAACAAGCACGCGATCAGGCACCGCTTCTGCGAAGTCTGCGGTTGTGCCCCGTTCGGCGAAGGCGTCGGCCCGAAGGGCGAGGCGGTCGTGGCGCTCAATGTGCGCTGCATCCCGTCCCTCGACCTTGCCACGCTCGAAGTGAAGAAAGTCGACGGGCGCAGCCTCTAGCGCGGCGCGACGGCATGACGATGCGCGTTCCGGTGCAGGGCGGCGGCGCGGCCCCGGCCTACGCCGAGCTGCACTGCCTCTCCAACTTCACCTTTCTGCGCGGCGCCTCGCATCCGCAGGAACTGGTCGAGCGCGCCGCCGCCCTCGGCTATGCAGCGCTCGCGATCACCGACGAGTGCTCGGTCGCCGGGGCCGTGCGCGCGCATCTTGCGGCGAGGCAGTGCGGGTTGCCGCTGCTCATCGGCGCGGAGTTCCACCTGCGGTGTGGGCTTGCGTTCGTCGCGCTCGCGACCGGCCGCCAGGGCTATGCGCGTCTCTGCCGGCTGATCACGCGCGGGCGGCGCGCGGCGGAGAAGGGCCGCTACGATCTCGGTTTCGATGACGTCGATGCGCTCCTCGAACACTGTCTCGTGCTGTGGCTGCCGCCGCGGGACCTGGCCGACGAGACGCGCGCGGTGGCGCTGGCCGGGCGCATCCGCGAACGTTTCGCCGGCGAGGCCTGGCTCGCGGTCGAGCTGCTGCGCGAAGGCGACGATGCCGCGCGCCTCGAGTCGCTCATGCGGATCGGCCGGCGCGCGGGGCTGCCGCTCGTCGCGAGTGGCGACGTGCACATGCATGCGCGCGCGCGCCGGCGCCTGCAGGATGCCGTGACCGCGATCCGGCTCGGCGTGCCGGTCGCGCAGGCGGGCCATGCGCTGTATCGCAACGGCGAGCGCCATCTGCGCGAGCGCGGCCGGCTCGCGAAGCTCTATCCCGCGCCGCTGCTCGCGGCGACCGTGGAGATCGCCGCGCGCTGCCGTTTCTCGCTCGAGGAACTGCGCTACGAGTATCCGCGGGAACTCGTGCCGGCCGGCGAAACGGCGTCATCCTGGCTGCGCCAGCTCACCGAGGCGGGCATGCGCGAACGCTGGCCGCAGGGCGCGCCGCAGAAGGTGCGCGACCGGGTCGGGCACGAGCTCACGTTGATTGCCGAGCTGCATTACGAACCCTATTTCCTCACGGTGCACGACATCGTCCGCTACGCGAGGGGGCAGGGCATCCTGTGCCAGGGTCGCGGCTCGGCGGCCAATTCGGCGGTGTGCTATTGCCTCGGCGTTACCGCGGTCGATCCGGCGCACGAGGAAATGCAGCTGCTGATGGAGCGCTTCGTCTCGCGCGAGCGCAAGGAGCCGCCCGACATCGACATCGACTTCGAGCATGAACGGCGCGAGGAGGTGATCCAGTACATCTACGGCAAGTATGGCCGCGAGCGCACGGCGCTGACCGCGACCGTGATCAGTTATCGACCGCGCAGCGCGCTGCGCGATCTCGGCAAGGCGCTGGGCCTCGATCCGGCGGGTATCGAGCGCCTCACCCGCACGCTGCAGTGGTGGGATCGCGAGGCGGGGCGGGTCGCACGCGCGAGCGAGGCGGGGTTCGATCCGGAAAGCCCGGTGCTCGCGCGCCTGTTCGAGTTCGCGAAAGAGCTGATCGGCTTTCCGCGCCATCTCTCGCAGCATGTCGGCGGCTTCGTGATCTCGGCGGGAGCGCTCGAGGAACTGGTGCCGATCGAGAACGCCGCGATGCCCGATCGCACGGTGATCGAATGGGACAAGGACGACCTCGATGCGCTCGGCCTGCTCAAGGTGGATGTGCTGGGCCTCGGCATGCTTTCGGCGATACGGCGCGCGCTGGCGTCGGTCTCGGCGCTGCGGGGTGAGCCGCTCACGCTGGCCGATGTCCCGCAGGACGACCGGGGCGTCTACGACATGCTCTGCCGCGCCGATGCGGTCGGCGTGTTCCAGGTGGAATCGCGCGCGCAGATGGCGATGCTGCCGCGCCTGAAGCCGCGCCGTTACTACGACCTCGTGATCCAGGTGGCGATCGTGCGGCCGGGGCCGATCCAGGGCGGCATGGTGCATCCCTATCTGCGCCGGCGCGAAGGCAGCGAGCCGGTGGACTATCCGGGCCCCGAAGTCGAGAAGGTGCTCAAGCGCACGCTCGGCATCCCGCTGTTCCAGGAACAGGTGATGCAGCTCGCGATCGAGGCTGCGGGCTTCACGCCGGGCGAGGCGGACCAGCTGCGCCGCTCGATGGCGGCCTGGAAGCGCCACGGCGGGCTCGGTCATTTCCACGACAAGCTGACCCGCGGCCTGCTCGAGCGAGGCTACGGCATCGAGTTCGCGGAACGGATCTTCAAGCAGATCCTCGGCTTCGGCGAATACGGCTTTCCCGAATCGCATGCCGCGAGCTTCGCGCTGCTCGTGTATGTCTCCGCCTGGCTCAAGCATCACGAGCCTGCGGCCTTCACCTGCGCGCTGCTCAACAGCCAGCCGATGGGCTTCTACCAGCCGGCGCAGCTCGTGCGCGATGCGCGTGAGCACGGCGTCGAGGTGCGCCCGGCCACGGCGCTCGCGAGCCACTGGGAGTGCACGCTCGAGGACGATCGCGCGCTGCGCCTCGGACTGCGCCTCGTGTCCGGCCTCGGTGAAGCGGCGGCGCGGCGACTCGTCGCCGCCCGTGCGCAGCGGCCGTTCGCCGACGTGCAGGATCTCGCCACGCGTGCTGCGCTCGACCGGCGCGAGCTCGAAGCGCTGGCCGGCGCCGACGCGCTGTCGGGACTCGCGGAACACCGCCATCTCGCGTTCTGGGAGGTCGCGGGCAGCGAGCCGCCGCTGCCCACCGCGCCCCGGGCAGGCGCGGGCGAAGGCATTCCGCTGCTCGCCGCGCCCACCGAAGGCCAGGACATCGTCGCGGACTACCGCAGCACCGGCCTCACGCTTCGCCGCCATCCACTCGCGCTGCTGCGGGGAAAGCTGGCGCGCGAGCGCCTGATACCGCTCAGCGATCTGGCGACGCTGCCGGACGGCAGCGAGGTGCGCACCGCGGGCATCGTGCTCACGCGCCAGCGGCCCGGCACCGCGAGCGGCGTCACCTTTGTCACGATCGAGGACGAGACGGCCAACGCGAACCTGATCGTGTGGGAGCGCGTCGGCGATGCGCAGCGCCGGCCGCTGCTCGAGTCATACCTGCTTGAAGTGCACGGGCGGCTGCAACGCCAGGGCGTCGTCACGCACCTCGTCGCGCGGCGGCTGATCGATCGCAGCGCGCTGCTCGGCTCACTCTTGCCGCGCGCGCGGAATTTTCATTGAAGCCGAATGTGTGCCGGGGCAAAGCGAGACTTCGGGGACGTCCGGATCACGGTCCCGCTACACTCAGCCGATGCAAGAGGTACCGCAGCGCGCACTGCTCGAGGTGGAAGGGCTCACCAAGCGCTATAGTGAGGATCGCCCACCGATCCTCGCTGGCGTCGATCTGTCGCTCGCCGCCGGCGAGTACGTGGCGATCATGGGCGAGTCGGGCGTCGGCAAGTCGACGCTGCTGAACCTGATCGCCGGACTCGACCGACCAGACGCGGGCACGATCCGCCTGGGCGGCATCGACATCTCGGCGCTCGATGATGAGGGCGCCACGCTGCTGCGTCGCCGGCAGATGGGCTTCGTGTTCCAGGCCTTCCATGTGCTGCCCTACCTCACGGTGGCGCAGAACGTGGCGCTGCCGATCGATCTGCTGGGCGTTGCCGCACGCGAGCGCTCCGCGCGCGTCGCGCAGATGCTCGAAGCGGTCGGGCTTGCGGATTTCGCGCCGCGTCACCCGCGCGAGCTGTCGGGTGGCGAGCTGCAGCGCGTCGCCATTGCGCGCGCGCTGGTGCACCGGCCGCGACTCGTGCTCGCCGATGAGCCGACCGGCAATCTCGATCCGCGCACGGCGGCGCAGGTGCTCGCGCTGCTGCGCGAGCAGATCCACGCCAATGGCGGCGCGGGCATCCTGATCACGCACTCGGTGACTGCCGCGCGCAGCGCCGATCGCACGCTCGCACTGACGGCGCAGGGTCTCGCGCCGCTGCCCGGCGCGCCATGACGCCGGCACGCACGTGGGCGCGCCTGCTGTTCGCGCAGTGGCGCGAGAGCCGGGCGCGCATCGCGGTCACCGTGCTGGCCCTCGCGCTCGGCACGGCGATGGCCTCGGCGATCCATCTGGTCAATCGCGGCGCGCTCGACGAGTTCGAGCAGGCCGCGCGACGCCTCGCGGGCGAGGCCGACCTGGTCGTGCGCGGCTCACCGCCAGGGTTCCCGGAGGCGCTGTTCGCAGACGTCGCGCGGCTCGACGGGGTCGCGATCGCGAGCCCGGTTCTCGAGCTGAAAGTGGACGGACTGACTGTCGTCGGCCTCGATACGTTTCGCGCAGCGGGCGTACAGCCGGCGCTGTTTGGCGAGTTCGCGGGCAACCTGCGCGACTTCTTCGAGCCCGACGGCATCTTCCTGAGCGCGACGGCGGCCGAACGACGGCAGCTGCGGAGCGGCGATCGCCTCAACGTGCTCGCCGGCACGACGACCCGTCATCTGCGGGTGCTCGGGCTGCTCGACGCCGATGCCTATCCGCGCCCGCTCGGCATCATGGACATCGCGGCGGCGCAATGGCAGTTCGATCGGCTCGGCCTGTTGACGCGCATCGATGTCCGCCTCGAAGAGGGCGCCAGCACGGCGGCCGTGCGCGCGGCGATCGAGCCCCTGCTGCCCGCGGGCGTCGCCGTCGTGACACCGGCGATCGACAGCGAGCGCGCCGCGTCGGCGACTCGTGCCTACCGCACGAACCTCGGCATGCTCGCGCTGGTCGCCGTGCTGACGGGCGGCTTTCTCGTCCTGACGGCGCAGGCCCTGTCCGTATTGCGACGGCGCAGCTCGCTCGCGCTGCTGCGCGCGCTCGGGGTCACGCGCGGCGAACTCGAGCGGCTGCTCGTTGCGGAAGGCGTGGTGGTCGGCGCGATCGGCGCGGCGATCGGCGTGGCCCTGGGGCAGGGGATCGCGTACTGGACCCTGCGTGCGCTCGCCGGGGATCTCGGTGCCGGGCAACTCGCTGCGCCGGGCGGCACGCTCGAGGCCAAGCCCCTGACATGGCTTGCCTTCGTCGCGATCGGTGCCGTGGTGGCGGGGCTCGCGGCATGGTTGCCGGCGCGCGAGGCCGCCGCGCGCGCACCGGCGCTCGCCCTCAAGGCCGGCGACGTCGACGCAGGGCCTGCCGCTGCACGTCCCCTTCGTGCCGCCTTCGTGCTGATCGGCGCGGGCGCGGCGCTCGCCTTCCTGCCCTCGGTCCACGGGCTGCCGCTCTTCGGCTACGCCTCGATCGCGGCGCTGCTCTTCGGCGGTGTGCTGCTCGTGCCCTCGGTCGCGCAGTGGCTGCTGCGCGCGGCGCCCGTCACGCGCATCGCGCCGCTCGCGCTCGCGGTGGCGCAGCTGCGAGGCACGGCCGCCCAGGCTTCGATCGGTCTCGCGGCCATCATCGTGAGCTTCAGCCTGATGGTCGCGATGGCGATCATGGTGCACTCGTTCCGCGGGTCGTTCATCGACTGGCTCGATTCGATACTGCCCGCCGACATGCAGCTGCGGATCGGCCAGGGCGGCGACACCGCGGCGCTCGGCGAGCGCGAGCAGGGCGCGATTGCGCGGCTCGACGGCGTGGCTCGCGCGGAGTACCGGCGTGTGTTGCCGCTGCTGCTGCGGCCGGACGCCGCGCCGGTGACACTGGTCGCGAGCGACGTCGACGCGCACTCCGCGCCGCAGCGCCTCGCGATACTGCGGGCCACATCCGCGCAGGCCGGGCAGGAACCGCTGCCGCCAGCC
>Ga0116143_10001654_pt1 | contig 26191 bp, 21 predicted proteins | sample AD_UKC034_MetaG_FD_89745 | JGI IMG/M metagenome (GOLD analysis project Ga0116143, IMG submission 89745) | Active sludge microbial communities of municipal wastewater-treating anaerobic digesters from USA - AD_UKC034_MetaG | ecosystem: Engineered > Bioreactor > Anaerobic > Digestate | place: USA...
CCTCCTCTTCGTGCGCGCGTACCAGGAAGGCGTCTGGCCGTTTATTTAAAAGGAAAGCATAGAGGCACGGAGGCACAGAGAAAGGATTAACAGTATGGTCTCACGCGGAGAGAAAGCAGACACGGAGCGTTAGATTGTCATTGCGAGGGAGCGACAGTGCCTGTGGCAATCCAATGAAAAGGAATGGTTCGACTCCGCTCACCATGACAATGTTGAGTCATCCCGAGCGAAGTCGAGGGACGCCGCGCTCCCTGCGGTCGCTCATGATGACATGAGTTCCTCTGTGCCCTGCAGTTGACTTATCATTATTTATACAGGAAGATATGAAAATCAAGAAAAGCTGTGAGTATCTCATCGTCGGAAGCGGGTTCGGGGGCGCGTTCGCCGCGTACAACCTGGCGCGCGCCGGAAAGGACGTGCTGATAGTGGAGCGGGGGAAGTGGCCCGTGCGCGACGATTCCTGCTGGGACGAGACGCGCCTCCACCTGGTGGACCCGCTCTATCGGGGGCGCACGTCGATCCTTGTCAACCAGAAGGAAGGTAAGACCGACGAGTACTGGCCCGACGATACCGTCGGTGGGATGTCCACCTTTTATGGCGCCGCGGCGTTCCGCATGCGGGAGGACGATTTCCTCGGAGCGCCCGTGCCCGGGTCCGGGGAGCGCGACGCGTCAACGGCGTGGCCTGTCAGCTACCAGGAGATGGCACCGTATTACGACAGGGCCGAGGCACTGCAGTACGTGGCAGGCAACCGGGGCGAGGATATCACGGAGCCTGCGCGCAAGGGGGATTTCCCCCAGGGCGCGCCGCCGTATTCCGAGCCGTCACGGAGGATTTACGACGCCGCGAAGCAGATGGGGCTCCACCCCTTCCACATTCCCATGGCCATAAACTTCCGCGGCGACTGCGGCCGCGGGAAATGCGTCTTCTGTCACACCTGCGACCATTACCTCTGCAAGATCGAGGCGAAGAACGACCTCGCCGTGGTGGTCCTCCCCGACGCCATCGCCGCCGGCGCCGCCGTGGCGACGGACACGCGCGTGGTGAAAATCAACCTCTCGAAGGGGAGGGCCGTCTCCGCGGAGCTCGTGGACCAGTCCACGGGCGAGCGGGTCACCGTGAAAACGAAGCATATCATCCTCGCCTGCGGGGCGCTGGCCACGCCGCAGCTTCTGCTCGCCTCGGGGGTGGACAGGGAAGTTCCGGCTGGCGACCTCATCGGGCGCTTCCTCATGCGGCACGCCAACGGCGTGGTGGGCGGCATATCGTACAAGCAATCGAACCCGGAAAACATTTTTCACAAGCAGGTCTCCATCCCGGATTTCTATCACGGCGATCCCGAAAAGAAAAAGGGTCCCGCCGGCGGCTGGGGGATGATACAGGAGATACACACTCCCGGGAAGGGCGTGATGAAGGCGAACGTGCCGTTCGGGCTGAAGAACGCCGCCGCCTTCGCGTCGGAGTTCATGCTGCTCCTCCTCTGCATCGCCGAGGACATGCCGCAGCATTCCAACCGCGTCTATATCGATATCACCAGCAGGGACGCCTTCGGCATGCCGGCACTCCGGGTCTATCACCGCTACTGCGAGCGCGACCTGGCGGCGCGCGACGCGCTCCAGTCCGCGGCCAAGCGTATCCTCGTGAAGGCGGGGGCGCTGCCGGTCTACAGCTTTCCCATAGACACGTTTTCGCACGCCATCGGCACCTGCCGCTTCGGGACGGACCGCGCCACCTCGGTGCTGGATCCCGAGTGCCGCGTGCGCGGAATAAAGAACCTCTACGTCACCGACGCCTCCGTGATGCCGTCCGGCGGCTCGGTGAACCCGAGCCTCACTATCGCCGCCAACGCCCTCCGGGTGTCGGCGATGCTGGCGGGGAAACCGTAGGGGGTGATCGACGGCCTTCGGCCGTCGATCACCGGCAAAGTATCTCCGCGTGCGGCCGGCAAGCATTCTCCTCCGCCCGGGGCGAACATACATCCGTGTATATCGCCCCTCCCGGCGACGTCCGTGTCGCCTGCTCCGGAGAACGCTTGCCGGCCGTGAAGTAATAGAATAAAGACTGATAAAAAAGGAGAGCGCGTGATGAAAAAAATTCTGCCGAGGATTTGTTTTCTGGGGTGCGGTACTATCGCCGCCAGGCACGCGAAGCTCCTGAGGAAACTCTACGGAAAGAAGATCGAGCTCTGCTTCGCCAGCCGCGAGATAGCCAAGTCGAGGAAGATGGCCGAGGAGTTCCGCGCGGCGAACTACTTCGGGAGCTACGAGGAGGCGCTCTGCTCCGATTATATCGATATCGCCTTCATCACCACTCCCCATGCCTCGCACTCCGAACTCGCCGTGATGGCCGCGAAGGAAAAGAAGGACATCATCATCGAAAAGCCCGTGACCCGCAACCTCAAGGAGCTCGCGTCGATAGAGAAGGCGGTGAAGTGGAGCGGCGTGCGCTGCGTCGTGGCGGAGAACTATTACTACAAGCCGGCGCTGGCGAAGATCCGCGAGTGGATCGACGGCGGGCTCATCGGCAAGGTGCTTTTCGTGGAGCTGAACAAGACCAACCGGGACGAGGTCTCCGGCTGGCGCACCGACGGTGAGATGATGGGCGGCGGCGCCCTGCTGGAGGGGGGCGTCCACTGGGTCAACGCCCTGGTTTCGCTCGCGAACGCGGCGCCGCGGGAGGTCCTCGCGGTGAAGCCCGGCGTGGTCTACGAGTCGAGCATCCCCTACGAGGACACGCTGATGCTCCTGGTGAAGTTCGGCGAGGGCGTCGTCGGGAAGCTCCTCCACTCCTGGAGGATACCCAACCGCTTCAGAGGAATGGGGATCTCGAAAGTCTACGGCACCGAGGGCGTCATCACCTTCGAGAGCAACGGCCTCTACTGTTCGGTCTTCGGGAGGAAAAAGAAAAGGGCGTTCTTCGGGCCCGCGAGCTTCCTCGGCTTCAGGGCGATGCACCGGGCCTTCGTGGAGGACTACGTCGCCGGCAGGCCCTGGCGTCCGGGGATGGACAGGATCAGGACGGAGATGTCGGTGATAGAGGCGGCATACAGGTCGCTCAAGTCGGGTAAGTTCGAAAAGCCGGATTGACGGGCGTGGCGGCGGGCTTATTCCGGCCGCTTCGTCGATTCGAGGAACTCCTCGTAGTTTACTTCGCTCAGCGCGTCCATCTCCTTGATCTCGCTCCCGATCTTGATGATCTTGTTCTCCATCAGGATGATATTCCGCACCTCAGCGTGTAGTGACGCCTTCTTGTCGCCGGGAAGCATCAGGTCGAAGAAAATCTGGCACCGCTCCTTGAAGTACCGTATGAACATCCTGTCCTTGAAGACCACCCCAAGTCCGTTGCGGGATACGTCGGACACCAGGAGCTTCGCGTCGGATATGGGGAAGAGTTTCTGTTTCTGGATGAGCTCGTCGGCGCCCGTGGCGAGTCTCTTGACGATTGTGAGCACCGATTCCGGCATCACCGTCGTGTTGTTCACCTGGATGTAGCCGTACGGTATCTTTCCCCTGAAGAGAAACGGTACGGAGACCTCGGAGATCAGTTGCTTCCTGTTCTGGAGCTGGTAGTCCTTCGAGTACACATTGCTCATGTAGTTGTTGTAGTCCGCCATTTCCCTGTCTTCGGGTTTTTTGTTGATGTCGGGGATGAAGATGGGGCGGTTCATGTTGGCGAAGTGCTTCATGCGGGGATCGCTGGCCCCCTCGTTGAAGAAGAAGATGCGGATGTGCGGGAAGTGCTTCTCGATGTCGGTCCTGAGTATCTCCTTTATGCGGTCCACCTTCCTGCCTTCCATGGACAGGGTGTTTTCCATTATGAAGTCGGAGATGATGTTGGTGATATAGATTATCTGCTTTCCCGTGCCCTCGGTGCTGATCGCCTTCCTGTCCTCGCGCCGCTCTACGGTGATCAGCTGCATCTTCAGGGGGAAAAAGACGAACGACTCGTCCTCCTGCTTCTCGTGGAATTTCAGCTGCACGTAGTAGATGGTGCTCCCGCGGCGCGTATAGACGAGGCAGTTGTCGAAAAGGTTTTTTATCAGTGGGATTTTGAACGCCACTTGGTCGCTGGTGTAGCCGAGGAACTTGATCTTGAGGTCGCCGTTTTTCGTCTTGAGGTAGATGTCGCCGTCAGCGAAGTGCTTGTAGAAGATGTCCCGCAGCTGGTTCTTGTCGGTTATTGTCTGTATCTGTTCTGACATGCTTGCACAGGACACGCTCGGACTGACGGGTCCGGGTTGCCTTCGCGCCCCCTTCCGGTTTTCCCCGTTCCGGTCCTGCCGGCCCCCGGAACGTAAAAAAATATATCACGCGAGATGCGTTTCGTCAAATAGTTTATTCGAAATATTTTCCGCCACCAGGGTCGCCAGCGTCATGATGGTCACCTGGGGATTTACCCCCAGCGACGTGGGGACGATGCTGCCGTCGGCGACGTAGAGGTTTTTCACCTCGAAACTCTCGCCGTCGCCCTTGACGGCTCCCAGCTTTGGTGAGCGCGCCATCCGGCAGGTACCCAGCGGATGGAAGGCCATCATCTCCATCTGGTTGGGTTTCACCTTGAGCTTCAGGAGCTTCTCCACGTCCTCCATGGAGTCGAGGACCGGCATGTTCGCGAAAGGCGTGAAGACCCGGAGCGCGCCCCCGGCGAAGAATATCCTCGCCGTGTAGGCGATGCCGCGCTTGATCTTCTCCATGTCGTTCTTCCTGATGGCGTAGGTGGCGATGAATCCGCGCCCCTTCGCGATCCGGTACACCCGCCCCGCGGTGCTGTCGTGGATCATCACGCCGAAGGCCGCGATGTTGGGATACTTCACCGCCACTTCCTTGTGCCGCGCGCCCACGCCGGGGAGCCCCGCCAGCATCAGCGACGGGTGGACGAAGATCCCTTCCATCATGATGCCCTCGTCCTCGAAGTTGTCGATGCAGGCGCCCTGGGAGACGCCCTTCCATCCCTCGATCTTCTCGTTCATCAGCGCCACCACGCGCCCGGCGGGATGTATCTGGAGATGCCTTCCTATGTTACGGTTCTTCAGCCCGTTCGCTTTCAGGAAGGAGGGGGTGATAAGCGATCCGCACGAGACCACCACCGCGTGCGCGTCAATTTCAAAGCTGAATTTTTTCCTGCCCGTGGAGGGATCGATGATGGAGCCGCGCACCCCGCGGACCTTCCGGCTATCGATGACGAGCTTCTCCGCCCTGCAGTGGGCATAGATGCGCGCGCCGGCCCTGTCGGCACGCGGGATGTAGGTGACGTCCATGCTCTGCTTGGCGCCCTCGGGACAGCCGAACTGGCAGGTGCCGCAGCCGCGGCAGTTTCTCACGTTGTGCTTCAGGGGACGGCAGTTCAGGCCCAGCCGGTCGGCGCCGCGCTTTATCGCCCTGACGCCGTTGCCCAGGACCTCCCACGGCAGCTCGGTGACGTTGATGATTTTCTCCACCCGGTCGAAGTACGGTTCCAGGTTCGCGCGTGTCATGCGGTCCAGGCCGAGCTCCATCTGCCACCTGAGGAGCACCTTGTTCGGTGTGCGGAAGCAGGTCGCGGAGTTCACGGTGGTGGTGCCGCCGATGCACTTACCCAGCGTGATGGAGATGAACGGATTGCCCAGCGTCCCCGAGGAGCCGCCGTCGCGGTACATGTCGATAAGCCCCTGGGTGGGCTTCCCGTTCCAGGTCTCCTTCGTGTGGTGCCCGCCTTCCTCCAGCAGGACCACGGAGAATCCCTTCTCGGCGAGCTCCTTCGCGACCACCGCGCCGCCGGCCCCGCTGCCGATGACGCACACGTCGCACCTCTCGCGGATATCGCCATCGTAATCCCTGAATTGCCGTATCATGGCGTCACCTTCCTTTCCGCGCCGCGGATTTTTTCTTTCCCGCTCCCCGGGGCCGCGATGCGCGCAGGCACCCGTGGGTGTAGCCTATCTGCGCCGCCAACTCGTCGATCTCGTAGAACACCAGGCAGGTGATGAGCTTCATGATCAGGATCGTCATCCTCCGGTGGTAGAAGGGACTGTGCTCCATGCCCTCCAGGAACGCCCCGGCCTTCTCTATGGAAAGCCTCGTGAAGGGACGCCCGTGGCGCAGGAAGGCGCTCGCCTGTATGTAGAGGAGGATAAACGGGAAAGCCCTGGCTATGGAAGGATTGTAGGAGCGGAGCACCTCGTTGGCCCGGTGGATGAGATCGTACTGCGACGCGCCGGCCGGGAAGGCCCCGCCCTCGGGTATGATTGCGTTCATCACGTAGCGCATCGTCGCGGCGCTCGATCCTTTGAGAACTGGTTTGCTTCCCATGAGTACCTCCGGGTCTCTGAAGTCGCGCAAACGCCTGCGCGCCTTCAGTCCATGTTTCGCGTCTGCATGGCGCTTACTTTCTTCTAATAGATGTGATCACCACGTCCTGCATGGGCACGTTCTGGTGCGGTCCCCAGTTCCGGGTGGGCACCGACACTATCCTGTCGGCCACGTCCATGCCGTGTATCACCCTGCCGAAGACGCAGTAGCCGTAGCCCTGGACCGACTGGTTTTTGAAATTCAGGAAGTGGTTGTCGTTCACGTTGATGAAGAACTGCGCCGTGGCGCTGTGCGGGTCCATGGTGCGCGCCATCGCGATGGTGCCCCGGAGGTTCGGGGCCTGGTTCCCCGCCTCGTTGCGCACGGGGGCCGCTGTCTGCTTCTCCCTCATTCCCGGCACCAGCCCGCCGCCCTGGATCATGAAGTTCGGAATCACACGGTGGAAGATGGTCCCGTTGTAGAAGCCGTTGTCCACGTACCGGAGAAAGTTCTGCACCGTCTGCGGCGCCCTGCTGTCGAATAGCTCCAGGTGAATCTGCCCCATGTTCGTGCTGATGACCACCTGCGTGTTTTGCGCCCCGGCGACGCCGGTCCCGAGAACGATTATAACTAATGCCGTGAGAATGTTTTTCACTGTGGGTCCTCCTCGCTGGTTAATTCCTGATATGGAATGCCGGATTGGGTGATGTATGCACCCGGCAGTCCCGTTCATCAACAAGTTTTTTGCCCGGTCCGGTAATATCTATTGACAAAAAGCGCCATTTTTACATTCTTCATTGGACCGGGAGAGAACGAACAGCACGATGAGCCTCTACGAACTTTTTATCGGATTCAGGTACCTCAAGGCGAAGAAGAGCCAGGGGTTCATATCGTTCAATACGCTGCTCTCCATTTTCATCGTCTTCATCGGCGTGTTCATGCTGATCGTCGTCATATCGGTCATGAACGGTTTCCAGAGCCAGATCAAGGACAAGATCCTCGACGTCGACTCGCATATCACCATCACCAACGCCTTCGTCACCGACACCGGCGAAGGGATTCGCAACTACAACGCCCTCATGGACAAGGTGCGGGACATCCCCGGCATCAAGTCCGTCTATCCGTTCATCCAGGGCCAGGGCCTCCTCCGGTACAAGTCGTACATATCGCCCGTGGTGATACGCGGCATGGGGAAACCGGGCGACATGCCCGCGGACCTGAAAAAGTTCATCAAGGAAGGGCCCAAGGAGTTCACGCGGCCGAGCGACGTCTTCATCGGCGTGGAGATGTCGTGGAACTACAACATCCGGAAGGGCGAGTCCCTGGAGATAATCGTCCCCAAGGGCAGGCTCACGGCGAAGACCGGCATCAATCCCGGGATCGGGACCTACAGGGTCGCGGGCCTCTTCAAGACCGGCTACTACGAGTTCGACACCAAGCTTATCGTCCTCTCCCTGCCCGCGTCCCAGAGCCTCTACGACCTGGGCAACGTCGCCTGGGGCGTCGGCATCAAGATCAACGACATCTACAAAATGGACGCCATGGCGTCGCGCGTCCGCCAGCGCGTGGGCTTCGACTACGAAGTCCAGACCGCGGAGCAGCGTAACCAGAACCTCTTCTACGCGCTCCGGCTGGAGAAGCTCATCATGACCATCATCCTCTTCCTGGTCATCATCTCCGCGGGCTTCACCATCATGGGAACGCTGGTGATGGTGGTGATGGAGAAGCGCAAGGCCATCGGCATACTGAAATCGATGGGAGCGCGTCCCATCTCCATCATGGTGGTCTTCATCCTGGAGGGCTTCCTCATCGGCGTCACGGGCGCCTTCGCCGGCGTGGTCCTCGGCATCGCGACCGCCCTCAACCTGGAGGCGATCATCAAGTGGGTGGAGCTGAAGATCAACGGCATCATGGGCGCTGTCTACTCGGCCGGGAACTTCATCTTCGACGTCATCAACCTGGTGTTTAAAAGCGCTTTCTCCATGGGCGCCTACCAGGACGTGTCGCTGGTCCCGAAGAACGTCTACTATATCGACACCATCCCCACGGAAGTGAACCCGGAGTTCGTGGTGCTCATCGCCGTCTTCGCGGTGTTCCTCTCCACCGTGGCGGCTATCTTCCCGTCGTGGCAGGCCTCGCGCCTGCGCCCGGTGGAAACAATACGGTACGAATAGGACAGGATGATGGAACGCCCCGGCGTGGTCACGGTTGAAAGCGTTGAGAAGGTCTACGGGTACGGGACCAATGCCCTGCGCGTCCTGAAGGGCGTGTCGCTCGACATACGGCGCGGCGAAATTCTCTCCATCATGGGGCCCTCCGGCGCTGGCAAGTCCACGCTCCTGAACATCATGGGCTGCCTCGACGGCTTCCAGTCGGGGCGCCTCGTCATCCGCGACCGGGACGTCTCCAATTTCTCCGTGGAGGACCTTTCGGATTTTCGGAATCTGCACATCGGCTTCATCTTCCAGCTCCACAACCTCCTGCCGGAATTCAACGCGGTGGAGAACGTGATGATGCCGCTCCTCATCCGGAGGAAAAGCCACAGGGAGGCGCGCGAGAAGGCCCTGGACCTCATAGCGCGCTTCGGCCTCCGGGACCGCGCGTACCACAAGCCGGCGGAGCTCTCCGGCGGCGAGTGCCAGCGGATCGCGGTGGCCAGGTCCATCATAGGCGAGCCCGACATCATCCTGGCCGACGAGCCCACGGGGAGCCTGGACAGCGAGAACTCGCGCCGGCTCACCGACATTCTCTTCAACATGGGGCGCGAGAAGAACACCACCATCGTGGTGGTGACGCACAGCGGCGAGATCGCCGGGAAGACCGAACGCACCGTCACGCTGGTGGACGGCGAAATAATAAGCGACGTGAAAAACGGCGGCTGATATCTCCCCCGGCCGCGTGGAGGAAACGCTATGCAGATAGAATTCGTCGGCGCGGCGAGGAGCGTCACAGGCTCCTGCTACATAGTCAAGAACGGGGACTTCACCATCATGGTGGACCGCGGGATGTTCCAGGGGAACCGGGCACTCCGGGACCGCAATTACCTCCGTTCCATCCACTCGCCGAAGGAGATAGACGCGCTCCTGCTCACACACGCCCACATCGATCACAGCGGGCTCATTCCCAGGATGGTGAAGGACGGCTATGCGAGCCCCATCTTCGCCACCAAGGCCACCGTCGACCTCTGCGCGGTGATGCTCCCGGACAGCGCCCACATCCAGGAGATGGACACCAAGTGGATCAACAAGAGGAACAAGCGCAAGGGGAAGGATGCCGTGGAGCCGCTGTACACGGTGGAGCACGCGGAGAAGTCGCTCCAGCACTTCGTGCCGGTGAACTACGGCGACATGGTCGATATCGTCCCCGGCGTGAAGGCGCGCTTCCGCGACGCCGGCCACATTCTGGGATCGTCATTCATCGAGCTCTTCGTCACGGAGAAGGGAAAGACCACGAAGCTGGTGTTTTCCGGCGATGTGGGCACCAAGGAGCAGGCGCTCATCAAGGACCCCGAGACCACTGACGAGGCGGACTTCCTGCTGGTGGAGTCCACCTACGGTGACAGGCTCCACAAGAGCAAGGAGGACACCTACCTTGAGTTCAGGGAGATACTAAAGCAGGCGCACAACCAGCAGGGAAATATCATCATCCCCTCCTTCGCCGTGGAGCGCACGCAGGAAATCATCTACCACCTGGGGCGGCTCTTCAAGGAGAAGGCGATCCCCGAAATGCCGGTCTACATCGATTCGCCGCTGGCGATATCGGCCACCGAAATCTTCAAGATGAACAAGGACTGCTTCGACGAGGAGACCATGAAGGTCATCATGTCGGGCGACAACCCCTTGGAATTCAAGAACCTGAACTATACACGCGACGCCGCCGACTCAAAGATGCTCAATGACATCGCCCGCGGCGCGATCATCATCTCGGCGAGCGGCATGTGCAACGCCGGGCGCATCCTGTATCATCTCCAGAACAACCTGTACCGGCCCGAATCCTCGGTGATATTCGTGGGCTTCCAGGCCGAGGAGACCCTGGGGCGCCGCCTCGTGGACGGGGAAAAGAAGGTCCGCATCCTGGGCGAGGACGTGGTGGTGCAGGCGAAGATCCACACCCTGGGCGGCTTCTCTGCCCACGCCGACCGGAACGGTCTCGTCGAGTGGATGGGCGCCATCAAGAGCGGCATCAGGCGCGTGTTCGTGGTGCACGGGGAGGAGGCCGCGTCACTCAGCTTCGCGGACACCGTGAAGGAGAAGTTCGGCCACGAGGCGCACGTCCCGCAGTGGGGGGAGATCGTGGACCTGGAGACCATGGAGAGCACATTCGCGGATTACGGCGCCCCGGCCGGGAAGGAGGCGGAGTCGCTGGACGGCGAAATCGAGGGGCTTCGGAGCGGCCTGGACCACCTGATGAAAAAGTATCAGAAGATCAGGGATGATAAAAGCATCCGCAATACCGACAGGCTTGAGCGCCAGATCGACGAGTTGAAGAGGATGATAAAATCGCTCTCGGACGAGATGTGACGGCGAAAAAAAATTTCTTCAGGACATAATACGTTCCTTCCGAAATTGAAGATAGAGAACTGCGTGGGAGGAACAGATGATGCGTTATATTATTACCGGTTTCGCGATACTGCTGGGGTTGATCCTTTTCTTCATGTTCATCACCGCCTGTGCCCCGGCCAGGAGCATGACCCGCGACACCTACAGGGAAAGCAGGGTAGAATCGAACAACACCAGCTCGTCGGACAGGGACTATTCCTACGATGAGAGGGACGATGCCGCGGACGAGGACGGCGCCGGTACCGCGAGGCACGCCCGCACGTCCCGGAAGGCGATAGCCCCCGCCGTGAGGTCGGGCGGAGCCGACAGGCCCGCGGACGAGGATATCGCCGTCGACGACGGCGATAACGAGATCGAGGAGGCGGATTCCCCGCAGAGGTTTTACCAGAAGGGCGAGGCGTCATGGTACGGCAGGGCCTTCCACGGCAAGCTTACCGCGTCGGGCGAGCGCTTCGATATGAACAGGCTCACCGCGGCGCACAAGACGCTGCCTTTCGGCACCGTGCTCGAGGTGAAAAACCTTGAAAACGACAAGACCGTCAGGGTGAAGGTGAACGACAGGGGACCCTACCGCGGGGGAAGGATTATCGACCTCTCCTACGCGGCGGCCCGGCGGCTCGACATGCTGGGAGCCGGAAGGTCCAATGTGGGCATCACCATTGTTAAAAAAGGGACCGGCGAGCGGACGGCCAGCAAGGCCCAGCCGAGGGATGATATCGAACCGGTTGCCGGCATCGAAGACGATGCTTCCGGAAGCGATGACCTCGCCGGCGATTCGGAGAGCGGCAGAATGGCCCTCCAGGCCGGGGCGTTCTACTCCAGGAACAACGCGGACCAGCTGAAAAGGAAGATAGAGGGCATGACGCGCAGGCCGGTGTCCATCATCCGTGACGGCGACCTGTACAAGGTCAGGGTGAACGCCCTGTCATCGAGGAAAGAGGCCCAGAGGGTTCGCGACAGGCTTAACCAGGAAGACATCCCCTCCTTCATCGTGAGGGAAGGCCGGGAATAGAATAAATGCGCAATTAATAACCATTAAAACACCTCTCGCGACGGGAGGTGTTTTTTTAAATTAATGATTCAAGCCGGAAAAAAATATTGACTTAAAAACCCCGTTTTTTAATATTTTGTCTCCATTTGTGCCCACGTAGCTCAGTCGGTAGAGCATTTGCATGGTAAGCAAAAGGTCACCAGTTCGATTCTGGTCGTGGGCTATGTATCCAGCGGGCGGTAGGTGGTGCCTGCCGGGCCGGGAGAAGGGGTTTAGTTTTTTCCTGATTATCATCCCATAAATGATTGTGACGGGGCGGGGGGTCCGGAGGATCCGGTTCCACGCGGGTATGGCCCGGGGTTCAATCGTCAGCCGGGGGCCGGTGTTTCTTTTCCGTTTTTCAGGGCATGCGACACAGTGTTCGTACATTACACGGTATATAAAAGGTCAAACCAATGCGCGAGATAATATTACTGTCCTGCAAGGACTGCAAGCGCCGCAACTACTCCATCACCAAGAACAAGAAGACCCAGACGGGCAAGCTAGAGGTGATGAAGTTCTGCAAGTTCTGCAACAAGCACACGATGCACAAGGAAACCAAGGCCTGACGGCATCCGCCGTGGCCGGCGCTTCAACCATATGGTAAGGTATTTTTCGATATGAAGCTTTTTGAATTTGTACGCGAGTCGCGCGAGGAGCTGAAGAAGGTCACCTGGCCCGAGAAGGAAGAGGTGAGCAATTTCACCATCGTCGTGATCGTCACGCTTGTTATCGTGTCCGTGTTTCTTGGTTTCGTCGATTACTTTTTGAATCAGCTCATTGAGCTGATTGTGAGATAGGGTATGGATAAAGAGTGGTACGTAATCCATACGTTTTCCGGGCACGAGAACAAGGTGAAGCAGGCCCTGGAAAAGAAGATAATGAACCTGGGACTGGAGAACGAGAGGGACTTCAGGATCAAGATCCCCACTCTCGACGTCCCGGAGATCAAGGACGGGAAGAAGAGGGTGAAGTCGAGAAAGTTCTTCCCGGGATACATCCTCATCGAGGCGGTGCTTTCCGACGACGTGAGGAAGCTGGTGAAGGACACTCCGGGGGTGACGAACTTCCTGGGGGTGTTCGATTACGCGAAGAACTCCTTCGAGCCCAAGGCGCTGTCCCGGAGCGAGGTGAGCGCGCTTTTCGAGCACCAGGGCGAGCAGAAGGTGAAGGAGAAAGTGACCGTGGCGATGGAGTTCTCCGTGGGGGAACACATCAAGGTTATCGACGGTCCCTTCAGCAATTTCAGCGGCATCATCGAGGAGGTTTTCCCGGAGAAGGGAAGGCTCCGCGTCAAGGTCGAGATTTTCGGAAGGGCCACGCCCGTGGAACTCGACTTTTTGCAGGTGGGTAAAATCTGAAGCGGTCTGGATTGCGGGCGAAGCCCGCGATGTCATGCCACTCGGTTGTTTTGAACTGTGATTTCCAGGGTCAAAGGGGCGCAGCCCCTTGCAGGGCCCCGTCCCGGCGAGCCGGGGCATAGTTATCAGGGTGCGGGCGAAGCCCGCAATGCGCAATGTCATTCTGGCAGTTTGTTCGAAGCAATGTATGGGGTAAAAGGGGCGCAGCCCCTTAAAAGCCCCGCAGGGCCCCTGCATCTATCAGGGTGCGGGCGAAGCCCGCGATATTAAGAGAGGAACTCTATCATGGCTCCCAAGAAGAAAAAGAAGATACTCGTGGAGATAAAGCTCCAGATCACCGGCGGCCAGGCGACGCCCGCTCCCCCCGTGGGACCGGCCCTGGGCCAGCACGGCCTCAATATCATGGAATTCTGCAAGGCGTTCAACGACAGGACCAAGAGCCAGACGGGGACCATCCTCCCCGTGGTTATCTCCGTGTACGAGGACAGGACCTACACGTTCATCGTGAAAACCCCGCCCGCGTCGGTGCTGGTGAGAAAGGCGGTAGGACTCGAGAAGGGATCGAGCGATCCGAGCAAGACCAAGGTCGGGAAGATCACCCGCAAGCAGCTTGAGGAGATCGCGACCCTCAAGATGCCCGACCTTAACGCGAACGATCTGGACGCGGGAGTGAAAATCATCGCGGGCACGGCGAAGGCCATGGGCGTTGAGCCGGAAATCCAGTAAGACCGACAATTCATCACGTTGAGATATACAGGGGAAGTGACATGAAACAAGGCAAGAAGATGAGCGAAGCCAAGTCAAAGGTTGATAAGAAGAAACTCTACAACATTGACGAAGCGGTCAAGATCATGAAGGAAACCAAGTTCGCCAAGTTCGACGAGACCGTCGAAGTGGGCGTCAAGGTGGTGCACAAGAGCCTCCAGAACGTGCGCGGCGCCGTATCGCTGCCCCACGGCACCGGCAAGGACGTGAAAGTGCTGGTCATCTGCAAGGGCGACAAGCAGAAGGAGGCGCAGGAGGCCGGTGCCGACTTCGTGGGCGCCGAGGACGCGATCGAAAAAATCAAGGGCGGATGGACGGAATTCCAGGCCGTCGTCGCGACGCCTGACATGATGAAGGAAGTCGGAAAGCTGGGTCCCATCCTCGGCAGAAAGGGGCTCATGCCCAAGCCGAAGGCCGGCACCGTCACAGAGGATATCAAGGGCATAGTGAAGGAGCTCAAGGGCGGCCGCGTGGAATACAAGGCCGACAAGACGGGTGTCATCCACGTGGGAGTGGGGAAAATGTCGTTCAACGAGACGCAGATCGAAGAGAATGTCAGGGCTTTTTTCAACCAGGTGATGAAGGACAAACCCTCGGACGCCAAGGGGAACTATATCAAGTCGGTGCACATCTGTTCAACCATGGGGCCCGGTATCAAAATCAATTACAAGGGGATTGAGCGGTAATGGTAAAGCAATATAAGGTAGATGAAGTTGAGCAGCTGGTAAAGAAGCTTAACAACAAGAAGAACATCATTCTCACCCACTACAGCGGCGTCAAGGTCAAGGACCTGAGCGTCCTTAGAAAGAAGCTCCGCGCGGCCGGCGCGGACTACAAGGTGGTGAAGAACAACCTTTTCCGCCTGGCTCTGAAGCAGACAGGTCACACGCAGATAGACGAGCACCTGAAGGGCCCCACGGCCGTGGCGTTCATGCCGGATGATATTGGCGGCGTTGCCAAGATCCTCAAGGAATTCAAGAAGGACATGGCGGAGTTCCAGTTCACCGTCGGCATCATGGACAACGTGGTGTACACGGGCGCCCAGGTGGAAAAGATCGCCGACCTGCCGTCGAAGGAAGCGATCCTCTCGCAGATAATGATGCTGATCAACGCGCCGCTGACCCAGGTGGCCACGGGCATGAACCAGGTCATCGCGTCGCTGGCACGCGGTATCAATTCCGTCGCCGAGAAGCAGGGGTTGCAGGCGTAGAGACGCGATTAATCGCGTCTGTACTTGTGGTGGACGTGCCGCCGCGTGCGGCGGATCATAAGGAAAAAGTAAGGGTTTCAAGAGTCTGTTATTCACTATTAGATCGGGATTACGACCGTCGCGTATTGAATACCATTCTTTCCCCCTTATAGGTTTTACGGCACAGACCGTATTAACTTGATAAATATCAGTAAATATAAGGAGAAAAACAATGGCGAAGTTATCTACTGCTGAACTGCTTGACGCCATCGGAAGCCTCACGGTTGTCGAGGCCGCCGAGCTGGTCAAGGCCATGGAAGAGAAGTTCGGGATTTCGGCTGCGGCGCCCGTAGCTGTAGCGGCGGCGGCAGGTCCCGCGGCGGAGGCCGCCGAGGAGAAGACCGAATTCGACGTCATCCTCAAGAGCCACGGCGAAAAGAAGATCGAGGTCATCAAGGAGGTCCGCGCCATCACCGGGCTTGGCCTCAAGGAAGCGAAGGAGCTCGTCGAGGCCGGCGGAAAGACCGTCAAGGAGAAGGTTTCCAAGGACGAGGCCGCCAAGATCAAGGAGCAGCTTGAGAAAGTCGGGGCGACGATTGAACTCAAGTAGGTTCAAGACGTCTGGTTTTTGAACATTATCAGGATCAGTGCCGATAGGTTTGGTTGCGAGTCAGTCAAACCTATCGGTGTTCATATTGGATTTGGCTCCCGGCCCCGCGCGTGAGGGGCACATCTGTCTTTACGTGGTTTCCCTGCGCTGCAGGTTATGCACTGCATCTCGCTGATGTATGGTCTATGTGTATAGTGAAAATATCTACAGGGACGTTCACCCGCGCCGGTTCCCGTGAACACCGGGTATACCGCGGGGATTTGTAGTGCCGTTTTTCGGCCGTGTAGCGCCCGCAGGGGAATGCGGGGAAGCCGTTTTCCCGGTTCCCTATAACACTTGAGGTTGGATCGTATATGCAAAAATCCGGAAACATCGTCGATTTTGGAAAGATCAAGGTTCCGCTGGAACTGCCCAACCTGATAGAGGTCCAGCTCCAGTCCTACGACTGGTTCCTCCAGGCGGGGCTCGAGCCCCGGAAGAGGCAGAGCCAGGGACTCCAGGAGGTCTTCGAGGATATCTTTCCCATAGAGAGCCCCCACGAGGACGTGGTGCTGGAGTTCATCGACTACGAGATAGGCAGCCCGAAATATTCCGAGCAGGAGTGCAAGGAGCGCGACGTAACCTATGCCGCGCCCCTGAAGTCTACCATCCGGCTCATCAAGAAGGACAGCATGGAGGTCCGTGAGCAGACCGTCTACATGGGCGACATCCCGCTCATGACCTCCCGCGGGACCTTTATCATAAACGGCGCCGAGCGCGTCGTGGTGAACCAGCTGCACCGCTCCCCGGGCATATTCTTTTTCTACGACGAGGCAGAGCGCATCTACAACGCCAGGGTGATACCCGACCGGGGCTCCTGGCTCGAGTTCGAGATGGACAAGAAGGGCTATCTCATAGCGAGGATCGACAGGAAGAAGAAGTTCTCCGCGACCCTGCTCATGCGGGCCTTCGGATACGAGACCAACGAGTCGATCATCAGGCTCTTCTACAAGACGAAGACGGTTGACCTCAAGAGCGAGAAGGCCTTCGAGGAGCTCAACGGCAGGCGCGTCGCGGCGGACGTGGTGAGCAGGGAAAGCGGCGAGGTGGTCATAAGCGCCGGCGAGCGTATCAACATCGACGTGCTGGACCGCTTTAAAGAGGAGAAGATAAAGGACGTCGATATCATCGAGTTTCCCAACAACAAGGACGATTCCTTCCTGGTCAACTCCTTGGAGAAGGACATGGAGCTGGTCAACAGCGTCAACGGCGAGTTCACCGTGGCGGAGAAGGCGATCCTCAAGATACATGAAATCATGAGGCCCGGCGAGCCCAGGAACATCGACAACGCGATGGCCGAGCTCAACCGCCTCTTCTTCAACCCGCGCACCTACAGCCTGGGCGCGGTGGGCCGCTATATCATCAACAAAAAGTTCGGCGTACACCGGTTCAAGAAGAAATCGGGCATCGGCGAGGAGATCAAGAAGAACAAGTCCCTCAAGGAACTCGCCGACAAGGTGGCCTCGGTCGTGAGGAAGGACAAGATCAGTTACATAAAGGTGATGCAGACCCTGGCCGAGGACATCAGAAAATCCATCGGCGACGTCAGGGTCCTGGATCTCGAGATCCTCACGGAAGTCGATATCATCTATACCATGAAGAACCTCCTCTATATCATCGCGGAGGACAAGTCGTATATCGATTCGAAGGAATACCTGATAGACGGCTCCAAAAAGAAGATGGACGTGGAAGTCTTCACCAGCGTGGACGATATCGACCACCTGGGGAACCGGCGCATACGCTCGGTGGGCGAGCTCCTCTCCAACCAGATCAAGGTCGGTTTCCAGAGGATGGAGCGCGTCATCAAGGAGCGCATGACCATACAGGACCTGGACGTGGTGACGCCGCAGGCGCTCATCAGCATCAAGCCGATCACCGCGGTCATCAACGAGTTCTTCGGGTCAAGCCAGCTCTCGCAGTTCATGGACCAGACCAACCCGCTGGCGGAACTCACGCACAAGCGCCGCCTCAACGCCCTGGGACCCGGCGGTCTCTCCCGGGAGAGGGCCGGCTTCGAGGTGCGCGACGTGCACCCGTCGCATTACGGAAGGATGTGTCCCATCGAGACTCCTGAAGGACCGAACATCGGCCTCATCGTGTCGATGAGCACCTACGCCCGCATCAACGAGTACGGCTTCATCGAGACGCCCTACCGGGTGGTTGAGAACGGGAAGGTGACCGAGGAGATAGAATACCTCACCGCCGACGAGGAGGACAACGAGTCCATCGCCCAGGCGAACGAACCGCTCGACACCCACGGCAGGTTCGTGGAGAAGGAGCGGATCATCTGCCGGAACAGGGGCAACTATCCGTCCATGAAACCCGGCGACGTGAAGTACATGGACGTGGCGCCTTCGCAGATATTCTCCGTATCCACCTGCCTCATCCCATTCCTTGAGCACGATGACGCCAACCGCGCGCTCATGGGTTCCAACATGCAGCGCCAGGCCGTCCCGCTCCTCACGGAGGAGATTCCCCTGGTGGGCACCGGAATCGAGAAATCCGCCGCCTACGATTCGGGCGTGCTGGTGATCGCGAAGAGGGCCGGCACGGTGACCTTCGCCGACGCGCAGAGGGTGAAGGTGAAGACCTCCAGCGGGGAGGAGGACGAGTACGAGCTCCTGAAGTTCAAGAGGACCAACCAGGGCACCTGCTTCAACCAGACGCCCGTGGTGAGCGAGGGCGACCGCGTGAAGGCGGGCGACGTCCTGGCCGACGGTCCCGCGACCAGCAACGGCAGGCTCGCGCTCGGCAAGAACATCCTGGTGGCCTTCATGCCCTGGATGGGATACAATTTCGAGGACGCGATCCTCATATCGGAAAAGCTCGTGAAGGACGATACCTTCACGTCATTGCACGTGGAACAGTTCGAGGTGGAGGCCCGTGAGACCAAGCTCGGCCGCGAGACCATCACCCGCGACATCCCGAACCTGAGCGAGAAGGCCTTCCGGGACCTGGACGCCACCGGCGTAGTGCGCCTTGGGGCCTTCGTGAAGCCGGACGACATTCTGGTGGGCAAGGTGACCCCGAAGGGCGAGCAGGACCTGACTCCGGAATACAAGCTTCTGCATTCGATCTTCGGCGAGAAGGCCCGCGAGGTGCGCGATACGTCTCTGCGCGTGCCCAACGGCGCCGAGGGCATCATCATCGACGTGAAGCGCTTCTCGCGCGAGAACGGCGACGAGCTGGCGCCCGGAGTCGAGGAGCTGGTGAAGGTGTACATCGCCACGAAGAGGAAGATATCGGTGGGCGATAAGATGGCGGGACGCCACGGGAACAAGGGCGTCATCTCCAAGATAGTGCCCGAGTACGACATGCCCTATCTCCCCGACGGGACGCCGGTCGATATCGTCCTCAATCCCCTGTCCGTGCCTTCGCGCATGAACCTGGGCCAGCTTCTGGAAACGGAGCTCGGCTGGGCGGCGGGACAGCTCGGTATCGTCGCCGAAACGCCGATTTTCGACGGCGCGACGGAGGAGCAGATACGCGAGCACCTGAAAAAAGCGGGGCTGCCCTCGGACTCCAAGTCTGTCATCTTCGACGGGAGGACCGGCGAATGCTTCGAGAACAAGGTGATGTGCGGCCAGATCTACATGCTGAAGCTGGCGCACATGGTGGATGATAAGATACACGCCCGGTCGACGGGTCCCTACTCGCTGGTCACGCAGCAACCGCTGGGTGGAAAGGCGCAGTTCGGGGGCCAGCGCCTCGGGGAGATGGAAGTCTGGGCCCTGGAAGCCTACGGCGCGGCATACACGCTGCAGGAACTCCTCACGGTCAAGTCCGACGACATGCTCGGGCGCGCCAGGATCTACGAGGCGATCGTGAAGGGCATCAACACCACCACGCCGGGCATCCCGGAGTCGTTCAACGTGCTGGTGCAGGAACTCAGGGGACTGGCGCTCGACGTGAGAATTTTCGACGAGGCGGGCAGCGAGATAAGTCTTTCGGAATGGAGCGAGGGTTATAACAAGCCCAAGAAGCGCATCATGCTCGACAAGCTCCAGAATATATAGCCGGCGTTAGGTTGAGGGTCCCGCGTTGCGGGAGGAAGGTCAGTACCAGATACTATATCCACATTAAGGATAAAGGTAATGAGAGACTTTAACGATTTCAGTTCAATCCAGATAAAGCTTGCGTCGCCCGACATGATCCGCTCCTGGTCCTACGGCGAGGTGAAAAAACCTGAAACGATCAACTACAGGACGCTGAAACCCGAGAGGGACGGCCTCTTCTGCGAGAAGATCTTCGGCACCACGAAGGAGTGGGAGTGCTACTGCGGAAAGTTCAAATCGATCCGCTACAAGGGCGTGGTCTGCGACCGCTGCGGCGTCGAGGTGACGCACTACAAGGTGCGGCGCGAGAGGGGCGGGCACATCGAGCTGGCATCGCCGGTGGCGCACATCTGGTACTATCGCTCGGTGCCGTCTCGCATCGGCCTTCTTCTCGACATGACCGTCAACCAGCTGAAGCAGGTCCTCTATTACGAGAAATACGTCATCATCGATCCCGGCGACGCGTTAACCGAGGACGAGACGCTCGAAAAGGGGATGATACTCGACGAGGACAAGTACAACTACTTCTATGAGAAGTACGGCGATACCTTCATCGCCGAAATGGGCGCCGCGGCAATCAAGGAACTTCTTTCCAGGATCGACCTTGACGAGGAGGCCAAGGTCCTTCGCGAGAAGCTGCTGGACCAGGTTGCCAAGGACTCGAAGAAGGCGGTCGACAGGAAGCTCATCAAGCGGCTGGAAATCATCGAGGCGTTCCGCGACTCCGGCAACAGGCCCGACTGGCTCATACTCGACGTGGTGCCCGTCATCCCGCCGGAGCTCCGCCCCATGGTGCAGCTGGACGGCGGCAGGTTCGCCACCTCGGACCTGAACGACCTCTATCGTCGCGTCATCAACCGCAATAACCGACTCAAGAGGCTCCTCATGCTCCGCGCGCCGGAGATCATCGTCCGCAACGAGAAGCGGATGCTCCAGGAGGCGGTGGACGCGCTCTTCGACAACAGCCGCCGCAAGCGCGCCGTCAAGGGCAAGGGCAACCGCCCGCTGAAGTCGCTCTCCGACATGCTCAAGGGGAAACAGGGCCGCTTCCGCCAGAACCTCCTCGGCAAGCGCGTCGACTACTCCGGGCGCTCCGTTATCGTCATCGGCCCGGACCTCAAGCTGTACCAGTGCGGTCTTCCCAAGAAGATGGCCGTGGAGCTCTTCAAACCTTTCATCATGAAGCGGCTGGTCGACAAGGATTACGTGCAGAACATCAAGTCCGCCAAGAAAATGGTGGAGAACGAAAGGCCCGAGGTGTGGGAGGTCCTGGAGGAGGTCATCTCCGAGCATCCCGTGCTCCTCAACCGCGCCCCCACGCTGCACCGGCTGGGCATCCAGGCCTTCGAGCCGATCCTCGTGGAAGGCAAGGCCATCAAACTGCATCCCCTGGTCTGCCACGCCTACAACGCGGACTTCGACGGCGACCAGATGGCCGTGCACGTGCCGCTGTCGCCCAAGGCGCAGCTGGAGTGCTGGACGCTGATGCTGTCGACCAACAACCTGCTGTCTCCCGCGAACGGCGAGCCGATCGTGACACCCACGCAGGATATAGTCCTGGGCATCTATTATCTCACTGCCATGCTCGATGACAGCGGCGGCGACCAGAACGTAAAGTATTTCGACAACGAGAACGACGTGCAGCGCGCCATCGACTTCAAGCAGATCCGCGTGCGCACCAGGATAAAGTACCTGGTGGACGAGGAGCTGGTCGGCAAGTGCGGCGGCAGGATGCGCTACGAGACGGACAAGGACACCCTGGCGGTGAAGGAGCTCAAAGCCGGTGAGTTCATCGAGACCACCGCGGGAAGGATCATCTTCAGCAGGATGCTTCCCGAGAACTATATGTTCGTGAACCACACGGTGGGCGACAAGCGCCTCTCGAAGATCATTTCGGAAATATTCAAGACCTACGGCTCCCATGTGACAGTGAGGATGCTCGACAGCATCAAGGAAACCGGTTACAAGTACGCGACCTATTTCGCGCCGACCATTTCTGTCTCCGACATAGTGGTGCCTCCCGGAAAGCAGAAGATCGTCGAGGAGAACGAGGCGAAGGTCAAGAAGATAGAGGACGATTACAAGTTCGGTTACATCACGAACGAGGAGCGCTACAACAAGATCATCGACATCTGGACCCACACCAACGAGGAAGTGGCCGAGATGATGATGGAGGACCTGGCGAAGAACGAGGGCGGCTTCAACCCGATCTACGTCATGGCCCGGTCGGGCGCACGGGGAAGCAAGCAGCAGATCCGCCAGCTCGCGGGTATGCGCGGACTCATGGCCAAGCCGAGCGGCGAGATCATCGACGTTCCCATCAAGACGAACTTCCGCGAGGGCCTCACGGTGCAGGAGTACTTCATCTCCACCAACGGCGCACGCAAGGGCCTGGCGGACACGGCGCTGAAAACCGCGGACGCGGGCTACCTGACCCGGCGCCTGGTCGATATCGCGCAGGACGTGGTCGTGACCATCAACGACTGCGGCACCACGATGGGCATCGACATCCATCCGATCAAGGAGGGCGACGAGGTGATCGAGTCGCTGGGCAACCGCGTACTCGGCCGTACGCTGCTCTATGATCTGGTGCACCCGGTGAGCGGCGAGCTCATCTGCGCGGCCGACGAGATCATCACCGAGGAGATAGCCGAGAAGATCAACGAACTGAACATCGATTCGATAGAAATCCGTTCCGTCCTCACCTGCGACGCGCGCCACGGCGTCTGCGCCAAGTGCTACGGGCGCAACCTCGGCACGTCGCGGCCGGTGGACCTGGGCGAGGCGGTGGGCATCATCGCGGCCCAGTCGATCGGCCAGCCGGGTACGCAGCTTACCATGCGCACCTTCCACATCGGGGGGATCGCGTCGCGCTCCGTCGAGGAAAGCGAGATAGCCCTCAACTATCCCGTGTTCGTAAGGGAAATGACGGCGAAGACCATCAAGCTCGATTCGGAGGAAGGCGAGAAGAAGACCATCTCCGTGAGGCGCGGCTATCTCAAGGTCCAGCGCGTCATCACCGAAATGCCGTTCAAGGGCGAGATAGAGCTGAAGGTTGAGGAAAACGCCAAGGTCTACGAGGGTTCCGTGATCGCGAAGGGCGAGGACGGGGAGGAGATCAGGGCGAAGAAGTCCGGCATCGTGAAGGTGGAGAAGAAGAAGATCTACATCCTCGGCGATGAACACTCGATACCCGTCAACGTGGGTACCGAGGTTCTCTGCAAGGAAGGGAAGTTCTACGACCGTAACGAACGGCTCGCGACTTTCGACCCGTGGCTAGAGCCGATCATCACGGAGATCCCCGGAGAGGTCCGGTTCATCGACATAGAACTGAACAAGAGCCTCCGCGAGGAGATAGACCCGCATTCGAACGTGCCGAAGCGGATCATCGTCGAATACAAGACCGAAAGGCTCCAGCCCCGGATCGAGATGTACACCAGCTCCTCGGTAGAGCCCACGACCTACCTGCTGCCCAAGGGCGCGGTGCTCATGGTGGATGACGGCGAGAAGATCAAGGCCGGTATCACCCTCGCGAAGATTCCGCGCGAGTTCGAGAAGACCAAGGACATCACCGGCGGTCTTCCCCGGGTGGCGGAGCTCTTCGAGGCGCGGTCGCCCAAGGACGCCGCGACGCTGTCCGAGATAGACGGTCACGTGAAGATTGGCGAGACCGTGAAGAACAAGCGGAAGATCATCATCAAGGGCGAAAACGCCGACGAGCGCGAGTACTCGATCCCGTCATCCAAGTTCCTCAGGGTGCAGGACCGCGACTTCATCAACAAGGGCGAGCGCATAGACGACGGCCCGGAAGATCCGCACGAAATCCTCGCCATCAAGGGGCCCCGGGAACTGCAGAAGTTCCTGGTGAACGAGATCCAGGAAGTGTACAGGCTCCAGGGCGTGAATATCAACGACAAGCACATCGAGATCATCGTCCGGCAGATGCTCCGGAAGGTAAAGATCACCGATCCCGGCGACACCACCTTCGTCATAGAGCAGATCATCGACCGTTTCGATTTCATCGATGAGAACGAGAGGGTCATCCAGGAGGGCGGAAAGCCCGCGACGGCCCAGACGGTGCTCATGGGTATCACCAAGGCGTCGCTCAACACCGAATCGTTCATCTCGGCGGCGTCGTTCCAGGAGACCACGAGGGTGCTCACCGAGGCCGCCATCAGGGGCAAGAGCGACCGCCTGCGTGGCCTCAAGGAGAACGTGATTATCGGCCATCTCATCCCCGCCGGGACCGGGGTGCGGATGTACCAGGGCCTCTCAATCTACAAGGAAGAGCCGGGCGACCTGGAGCCCATAGCCGAAGGTCCGGCGCAGAGCGATGCCCCGGCGGAAGTGAAAGAGGGCGGCGAGGGGAGTCCGGAATAGGAGGACGATAGCCCCTCCGGGGAGAGGGTAAACCCGGGCGGGATAAAATCCTTGACAAAAGGGTGTCGTTGAAGCTTCTGGTTAAATTCAATCCCGTTGCCGGGCCGTTCACCGAATACCGCGGATTGCCGGGAAATCACCCTTGAAATCGGGAAAAGAAACGGCGATGCAGTGCGCCGCCGTGAACTATATCATTAACAGGTGCTGAAATGCCAACAATCAGTCAGTTGATCAGGAAGGGAAGGGAGAGCAAGAGGAGAAAGACCAAGTCCCCCGCCCTTACCAGTTGCCCGCAGAGAAGGGGCGTGTGCACGCGCGTTTCCACGGTGACTCCCAAGAAGCCTAACTCGGCACTCCGGAAGGTCGCCAGGGTGCGCCTCACCAACGGGATCGAAGTCACGGCGTACATTCCCGGCGTGGGGCACAATCTCCAGGAGCACTCGGCCGTTCTGGTGCGCGGAGGCAGGGTTAAGGACCTCCCCGGCGTTCGTTACCACATAGTCCGCGGAACCCTGGACTCGATGGGCGTGGACGGAAGGCGGAAGGGAAGATCCAAGTACGGTTCGAAGAGACCGAAGGCGTAAACGATATATTATTTTAGAAGAGGACTGTAATGCCGCGTAGAAGAAGACCTTTAAAGAGAGACGTGCTGCCCGATCCCAAGTTCAACAGCAAGCTGGTGACCAAGTTCATCAATGTCATGATGTACAAGGGAAAGAAGGGCGTGTCGGAAACCATCTTCTACAAGTCGATGGACATACTCAAGGACAAGATACAGAAGGACCCTGTGGAGATTTTCCAGCAGGCCCTCGAAAACGTGAAGCCCCTGGTGGAAGTCAAGTCGAGGCGCGTGGGCGGCGCGACCTACCAGGTTCCCGTCGAGATCAGGGCGGAGCGCAGGCAGGCCCTGGCGATACGATGGATCATCCTCAACTCGCGCAACAGGTCGGAGAAGACCATGTACCAAAAGCTGGCCGGCGAGCTCATGGACGCCTACAACAATACCGGCGTTTCCATCAAGAAGAAGGAAGACACGCATAAAATGGCGGAGGCCAACAAGGCCTTCTCGCATTACAAGTTTTAATATCCGTCATACGGAATTCATGACGAATACCAGGGTGAGAGCCCTGGTATTCAAATTTATGGCGCACCCGTACAAAAACGCGAACGACACCCGGCGATAACCGGGCCGACCATGGGGAGAGAACTACCGTTACAGCGCACCCGCAATATCGGCATCATGGCCCACATCGATGCGGGAAAGACCACGCTCACCGAAAGGATCCTCTACTACACCGGCAAGACGCATAAAATCGGCGAGGTCCACGAGGGAACCGCCGAGATGGACTGGATGGAGCAGGAAAAGGAGCGCGGTATCACCATCACCGCCGCCGCCACCACCTGTTCGTGGAAACACACCAGGATCAACATCATTGACACACCGGGCCACGTGGACTTCACGGTGGAGGTGGAGCGCAGCCTCCGCGTGCTGGACTCCGCCATCGCGGTCTTCGACGGCGTCGCCGGCGTGGAGCCCCAGTCGGAGACGGTCTGGCGCCAGGCCGACCGCTATCACATCCCCCGAATATGCTTCGTCAACAAGATGGACAGGATTGGCGCGGATTACGAGCGCTGCCTGCGCATGATAAGGGAAAAGCTCTATGCCCGGCCGCTTCCGCTGCAGATGCCGATAGGCCATGAGGACAGTTTCAGGGGGGTGATAGACCTTGTCACCATGAAGGCCCTGGTTTGGAAGGAGGGCACCGGCGAGGAGTTCGAGGAGCAGGACGTGCCGGCGGAGCTTTCGGAAAAGGCGGAAGAGTACCGCGCAGAGATGATCGAGCTTCTCTCGGAGCGGGACGAGAGCCTTATGGAGAAATACATAGAAGGCGTCGAACCCACGGAAGAAGAGCTGAAGCAGAGCATCCGCAGCGTAA
>Ga0116143_10001656_pt1 | contig 26184 bp, 29 predicted proteins | sample AD_UKC034_MetaG_FD_89745 | JGI IMG/M metagenome (GOLD analysis project Ga0116143, IMG submission 89745) | Active sludge microbial communities of municipal wastewater-treating anaerobic digesters from USA - AD_UKC034_MetaG | ecosystem: Engineered > Bioreactor > Anaerobic > Digestate | place: USA...
GGTTTTCATCAACCAATCATACTGATTGTTGCAAGAAAACCACTCCATTCGTCTTCGAATTCGGGTACTTTGTCTAACTTTCACACTTACCTTTCCATTCCGGAAAGTATCGTGCCTAATTCAAGAACTAGCAAAGAGAGTATGAAAATAGTTAGGGTCGATAACCTCACGTATTATGTGACACTATTTGGTACAGGCTTTTTTTTACTTTCTACAGCAATCACCTTGATAAATGCTATATATTTTGAAAGTTTTTTCCTTATCTGTTTATCCGGAGCGTTTCTCCACAACTTTCTAAGAGCTAAGAAATATCGAATCGAACTTTCTAAAGGGATGATACGAGAAATTACTCAAACAAAAACTTCCGAAATAAGCTTCTCTACTATTACTCAACTTGATTGCAAAGAAATTGATTCAGGTGATTCTAGAAATTTTCATGCAATCTTTTTGTTACAAACAGAAAATGGACCAGTTGAATTTGAAACCAACTTGCAAGCTTCATTATTTGATATTGCTCTGTGGGTTCGGGATAATTATCCATCTGCAATATTCACAAAAAAACTCAATAAGTACCTCGCTGCTCCTCACTCAAAGACGTTCTTTGGAAGTAAAAAGTAGTCATCACCCATTTTTGGAATCACCAACGAGAAATCTTTACCGCCTACAACTCCATAAATTCCTTTTTTCCCATTTGGAGTTTGAAATTCATCATGACGAAGAGAAATCCAATCATTTTCGTAAATTTTCTTTGAACTAAGCGTTTTCCAGAGAGAAATTTTTGACATTTTATGTAATTTGCATCATCTATTATTTAAAAATCTGAAATTCTTTGAGATCAAGGATTCGTTCAACGGCGCTGTCAACCTGCTTAGCAAATGACGGATCAACAGCATACTGAGCAACAAGCGCGGATTTGACTTTTTGTAACTCTGCCGGAGTTGTTTCGGGACCAAATACAAGTACTTGATTGCCGGCATACATCGCTGAGAGCGCCGCGGACTCTAGTGTTCGCGTGTAAGTATTAGTTTCACCATCGAAGGACGCGGCCTTCATGGTGAGTGAATCACTGATGACTAGAGCCTGAGGATTGGTACTTTTCAATTGGTCGATGCAATCAGCGCTCAACGAACATGGTAGATCTGGAATTTGGTTGACTATGCCCATGTGAGAAACCATTACCCCTATAGTAGGAAAAGCATCCAAAATTGATTTGAATGGCAGAACATCTTTCGCTACTACCAGCTGTTGATCAAAACTAGTATGCAAATCTCTAGTGATTGAACCAATTCCTGGAAAATGTTTTACTACCGGCAAAATACCTTGATTAGAAAATGCAGCAACAAATTCTTTGCCATACTGACCAACTAGCGCAGGGTCTCCACTGCACACACGACTCTTAAGCACTCCACTGCTGCTGGATACATCTACCACTGGACCAAATATCATGTGAATGCCCGCGAGAGACAGTTCCTGTGCCGACTGGCTAAGTTCTGCCACTCGAATTTCTTCAGTCTGTTTACAAAGTTCGCGGGCACTCGGTAAAATAGAAAATCCATTACCAGCTAATCGCTGAACATCTCCACCCTCATGATCGACTGCGAGAATAGTAGAAATACTATCTGGTGCACTTGACTGAGTTAACAAGGTGGAAAAGCGTTTGGCCTCAATAGCGCTAATTGACTTGCCAAACAAAACAACACCACCTGGTTCCAGAGTGAGCCATTGTTGCAGTTTGGCTTCATCCGAGGCAGTACTTAGGTTTACATCAAAAGGTACCATCAGCAATTGACCCACTTTTTGTTCTGGAGTCAGATTGGTCAATTGCCACCGACGAGAAGGTTGAACGGCAGTTAACTCACCTGCGGTAGTGGCTTGATCCTCCTGATTCTCAGTTGCGACCATTGATCCAGCAAATGGTCGCCACACATAGTTATATCCAAGTACCACACAAAAAAATAACAGCAGAAGTATCAGCAATAAAGTAGTTTTTGGGAACTTCATAACTATAGTTTACCAGATCGAAGTTGTTTTAACTTCCACATAAACAACTTTGCTTTGCTCTTTGCTGATTGAGCATCAAACACAAATCTGCGGGCTTCCTCTAGCAAGTGACGGGGCAAAGTTTTAGCCATTTTTATATATAGACTTTTATGTTTTTCATCATTTAATTCGCAGGCTAAACGATAGCCAAAATCCTGAAATTCTTGAGTAATGTACCCACCCTTATCTTCTACTTTGTAATCATCAAATAGTGATCCAATTGAAGAAAATGAAGTTTGTTTCTCGTTCGCTGATTTAGTTTTTGTCACTTCCCTTTTCCTTGAGCATTAGTGTAGCCAACACTCCCAAACCAGAGAGAATAAATAGTATTTTCCAGTTACCGCTGATCAGAAGTACTGCTAAAATCACCATCCAAATAATGCACACTGCTAGATTCTGTAATAATTCATGATAGACAAAAAAAGAATGTGCTTGTGATCCTTTGCCACGTTTATACCAAATCGTGTCAAAAAACAACCAATGATAGTTACTGCTCACTCTATCCAAAGCATCTGCTAAAGCTACCCCCCAAACAGAAAAAAGCTGCGTTCGTAAAAACCAAGTGAGAGCGATAGTAACTCCGGAGATTTTATATGGCGTCCGACTTTTTAGACTGTCAAGTTTAAACGTTGAAATAATCGACACGATGAGAGCCAAAAATAAGGACAAGGTAGCTAATATCCCCACTCTTTCGACTGAACCAAATAAGGTAAATAAGTAAAATGGCCAAATAAATAACACGACATCGTAGACATATCTGCCAGCTATGGCTGTAGTGAGTCGTTCATAGCGTTTTTCTCCCAGCCACTCTTTGAATTCTGAGAAACTAACTGTGTCTAGATCGCAACTGTCAGAAATAAGTAAAATTAAACAAAAACTCGCCATAGCTCCCAAGATTCCGAGGAAAAATACAAATTGAAAACCAAGTTGGGTGTTGAGTATGCCAGAAATTGCAGGAGTAACAGCTCCAATTAATAGCAATAAAACCTGTAGGCCACCAAGGTTTGAGCCCAGGTTTTTTTTCAGTGAATTATTTGCCAGGAGCGTATGATAAGACGGCCAGTAAAATGCTACCTGAAATGCTTCCATTACAACGCTTCCAAAAATTGCCAATGGGAACGAAACCGATAAAAATAAACTCAAAAACGAAACCAGTCTAAAAATGTATGAGTAAGCAAGCGCTCTCTGATAACCAATTTTGCTCGTTAATTTCCCAATTGGGATAACTAGCATCACAACCAATAGTTTGCTCAAAATGAAATATCCAGCTAGAGTAAGCAAACCTGCCTGCCATTGTGTGAGCGCAAGGGAACTCGGAAGCAAATTTGTGCCCAACTGAAATAAATAAATTGGGAAAAAGAAAAAAGCCAATTTGTTTACCAGGTCTCTTATTACTCTTTCGTAATACAATAGCTTGAGATCTCTTGAGGCAAAAAAATATTTTTTTGGGATACTTGCTAAATATGCAAAGCTTCTCATTGTGTATATTCCTGCTGTAACTGATTCTTAACTTGCGGGATCAGTGATAACGCGACATTTTCGAGTTTCACAACCTCATCTGGGCTAAATGGTTGGAGCACATACTGTTGACCTGGTACGTCTCTCGACCCCATTCTTCCATCAATACCAATCCTAATGTGCCAAAAAGCTGAGGAACCCCAGACTTGGTACAGTGACAACAAACCATTGTGTTCATGTGGTCCTTTACCAAACTGGATTTTGTATTCTCCTAGTTTAATATCTAGATCGTCATGAATCACAAATAAATCTTCATTGCCAATTTTGGGATATTTTTTCTTGACGTAAGTCAGCGATACTCCCGAACGATTCATATAGGTTGTGGGCAACACAAATAGTACTTGATTGTCGGAATTCAAAGCCAACTTGGCACTTGCAGCTTTATTCTCTTTCCACACTGCGCCTTCAGCTAAATCCTCAACTAACTTCGCACCAACGTTATGACGCGTGTGCTGATACATTTTGCCTGGATTTCCCAATCCGATTACGACTTTCATGTGCCTGAAATCATAACACGTTGGGTAACCATATATAATAGCGTTCGTGAAAACAAAAACAACTTCAGTTGATTTTTCAATTATCATCCCCGCTTTGAACGAAGAAAAATATCTACCTCTGTTGCTTAAGGACCTTGCCGAGCAGTCATTTTCTAAAAAAAACTTCGAGGTGATAGTGGTTGACGGCAATTCAAAGGATCAAACAATTAAGGTAGCAACTAATTTTTCCAAAAGCATACAGCTCACCGTCATTCCATCCAAAACTGCCAATGTATCTATTCAACGAAACCTCGGGGTAAAACAATCTAATGCAAAGTGGGTCATTTTTATGGATGCAGATAATCGCATCCCGCCTGCGTTTCTGGATGGAATTAAATACCAATTAGCAACCAATCAAAGGATTGATTGTTTTACCTGCTGGATTGATGAATCTGGTTACAAAACGGCCGATAAACCACTCATTACTATGTATAACTTATTGATTGAAGTGCTTTCAAAAGTTAAACCCGGTGCTCTGGGAGCATTAATTGGTACAAGGCGCGCCTTGGCGATTAAACATCCCTTCAATGATGAGCTTGCTATGTCTGAAGATTATGAGTTTATCGGCACTCTAGTCAAGTCAAAATACCACTTTGTTGTATTTCGTTTTCCCAGATATCATTTCAGCTTAAGAAGATTTGAGAGAGAGGGCGTACTTAAGCTCGCACGAGTGTATACCAAGGCGCAACTCTACGTACTGATGGGTCGTCAAATAAAAAATGGTGAAATCGATTACCCTATGGGTGGAGATGTTCGGATAGCAAAATCACCTTGGCACCAATCTTCTCTCAAGCTACTGCAGAGCAATATTACCGATTTGCTCAAGAATCACAAAAGCACAGCTCAAAAAATTCTCAATTGGCTTTCTTTTGAGGACAACTAAACTTATTTTTTTTCTATAGTAATGTGTAGTGATTTTAAAAATCGATAGAGTAAAGCAATACAAAATGTGTAAGCAATAAATGACAGTAATGACTCAAAAATACCACTTTTTAATGATGGAAAGAAAAATTGTAATCCCAAAATAGAAATTAAACCGAGAGGAAATGGCTGACCCAAAATTAATGCTTGTAACAGTAATAGACCAATGTGCAAAACTGCACCAAAGCTACAAAATAGTAAAGTGGCAACTATTAGTAAGTGCCAAGGTTGATTAATTTCGACTTTTTTCATACGGCAAAGTATACAATACACCCATGTCAATTAAACGTGAGACACCAATCTTGATTGTTTCCTCAACTGAGGGACATTTAAGTATGGCGAATTCTATTGAATCGGGATTAAAAAGCCAAGGTTTTACGAATGTTACTACTTATGTTGAAAACTCAGCGATACTACCCTATCGGCTCTATTATCGATATGCACCATCGCTCCATAAGTTGTCGAGTCTGTTGCTTGGATCGATGAGTTTGGTTTCCACTCAAAGAAAAATTCTAAGACTAAGATATAACAAACTAGCTAAACAACTAGTTGAGAAACATCGTCCAGAAATAGTTATTTCAACTAACTATGCCCTCAACTCAAGTTTTGAAGCGCTCATGATTAAAAATCCGCTCAACTATTTGACGGTGATTTGTGATCCGCGTAGTTATAACTTAGTCAATGTGACTGAGGGAAAAGGCATCAACTTGGTGTTTGATGCAAAACAAGTACAAATTATTAGTCGTGATTTTCCCTCAGCAATATGCAAAGAAACTGGGTGGTTTGTTCGACCAGAGTTTCAACCGCCGACGTCTAACTTAGAAGCAAAAAGGGCAGTTGGAGTAGATTCGTCCAAGTTTTGTGCTTTATTAGTGGCTGGGTCGGAAGGCATGCTTCGTATCCAAAATACTGTGAGGGCACTGATGGAGAAGCAACCAAATCTGACTATTGTCGTAGCTTGCGGTAAAAATCAATTGCTATACCAAACCATGAAATTTATGGCAAAACAATTGGAAAACTCACAGATGCAGATTTTGCCTCTTTCATTTACTTCTGCAATCGCTCCCTACTTTCAAGCTGCGGACATCATAATGGGAAAAGCAGGTCCCAATATGATTTTTGAGGCGGTTGCTTGTCATAAACCCTTTTTTGCTACTACCTCACTGGGAGGTCAAGAAACGGGTAATCTTGATATGATCAAAGAACTTGACATTGGTTTTGTGGAAACCGACCCTGAAAAAGCAGCAAAAGTATTAGTCAATCTTGCCAACGACTCATCTAAAATTGCAAAACTTGAGCCAAAAATAAAGAAATTGGCAGAATATAACTCTCAATCGGGAAAAAGATTGGTTGATTTATTAGATGTTAAATAAATGTTTGCTCAGAGAATTATGCAGATAGTTTTCTCATCTGCTGAATTTCGGCTAAAGTCGTAGCTTGTTCCCAAGTTTTGTCATCGCGAATTTTGAGCAAGCGAGGAAATCGCATGGCATAACCAGCACTATGGACTGGTGATTCAGTCAGTTCGTCGGCGGCGACCTCGATCACGACTGAGGGCTCCAGCCAGATATCTGGCTGGAGCGATTTATCCACTTCGCCGTATTCCTCTGGTTTGGTCACTGACAAGTGCTCATCACCCAACTGCTTCAGTTCGCGCAATTGATCTTCGCTCATACCGGTACCAATTTTGCCAACTGTGACGATTTTTCCAAAACTATCAATTACACCAGTAAGAATTGCTCCCAAACCAAATTGGGTTCGCTTGCCCCTGCCTTTGTAATACCCCATCATTACCACGTCCAAAGTATCTGATAGTTTCCCTTGTGATCCCTCGGTTTCTTTAATTTTTACCCACCGCCAACCCTTACGCCCAGATTGATACTGGCTATCTCTTTGTTTAATTACTGCTCCTTCAAGACCATCTGCCAAGGCTGTTTCGTGAAATTGATGCACCTCGCTTGCATCTTTGGTCTCAATGTAGGGCGTAATATAAAAACAACCTCGACTATCTGGCTGCTCAGTTGGACCAGTTACAGAGAACAAATCGCGTAAAATGTGTTTTCTTTCAATAAGCGGTTGCGCTAGTAGACTATTTCCATTGAGCGCAATTACGTCAAAAACATAAAATCTGATTGGTACGGATTGAGAATGTGTCTCTACCTCATGCTTTCGCTTTCGCGTGATGGTTTCTTGAAAAACCTTTAACTTGCCTGTTAGTGGATCAAAGCCAATGGCTTCACAATCTAAAATACATGACTGACAGTTGATTTGATCTGTAATAGTTAACAGTTCTGGAAACATGTGGGTACAATCTTCCAAACTTCGCGAGTAGGCTTTAACCGTTGGTTGATGGGTTTGATCGTCTATATATAGATGAATCTGTAAGCGAAGCCCATCGTATTTTGGTTCAACAATGACTTCTCCTAACTTTTCTATGATTTCCTGAGCAGAATTGAGGCGTTGACAGAGCGCCGGCATGACTGGCGTTCCCACTCTAACCGTATATGATTCTAGTACATCTGGATAGTTGGGTTTTGGTTGACGACATTCGGCAATCCACACTGTAGCCAAACAACCAAGGTCAGCGCGTTTTTCCCATGTTTTCTCAAGATCTGGAGTCCAATGTTTATTCCCGTCAGCCATCCAACTTAATGAATCCAAAATCGTCATGGTGGAAAACCCAAGTCGAAGTTTGCCAATGACGATGCGCGCGATATATCGCGCGCTCAAACCATCACTGCTTGAAAACAACTCAACCAATCGATCAAGCTTTCTTTCTTGTGAACCCTCCCCGCTCTCTTTTGCTAGTAAGACTAGTGTGTCAAAAGTTTGAATTAAATCTAGTTCTTTTTGTGAAACAACTGAGCCTATTTGTGCCAATCTATCTAGAATTATTTTTTCGGCCACCAAACCCACATCGCCCAGCTGTTTATAGAATCGTTCTGCGTAGCCAACCTCACTCACCAACCTATTCAACGCACGCAACAACATTTTTATACTCAGATTAAACTCTAAAGACTCATATTGAGGCGTCAATCTACCCTGCAGTAGATAACAAGCTGGTTGAATTTCTACAATTTCTAGCTTGTTAAATAAGGCTACCAACTGTTCCGTCATTGCTAGGCGCGAAGGTGTTTCTTCCAATGCTTTTAAGTGCTGAGCAAATTCTGCAAACTTCATACTATATATAGTAACGCATCTAAGACGACCTTATGACAGTGATAATTAAATGATTTGTTCAGGCTTCAACCACAATACAGGTAATTTTTTGAAATCACCATCATATGAAACAATCGTCCATTTTTTTTGTTTCACCTGAATGATTGAGGCCAAACAAGCATCTACATATTTCACCGAATAATATTGATAAAGTTGGAAGGCATTACGTTGATCAAATCCCGAAATCATTTCAAGTCCGTTAAGATTTAATATGCTTTCTGCCAATACGATTGTCTTTTCTTTTGATTGGTCGTAGACCGATTGTAAAGTCCAAATCATTTCTGCCATCACTAACTCGTGTATGTACGCTTTTATTTGACCACGTTGAATTGATTCCAAAAACTTCTTTGAGGACTGATAAGCTTGCTCATTTTCTCTAATTAATACTCTTAAGAAAACATTGGTATCTAGGCAGTATTCTGTTGCATGTTTCATACAGGTCTGTAGTTTTTTTCCATCAGTTTTCTTGCTTGTGATACTGAAACCTTAGGGTTGACAGAAACCGAATCAGCAAAATCAAGAATGTTTAGCACTGGTTCAATTATAATTTTCCCCCGACTAAAACTAATCATCACTTTGTCATATGATTTAATTTTCAATAATTGGCGAATGCCAATAGGTAGTGTGACTTGACCTTTTTGTGTTACAGTAGTAATACTTTGCATATATGTATTACTATACTATAAAGTATTACTTTGTCAATTACTCTCTAAGCCTGTACGTAACACCTTTGGTTACGCCTTCTTTTTCAATCACGCCCTTTTCGATTAAATCCTTTAAGTCACGCAAAATTGTATCAACAGAAACATTGGGTAAGGTATTTTGCGCATCATATGAAGAAATTTGATCTTGCTGCTGAAATAGTTCGAGCAGAATTATTTGTCGTTCGGAAAGCGCCACTTGTTTACCTAGCTGTTTTTTCATTCGTAAGTCTTTGGAAAGCCGTTCTACCTGGCGCTGAATTTTATCTATTTCTAACGCTACGCCATAACAAAAATATTCCAGCCAATACGTTAAATCCTGTTTGCCAGTTTGTTGAACGGAAAGTAAGGCTTGATAGTATGCTTCAACATCGGTATCAAAATATTGTTCCAGCGAAAAGAATCGTTTGAAGTCATAGCCCAAGGTATACAACAAGAGAGTTGCCATGGCGCGCGCCGTCCGTCCATTGCCTTCAATAAAAGGGTGAATATAGACAATTTGATAATGGGTAATGGCGGCGCGCAAAATCGAGTGGATTTGCTGAGCACTTTCGCTCTTACCCCAAATAAAAAAGTCTTCAATTAAATACGGTACTTCCACCGCCACAGGCGGACGAAATACCACCCCTCCGCTAGTCGCACTTTGTACAATCACTTGTTTTTTACGAAAATGTCCAACCGCTTCGTCATCGATAAGTCCCTGAACTGTTAAGCGGTGAAGGGTATTGAGTGTGTCAAGCGAGAAAACCTGAGTGGTTTTGAGTTGGGTTTGTCTGTCTGTCCAAGTAATGACATTACGATAATTGATTACTTCCTGGACGTCACGTTCTCTGGCTGTAATGCCGGTTTGACGCAAGGCTTCTTTACTATCGTTAACAAACTGAAGTTTGAGTAGCTGATCAGCCTGCTCTTCTGTTAATTCGTTGCCCTCGATTTTTGTTCCATAATGAACGGTTCGATTCAACGCTTCACTCCGAAACCGAGCTTCCCAAGCGGGAATCAGTGGTGAGTGATCAATAATAGCTTTTGCGGCCTCGATGCGAGTGATGTACGTTAGCAAATTATTAGTAATAGAAAAAACTGGATCGAACACGATGCGAGTATACCGCAATTCACGCAATTTTTGCAGGGAATTTTAGGAATTTGATTGCAAAAGTCGCCAAAAAGATTTGGGCACTTCGTTCAAAAGATCGCCGGCAGAAAAGTATGGTCCTACCGTTTCCCATAAGACCTCGCCTGCCTGTTTATTCACTAAACTCGCAACCACAGCAGCCGTCAGTGCATCATGCTGACAATACAGTGCGGCAACCAATCCAGCTAAAACATCGCCAGTGCCACCTTTTGTCATCCCTGCATTACCGCCAGTTATCTCAACAGAAGTTGAGTTCTGCATCACCTTATCCTCTGTGCCTTTTGCAAGCAACGTAACTCCAGTTTCAAGTAATTGAGTCATTGCTAACTCTCTGTTTAAACTGTCGATTTTCTCTAGCACCAAATCAAGTTCTTTGTGGTGCGGTGTAATGATGTGTGATTTGGACAGTAGTTTTACATCAATCATTTGCAATGCGCCTCCATCAATCACCCACTTTTTTGTTGGGTATTCTGAAAGTAGCTGGTTGACTATTTTTTCAGTTTCTTCTGAGCGATCCATGCCGGGACCAATCAACACTGCATCATCTTCAGCAAGATAGTAATCCACATCTGACCAATCAACCACAATACCAGTCCAAAAGCCAGCTTTAATTTTTTGCCGAACTACTTGATTGTTTTCATTAGCCGGGCTCGCAAAATGAACCATATCCACAATTTTGCTCGCCACATCCGCCGCCCAAAAGATACTGCTATGAAATAACTCAGTGCCACCGATAACTAAAAGTTTACCGTTCTGGCCTTTGTGAGAGTCGGGCGAAGGCAACTTGATCTGTTTTAAAAATGATTGAACTTCTGAAGTGATTTCCATAGCTACGCATATTGTACCTACAGTTTTGAGCTTGAAGAACAGTAATTTTCCAACCTTCGATTTACTGTCATGAGCGTAAGTTTTTGTTTTTCTGACAACCAAAGTAAGTAAGTGTCAGTAAAAGTTAAATGATTTTTTTCATACTTTCTTAATAAATGTAAGCAATCAAACTTTTTAATCTCTATAATTCGAATGCCCTTAAGTGACACCAGGTCTCGCAGTTCCATCATGTATTGTCTTCGATTTAAGTCATACATTTTTTCAATTGAAATAATAAGATCATTGAGTGTTAAAAGACTCAGGTCCGCCTTGAAGATTGACGATTCGACTTGCCTAAAAAAACGTTTCGCCTTGATATTCTGCAGTGGATTATCGTTAAAAAGTAATGCTAGACAAATCGATGCATCAAGAATGTAGTGGTCTGTCATTATGAATTAGACAATAGCTTTTTACTTAGACACCCCGAAAGCTGATCCGATGAAACTACGGCTGGTTTCAAGATCATGATCGTCTGATGCAACTCAATCGAAACCTTTCTTTTCGGCTTCAATCCAAGAGAGTTCAGCATGTGCTTAGGTAAAGTAATTTGAAGTTTCGAAGAAATGGTCGCAGTGTGTTTCTGACTACAAGCGGTATTGGACAGATCGTTTTCAACTACCATAGGCCAACTTTACTTTTTTCAAACTACTTTACTTTTCAATATTTACTTTACCCACTATGCTTGCAAATACTGGTTTGATATAAGCTACACGCACATTCTTGCTTTAACTGTAATGGTTTGAAAAGTTATGAGTAATTAAAGTAATCACTCAAGTTGCAGTTTCGCTGTATTTTTTGGTAAAAACGATGCAACCAACTGATCGGCAGAAGTCACAATCGCCTGATGATTGTTGATGAGTTTGACCACCACTTGCTGATTTTCCTCATCTAGTTCAGAAAAAATATCATCAAGTAAAAGCAGGGGTTTTTGACCAGTTTGATTTTCAATATAGTTTAATTGGCAAGCCTTGAGCCATAAAACGGCCAGCCGCTGCTGGCCACGCGATCCATATAAAGCAACATTGTGAAATTGACTTAGTTGCCCTCGCCACAAATCCTGCACATCGCAACTGACTGAAAAATCATCCTTGTGTGGACCAATAAGTGAATGCCCAGCAGCCACAGCTCGTTCTTGATAGTGGTCCATTCTTTCTTGCGTGATAATCGATGGTTTATATTCCACTTGCAAACGTACGGCAAAAGACACCTGCTTAGTGGCCAATAGAAATTGCTCACGTTGACGTTGCAGATACTCGCCATGTTTGACCATTGAGCGCTCCCAGTATTCTAGTATCGTTGTTGGTTGGCGATTATCACGCACCGTTTCTAGCAACTTGTTATACCGTTTCAAACTTTGCTCGTAGGTTTTGGCGGATCGCAAATATTCAGCATCAAAACTACCTATCACTTCGTCTAAAAATCGTCGCCGTCGACTGGGAGAACCTTCAATAATTCTCATGTCCTCCGGTCGAAACACCGCAGTTTGCAGTTGACCGAGCATTTTATGGAGCTGTCGATTAATGCCATTAACCGAAAAATGCTTGTGGTGGGTTTTTTTGCCTTGAAGCATACCGCGGGTGAGCAGCACAGATAATTCAGTTTGCTCTGGCTCTTCGCCAGCATCTTCGTCTGTTATATCTCCGGATAAAGCGCTCAGATTGCCCGTAATTCTCGTCCATTCGGCAGAAAAACCCACCATTTCCTCTACCTTTCCGGCACGGAAACTTTGGCCAGTGGCTAGTAAATGAATTGCTTCAATAATTGATGTTTTGCCACTGGCATTGGGACCAACAATCAACGTGCATCCATCAAAAAAATCAATCTTAAGATCTTCATGAGAACGAAAGTATTGTAAGTGTAGTGATTGCAGCATAATCCCAAGCTGCCAGTAGTATACAGGCAGGATCATCTGATTAACCTACTGTTTAAATTCGATATTGAAAAAGCCAAAACTACTTTGGGGGATTCGCAAATAACCTGGGGCACGCAAATTAAAGGTTGATTTGAACTCGCTACCAGGAATGCTCAGATTACCTCGATTAGTATTAACGTTAACCGTGGTGGTTTGACCGTTGCTACTATGACTGACGCTAACTGATGATACATTTGTCACAGCTCCACCTGAGTTATTAGCTTTATCACGTAATTCGTTCATGGAATACGGATTGCCACCGCCACCAATTTGACATTGATTGATAGTTGGCGGTTGAATCCTGCTCGTATCTGCTCCGTTAGGGTTACTCCGCACAATCCAAGCATTAATAATGTCTGAAAATTCTTCTTGAGAGAGCCAAGGGTGCGAGCGGCCGCAGCTATCGCCACTCGACGAATACCCATTGCGATACCAAGCTTTATAAAACCAGGGACTATTGGCTTTATTTTCCCATGCTCGCGTAGACCAAGATCCATCAGCGGACTTATCGGTCGTATCCCACCCAGATGTATTGCTATACCCACCATGCGTTGAGGCATATTGAGTAGAAACTGGGTTACCTCCGCTATCAACCAACACCCAACCTCGGGTATCATTAACAGCTCTCTCCCAATCTCCACCCTTCTTTTGATTTTTAAACACCTGACAAGCTTCGGTAGTACAGATTGATTTTGAACCATTACCTGTATATTTAATCGCAAAAGTGCGGGCGGCTATAGCTTGGGCCTTGAGTGCCTCCATGTGCCAACTTCCTGGCATTTCATATATACCTTGTAAATATTCAGCTTCAAAGCTAAAAGATCTGAGATCTGTACATTTTTTATTTGCATCATACTTGAAACAAACATCAATATTTTGCATCGTAGAATAGTCTTTTTTTAATGTAGCATTGGGATAATAAGCTTTTAAAATCTCCTCTGCAGATTGACCAGCTTCTGCTCTGGCTTTCGCCCCATACTGACTCATCCCATTCCGATGCGTGTAACCACCAAAACTAAAAACCGCAAAAGAATTGCTTGGAGCCTGAGCCTTAAAGCCAATAGAAGCGTTAAAGTCATCGGCAAGTGGTACTTCACCCACGGAGGTAATAAAAGAACCCGATCGTGCATTAATAATTGATTGTTGTCGCGCGGAGAGATCAGCAATTTTACTTGAGAGAGTTTGTTGATAGTCTTTGGCTTTGGCAATTTCTGTTTTAAAGAAAGCAGCTTGGCTATCCAACTGTTTTTCTAAGTTGGCCAAAACAACTTGGCGCTCTTCTAGTGCTTGACGATCACTTTCTAGTTCGGCTATGTCTTTAGTGATACTACTAATTAATCGCTGGTCTTGTGCCTGCACTGATTCACGATAGGCTAAATCCTTGGTTAAGTTTCCCACCGTATTTTGAGATAACATAAGCAAGGGCGAGGCAACTAAACGTAATCGTATATATTGATCGTGCACACGCTTGGATAAAATTTGGTATTGGAGAGCTAGGTCTACTTCTCTTTTTTCGATATCGTTGCCAACTTGCACCACCTCTTGCTTGGCTTTTTCAATACCGGCTCTGGCAGAGTTGATCCGCGCTTGCAAGTTGGCCACTTCTTTTTCCAACGGTTTGGTCGCTGCTTCCGACAAATTTTTTAACTTCTCCAGTTCGTTGATTTGATTTTGCAGGTCATCCACGGGGTCTAGTGCGCGAACAAAACCGGGTTGAAGGACCAGTGCTCCAAAAATTAACAATGGTAAAAAAATTCCAGTTCCTATTTTCAATACTAATTTAACGAATCGTTTCATACTAGTTTGATCAATCTTGAGTCAATAATTACCCCTCTTAAAACTCAGAGTGTATTAAGGTACAATAACACGTAAGTTATGAAAGGTAAAACCACTCTGGTTGGTATTTTGGTGTTCTTGGGAATTTTTCTTGGCGTGGTGCCAACCAAAGCGTTGGCCCTTGAGGATTGTAGTACTAGAGGTATTACGATTGTTTCAAGCAATCTTGCTGGTCCATTTTCATTTAGTGATCCAGTACAGCTGAATATTAGAGTTGGATCCAGCGGTACACCAGGATTAATTACAGGTAATTCATATCGATTGTTTATCAGAGATGGCCAACTTACACGAGAATCTCCTTCTCAAGTGGTGGGCGCAAGTGGACAATTAGAATGGCTTAATTTTAATTCTTTTGCCTCCCCCGGAGAACACACCCTCCAATTAGCGGGTGGTGGATTAAGCGCTGATGGATGTCGATTGGGAACGTATACAGTAACCGTCGGAGGCATAGACTGCGCTTATCTTAGAGTAAGTAAAGACTGGAATGCCGCGCCCAGTAATGGCAATGAGTGTTATGCAACTGACACAAGTTGTGTGGAAAATGGACTATTTGGATCCAATTTGCTCGTAGTAGCAAAGCTAACAAAATCAGACGGTAGCCCATACACTAGACCAGTCATTTTCTCACTCCATGGTCCAAATAATGCCGGAAATGATGAAGGAGAGACAAACAATGGTCCACCTAGTTATGAATATAGTTACAATGGTTTTAGTCCAGACCACGATGGTACATATACCATAACTGTAAAACTAAATGAGGCAGGTCTAAATAACCCACCTATTTGTCAAGGTACCTTTCTACAGGCTGATAACTGTCAAAGTTGTATTACTACACCAAATAATATTGCTGAACAGATTAATGACCCGTTTGCTCTAGAACACCATGCATATAAAATTTGCGATCAAGTCAGTGGGTCATTAATGACACCAGAGGGCGCTAACGCTAAAGATCGATGTATTGCTTGTATTGGTGGTGATGAGTTGGGTCGAGCGGGCATCTGGACGGCCGTGGGCTGTATTCCGCGAGAACCAGAAAAAATTGTCAATAGCTTACTTCGCCTAGGCCTCGGCATGGGCGGTGGCTTCGCGCTAATTATTATTCTTGCATCAGGTTTCGTTCTCAGCACTTCTCAGGGAGAGCCCAAGCGCATCGAGGATGCCAAAGGTTGGCTGACCTCCGCTTTAGCAGGCATGCTGTTCATTATTTTCTCAGTGACACTGCTCCACTTTATTGGCTATAGTATCTTCAAAATACCAGGATTTGGAGGACCATAATGAGAACTATTAGTAAAATTATTACCACGTTCTTCGCTAGCTTCTTCTTCCTTATGATTATTTCCCCCTTGGATGCTTCCGCATCCTGCGGGACTATAAAAAATGACCCTCCAAACTGGGGCACTATTAAGTTTTGTGATTACAATAATAATAACCAGGGTGAAGACCCAATTGAGTTTTCTTTTGTAAGTTGTACAACTGGACAAGCCAACGATGGACCACTTGGGGCTAGCTGTTGCAGCGATGCTGCTGGATGTGGAGTTGTCCCAAGCGTCACACCAACCTCAGGACCACCGGCACCCACAACTCCCGCTGGCTCCCCAACTCCCAGTGGACCCATTGCCAACCCATTAGAACCACCAACTGATGCTTTTTTTGATTTAGTCGACCCTCTACAACATGGTGGCGGACAAACGGTACTTGATGATGTTCCTTCTGCTTACGCTAGTCAATTACGCAGTCCGGGTGGAATAGTGAGTCGGCTACTCGTTTTTGCCTTCCCCTTGGCTGGCTTAATCCTATTTATGATGTTGGTCTGGGCGGGTTTTGAAATGCTTGTAGGTGCCCCAACTAAGAAATCCATGGATGCTGGCAAACAACGAGCGACTGCGGCACTGGTTGGATTCTTACTTTTGTTTGCCACCTACTGGATATTCCAGATTATCGAAGTAGTATTTGGTGTTAGAATTATTTGAGGCAACAGTGAAAACACAGATTAATCTATTCAAAAAAACTCTTCTCATAATAAGTAGTATTTTATTTGGTTTTGCTCTTTCTTCATCTCAGGCACAAGCAGCATGCAGTTTCATTAGAGATTCGGGTGGAACTGTGTTCTGTGACTACAATACCAACGGCTCTATCGATCTTGGAGAAATGACTTTTGCCACATGCACTGCAAATCCCAATGCTTGTTGCACCACTGTTGCTGAATGTTCCACCTCACCTACAGCTGACTGCAATCCTGGCTCTGGCTTCATCCCATTGGGCGATTGTTTGAAACTATCTGATGATACCAAAGTGAGCGAAACCTATACTACACCCGCTTTCTTAGTCAATCTTTTGGTGCGAAACTTGTTTGTCGTAGCCGGCATTATCTTATTTTTTATGATTTTGTTAGCCGGCTTCAAATTCATCGCTGGTGGTAAAAAGGGACTCGATGACGCCAAACAAATAATGACAGCCGCACTTATTGGTTTCTTACTCATGTTCTCTGCCTATTGGATCGTACAAATTGTTAAACTCATTACGAGAACGAATATCGTCTTATGATAAATCGAGTGTTATTAAAATCCATTTTCCTACTAATCTTCTTGCTTTGTGTGTCGTTTGTAGGCACAACAACAATTCTGGCAGCCAATCCGGTTGACTCAACAATTGGCACAATTGACACACCACCGGGTGTTGATAAACAAATCGCAGCCTCCAATTTAGCTACAGATGAAATTGCCATTTTTTTCTTTTTAAGTTCACTGATCAAAATTGCCAATGTAATAGCTGGCCTTTGGGTGGCATTCAATATTGTGTTTGCAGCCTTTAATTATCTCAGTGGCCAAGGATCCGCAGACGCTCACAAAAAAGTTAGAGACAAAATCACCATGAGTTTTGTAGGTCTATTTTTGCTTGCAATCGCCTACATGGCTGTGGCCGTGATTAGTCTGCTATTATTTGGTGATGCTGGGTATGTATTAAAGCCTGATATTGTTAGCCCACTATGAAACGATTAACTTTTCTATTTATTCTTCCATGGTTTATCAGCTTCTTTTTCTTATTTTTCGGTTCAATCTCCCCCGTGAATGCAGACACCTGTATATCCCCGCCAAATCACAATTGTTTAAATGGATGCACTTCCATCGGACAATGCGGACCAAATAATAAGGTTTGCATCTTAATTGGTCCAAATACAGTTGCCCCCAATGGGGCTGATTGCGGGTCTGCTATTATTGGCGGTATCTCCGCACCTCAAGGAGTTGGTGTTTATAATTGTGATACTGGCAACTGCACCAACATTGGAATTTTCTCATTTATTTCCGTTGCCCTACGTCTTTTTACTGTAATTTGTGGACTATTTATGTTTTTCAACTTCTTGTGGGCGGGCTACGCTCTCATCACAAAGGCGGGAGATACCAAAGCCTTCACCGATGTACGTGAGCGACTGCAGTACGCCATGATTGGCCTAGTAATAATTGTTGCCGCCTACATGTTGGCAGCAATTATTGGATTAGTCTTTTTTGGCAATGCGGGATTCATCTTAAAACCAGATATTAGTCAGTATGGTGCAACTGCACCTTAGGCTAATCAAGAAAGTTATGTATAATAGTAGTACGGTTATGCGAAACAGACTCAAATCAGTTTTCTACCTGCTGGGGATACTTGTTGTTCTAGCTTCGCCGGTCCGGGTTTTAGCGCAATTTGGAGAAGGCATTGTGGCACCATTCGATCCTGATAACGAGTATGTCAAAGATCTCGAAGTTGGCTCAACAGCCTTTACTACTCTAGAAAAAATCGTTTCTAATATCCTGGCCCTGTTAACCGTACTGGGAGGATTAGTATTCATTACCTACTTCATGCTCGGCGCTATTTCCTGGATTACTTCTGGTGGAGACACTGCTAAAGTTGGCAAAGCCAGAGACCAAATGCTGCAAGGCGCATTAGGATTAATTGTCTTAACCATGATGTATGCGCTGGTTGGGCTAATTGGCAGTATCGTTGGAATGAATATTCTTAACCCAGCAGAAGTATTAGAAACCATAGTACCATGAAAATAATTGAAACCGCTCAAGCCGCTATCACTAATCCAGCCGTAGGGAACTTGGGTAATGACCCAGATAAAGCCGCCGATGGCTCATTGTTTCTTTCTCAAATAGTTCGCTATTGGAATAATATTATTAGCATCGGCGGACTACTGTTACTGCTCTTTTTTGTCTGGGGTGCCCTCCAATGGATCACCGCCAGTGGTGATAAAACTAAGTTAGAAGCGGCTCGCAACCGCATGTTGCAAGCCGCCATCGGCCTGCTCATCCTCGTTTCTTCGTTTGTGATCATTGGTTTTGTGGGCAACCTACTCTTTGGTGATACCTTCCAAGTACTCAATTTTAAATTCTTTACACCGGAATAAAACAATGCTGCAATCAAACCGCATACTATCCACCATTACAACAGGACTACTTGTTGTGTCTTTGTTTGTTGCTCGGCCTTTTTCTGCACTGGCAGCCAATACGATTGATTTCGATATCACTGAGGAAGCCCGTAACCAAGATTTACCCACAGCAGATATTCCTGGAGCTAGCGCTTCATCCAATGTGTTCAAACAAGCATTTGCAGATTTAATCGGATCTATTCTTAGCATTGTGATTTCCATCGCATTTATAATGTTGCTTATCTATTTAATCTGGGGAGGATTTGCTTGGATTACTTCTTCTGGAGATAAAGGCAAGCTCGATGAAGCTCGCAATCGGATGTCCACAGCAGTCATTGGTATCATTGTGCTTAGCTCAGTGATAGCGTTGTTTATGTTAGTTCAACAGATGCTTGGTATTTGCGTATTAGATTTCTGGGCTACAGCCTGTGTGGCGCCACCTGCAGCCCTTCCCGTACCCACGCCTACTCCTTAGCAAGCGACTGAAAATATTTATCATGAACTTTGCTTCAAAATCGCTCTTCTGGTATAATACGAAGCACAGGCGTATTTACAAATTAGTAAAAAACGCGTTATAGTAGTAACAGTACTTATCGAAGGGATAGATATGAAAAAAACCTTGACAAAGATTGTTGCCGGTGCCAGTACCGCTGGAACAGCTTTATTTTTAACAGCCTCAAGTGCCTTTGCTGCTGTCAGTATTGGTACCGTCTCAGTTCCAGCTAAAGGATTCGCTACAAACCTTGGTGGTGTTATCAGCAGTTTACTCAGTATCGTGATGGCGTTAGCCGCACTTGCTGTGTTTTTGTATCTTATCTGGGGAGCCTTTGAATGGATTACCTCTGGTGGAGACAAAGGCAAAACCGAATCAGCCCGTAACAAAATTACCGCTGCTATCATCGGTTTGATTGTATTAGCCGCTGCTTACGCTATCCTGATGCTACTACTGCAGATTCTTGGATTTGATAATCTTGAAGATGCATTCGGTGGCATTAGACAAATTAACACTCGCTAAACGCGATGCTCTATTGTTATTGAATTTAAACAGCCCGGCATTCGCCGGGCTGTTTTGTAGTATACTAACCTGTATCATGAAACCAGCCAGAAATCATCTTGTCGCTCTTTCACTATTTGTCGCATTAGTAAGCCTTAGCTTCGCTATTCCCGCTCAAGCCCAAGCTCAAACAAGAACATGGTCTGGTGTGTGCTTGGCTGGTTCATCTGGCGATGTGCCCACCATTCAAGGCCTTGAGTGTTTAATCGCAAACATTTTCACCGTGATCATCACCTTGATTGGCCTGGGTGGTTTTGTCATGTTCATCTTAGGAGCATTCAAGTGGCTCACCGCTGGATCCAACTCAAAAAACATTGATTCGGCCAAACGCACGTTCACCTATGCCATACTCGGTTTAGTCTTGGCACTGAGCGCCTTCATTATCATCAATTTAATCGCTGACTTCACCGGAGTGACCGTGATTAAAACCTTCCGTATTCCAACATCTGCTATTAATTGGTAGACTCTCTGTCCCTTGCTAGCCGAAAGGCTATATAATAGATCTGATGTTTCGCCTACGCCTAATCACGTTGGTTGTGTTTGTGTTATTTTCAGCTGTTTTGTTACACCCAAATTTTGCCAGTGCGTATGATTTAACCGACTTAAAAGCAGACTTTGAGTTTTTAATGAGTCAAACCCCGGTTGAGTCGGCTCTCTTATTTAACGTTTTTGGCACTAATCCAGATCCAAACTTCCAAAAGCACCAACTCACTGATTTTCAACTGAATGAACTATGTGATGGTGACTGTGGCGCAGCTGGGCTTGGAGTTAACTATGCCACGTATTACAAGGGAGGAAACTACGAAAAAGCTCGTCAATTTAAAATGAAGTGGACTTTAGAAATTGCCAGAGCATCTACAAGCCCTCAGACGGTTGCAGATGTCATTAACAACGAACAAGTTGATAATGTCATTATTCGGATTGGAACCACTCAGGGAAGCGAAGGTTTTGATAATCCTGCCGACTATGCCAACTTTTTGCGAGCCGTAGCTGGGCTTACTAGCAGACCATTTTATGCCATCGCAGGCCCCAATGAACCAGATATTGAGCACTGGGCTGCGCCAACGTGTAACGCGCCAAATGGCTCCAGCCCACCTGCAGAAAAAGCAGCTTTCTACGATTGCGTCGGCCCAAAACTAGCTACGTATATGAATACCCTAGTTGGCGCGGGACTGCCCAGCAATGTGCGACTACTCTCACCCGCTTTCAACCTGACCAGCTTTATGTTTAACGACGATACGGGCAGACCAGATGGCATTCCCAGAGCCATGAGACGCGCTGGCGCAAATTTTGGCGCTCTCTATGCCGTCGCTGGCAATATTTATCCTGTCAACGATACCATGCAAAACATCTGGACCAACCATGTGGCCGGTGTGGTCGGCGAGTTGGGCAGACCAGTGGTAATCACAGAAACTGGTCCCTGGACATCAATTTCTGAATTGTATGCAGGATATGATATCTCAATTTACGATGCTTACAATGCTGAGCAAGATCAGTTCTATATTCATCCAATCAAAGGCCTCAACAGATCACTCGGAAGTTCTGGGGGTGTAGACTTAAATTTAAAAACCATTCGTGACGACCTGATTGATCAAGGTTACGAAGCTCGTTGTGCCACACCAGGTTTTAAAATTGAATTGACTCAAGATGGTAAAGACTGGATGGCAGATTATGTAGAACAGTTTCCGCCCGGAGCTGTCTTTGGCGGTTACGAAAATTATTACATACGAACCAGAACCAGTGGTCCTCCTGGTATCGGTAATTACGTCCGCTCATGGCTTGCGGTAGATTATCGTGAGGTTCAAACTCCAGTTTTTCGTGACGTTTCAGATAAACGCTTCCTCACTACTTCACTAGAAGAATTTTTTGGCTTTAAGGATACGGTCATTCAAGAAAATACTAAAGCTGAGCTCAATTCAGCAGCCATCAATTCCCTGCTCACCAATCAACAAAGATGTGAGGCTTCCGTCCGTATTTTACTTAAACAAGAAGAGATGTGTAATAAGTTGGTAAATCCTTCTGCATGCGCTTTATACTCCAGACCGGTTCCTCAGACTAATTACACTATTAAAACAATGCTTGATGAGTACAAAGCTCTGGCCTCTGTACCCCATCCAGATATACAACCCGTACCCCTCCCCGCATACACGGATCCAATTACTATCGAGGCGGTGTGTGATACTGTTGTCAGCACAGATTGGAACGAAACTGCTCGACAAGGTTTTCTGTTTACTCCACTAACAATTGATCGGGCTTATCGACTCGCATTCCTAGTTACAACGATTGAATTAAAACACCCAACCTATGCCAGTATGTTTAACTTCTACATTCATCCCAATGAGGGTCCCGTTGGTGGACCATCCAAACCAGACGACGCAATTTTGGTCAATGCCTTCAAGGTGCCAGACATACTTACCACTACTCAAGAAGAGGTTGTTGGTTTGTCTAGTAGTGGTAATACTCCTTGGATGGATTCAAGTAAATTGACTCGTAATTCGCTCATCACCAGGAAAATTCAAGATAAATACGTGGCGACAGCAAGTGCAAAAAAAGCCGAACTGCAAACTGCTGCAAACTGGTATGACACCCACGCGCAAACGAGCAGTGATGAGATATTTTGCTTAGTTGGCGCTTCAACTTCTGGTATTGGCCCCCCAGAATGCAAAGACGAGCTAGGAAAGGCAGTTATTGATATTGTGAATGCCCAAACCAGCTCACGAGTTACAACAAAGTACAATAATAAAATTGATCCCGAATGTCCAGAATTGGTTAAAGAACCAGCTACGAGCGTTCTTGATTTCGGTGGATTTGGAACAGAAGAATTCGTTAAAAATCCACCCGCACAGTTACTCTATACCCAAGAGTTTGGCGCTGAATTACTGCATAATATTTTTGAAGTACCAGATAAAAATCAGGATCCAACGGGTGAATTAGATGCCACTCATCAAGTGGAACCCAAGGGAGAAAGCAATCCCGCTTTTGCCGAAACTTGGAAACCAGGTGATCCAGACGATGGCGAAAACCCACTCGGCTCTCCTCGCGACTGGGGACTCAAATCTCTGTTTCATGTCACCGACCGGACTTACCCAAGCTTTCCCTACAACGGCTGTTGTGATGAGCGCGAGGTCAAACATTTCCTTGTGTATCCAGTTGGCTACGATATGGAAACAGTCCAAGAGGTGTTAGCAGGCACCTTCTTTACCACCGATCAAATTGAAAGCCTAACCACCTCAGCTGAGGAATTTGATCGCATCCAACTAAGTGGTGATTCCATTGAATTTACTGGTGGAACCAGAGATCATACTTTTTCTGATGATCGAATTGAACCACCCAACTGGAATGGACAGCCGGATATGATCCCCGTTGGTCAAGGCGGAGGTGTCTACGATATTGATAGTTGCCAAAAAGTTTATCAACAGGTTTGTAGTGGCACCGACCCCGATACTGGTCTACCAACTGGCTGTCAAGACGTTTTGATTGGATACAACCTTCCTTGCGAGCGAACCTTTGGTTGGGATATTTTGCAAAAAGGACCCAGTCTCTCCGCAGGATTAGTTGGCGGTCGCTTTGGTTTTTGGCTTCGCGAAGTACAAAAGGGACTTAATACCAAAGTTGGAACTGCTCGAGAATACCTCGACTCCTGTGTAACCGTAGAACAATTCCTTACGGGTCGGTGTGGCCAGCCCGTTGATCCAGTACCTACGCCAAATCCACCCGATCCAAACTGTACCGCACTCAGTTGTGTGCCTCCCACTCCACCCCCCCTCCCAACTATAGCGACCACACCCCCACCTGGAGGTTGTACAGATCCAACTCAAGATGCAATTATTTTTGAGGCTCTCGTAAATGAAAATCGTGAGTGGAAGGTAGCGCTGACCTGTCCCAGTTGTACCAACACTTGGGGAGATATTCGTACAGAAATCACGCTTCCAACTGGAGAGTCCTGGGGCTGGGGACCAAACAACTTGCCTGTGGGTGGTCGACTAGAATATCCCTGTAGTGGATGTGCTGGTCATGGCAGCCAAATCCCCGCTGGCTTTTCGGGTCAATGGTGTGTCAGTGCAACAATTACCAGCAATGCCGCTGGTAACCAATGTGGGGGCACAGTTTCATACCACTCATGTACGAATGTACCGTAGTGTACTTATTTTCTTGAAACAGACACCGTCATTTCTTCTGGTTTTCGAATTTTCTTATGCTTCTCCACCTCAACATCTTTCGTTTTGGCAACTTTTCTCACTTCAGTTTTCATAACTGGAGAAGTTGTCTCCCGTACTGGCACCCAGGTACGCTCGCCTCCGGCTCGCATCAGCTCTGCCACCGCTCCAAACGTCTCTGCAGTAACTGTGCCATAGCGTAATCCACGTGTTTTGTCTTCTAGCCCAAATAATAAATTGGTGGCAACTGAGGCAGAAATAGACACCTGAGATTGTTTGAGCAACTCAACAACTAGCTCGGACAATGAACTCAATCCCATGCTCGTAAGTTGCAGTGTGCCGAAACTAGTCTCATATTCATGCAAACTAACAACAGAACTGTTGGCATAGGTTTGCTCATATCCCATATAGATACTGCCCAAATTTTCTAAGTCAGACACTCCCACCGTAATTATCAAATCTGGCTCAGCACCACTATATGAAAACTCCACTAACTTTGCGTCTAATGGTTCAACCCCTTTTTTAGGTTTAATAGTGAGATAAAACCGACTGGTTTCTTCGCCAATATGATAGCTGATTTTATCCACCTTATCTTCACTATACGCAAAACTTACCAGCAAATTTTGGTGACCAAAGGAAGTAAGTACTTGATCAATCCCCACTAAATTTGCCTGAGATTTGGGTAACTCTGGTGAAAACAAACGCACGGCTTTACCCGATTCTAGTAACGCCACAAACAAACTAGAGGCAGCAGCAATGGTATCAACATCCGCAGTTCCTTCAAAGACAATTGCAATATCTTGAGCCTGTTGTACTAAGTCAGTAAATTTTGCGGCATTTTCCACCATACATCCTCCATATGACTACATCTGTTAAAAAGTTTGGGCAGGGAAACGACATCATCATATCACCATCTCTAACTATCAAACAAGCACAAATTCACTCGATTGCTCATCTTGCAAATAGTCTATATAATAAGCAACTGTATGCGGCTGACCACTTCGATCAGGAAATTGTTTGTGTTTTTTTTAGTCAGTGTTTATTTTTTTAGTAGCGCTCTGCTGCAGCCCTCAATTGCAAATGCAGCCAGTCCAGAGGTAGATATTACCAAAGAAGAGCTGGCTGATTATCGATTAGCAACTGAAGACTGCTCAACACCCTCTCTAGAATGCTTAGTGAAAAATGTTTCCCGTTTTACCGCCATCGAGTGGGTACAAGATATTGTGGGAAAAGATAATAAAATTTGCATCGAGGACGGCAGTTGTACAAGCAGTACTGGAGCCGGAAGCACCATTGCAGACTACGGCGCAATTGGCAGTCTTTCAAACCTAATTGTAGCCATGTATGACAACCCCGTTGCCGATACTCAGTCGTATGTGGCAGACGTACTCAAGTCAGCTCACATCGCCACTCCAGCATATGCCCAAGGACTTGGTTTTGCCTCCCTAGACCCAGTGCTCAATCTCTGGAAAACCTTTCGCAATATCGCCTATATGTTTTTTGTTTTGATCTTTGTAATTGTGGGCTTTCTCATCATGTTTCGGCAAAAAATGGGTCAAACCGCTATTACAGCTCAGCAAGCCATTCCTCAGATCATCATGTCGTTAGTACTAGTGACGTTTTCCTATGCCATTGCAGGGTTATTGATTGACCTAATGTACGTTCTCATGGCCTTGATCGTTGGTGTTTTCGCCTCATTTTTTCCCCAAGATATCTTTGGCTACAATATTTTTGAGCTTGGAGGAACCATGTTTCAGGGAGCAGTTAACCTCCGGCGAAACAAGGACTTTATTTCTGGTTTTCTTGAGAGTTTACATCTTGGTGGTACGGCCAATCAGGTGGTGAGTATTATTAGTGGCTTAACGCTCACAATAATTTTA
>Ga0116143_10001657_pt1 | contig 26176 bp, 38 predicted proteins | sample AD_UKC034_MetaG_FD_89745 | JGI IMG/M metagenome (GOLD analysis project Ga0116143, IMG submission 89745) | Active sludge microbial communities of municipal wastewater-treating anaerobic digesters from USA - AD_UKC034_MetaG | ecosystem: Engineered > Bioreactor > Anaerobic > Digestate | place: USA...
ACACTGTCTGGAATCCCCAAATTGATGAGAATACTCACACTGTCTGGAATTTCCAGACTGGTGAGAATTTCCGTATTGTCGAGAATTTCCATACTGCCGTGAGTTCCCATAGCCTATGGAATTTTCACTTCTTATTGCGTTCTCATACATCATACATTCATCATATATCCAGCACAAACCTTCCTGCGAAAGGTTGTTTTCATTCTCAACCCAACCTCCTAAATCTCCTTTATGGATTTCCTTTCCGTTTATAAGAGTGAAATCCTTCAAGGATTCGATTCTATGGAGTATATGGCCACACAAAGACATTTCTATGTCTGTTATTTTGTATTTCATAATTTTAATATTAATATAAACATATTTATTGTCATGTTATGTATCTTTTTTTTTCAACTCTACATTTTTAATGGAATCCCATTCGTGTTTTATTCTTTATAATCTTAGGTATTTAATTTAAATAAAAACAGGAAGGTATTACAAGAATACCTTCCCTTCCTCCGTTTTAGAGTACCCATAGGCTTTGGTTACGTATATCTGCACTTGCCAATATAATAACACTTATGCCTCCTAATGCCCTTAACCTCTTTTCAATTTTTTCTTTATATTAAAAATATTAAATAAAAAAGATATTAACTATACTTTATAATAATAGGTCTATTTCCTTTCATTTTTTATTTATTATTATCTAATATATAAGATATATCCGCATCAGAGATACAGTCATAAACATTCTTGAAATGGCTTATAGCAAGCTCTAAATCTTCATTAAATGCCGGCATATAAACATTTATAAAAAGGTTCCTGCATGCATTTAAAAGCTCCTTCTTTGATTGTATACTTCTAATGTAATCATCTATAGTATAACTTATTACATTATACTTTTCTTTATCCTTAATATACTCTTCCATTTTTTTATTATACTCTTCTATAGAAGCACTAAAAGGTGCTATCAGTTCCTTATACATCTTAAAAGTATTTTCAGACATTGCTTTTACTTCTTTAATATAGATTGGGGACTCCATAGTACCATTAGTGCCCGAATGTTTAGGAGTAAAGATAGAAACAGAAGTGTCCTTAAATCCTATATTAAGAGTTTCAGAAGTTATATTACCCACAGAACTACTATTTTTTAATAGGTTTAAAACTTTTGTAGCTTCCTGCATATCTTTAAAAGCTAAAGAATAACTTAGAAGGTCTATTTGGTATACAGTTTCATCAAATGGTAGTTCTGGAATGGAAGGCTTAACGGGTTCCTTTAAAAATTTTATACCGGCTCTAATGGCAGTTTGGTATTTAATCCTAGAGATGTCTTCCTCAGTAAAATTTAAAATTTCAGAATCTGAATATTCTGAAATAGGCTTAATTGTAATAGTTTTGTTTTGCATAATATTTTATTTTTTATATTCGATTAACATTCTAAAAATAATAGTAGATAAATTATCTACTATTATTTTTATAATACTATTATAGTATCTTATCAATATTTTTAGCTATTAAATTCCAGAAAAAAACCACAATGTTACAACCATCCAATTGTAAAAATTCTGCAAAGTTAAGGGTGTCATTTTTAAGTAATACTCCGTTTGTTTTAAACTAAAAATGCCAATTTTTTTGGATAACAAATTTCAGTCATATCAGTAAGGGTAGGTCTATTTATTTTATATCCTCTATAATTTACTTTAGATTGTTTATTGTCCTTAAAAGAATATCCCGGCATTCAATAATTGTACTACCACATCTTCTGGGCAACAGTATATGTTTTGTTGTATACCTTTTTTTATCTCTTTATCTTTTTCTATTTTTACTATATGATTTCTCTTAAATTCTTCTATTTCTTCCATAGAATAAAATACTAGAGTGGGAGTTGTATTTAATGTTATAAAATAACCTCCCCTGTTTATAAATTTAATGTTTGTCATTATTTCAATTAATTATATTTATTAAAAGCGTTAAAGAAAAACTAATACAAAAAGCTGTTGCTAGAATTAATATTATATAAAATAGCTGTTTCATATATAAAATGTTATACTTATTTACTCCTTTATATCCTCTTTTACATATAAATTACAACAGCATTTATCCTTCAGTCTGTAGTCACTACACGGACAATGTAAATCAGTGTTTTCGTCAATGTCCGTATGTATACAAGGACATAATCCACCATTTTCCTCACATTTAGTAAGAATGGAAGTTACAATCTTGTCACTCGCATTTAGCATCCAGCCTTGTTTTCTCAATATTTTAATCATTCTAGTCTAAACTTTAGATATATATATTTATTCTTTCTTTTCCTAATTCTTAATTTAGCTTTTAGAAGCTGTTCTGTTATTAGATAATAATCGGCTTGGTCATATAAATAAGTTCCGTTACTCTTAAATTTATGAACCCAGTGTACGTTATTGAAGTCTACCAATTCATAATAGACTTTATCATAAAATAAGGAAGTATCTCCCCTTATCTTAATAGAGTCTTTACCTACATATATTACATATTCATTAGAATAAGTATTATATAATGTAATTAAACTTAGCATAAAACTAATCAACCACTTCATAGTCATCTATAATCCAATTAGCACAATGGTTCATATAATCATGGTCATAAGTGTTAGCAAGATGCTTTGCTAATTCTAAAGGCAAATACTCATTATTTTCTACAGCTTCCTTTAGCATATTAGCGTCATAGTCTTTAGGTACTAATACTGTTACATCTTTTGAGTATGTAATGGATATAGTACACTGCACCCTAATTTTATCCACATTACTATTATATGGAGCATTAGGGTCATTCTTAGCTCCTATTGGGTAATTGTCCATTATTGTAGTAATGTATGATATAACCACATAAGAAAGTAACCACAAATAAAGCATATAATTACCTCAATCCACAACCTCAGCATATTGTTTTAATTTTTTAAGGATTTCTTTTACTTTTAATATCTCTCTATTTAGATTTGCAACATCTTTAAAATCAGTACTAACATTACCAGTATCTAGGCTCATGGTAATAATCTCACCCAAAGGTTGTGACATAAGTTCTGATACTTTATTTAAAGTATTTCCAATCTCCTCATCTTTACATCCAAAAGTTGGGTCTTGAAGATGTGTAAGATACTTGGTAAGGTACACTTCAGCTTTGGCTAAGTCTTTCTTTACTGAATTACCTTCCTTGTATCCTGCCCTAAATATGTATTTTAAAGCCGTACCAAAACTAAAGTTTTTGTTTTTAAGGTAATCAATTGGTTCAAAACCTAACGATAAAAATCTTTTATACTGAATACCTTCAATTTCTTCTTTTTCTGTCATATTATTTTTAAATTAAGTGTTAATGTATCCAATGGTCTGAAACTTCACATTCTGCTGGTATAGATACCTTATGGCATATTAAATTAGCCGCTTCTTCCATATACTCTTTTTGTTTTTTAGGTACTATATCTTTTAAATTTTCAGGAAATATAATATTGCTCTCATCATGCACTAGTGCCGCTATTTCAACTATTCCAAAATATCCTTCCCTTACAATCCAATTAAAGAAATTTGTCATAGCTATCTTTAATATAACTATACCACTACCTTGGGTTACCGAATTTAAAGCGAGCCTATCATATTTACTAGCGGCTTTAAAGTGCATGGACACCATTTTATTAATACTGTCTCCAGTATTCTTATGGTTGGCTTTATAATTTTCCCAAAATTCCCTAGTAAAGGTCTTTTGTCTTTCCAACCACTCTTTATGGTCATACCAGTACAGTTTATGGCCACTATATTGGCACATTAGTATATACCCTTTCTCACGTACACTTTTAGACCCCTTTTGCTTAAATGTAGCAATGCCTGGAAAACCTGAAGAATAGGCATTTTTAAAAGCTAAAGCCTCTTCTAAAGAACATCCCATAGTTCCCATTATAGCAAATTCAGAACCTCCGCAATTGTTATGTATAGACTCTTTATTCTATACTCTCTTCATTTCTAAAGAGTATCGGACTATATCTTCACCTGTTCTAGGTGTTGGGCACTCGTGGAGAGGATTATTGTTAGGCTCACCTCTCTAGTCTCTGAACCTTCTAAACTCTATTAACCTAAGTTTAGCTTGGCTGCTGATTACCTTGTATTTCTATTTAGGCTTCCAGCAATTCACCCAATTTATTTTTCTAAGAATCCCTCCTTAGCCAGTCCCATTAAATCAATTTTCTTTCTAGAACTGTTGTGAAAATTCAATACCTTTAACATCTTTCCTTAGGTGCGGATAAAGCTTTTTAATATCCTTAATAGGTGTATTTCTTGGGATTATGTCCTTGTATACCATATAAGCGCATAACGAATGCATCAATAATGTTACCCTATAGGCTTTTTATCCTATAGTTCTATGAGTACTGGTATTCTCCTCATAGTTCGGCATATATCTTCATCCTATTTATTACAATAGGAGCTGAGAACTCGTGGACCATTATATTTATTCAGGTCTATGCTCTACAATACTTATAGCCCTATTCGCAATGCTATAAGTTATCTCGGTATTGAATACATCATGTTTATTACCAAATTTTCTACCGATTTTTCTCAGTTTTTTACTATATGTTACCATATAGGGAGACATTCACTCTATCTCCGCTACCATGATTAAATTCTTCAATCATGGATTGTTCATTATATATATCTGCTCCAAGTCTAGATTCTATCACCTTTTCCAAAGGTGGACTATCCCTTCTCCATGCACTTATGTGTTTAGGAGTTCCATTATAGTCTCTGCACCTTCCATAATAAATCTACCATTCTTTGTATTATAAAGCTTGTTTAATTTATTTAGGCTTGGCTCAGGGTTAGGGGAAGCTGCCCCTTCCTTGAATTTAGGAAATTTTTCTCTAAGAGTTTCCTCAAAGAGGTGCCATTTTTCATATTTTCGTATCAGAGAAATATGAGCTTCTTTATACATTAAATTAGCAACTCTAATAACATCAACTGTCTTTGTTATTTCTAAATAATAAAGATAACCATTAGGGTTGTCCCTTTTATATAAATGGGATTCTATATTATTTTCAGTTAAGTATGCCTTTATTTTATTTAGAAATATTAAAGATTTTCCACATATTCCCCACTGAATAGTATTTCTATTATTAGTAGTATGCCAATAACCATCACCATCAAATATCCCTCTAAGAATATGTTGTGTCAATGGTATATAAATATCACATTCATAAGATTTGTTATGGAAATTACCTTGTTGTTCTAACCAATTTGCTATCTCATCATGCCTAACTGTAGAAGTAAACATATAAGTATTATACTTTTTTTGTAGTACTTTACTTACTTTAGTTCTTGGACATACAAAATCCCTAAATTGTTCTACCATTTCTTTATCTTTTAAAGAAATAGTAATTCTTACAGAATTACAGTCTTTTCTATGATATATATTTCCATCAGTTAATAGTAGTCCAAGAAAATATTCAGATTTTTCATCTCCTAATTTAAATGGATTATTTTCAACAGTTCTCTGAACTTCTTTTGTACTTCTTAAAGTAATTCCATACCTAAGTAATACTCTCCTGATACTAGTATTATAGGTATTCCATTTTTTAGCAATTTCAACAGTATTTAATCCTGCTTTATAATCGCTAATAATACTCTCTTCTTTTTCTTTACTAAACTTCATAATATTATTTAATCTAATACTACAAAGTATGGCAGAATAATCGGAATAAACAAATATACAAATATATTATTTATATTAATGGGAGTAATTTAATTTAGCACTATAATCACATGAAGACCATAGATATCCTTTTGGGGAAGTGAAACAGCTTCTTGTAATATCATCAGCTGGAAGTTGCTGTAGGTTTACATAAGTAATACTTTTAGCTGGCATTCCTTTAAACTTAGCTAAGTCTGTATTAAATTGGTTGCTTCCACAAGACATCCTTCCGCTTATACATCCCAATTGTTTATAAATAGTATGTATCCTATTTGTAACAGGATTTATAGCATCCAGATGGCCTTGTCCAAAGGAGGTAACTGTCTTAAACTTTCCTTGATACTCAAAATAAATATTTAAAAACTCGTCATTAATGCCCTTTTGGGATTTGAGCTGTTTTTCCATTACGCTCTCTTTAGCTTCTCCGGTTTTTTTATCTTTTATGTTTGTATCAAAACCAAGCAATTTAGCAAAAGGTATTACTTGGGAGCTACTTGCCCAATTTATTTTACATTTAGGCTCAGTATCAAAACCTTCAAATAAATCACCCTGTAGATTAATATAAACATACTTGCTATATTTATTTTTATCTTGATAATATAAATTTACAACAAAGGAGTCTAACTGCTTTTTAGCATTATCCAAACCAATCAAATCTGTAGCCATTTTATCTTTCCACTTACAAGTGTCCAAATGTATTCCGCACCATTCAAGGTAAGCTATACATGGTACAAATTGGCACTCTATTTGTGCAGCCCTCATCAAATTATTTTTTTGGCAATCATTTAGTTGTAACTCCATTATCTTTTCTAGGTACATGACATCCCCAGCTGCGTATTGTATGACGGTATTATCCAACCCTCTCCAAATAATCTCACCTCTAACTGTTTTATCTATATCAATACCTAATCTCCTAAAAGCTATTTCCTTTAATGAATATTTTATTATTCCAGAAGGATAGCCTAAATGAAGAAGCTGTTCAACAATCATCGTATCATATACTCTTCTAGGTATTATATTGTAATTATAAAGGAACTGTAAGTCAAATTTTATATTGTGACCTATTAGAAGTTTAGTTTCCAATATTCCTTTATATAACTTTATATCTATAGTAGAAGTGTCTACAACTATTTGAAAATCTTCCTTATCTGAACCAAATTGTACACATAATAATGTATTAATTCTAGCGTCTCTACCATTAGTCTCACTGTCATATTCTAAATATTCCGCATTGTTGAGCATAGTAAGACTCTCTTCGACGGTTAGTGTCTTGTAGACGCTTGATTCAAATAATTTTGGCTGTTTTGTTACTAGATAAATCATTTGAACTCTATAATATAACCTGTTTGTTCTTTAGATATTTCTTTTATAGTTCTATTATTTATTTTAGCACCTTTTGTTAGAAAAGGACCACCACAAAAATCAATGTATTGAGAATTAGATTCTGTCATTCCGTACCTTATAGTTCCGTCAAAGTGCATTTTATACACTTTATCTCTAATTCTAGATAATATACAAACTACTATATTTTGCCTATTTTTTATAACTATAGTATTCATTTTTGATATAAATTATAATTTTTAAAATCAATGCAGTAGCCATAATCACTAAAAAAATTACTGCCTAAAATACCGTGGACAGTACATCCTGTAGCTTCTTTCAGAGAATCAAAGCAATTGGACATATCCATTATATTAAAAGAGTAGTTAAACTTTAAATCTTTATATTCAAAGGTAAGCATACTAACATTATAGCTTATGTTATCTCCTGAAGCTGAAACGCTAACACCTGTTTTATTATTTGAAATAAGATTTAGTGACCCAGTAATGCTTTTATTTAAGACACACTGTGTACTGCCTGTATCTAGCATAAAATTTAATTTTTCAGTACCTGATTTTACTGTAACTATAGGTACTGAAGTTAACTGTAGCCCTTCATAGAAAGACAAGGATTTTTCCTTCTTTTTATATATCTTATGTATATAATAGACTACAGCTATTGCCAATGGTAAAGTTATTATTAGTGTCAACATTATTTTTCCCCAGTACTTCCAAAACCTCCTCTATTAATGCTAGCCAAGTCAGTAACTTCCACTAACTCTATCCCAGATGACAGTAGCCATTTTAATTTTTGCCATACTGTGGCTTTTTGTGATAATTCAATTCTAAATTGGGCTATTCTAGTATTAGCCGGTATTGTACTTGAATTAAATCCTAAAGCTGGGATTTTCCATTCATCCGTATTACCACAAAAAGAATTGTCTATGATTCCTATACAGTTTGGCATTATAAAGCCATATTTTGTAGGAGTAGAAGACCTAGCAACAATATGTGCTTCAAAGCCTTTAGGTAATTTGAAGGCTAGCCCAGTAGGGATATAAAATATATTACTTCCAATCCCCGCAGTACTTTTAGACTGTTTTATAAAAGGGTTTATTATTACTCCCTTAGAACACCTCAAATCAATCCAATCCCCCTTAGCTATAATCCTTGGAGAATCTATTACATTAGACAACTTTTTATATTTAATTTTTAGTTTCATAGTTTATCTTATTTTATTTTATTAGTAATATCAGTTATTTTAAAAAGTTTTTGATTAGTATTTTTTGCATTTAAAGGCCCCAGTTCCTTTATATAGGGGCCTAATTTTATATAGTCTACAAAAGATTCAAGCCTTAGCTCTAAACTTTTATACCCAGTATATATACCCACTTTTTTATAGTTTTTTCTACATACTTTTATAAGCTCTTCCACATTTGCGTCTATACAATTAATCCCTAAAAAACAAACACAGGTAACGTCATTATATTGGTCTATAAGATACTGTAAAAAACTAGGGGTTAACAGCTCTCCCTCCGTACTATGTAATTCCGGAGAATGACATTCTGGACATTTTAAGGGACATCCGCTAATAGATATTAGAAGAGATACCTCTTCAGGTATCTCCCTAAAACCAATCTCAGTGCTAACAACTTTAATGTCACTCATAAACTCTTGTTTTTTGCTCTGTTTGTCTTCCAGACGACCATGCTTTTATTGGAGACAGATAGCCAATTATCCTATCCCAAAGTGTAACATCATTGCTTCCACACTTAGGACATACTTCAAAAGGCTTTTTAGCTATATGGCCACATTTATCACATTGGCAATTAGGAACATTAAAGGTAATATACCTACATCCATAATTAGCGGCAGTTTTAAGTATATGGGCATACTGCTCTTTATCTAAATGCTCTTTTAGATTAATATGGCAGGCAGCACCACCGTCAGCATAATTGCCAAGATAGTTATTACCCATCATTTTAATTTTATCAAAGATGTTTATAGATGCATCATTAGCTTTATATACATAGGAACCATATAAATTAATGTCTTTTGGTACTACATATCCGTCTTTAACGTCCCTATCATATAATTTTATAGCCGCAGACTCACAAGGTGTCTGTTCAGTATTAGCCATATAAGCCTTAGACTTCTTGGACATATTAAAATCTTTAATCATTTTAAATATGGAAGATACAAATTCCGAATATGACGTAGTATCATGGCACTTTATTCCTAAGAACTCCGCAGCTTGGTTCAATCCATTTATTCCAGTTGTCATATACTGCCTATCTATATTTATGAATTTAGAAGTATATACTGGAAGCATATCAGAGTCAATAAGACCTTTCAACAATGCTTTATAGGCTGTCTGATACTTATATACCCTCTCTAATATAGGATACAAGTAATCTTTAAACTTTTGAGCATCCCAAGAATAACCAACTGATGGCAAATAGCCTGCATTATAGGCATCCTGTACTATCCTATTAAGATTTAGGGTAATAACATTAATGCTTCCGGTCATTTCCCCAATCTGACCATTAGTAAAATTAAATGTATTATCATTTAGCTTATTCTGTAGCCTACAGCATGAAGATAGAGAATCAGCAGACTCTGAAATATAAGTGAAGAAGGAATTACCTTTAGCGTATTCCGAACATACAGTATCAAACATACCTTTATCTTCAAACTCCGCTTGCTTAGCTATCATGGCTACGCTCACAACTGGGAAAGTAAGAATACATTTTAACCTCTCTTTGTTAAACCAGTGCAGGAAATGCTTCTGAAGAAAGTTAAAGCTGTCCCAGTATGGCTGTGTACCATCGGGAAAATAAAAATGACTGTACATCCCTTCAAAAAACCCTTTATCGAATATAGACCAATTAGTAAAGCAAGCCTGATTACCTCTAGTGCCTGAAGGCTGGTTTATTGTATATACAATCTGTTGGAAATATTGGTCTATCTGTTGGATAATGCTCCTAGGGGAAGTTCCAAGCCTAACAGGTTCATTCAGCCTTGTATAATAGTCATTTCCCCATTCTTTTCTAAGAAAATAGTCCATACATAATAAAAAGCCAGGAGTAGCCACTGCCCCCTTGAATTGTCCTGAGACATTATAAATTAAGTTTATATACATTCCTAGGAAAGAATCTATATTTTTAGGTGAAGCACTAAGACCCCCCAAACCTTTTAATCCGTCATTTAAGAATGGATATAATGTAATACTGACACAATAAGGCATTCCGACCTGACTGGATAAATCATGTGGATACATGATAGTTGTAAAATCTTCAAACATTTGCTTATAGTCAAAGTCAGGATATAACGAGCGCAACTGGTCAGACCACAACTTTAGGTTTATGGCTTTATTTTCTTCCTTATGTAACTCACTATTAGCAACAGCTATGCTTTTTATGGTAACATTGCTGTTGTCGTCAATTGTAGCGTTAGCAGTGTTGTCACTTTTAATGTAAGCCTGTAGAAACCTCTTTTTACTATCAGCCATTTCCCTTATAATACGATGTTTTTCTCTATATAGAGCATAGCTTTTAGCTACATCATAACCATAAGTGGAATTTAAAAAGTGTTCTATAATATTCTGAATGTCCTCAATACAAATTAAATCTGCATTTAATTCTGTAAATACTTTCTCCAGCTGTTCAATATCGTACTTTGGAATAGAGTCTGGATTTAAATTATTTTCCTTTAAAACCTTATTAATTGCATTTATGATTTTATTAAAATCAAAAGCGACAACATTACCTTCCCTTTTTTTTACTTTCATTTTACCTTATTTTATAAATTCGCTTAACATGTTAATGGCTTTAATTCCATTTGGAACTGTTGCGTTAGAGGACTCATAGCCATTTAATTCAGTTAGGATGTTTCTCCAATCTACAAAGGTAGTAGTATTTATGACTATATCACCCTTTTCAAAGCATTTATCATATATCCAAATACAAGGATTCAAAGTATTTTTGCTGACTACAATAAATTGAAAAGGTAATATAGTGAACTCTTTAAATTCCGAATTTGCTATTATACTAGATATTAAGGCTGTATATAAGCGTGCCTGTATATCATAATTCCATTTTACAAAAGACTCATAAAAAGAATACTCGGGACGTGAAGATGTCTTTAAATCAGAAATCTGAATTGTTTTAGCTTTATAGTCCACGATTATAATATCTGCCATGCATCTAATAGGTATATTATTATATCTACCTTTAAATTTACATTGATAGAGCACTTCCCTATCTTCTGTTGAGGACGTAAAATATTCAGAGGTGACCTTACTATTCTTTAAAGCCATAACACTAGCCATACAAGAGTCAAACATCTCTTGGGTTATGCACCTATGGTTTAGATGTTCCAACCTTTCATTATAATATTCAGATATAGTATCCTTTAATTTTTTTAATTTTGTCTCGTCTTTATACTTGCTTTGCCAGTTTTTAGCTACTGTAAGTATAGAAGACTCGGGTATTGTGTCATAGTACTGTCCAGTACTTAATAATATTTCAACTATAGGAATTAAGGAATCCGGACATTTATGCTTAGCTATATAAAAGATGTTATCAAAATTATCAGCATCAGTCATAAGGCAGTCTACAATACTTCCTTCAATTAAAGCTTGTGTTTCTTCACTTTTTCTTAATTGTGACAATCCTTCAAAGCCTAATTTTAAGTACTTACTTAATATGGAATAGCTATAGGAAGTATCTTTCTTATAGCTACATTCATCTACATTCCAACATAAATCTTTAAATCTCATTATTTTTAATTTTTGTAATAACTAGTTTTATATCAGATATACTACAGGGCTCAACATAAACATAATTATGTGCGTCTAAAAAAGAGGATAATAGGCTTAAATACAATTTATACTTTAAAGGAAAGACATCATTTCTAAAGCCTTTTGTCTCTATTATATATATTTTATTATTATATTCCACTTTAAAATCCGGAGTATATGTTATATCCCTCAAGATATGTTTATTTTTTATGGATATGTTGCCCTTTTTAAATCTAACAGTCTTAATATCTACAGTATCTCCTTTCCACAATATATATTTTTCAGGCTCATATTGAACATTAAAACCCGCAGTAATAAAAAGCTCATAGGCACGCTTTTCTAACTTACTCTTAAATCCTTCTGTAACAGAGGAATTTATTATTTTTTTATTCATTATTTAAAGTAGCTTTGTATAACAAAGAATTATTTATAGTACCGTCAAAATCATTCAATGGGGGAAATCTAAAAGCAATATCAGTTGACTCCGCATAAAAATGTCCTAATTTAAAAGCTAGTGAATTTGGGATTAAAGTTACACTTTTATTATCAATACAGTCATGGATATGGCACATTCCATTTTTAATAAAGGAAGTCAATGAGTTTTTTATTTTAAATACCTCTAAGTTTATATATAAAGAACCAGCACTATCTTTTAATACATATGGGATTCCTTTATCATTTAATATAGAAAAGCCATTAACGTAATATTCAATATTATCTTTAGTACATCTAAAATGCTTATACCATAAATCATAGGGGCTATTTACTATGGATTCAAATATAGTGCTAACATTTAGTATTTCTGTACCTACGGATAAAGGAATCTTTTTAGAAGTAGGAATACTTAAAGCATCACGTGCTATACAGCCCTTAATATGTGAATTTGTAGGAAATATTATCATACCCACATCAGCGTGTACATTACATAATCTTTCAAAATAGTCATAATGTCTCATACAACATAGTATTAGTATTATACATTATCTGTTTTGGAAAAGCCTTAAAAGAGCTACTTATATAATTTATAATTATATTAACTACCAAACCTCCTAAAATACTTCCAGTATAAGAAGTCTGTTTCATGCTACAAGGTACTGTTTGTGCCTCAAAATCGTAAAACAGCCACTTATCACGATATATGTCTAAAAATTCAGTATCTTCTTTTAATAAAGTAAATATCTGAATAGTATCCACACTCATTCTAGCGTCAATCAACAACTTTGCAGCTGGGGATTGCATAAAATGCGTAAAAGCAATCTTTCTAGCCTGCATATTATCAAAACCAGTAATAGTAATCTCTCCAAAATTAGTATCCGCCACCACTAGTCTTGTGGGTATAGCTGCTATTTTTTTATATCCAGCCCAAGAGTATAAAACTTCAGCTACTGCATCCACTTTTTTCATTCCAACATGGTTATTGAAAAAAGCCTGCCCAGCTAAATTTACTTCCTCCACTACCTCTGGGTCAATCAAAAATAGCTTTTTAGGATTAAGCCTAGCTAAAGGCAAGGCCACATTACTTCCTATACCCCCTAATCCTATAATTGTAATTTCTTTTTCTTGCACTTCTTTAGCCCAAGAAAGACCTGAAAATCTTAAATATCTAGTATCCATAATTATAAATAATTAATTAAAGCCTTTTTTATTTTTATAAAATAGTCTGAACTTTCCATAGGCAGCGCATAATGTTCATGCATGTTATCTAATATTTCCTCTATTATTTCTATACTATCCTCCTCCATAATATCAATAATCATATAATCCAATAAATCGAAAGCCATAAGATATAAAGAATCTAAATCTATATTTAGGTTTTGTAATAGCTTTTTATTATATACTGGAAAATATTTTTTGTCATTTTTTGGAATGACTCCTGTTACAGAAAACCAAATAAAAGTGGATACTATTTTAAATTTTTCTTCCCTAGTCAATGGCTTAGCCACATCTGTGGAATCTACTTTAAATGTAGTATCTATAGGAGAACTTAAAGTGCATTGAATATCACCAAATAGGGATGTTTTATTCATAACGATTTGTTTTTGCTTTTCTAATTCTTGCTCATGTTTAAGCTCTTTTAAAGTATCTATATGACAAATGAAAGAGGCTTTTAATTCTTCCCCCAGATACTTATGTACATCTAGTGGCTCTATTACCCCTTTTATATTTAATTTAGCATTATAGATACCTACATTATTTACTATTAAGGACAGGAACTCACACTCTTTTCCTTGTTCATCTAAAGTTTCTGTATCAGTATTGCTAAAAAAGGTAGACATACTGTGGTGGGAATGTATAAGTCCCAATTTACATCCTACCAAATCATTGTCTACCATATAAGCAATAACCTCTTGGTTTATTTCAAATTCTGTGTAACAACTACTTCCTATATTCATAGGAAATACATCTAAACCATTTATAATGTTGTCTGAATGGTAATTATAAAATAATATACCAGACCATTCACAATTAGCTATACTGGTTATAAGATAGTCTATCTTAGACTGCAATAATTTGGTTATATTTAGTGTTTTATTCATATTAATCAAGCACTTTAATTATGTATCTATTTCCTTTTTTTTCTAACCTAAAAGCTGAATCATCCACTTTTGCGTTTATGATATCTTCCAATATAATTTTTATAGCGTATGCTATATGAAAATTTGTATTTTCCAATAAAGTGTAAGAGTCTTGTTCTACTGCATCAATTATTTTCATAGGAATTTCCGCACCTTTAAACCAAAAACCTGTATGGGATAAGTCCCATTGTTTTACTGCTTTTTTTAAAGAAGCATAAGTATCTACATTAGAACCAATAATTCCAGAAGGATATAACCTATATGTACAATATTTCTCAGAAGGTATTATTATTCCCAACATAAAATATTCTATAGGATTAAGTATCTTATACTCTTTTTTTACAACACCCCAGTTTAAATTCTGTATTAGACTCTCCGGAATATAACAAGATTCTAATAAGTCTTTTAAACTATATAACTCAAAAGGGAGAGAGGCAACCTCTAACCCTATATTTCCTATTTTTTCCATTTTTATATAAGGACCTCCCTCCAAACTTTCCCACCTTACCCATTTTTCAATATAAATACATAAAGACATGAGTATATTAGAATCTATATAGGTGCCCATTAGCTGCCCTAAAGGTCCAGCACCTAAACAACAGTATCTCGCTCCAGTATATGTACATATATTAGCATCTGTATGTAAACAAGGGTGTGCTGGGCTATGGCTATGGCTATATCCGGAATGTAATTCCGCTAGGGTAAAACTAGTTCTTATAATACGCATATCCACGAATTTAGAGTCTACAAAACTTATTTTTATATATAAATCATATATAGTATGTTTTTGCTCTTTAGAATTTGATATGGTCTCTTTTGGAAACCATATATACACCTTAGTATAGGTTTGTTTATCTATAGTTTCTATAATGTCTACTCTATTTTCACCAAAATAGTCTTTGAAATATTGTAAATCCATAATAAAAAAATTATGGGAAAGTGTTTTTAAGCACTTTCCCTAATTATTAGTCTTTTAAATCACTTAAAATTACATCAAGTTCCCCGCTAGTATATATTGGTTTACTTTTTAAAGGCTTGATTTCAGCATCACCCCTTACTTCTTTTACTGAAGTCTTCTCTTTTATTTTTTCAGAGGCTTGTCCACACCCATGTTCAAAGATTATATTAGAAAGATCCTTAGTGGAAACATTTGTAAAGTTTTTACCAAAATGCTTTTTAATCATATCTTCAAGTTTATTCTTTTTAATTAGACCATAAAGTTCCGCTCTATCCGCAACTCCAGATTTAATTTTCTGTTCTTTGGTTGTGACCATAATAACCAAATCATTAGTTACTTTACCTCTATATATAACATCCTTCGGCAATTGACTGGCGTCATCAATAAGTTTTGTCCTAGACAATCCTTCAAATATATCTGTACCTCTGGTATTAATATTGGCATTTGCCAAATCAATCTTCAATTCTTTTAGAGTTTCAGCTTCAGTTGCGATAATAGTTGTTTGATTATTATGAACTACAGTAATGTTTCTTCTTTCCATGACTATTTTTTTATTAAGTTATTTATTATTTTTATGTATTCTGCTTTTCCTACACTCTTATACAAATCACTTGGGTCTTTTGCCTGATACTTATCAGGAATTAATAATTGTGTTAATTTATATTTTGAACATAGGGTATCGCTAAAATTTTTACCCCAATTAGATATTCCCTTAAAATCGTTATCGAAAAACACATAAATATTATCAAACCTACTTTTAAGAATATCAATTACTTGGGGTTTTGGCATATAGCTTTCTGCCTGTAAGCAGATACTTGGTATGCCTGTTTGTGTTATTAAATTTAAAGCATCTTTACGGGAAGATGTTATAATAACGTCTTTTCCTTTTTCAGGAAGTAATGTCCATAAGTCCCAAACGCTGGAATCATGCTCATTATACCATTTATGACCATTAGTATTGAAAGGCTGGTATATTTTTTTAGTAATCCTATTGTCTTTCTTTTCTATATATACATAGGCTAGCCTATCGCTAGCTACAATAAATTTGTCTATTACTATCCTATCTATGGGAAATGTTCTGCTCTTAACAAGATTACTATAGGATATACCATAGCTATTCCAATATTCAATATCTTCCGTAGTCCAAGGCCTTATTCTGACATTTAAACTTTTATGCACTTTATTTTTTATAGGATTAGAGTTATTAGTTTGTCGAAATAATAAAACATTTTCTTCAGTATTTAAATCCTTTAAAATAAAACCCATGCAGTCTTCCATACTTTTATTAGTATAACGCATCATAAGGTCTAAAACACCCCCAGACTCTAAGGTCACTATGTCTTTCCAGAATATCCTACCTTTTAATACATATATGCCAAAAGAGGCATGGTTATCTTTCCTAAGCGGGGAATGTATAAAGCAGGGGACTTGGACTACACCAAAGTAATGATTTAAAATGAGCCCTTCAGGACATTTCCTGAAGAACTCATCCAAAGCTATAGATGGTGTGCCTAATTTAAGCATCTAAATTAAAGCCATTCTGGGATGGAGGAATCACTACTTCCAAAAGGTAAAGCCTCAGACTCTGAGAGCTCCTTTTCAAAATCCGTAGCATGAGCTTTATACTCTGCGATATTATCAGTAGAATATTCTACCGAACCATCGGAAGCTACAGCATTCTTCAAAGCCTCAATTAACCTAGCACATTGCCAATCTGCATTTTTGGCAAAAGCCTTGTTAAATACAGTTTGATATTGTCCCTTATCCGTAGTCTTAACTCCAACACCTACCTTAACTAGGTATTCTGAGCCAAGATCTATGAGAGAATTTAATTCCGTCAAATCTTGGAAGAATTTACTTACGTCATTTGGGTTAAGCTCGCATTCCAACAATTCGGCTCCAGATTTCCATTCAAACTTACCTTCCTTAAATGTAAAAGGCGCTTTAAGGTTAGCCCAAGTTCTGATAAAATTAATTACATCCTCCTCACCTTTACATAGAGCATAATATGGTGTCTTAATCTTAGCTGGACCATTAGTATACATAGGAATAGCTTGAGCTTCAAACTCTTCCTTGGTAGCCCAAGCCGTATTACCGAAAGCATCCATAATTTGATACTTACCAGACTGTGTTCCAACCATTGGAACTTCTGTCATGAAAAATGTCAGATTAACAAAGAAGTCTTCGATATTACTATTGACAGCCGCAGCCCCCTTTTTTACTGCAAGCACAAACTGAAGTCTAAGCCTTTTATTGCCAGCTTCATCCTTAGTCATATAAACAGGCTCTTCTTTCAATTCCCTGCCTGTAATTTGTTTATACTCATCCTTTGTTGGGTTTACTGCAACTATAGATGCGGCTGCAATACCATTATACAATTTAAATGTACCTTTTTCTCCTTCAATACTCTTTTGTCCTAGTTTCATAATTTTATTTTTTAATGTTATTTTTAATAAAGTCGATTATATTTTTCTTTAATTGTTGCAGGTGCTATATTCTGCGCCATAGCATGCATCTATGTCTTCCTTAACATCTATGTTAGTATCAAAATCTTCCGAATCTTCCATAATGACATCATTTATAGATTCCTCGGGTTCTGCCATAAAACATTCTCCGCTCAAAATCTGATGTGAGTCAAAACCTCCTGACAATGCTTTTATTGGAGCTTCAAACAAATCAATTTGTGTTGTAAACTCCTGTAACATGGCTTGGTATTCCTGTACTTTACTCTCCAATATATCACATTTCTTACGTAATGCCTTGGTGTTAGCTGCTGTTCTTTTAACAATAGCCATTTGTGTTTTAGTCAATTGTTTCATTTTAAATTTATTATTTTATTGATATTAATTAAAATATTCGTGCATTGCGTTAACTACTATCCCCAAATCATTAGGGATAAAGTCTTGTTCAAACATTCCAGCTGGTGTCTTAGCTGGTATTACCACACCGTTTATAATCTGCCTATGTGTATAGAAACCATATTCAGCCTTTCCCTTATCGTCAAACTTGACATCACTATATAGTATGGTAGACACTACTTCAAGAGGGTTGTAGGCGTTATCTACCATATTACCAACAGTAGATACCTTATATTCTTTGATTATGGAATCTGACTTCACATCTTCAGAATGCAATATCATGAAAACATTCAAATCTGGCTTCATAGACTCTAACTTTTGTATCAGAGACTGAAAATGTTGGGCTATCTCGGTAAACTTATTATACCCTGACTCCTTTGCCCTTCCAAAGAACTCCTTACGCATTAGATAAATCATATCATCCAACACTACATTGTGTATATTATTGGAACCTTCCACTAAGTTTAAGGTATTTAAAACATCATTATATGTAGGTGTCGGAATTAACCTCTTATTCTCATTATTGTAGAGTTTATCAGCACCCTTAATCGGAAGCTTCTTGTTTAAAACATTACAGATTACTGTCTCTTGAGGGTTAAGTCCTCCGATGGAAGTGGTTTTACCTGTTCCACTCTTCCCTAAAAGCATTACAACATTTGCCATTATTTAGTTATTTTATCAATTAATAAAAACAATAAGCCCTTGTTTATTTCTTGTACGGGCTTTATTAGATTATTTATAAATGCCTGAACTCTAGCTAGAGCTATATTATCATCAGGTTTAGGCAGTTCTTCAAAATAAGCTGCCTGCCCCAACATCAATACACCCAATATCCCATTAGTAGGACCATGCCTATTAACTACTATTTCCAGTATTCTGGCATAACCTTGAAGGTCTTTGATTGGATACTTACAATATGTGTCCATCTCAAAGGAATATGGGTTACATAGCCCTATCATTAAATCTACATCTTTTGCAGTATCCTTACAGTCCGATAGTCCAGCTACTGTAGGCCTTATCTTACCTTCTTTATATGCCTGCAATGAAGTGGTCTCAAGACCCTGCTGCTGTACAAATACAGGGATATAGTTGTACCTCTTTTTAAAGTCCTTGGCATACTCGCTGCACTTTAGTATTGTTTCCCTTAAAGTCATTCCCCTTTCCTGCTGTATTAGCGACAAATGGTCTACAAACCATATTACATATTCATTACTATCATTTGCCTCATAATGGTCAAACTTATCTTTTACGACGAGATGTCCTTCAGTATCTTTATACTGCATCTTTCTATAGATTATTTTTCCGTTATTCTTAGCATAAGACTCAATGAACTTCATCATGCCCGTAGGGTTTCTCTCATCGGAAAATATTACATGCTGTTCAAAGAACTCCAGCCTACTCTTTATTTCAGAATTTTCAAGCATTAGAAGAACCTCTTCATCTACTGCCTTTTGGGTTGACGACAGTTCTTCTGGACTTATAAGCTTCTTTTTATACTTATAAAGTAAATAACACATATATCTTTGAACTATAAGGTCTTCACTCTCCTCTAAAGGAAAATAAAATATCTTAATTCTTATTTTATCCTTTTTTGTAAATGCTTCCTCTAAAGCATTATACAAAAAATATGAAGATAGCTGTGTTTTACCTACTTTTGGTGCAGCTGTAATAAGGTAATATTTACCTTGTTCTATCCCGGGAAAGTTTTTTCTGAATCTAAGAAACGGAGAAGGGATACAATTTAAATATCCGTTTATTATATTCTCCCTCCTTTTCAGAAGATAACTTTTTATCCTTTCTATAATCATACTACATCTATCCAAGTATTACTACCCACTTCCCCATCTTTCATGTTTTCTAGTATAGTATATAAATCGCTAGAACTTTCAACCTCCCCATGGTTAGTGGCTTCCTTCCAAATGAAGTATTTTAATAACCTCATCAAAGTATAGTTGCCGTTAAACCCATCAACGTAACTTTGTGTAGCCTTTATTATATCTTCGGCTTTATAACTATTTCCGTACTTCTTAAAGAAAAGCTGAAGCCTTTTTACAATTAGCTGGATTCCGTCAGTCCAATAATAACCTCCGGCATTTCTACCTTTGGGATATATCTCCTTTAACTTTAATGCCAGTACTTCCAAGTCATCTTCCCTTTTAATCTCCTTTGTAGACTCTACAAGTATATGTTCGACAAGCATCCTTCCCTTATCTGTAAGCTCTGAATTTAAGACTAATCCATTACTTACAAGTTTAGCAAAATCGAACTTTCCCAAATATCTACAAAGAAGATAGGTGAACTCAGGCATCGTATACCCAAGTTCACTAATAACCTCTTCATTTATCTGATATTTCATTTTATTATATCTAACATTGAATCTTTAATCTCCTCTTCTCTACCCTTAAAGTAGAATATAACGATTTTAGGATATTTATGTCTCAGTAGCCTTCCGATTTTCTGTACCTGCGTTATACAGGAAGAACTCAAACTTATAAATATACCATACTCACACTCTGAAAGGTTTATTCCCTCATTCAACATATTAACGGAGGAAATATGATTAATATTACCTTCATTAAACAGCTTTAAGTTTTCTATCCCACTTTTAGACGTGATTGAATTAGTACAAATATCCTCGCTTTGTTCTATGGTAGAACAGAATATTATCGCCCTTTTATCCTCTATTTCGTCTAAGTACGCTTTAACAGCTTCTTTTTTTAATGAAGACAGCCATTCTAATCTATCCTTACATAGTCTTAGATATTTATTCTTTAACTGTGGGCTATGTAAGTTCATATAATACTTTTTATATAGAGATATCTGGTCTTCCAGCAAAGAGGCATACTCACTCTGATTACATTCTATTATTAAGCCTCTCTTTGTTTTTGAGGCTACGGGGAAATACTTCCATTTATCCTTATACTTACAGACAAACGGATTTGGTTTGTTACTCCAAATATATTTATACTGTAGGTCATTATTAAATGACAATGGAATTAATACTACTTTCGGTTTAGCTACTACATTTTCATATATAGCTTCACTTAACGGTACTGTAATATGTATAGGGTCGAAGAATTTAAGCAGTCTAAGTCTATCTAATGGTACTGTTGCAGAAAGTAAAAGCACTTTAGTTGCCTTTATTTCCCTAGCACTAGAGAATGCCTTATCCGTCATCCTATGACATTCATCATATATGACGCAATCTACTTTATAATCACTGTTCAATCCTATATAGGTTTTAAAAATAACATTTCCAGTGTAATGCCATTTTTTTATTTCAGCTTCCCATGACTTTATCAAAGCCAATCTAGGAACTACTACTAATATTGAATTATAGTGTAGTTCCTTTACTATCTCCAAAGCAATTTTAGTCTTACCGAAGCCAGTACATAGCTCCAGTAAGACATTCTTATGCTTTGCTCTTTTAAGAGCTTCTTGAAGGACATCTTCCCTAGTCATTCAACAGCTCATAAGTAAAGTTGAAACCTCCTTCAAAGACATTACCTCCCAAGGAGTCGGCAATATCCCTAAGATGCCAAAGCATTCTTTCTTTCTTGGACATCTTTGCCCAAGTGCCTTTAGAAATCTTAGTACTAACTCTTGTAGGGACAGATTCTGCTGATTGGATATAGTCAGCACATTCTTTATTTAATCTAACCGCTTGTTTAAGCGTTTTGTTATCTGCACTCTTAGACATTATATTCATCAATATTTCCATAATTTATTTTTTGTGTTAAAGAACATTTTTACTTTAGACCATAGGGATTTTTTTACTTCCCTCTTTTTTAACTCTAAATCTAATTTAGGTTTAAGCACCTTGTAAAATCTAGTTTTTGTACTTTTAAATGTTCTCCCTAGAATGAAGGATATTAGCCATAGCCTATAGACAGTGCTATCCTTTTCCTCTATCACATCTAAGTCTTCAATTGTACACGCTTGTTTGTAAAGCTCTTTAAGGTCAGCTTTCAACCCGTCTAAGATTACTGTATCTTCATCTTGAGACCATGTTTTATATTTTCTCATTAAATACCCAATATTTTCTTTTTTTCTTCTCTCGTAGTATTCTCTAAGGCTTTAACCATTAGGAATATATTTACTAGCATGGCTATTATAGCTATAGCCTCCAAAGACTCAACTAAAGATAGCATCAGGAACATACATACTAAATTGCTCCAAAATAGCAAGGCTCTTTTATATATAGTCATTTTAGAATAAGGCTGTTTTGTTTTAATAGTTTTCTATAAATACCGTAAAAGGAATCCGATATAGTTATTTTATAGCCTAGAACTTTTCTAAGCTTTAATACTAAGTCTTCATCCAATAACACAAAATTATCATCCAGTATCCCTAGAAAATATACATTGTACTCATTTTGAGGATTAAAATTCTCTACTAGAGACTCCGGCAATAGTGCCCGTACTACTAATTTATTAGTATAAGGGCTCTTTAACCATACATAAGTATACTCTTCGGTCTTTTCAAGATCCTTGCTTGTGTATTCAGGCTCCACATATAAATATGTAACTTCATCCCAATTTATTTCCTGTGAAAACACTTCTGCAAAACTAAGCAAAAGGATTATTGATATTACTATCTTTTTCATTTTTTTTTAAGGATTTAAAGTTCCTAATACTTCGAACTAAGTCCCTTTCAAAGGTAACTAAACTATCTGTTTTTACTTGCTTACATTCCGCAATCTCTTTTAGAAATTGTGTGTTTTTCTCATGTAAGGCTCTAAGATAGAGTATATAACTCTTCTTAGAAACATGATAGTTGCTCCCTGAGGCTATCATGTTTCTTTTGAATCTTTCTCTCATCTTTATAGCTTAAAGTATTCTTCTATTTTATTTAAAGTAGCTATTTGGTTCTGCAATGCTGTGATAGCATTATGAGAACAATCGCTAAGTTTCTCATATAAGCTATATAGCTCCTCTATCGTAAGTGCCTCCCATTCTACTATTATACCAATGTCACAGTCTTCATCGCCGGCCTTTATGCCTATGTTATCTATGACAACATATGTATAACCACGGAAATCTAAACAGAAATTCAATGGCATATAAGTACCTATTTGAGGTAATGACCTCTTTATAGATATTATGACCGCCTCTTTTACTAAGGCTACCTTATCGGTTAGCCTTTTTATTTCTTCAAATTTTTCTTTTAACATTTTATTTCTTTTAAATTATTAATAAGTAAAGCTGAATCTAAGTCTTGGAATCAGCCTTTTAAAAAATAAAAGCAGCAATACCCTTGATATTGCTACTTTTAAACCAGAACATTATTTATCTTTTCAATATCAGTTTACCCTTCTGGTATACTAGTTCTACACTTAGACCAAACTTATTTGCCAATTGTACTTGGTTATAAGCTGTTTTGTTGGTGCTTACTAGCTTACCCTCATGGATAAAATAGTATTTCACCTGTTTTTTATTATTTACTGATACTGTTGTATCAGTAAATAGTTTTGTTATGCTTTTGCTATTTACTTCCTGTGCCTGTATCAGGAAGCTAGTGCTTACTAATAAAAGCACCAGTCTAAGTTTTTTTATCATATTTCTATTTAAAAATGTTTGATTTTTTTTCTTTTTTCTTTCTTTTTCTTTTTTCTTTTTTTTCTTTTTTTTAAATTGAGCAGTTTATACACTTGCTCAGGTGTCGTTTAGTTTGTCGGAAATATGTATTAAAATGCATATTTTTCTCCGTCAAACCTTACTATATCACTCTCCCCATCCTTACTATAGACTCTAGCTACTATGGTACTCGGGTCTATTTTATCATTTTCCTTAAGTGCGGTACTTTTATCCGCATTTAAATACATACGACTCCCGTCAACTAGTGTACAAATTAGTTGAAAGTTGGATGCTGGTAGCCCATCGCTACCAGTAAAGTGACTGGTTTGTGCTGTACAATCCTTAATTCTTTTCACCAACTCTGTTGGTGCCTTTTCTGTTTGTGTGCAAGTCCAAGCTGCTGCAAATGTTTTGATTCCGTCAAATAAACTCATCTTATTTAACCCAGTTTAAACATGATTACTTTAATCATGACAGCATACAGTGTTCCGCTCTTTGCTGTTTTAAAACACATAGCTAAATAGTTTCTCCGTAAATTCTTTCTATTCATGCTTTTTTGCGTAAGCACGTCCGACTACTATTATTCATCGAAAAGAATTTAGTAAAAAGTATGTAAACTATGTGTTATATAGTTATTTGATAGTAATCGACTATCACGAAAGGTCCAAGTTAAAATGCTTAATTTATGTGGTGGTTTTATAAGAGCCAATTGCCATGAATCAACATGCAATTAAACTCTTATATCTCTCCAAATTAAGCACATATACCTTAATCCCGCACTAAAAGAAGGGAGTTAAAATAGAGTGGAGGTTAATACAAAATAAACGAAATCAAATTAGAGTAAGTGTAAGAAAGTGGAAGTACAAGAATGAAAATGGTTTAAAAAGAGTGGGGGTTATTTTATAAAAAGCAATCACATAATTTGATTAAACGTAAATAGGTTTAAGTTTAAGATTGCCATTGGTTTAAATATAGTGGTGGCTTCTTGCCTATTATATACCTATATATAAGTATATATATTTAAGTCTAAGGTTGAGTTTAAATCTAAATCTAATTCTTATTTAAGGTACAGACTGAGACTTAATATGAGTCTAAAGCTTTATATGGTATAAAATAATTAAGCACAATAGTTTATCGTCTTTAGTGCTATCGGACGCCCTGCCTATTTATCCTTTCTAGGATATGCAAGCAAGAATTTACCAATCCCCTTGAAGATAAAATCTTTATGCTCAAGGAAGAAGATTGTTTCATCCTTAAGGATGATGGTCATCTTTTTTTCGTCCTGAGCTAAGGACTTTATTCCATTCAAGGGAAACTTGTATTCATGTCTCATATTATCTTTATTAAGAGACTTACTAGCAGTGACCATATTTCTCTTCCCTTTTCTGCTATTGTGGAAAACAAGCAGTTTATACACTTGCTTGGGTGTTGAAGATATTATAGACAGAGGTTTTTGTATCTGTCTATATCTTCCTCAATGGCTTGAAGGTCATGGTTAATTACGTCCACCATGAACCCACGGAGGAACTCCATCTCCTCGATGGAGAGGGAATTTACCTCAATTGTCTCCCCTCCATCATCCTTCTCTTTCTTTCTGAGGATGCGTCCTTTCCTCAGTAGCACATATTTGTGCCCCGTGCACGGACATTCACCCGTACATGCATATCCATAATGCGCAACAAATGCCCCTAGCTCATCTTGCAGCTGAAGTGCTGCTTTTTTTCTCTCCTTTTCCATGATTTCATTAAGAAAATCAACTCTTTCCATCATAGCATATATATTTTCCATATAGCTTACCCAACCAGGTTTGGGATTTATGTTTAGTCCTGGAAATTACTGATAGTTTCTATTATGAAAGAAACTTTACAGTCATCTAAATCGTCAGCTGCATACTGTTGTTCAGCAGCACCAGTCGAGAAACTGGAATTATGGTTTTACGTGTCATTAGCACGCATAGTTTAAAGACGTATGATAGTCATCTGATGAAAAGAGTTTAAATAGAGTGGTGGCTTTCTTGAAAAATTAGATAAAGGTTGAGTAAACGCTGGAGCTTGTTTAAATAGAGTGAATAACTTGTTGCTTTAATAGCTAGGTAAGGATGCTAAATTAGTAGTACCTTAATGTAAAGCCTAGGGGGGGGGATAAGCCCCATTTTTAATTCATGGGGGGGTCTAGGGCTATATTATAGTACATTTTTATGTATAGTACATTTTTATGTATAACACATTTTTAGCACGTTTTTATATATAGTACATTTTTATATATAGCACATTTGCATATATAGCACGTTTTTACACATAGCACGTTTTATATATAATAAGGTATTTATTATTATAAATACTCTTCTTTTATATATAGGTATTATTGATACTAGCCTATTCTTTTTTTTACCTCTTCTAG
>Ga0116143_10001665_pt1 | contig 26078 bp, 20 predicted proteins | sample AD_UKC034_MetaG_FD_89745 | JGI IMG/M metagenome (GOLD analysis project Ga0116143, IMG submission 89745) | Active sludge microbial communities of municipal wastewater-treating anaerobic digesters from USA - AD_UKC034_MetaG | ecosystem: Engineered > Bioreactor > Anaerobic > Digestate | place: USA...
GTGGATTTGCCATAACTGCGGCTTCCACCTGTGCAGACAGTGGGCCGTGCCCAACAATCCATAACGGCAAACGCGAGGAGAGCTGATTCCAGGCAGTCAACAACGTTTCTATCCCCTTTTGAGACGATAATCGCCCAATAAATACGGCATAACCGCCAGAACCATCGCCGGGGGCGCCGGGTTCCAGTAGATAATTGGGGCGGACAAACATTCTGTCTGCAGGGAGGCCGCCGGCAATGAATTTTTGGCGGGCAAACTCAGTCAGGACAAAGTACCGACTGATCCGCCGAGACCAGACTCTGCGCAGGCGGTTGAGCCAGAACATCAGAGCCAACGTGAGGCTGCCGGTGCGGCTGCTGCGATAACAGGCATGCCGGACACCAGGGAGTGCGAAGGCCCGGCCCAGGCAATCTTCACAGACCTGGTCTTTGCGGAGCAGGAAGGCGTTCAGGCAGAGCAGGCGGTAGTTATGCAAGACCTGGATTACCGGAACATGATGGGCGGCAGCGGCATCGTACAACGCCGGGGAGATCAGTGGGAAGGTATTGTGGGCATAGACCAGATCGTAGGGTTCGGCAGACAATAACTCACCTACGCGCCGGTAAGTTTCAAGGGACCAGATGGTACGCAGGGCGGTGCGCAACTGCCCCAGGTGCTTGATCCGATGGTTGTCTTCCTCATATGTAATCACCTGGTGCCCATGGGAGCGCAGCAAGGCAGCATCGGCGGCGAAACAAACATCTTCGCCGCCGGGCTGTTGGTAGTGATTGTGGGCAACCAGAATCCGCAGGGGCATGATGAAAAGAAGCCGGGGTCAATTTTCATCTGACCCCGGCTCAACTCCTAACGCAAAACCAACGGCAGGGCCAGACGGAAACCCTCGCCAACAGCGGCATTGATGATGAAATTGACTCCGGTGGCATGAGGGCCAACCACGACAGTGCGGCTGGGAGGATTGAAGGTATAAGATTGGTAAGAGGGAGTGACGGTGTAAGTGCCGGCCAGCAAATCCGTAAATGCATAAGCGCCGTTAGGTGACGTTGATGTGTAGGAAAATCCATTATCAAAGGAAAGAGTGAGCAATACACCCTCGACCGGCAAAGATAATGGGTCTAGCACCTGGCCGGTTATATTATAGGTTGGTGCAGTATTCACAATGGCAATCACGTCTTCCAATTCCGCATCGGGTGGAACCGAGACTGAATTACTGGGTGGGTTGAAGATATAGCCAGACAAGAAATAGGATAACGAGTAAACTCCAAGATCAAGACCAGTAAACGAGTAATACCCTTCTACATTTGTGGTGGCAATGGCTCCGGTACTCAGAGTAACCTGTACATTTGGCACGGGGCTGCCGGCTACATTCACTACCCGGCCTTGAATCTGGTAAGTTTGGGTGGCAAAAACTGGACCGGTCAGCCAGGGTGTGTAGTCAACTCGTAAAGATACCGGCACGCCATCAATTTCCGGAGTTCCGGGCGGGGTGGGGCCATTGACGGAGTCCCAATAGTTATTCTCCGCATCTAATGTGCAATTCAAGGCATCGTTATATACGCCTAATTCAGTGTCGAAGAGGAAGTCGTTGCGATCAATGTTAACTCGCAATTGTCCAGTTACAGGCGCGCCTGAATAGCTTTGGTTGATATGCCCATAGATGTGGATCTGATTGTTGATGAAAAGGTTTTCATGGATGTAGGAATCAATGTGACCAGCACCAGCAGCCCAGAGAGAAATACCTACAATATTGTTGGTGAAGATACTGGAAGTAATTTCTGGAGAAATAGCTGAGTTACCATCACCACTTGCATAATAGACGAACACACCATTAGCAGAATACTGAATAACAGCATCTTCCAGCTTGGTCGCACTCGATTCCAGGTAGATGCCATCCCAGTCACCTGGGGCTGGCAATGTTGCATTTCCGTCATCATTCGTGTCTCCACCAACAGCGTCATTCCGAATTGATGTAAAAACGATTGGATCTTCAAGCGTCCCCAGCGAAGTGTCCAGTTCGCCAAAGGCGTCTATAACAGATCCTCACCCAGTTTAATGACTGCGCCGGCAGGGAAAATCAAATGTGTGAATTCCGGGTTTGAAGGGTCTGGAAGCGTAGCACCGATAACCAGATTATCGTAAGCTTTAAAGGGTTGCCCATTAATATATATTACCAGTGGGAAGTTACCAGAAATTGCAAAGGGCATGTCTTGGAAACCTGGTAAGGTACAGTAAACGTCTTGCAAGTTACAATTCATGTTGTAAACGCCCCCCAGACCAATGGCTGGAATGCCGGCGAGATTGAGGTCCAGAGCATCGGGGGCATTGCCGGTAATAATTACAGATGACGTGGGTTGGGTCTGCGCTTCATTAAGAGTTGCCCATGAGTTCCACGAATCGTCAAAGGACATCACATTATTCAGGCTGACTGGCGCAAAGGTATCTGTATTAAGGTCCGAAAGCCCGGAACCGACATTTACCATATTATTTTTCTGTTGGAATTGAGGAAATGCAGTTCCACCCAGAAAAAGGGGATAGTAGTAGGTGTTTGAAAAAGTGTTATTGGATAAGACAGGTTGGATGACGCCTGTTGATGAGGGGTGAGCATAGGTTACAATATCGTAGTAATTCGTATCAAACAAGACACCATTCACAACTGCGTTAATATTACCTTTGCCAGGACGACTGTTAGGTGGGCCCTGGTAGCCAATGGTAAACAACATTCCAACCCAGTTGTTGGATAATGTGCTGTCTGTGATCTGTGGATTTATGTGATTGTTTTCGGGGCCATCATAATAATAAGCCAGGCCAGCAGTTGCGTATTGAAGATTTATATCATGGATATTGTTAACTTTAGATGATATGTCATAGATCCAGATGGCATCCCAGTCTGTTGGTGAAGGTGAGGTCGATGTGCCATCTGCGTTGGTGTCACCTGCGAGAGAATCATCTTTGAAGGACGTGAAGTTAACCCGATTTGATTCGTTCGTAGATAATATATCCAGCACGCCAGAAATATGAATGGCTTGATCTGTATCTAACTTAATAATTGTGTTCGCGGGGATTTGTATTGTGCTTGCAAAGGTCTGAAGCACAGAATCCACCACAACATATGGGAAGGGGGTTCCACCTTCGCCCGCGATTTGCTGCCATACGGCTGTCGGATGGGACAATGAACCGCACCATAACCCTCCAATGCCAACAGCAGGATAGGTGTGATTAACAAAAGTATTTGCAGCTCCACCAGTGCCCAAAATGGGTTCGGCCGTTCCACCCAGGTAAATTGGAAAGTCGTGGTGCCCGGAGACATTTTTGTATCCAGAAAACGAGTTGTTATTCAGAGTTGGACGGGCAATGCCCGAATAACTGGAATAGCAGGTGGAGACTGATGTGTATAATCCGTACTCGTTTTGAATAAGTTGGTTTCGTTCAATCAGTGAGGTGATATCTCCAAGGCCTAAGATATTTAAGTAAATGCCAATGTTGTTGTTCTGGAAAAGATTATCGTGAATTGCAGGGGACAGGTTGTTATCAGACGATAAGACTGTAACACCGGCGAGGCCATATTTGGAGATGACGTATTTGAAGTCGTTGCTGGTGTTTTCCAAATAGACTGAATCCCAGTCGCCCACGGCGGGTAGGGTTGCACCGCCATCATTATTTGTATCATCGTAGTAGTCATCATAAAGAGATGTAAATACAATTGGGTGACCCGAGTAACTGCCTAAGACCAACTGGCCCAGAACATCCAGATTTCGACGTTGTTCCGATACAGTTTGGCGTAACTGGAATTTAACAATGCTGTCTGCGGGTAATGTGAGCACGGCGGATGGTGCGATTACAACCGTCTTATCAACAATGTATGGGAAATATTTGCCATTTTCGCCAATAATGCGCTCAAGAGTTCCAGTCGCATTAAAGTAACCAGCTAAGCCAATGCCACGGAAATGGTTGTTAGCAAATGTGTTGTTGATGTATGATGGATAAGCTGTGCCAGTTAGATATATTGGAAATTGTGCTTGATTGATGAATGCGTTATTTGTAAGTGTAGGGTTAGAAGCACCTGTACGCACAACATGGGCTTTAGTATAAAGCCCATTTGTGTTGCTGTTAAAAACGCAGTCTGTAATTGAAGAGGTAATATTTCCATCATCATTTGCCCAAAGGGTTACGCCATTGTAATTTGAATAGAAAGTTACATTTGAAATTTCGGGATTAATGAGCGTTGCGGTACTGTTGTAAACCGTCAATCCATCATAAGCATAGCGAACTTCGGCATCGTGAAAGTCATCCAGACTATCATAAAGGTAGAAGCCAGCCCAATCACCCTGGGCAGGTATGGTTGCAGTGCCGTCTGCGTTTGTGTCGCCTTTAATTGTGTCGTCTTTATAGGATGTAAAAATGATCGGGGCGATATCAGTGCTCTGAAGGGCAACTGTTCCTTGAGCATCGATAAAGTAACGGGCAAACGCGGGGGCGCCGCCTCGGTCAAATTTAAAGACAATACCTGGTGGAACAGATACGTTAGCGTCAGTGGCAACAGTGACGTTTCCGATCACAACATATGGAAATGTTTCAGTATCGCCTTGAATATCTTCCCATGCGCCAGTGTCCACCCAGGTTCCCAACAAACCGATTCCGGGATGCAGGTGACCCGAGAATGTATTTTCTAATCTTTGAAACCAATAGGTGGTCCCATTCAACACAATTGGGAAGGAAAAGTTGTTCTGGAATAAATTGTAGTTGAGCTTGGGCTGAGAAACAACCCCCGATGTGGATTCAAAATACAAAGCGGTTAAGTTATTGGTAAACTGATTTCCCTCAATGATGGGATATTCTGAGTTGTAGAGGTAAACGCCATTGGTAGCATACTTCACAATCAAATCATGGACTTCGGGGTCGGGACCCGAAAACAAGATCTGAGCCCAGTCGCCAGGGGCGGGTTGTGTATCCGTTGAGTCGCCATTGGTATCGTCAATAACGGTGTCATCTTTTAAGGATGTAAAAGTAATCGGGCTCCCGGTTACACTATTCAAAGTTAAGCCACCGGCAACATTGATCGAATAGCCTGTATCGACCTTAACGACCGCACCTGCTGGTAACGCCAAGGTGTACCCACTGGCAATTGTCCAGTTATCTAGCACTGCGTAGGGCAATAACTTATTGCTGGCTTGCCCGTCGTAAATCAGCGGTAAAGTCCCATCAACCAAAAAACGCCCACCCAAACCAATAGCCAGACGTTGGTTGCTGTTAGGATAGCCGATAAAATCATTTTCTTGAGTTCCCGTGCCAAAAATAGGCAAGGCAGATCCTGACAGGAAGATTGGGTAGCCAAGATTGCCAGTGAATGAATTACCTAATAACTGCGGGCGCGCAGAGCCTGTGGCAGTGCTGCCATAATGCATTGTAATGAGGCCATACTCATTGGAAACAAATGAGTTCCCTCGAATTTCAGAGGCGATATCTCCGCCTCCCGAATATCGATTTACCAGAGTAATGCCATAAGTGTTTTGGGTAAAAAGAGAATTTGTGATGTCTGGGGAAACTTCCAGCACAGTTTCATTCCAAACAACGATGCCACGGGAGGAAAAAGAGATTGCAGCCCGGTCAATCGAACTGGTGCTGTTATAAATGATGATGGAGTCCCAGTCGCCGGGCGCAGCCGTCGTATTATTAGAATCGCCATTGGTGTCGCCGCCGATTTCATCGTTGCGCAACGAGGTGATCAGTACTTCATGGCTGCCGCCGCCCGAACTCGTCACTACTAAAGAGCCAACCGCCTCGATGTAAGTGCCCAATTCCATTTTAACAATGGTGCGATCGGTACTATTGCCACCCTCGATGGTCAGGGTGGCACCCGATTCAATTGTTAGGCTTTCTAAAACAACATAGATATGACCAGGTGTCCAGGTTGTGTTAGTAGTGATGGGATCATAAACACAGACGATACCTGGAGCGCTGCAATTTACGGCTGCCTGAACTGGTTTATAGGTTGATCCCCATAAGGCAAAAAGCAAGCCTAACACGAAAACACTACTTATCACCCGGAATAAGGGCTGGTGCGTTTGTTTCATCTCTGAACCTCCCAAGACAGATAATAATTCAATGGTATCAAATTTCTTATAACTGATATCTTATTATATTCAAATTTCTGGCAAATTTGCGCCAGCAGAAATAAGTTATCACTTTTGTTAGCACCAGGATGAATTACACTCAGGCTATGGATTGGGCAGCACTTATAGATTGAGAACTCGACGAAAGAAAGCTATTCGCTCGCGTTCTTTTATCTGCCAATCTAGATGGGCAATGGCCCCGCGGTTTACGCGCTGCCCCAGCCACGCGTAGACAAAATCTCGGACTGCGTTGATTTGTTGGGCAGTTAAAGTATCATCGGGGGGTAGTTGATGTAAAAAAGGAGCCCCATTTATGAAATCGGTATCGGTATATGCAACGATAACGGGTAAACCGTAAGCGAGATATTCTCGCACTTTTAGCGGGCTGGCTTCAAAGATGGATATGCGATGAAAAGCCAGCGAGCCGATTCCAATGTCAGCCAAGGAGACAATAGCGGAATATTCCGAGGCTTTCATGTGCCCATGAAAAAAAACATTGTTAAGCGGCCGGGTAAATTGATCAGCATTCAAGCCAATAATATCAAAGCGCCAATCGGGGCAATTTTCTGCCAGACATTCCAAACGGTCCAGGCCATGCCAGTCGGCGGGTTTGTTTTTATCCACAGACATTGACTGCCCCAAAAAAATCAGCCGGGGAGTGGCGTTTTGGACAGGAGTGGCCCAGGGAATAGCATCCAATGAGATGCCATTTGCGACAACTGTTTGAGGGCCCTTCCAGGCGAACCTCTGCGCGAGTTCGTGGGTGACAAAGACAAGACCTTTTGCTCCAGACAATAGGCGCGCTCGGGTAATTGAGTGATACAGGTTACGCACGGCTGAATGAGCCAACCGGTTTTCGGCCCGGTCATCAGTATTGACTTCCATAATAACCGGTATTTTTTTCATTAAAACTTCAAGGGCCGGATAATAGGTTGCAAAGCGGGTGTAGACGATATCTGGTTTCCAATCCAGGATCTTGTTGATGAGCTTAAAGACTTGGTGATTCCGGGTGAGATAGCTGCCGTTTGGTAGAACTGTAATGGGAAATTCTGCTAACTCCGGGCAAACTGGCAGTTGATGCGAAATCGCAAATAAGTGCACATTGGCGCCCAGATTTTGCCAGGCGCGTATCTGCGCCATGACCTTTTTAAGTACGCCACTTTCGCTGCTCAGATCCCAGTGTAAATAATATCCGATTCTCATTTTGGTAGTTGCCTGTCTTTAAATCTGGGAAGAAGTGTTTTAGAAAGCCATTGAGTGATATTTGCCAAGGGCAATATTCGAGTAACCAATAAACTAGCAAGAAATGCCAAAAAGATAAGACAACGCAGGCCAAATTTCCACAGCGACCAATCCGATGCCGCGGTCGTAAATAATTGAGCCGAAAAGATCGCCAGGCCCGAGAAGATCAATATGCCAACAAGCTTGCGATATTCGTAAGCTACACGAAAATGTTTTTGCCCGGCAACGAAGGCAAAAATGACAATCACAATGTTCCCGAAAAGTATTGATAGGCCGGCGCCATAAATGCCCAATAAAGGGATCAATAACCAGTTTGCAAGAATGGCAACGCCTGCTCCAAGCAGTGTGGCTATGGTTGTGTAGTAGCTTTTTCGCACTAAGAAATAGCCTATTCCGACTATATCTACCACTCCCCAGAGAACTGCAGAAAAGGCCAGCACGGGGATCAGGCTGGAGACCGATAAATAGGCTTTTGTTGCTAAAACTCGGATGAGATCTTCAGAAAACACGCCCAAACCAGTAACCAAGACGCCCGATATCAATAAATAATGCGTCAGCGTCTGACGATATGTTTGCCGGGCGAGTTCTTTATCACGGGAATATAAATCAAACCCAAAGATGGCCCAGGATTTCAAGAAGGCTGAGACAGCAAAGCTAACCAGGGTGGCGATCTTGATGGCAATCCCATAATAGCCGAGCTCGGCTAGACCGACATAATTATTGAGAAAGTAACGATTGGAATAATTCATAACCCATAGAGCAATGCTTGTGGGGAGTAAAGGCAAGCCATAGCGCAGCATTGGGGTAAGCAATGGTTTCGAAATGCGCAGCCCAAGCTGTCCACGCGTCATGGCTATACCCATAAGAACCTGTACCAGCCCAGAGATAATCATAGCCCACAAAACGCCTTGAATGCCCTTGTGGAAGACAACCACCATCAATATGGCAACCACAGCTTGAGTCAGGGCACCAGACAGCAACATTAGATTATATCGAGAGGGGCGATAGTTTAATCGCAAAACCAGGGAAAAGACCATGGCCATAAGTGATAACGGGATAGTCAATGCACCCAGGCTAAAGTAAGGTGCAAGCAAAGCATCCTGATAAACAATTTGCGAAAACGGGCGAGAAAATAACACAAGCAGGATGGTTATGGGTAAGGATAGTAATATTTCAATGCTTAGCCAGGTTGAGATAACGTCTTTCTTTTCTTGAGATGTTTGGGCATCAAAGTAAAAGCGGGCAGAACTTGAATCAAGGCCAAACAGCATTAAACTGGTAGCGATTGCTGTAAAACTGAGGATCAGCTCCTGAATTCCAAATTCAACTGAGGTTAAAACACGAGCATAAATTGGAAATAAAAGAAAACTGATTGCCCCCTGCAGCAAGTTTCCAAGCCCATACATCAGGGTATCACTGCCGAATTTCCGTAGCTGAGTGCCGACTGCCATTTTTGCTTCGTTTTATTTTCTGTGGGTAAGATGATTGTAAAAGCGGCGGCATAAATCCCGATAAGTCAGTAAATAAGCACACCCCGAACACTTGCGATAATCGCCCTGGATGTGGCGAGATCGAATTTCAGAAACGCGGCTCAGGATTTGGTCTGTTCCGGTATGGATATCACCCAGCAGAAGCTCTTCATCCAACGGGTACCAAACAGCCAGACAACAGGGGAAAATATTCCCTGATACATCCACCATCATGGTTGTCCAAAGTTGATTACAGGGGTACTTGGGGATGTTCGCAGGAATGCCCTGAACCATCGGGATATATGGCTCGATAAAAATTTGATCGTTTTCGTTTAGTATGGGGTTCCATTGACGGATAAAATCTTTGTACTCTTGACCGCTTAATCCCTGATCAAGTATATGAATTGTTACTGCGGGTAAGCAATTTCCTTTTCGTTTTAGAAAACGGGCAATGTTCTCGGATACTGAATAAAACTTATCCACACCGACCATTTCTGTGTATTGATCCGGGTTATTAAAATCGAGGCTCAAACGAATTGCGTCCAGGCCACAATCAATCAATTGTTCTGCCTGGATTTCGGTTAGAGCAATGCAATTTGAATTGGCGTGCAGGTGTGCTCTTGGGAATAATTCACGAGCCCGAGTTATGACAGGGTACAGATGAGGATAGAGTAGTGGCTCACCCAATCCTACAGGGCTAAAACGGATCTGATCATCTGGAACCCCAACGTCCCGCGTGATTCGATGTAAGGCAGTAAGCGATTGCATGGCTAAATCCAGGCTCATATGTTGAGAGCGCCTTTTTCCAGATTTAATTAAAAGGTCGCGCGTGCAGAATTGACAATGAGCATTACAGACGGTTGTAACCTCAAGGTTAATATCGGTGGGATACAGCAGTGGCACTTCAATTGGTTTAAAAAGCTCTACAGATCGCCTGTACAACCGATAGGTCAAATAATTCCTTGATGCAATCTTTCGGACACCAGCAATGATTTTCTTTTTCATAAGGATTTTGCCTTTTTTATCATCCATAGGTTACGCCATCGCTGCAACCAAATTTCCCGATTACGGCTACGATCCTCGGCGTGGACCCAGGCGGGGATGTGCAATTGGCGGTGAAATGTGGGGGTAAAGTCGTAAGCAGCGATGCCCTCTGGCTGGAGCCAAGAGAGGATCTGGCGGGTGATTTGAAGGTGGTCGTGATGTGCTTCGGCATAAGGCCGCCCGGCTTCGGCCAACCGGCGGCGCAGGTCAAGGTCCAGGATGACTTCGCGCAGGTGGTCCGAGAGGGTTTCACGGGTGATGTTGACGGCGGGACAATCGGGCGCAACCTGGGCATAGGCAGCCGGGTAATGGACCAGCACTGCGCAGCCGGCAGCCATGGCCTCAGTGGAAAGGACGCCAACCGTGTCAGCATACAGCTCATCCACCACAATGTCTGCATCGGAGAGCATTTCTCGGACCTGGGCGTTGGGCGTGTTTTCAATCAATTGAAAGTCAAATTCGACGCCGGCGTTATGCAGATTTTCAACCGCTGCAAGGATTTCAGATGTCCCTTTGCCAACCCGCCAACTAGGTGCGTGAAGTACACGAGGGCGAGGACGCAAGGGGATGTGGCAACGGTACTGCGACAGATCCAGGGGGATGGTCATGCGCATATAGGGGCGGGTTTGAAGCTGCCCGTTGCCGGGTTGTGAGAGGATGAGATTGGCATGCTGTTCGGCTGCTTGAACACGCCGCAGCCTGGCTGGCAAACCCTCAATGTCGCGGGCACGGATGCCATCGATGAAAGGTTGGACTTCGTCTGCGAGGCCAAGCGATTGCATTTCCTGTTGGAAGGGATACCAATGGCGGGTGTCGCTGCCAAGAAATATTGAGACAAGTTGTTTGCCCGCCTGTCGAACGCGGCGGTAATCTGCATAACGGGGTAAAAATGAAGTACCGAATAGATAAACAAAGAGATCGGTCTGTGGGAGCAAATCGTTAAAAAGCCGGGTGCGATAGGCGCGGCGGCGAAGTTCACGCCGGGTCTTGGCAAGCGGGTTGGTTGGATTGAGGGGCAGGTTCAATGCTTCATCAATAACGCAGTCATAGGACGCGTCAAGATAAAAAGGATGGCGGGATGTCACCACAGTATAGACCTCGTGGCCCAACCGCCGAAAGCCGCTGGCGTAAGTCGCGGCAAGACTGGCAATTTCGGTCAGGCCAATGCAGATACGCATGGTCAGGAACGCTCTCCGGGCAGTGGATCGGGAAAGGTGTATTTGAGGTAGAAACTCTTTGGCACACGGTTGAGGCGGTAAAGCGCCCAGAACAGCGGGCGCAGAAATTCAAAAGTCTTCTTATAGGAGGGATAGTCGCGGTAGGTTTTGCGCGGCTGCTGCATCAGTTCATCCAGTTCAGTCTGGGTGTATCCCAGGCGCTTGATGACCATCTCAACCAGTTCGGGGTCATAGGTTTGGGGCTGTGCAATCAGTTCGAGGCCCTGGTCACGGGTGATCTGACCGGAACGAACCAGAGCGGCGTAGCCCAGTAAGCGGGTATCAATGCCGTAGCGCTGTGGCATGAAGAAGGTATGCCAAAAGGCAGTAAAGCGATTTTCAAGGTGATGCCCGCCGTACCATTCCCAACCCAGCTCACGGGTAAGAAGGGTCATGGCGTCTTTTTTAACGTAATCCATATAGTAGAGCGGGCGGATTTTTTTCAAGCTGAGCACGGCTGTCCATTTGAGGAAGTCGCCTAAAAGCATGTTGGGATAGGTGCGCATGGGCACAGTGCCAAACTGGCGGTGCACGCTGCGGATGTAACGCCCGTCCATGTAGATCCAGCCCAGCGGAGAAATGCCCTCAGTACGAAACGAGTGGCCTTCAAAGATGTATTGAACGCCATATTTCTCGGCCGCCATATTCAGGACGGTAGCCAGGCCGATATCTGTAGGGGCTTCAACATCGGGCACACCGGCGCGCAAAAAGGCACGGTAGATATCATCGTATTCTTTATTATCCACGACATAGGTATAGAGATCGACATCCAGTTTTTTGAGGACATCGTGAATGTTTTCAACGGCAGTGGTAGAGTTCCAGGTGTTATCAAAATGAACGGCGAGCGGGCGCAAGCCTAACTGGACGGTGCGATAAAGGAGATAAGACGAATCACAACCGCCGCTGACGCCAACAATGACATCATATTTTTTGTGGCGACCAGCACGCTTGATCTGTTCAGCAAGGGTCTGTAAGCGGGCTTCGCCCTCGGCACCGGTAGGATATTCGGCATTGAGCCGGTCATGCATATGGCAGTAGTTGCAGACGCCCTGCTCATCAAAAGTTATGTTTGAGATGGTTTCATCATAAATACAGCGAGAACAACGTCGAGTCATAACAGCTCCTCAAGATAAAACCGCTTCGAGTTCCTGGCGGGTGGGAAAATTAATCAGTACTGCCCGGTTGCGGCCAAAATAGACCACCATACTGCCCGCTGCGCAGGCAGAAGCGCCGGCCTTCACGGCGTCGGCAAAATCGGGCAGCTTGCCAGCGCCACCGCTGGCAATAACGGGCAGGTCCACAGCACGGCAGACGCGCTGCAACAAATCAAGATCATAGCCGGTTTGGGTGCCATCTCGGTCTATGGACGTTAAAAAGATTTCGCCGGCGCCCAGTAATTGAGCTTGTTCAGCCCAGGCAACGGGGTCTAAACCGGTGGGTTTGCGCCCCCCACGGGTATATACCTGATAGCCGCCCAATAAGCGGTGGCGCACGTCCATTGAAACAACGATGCTCTGACTGCCAAATTGATCTGCGGCGGCACGGATGAAGGCAGGGTTTTCGATTGCATAGCTATTAATCACCACCTTCTCTATGCCTATGCGCAATATCTCGCGGATGTGTTCAATTGAACGCACCCCACCCCCATAGGCCACCGGCATAAAACACTCGCTGGCTATTTCACGCAGCGTATCCCATGGCGGCGGGTGAGCCGCTGGTGTGGCAGTAATATCCAGAAAAACAAGTTCATCAACTTCTTTCTCGTTATAAATGCGGACCGCATTAATGGGATCGCCAATATAGCCGGGATTCTTGAACTGGACTGTTTTGACCAGCGCCCCCTGCTGGAGCAATAAACAGGGCATGACGCGAGTTCTCAGCATGCTGGCAGCTCAACGAAGTTCTTCAGGAGGCGCATTCCGAAGCGATGGCTCTTTTCGGGGTGAAATTGGGCCCCCATGATATTTTCCCGCTGCACCATTGAGGCAAAGTCATAACCGTAGGTGGTAGTGGCCAGGACATCTGCGGCATCATGGCAGACGAGGTGGTAGGAGTGGACAAAGTAAAAGCGAGTTTCGCCTTCAAAGCCAGTGGTCAGGGGCGCAGGGCGGCAAAAGTTTACGGTGTTCCAGCCCATGTGGGGGATTTTGAGGTATGATTGTTCGGGAGGAAAATTGAAGCGTACTGTCTCTGCATCCAGCCAGCCCAAACCGGGGCATTGACCTTCTGCACTGCACCGGGTGAGCAACTGCATACCCAGACAAACACCCAGTACCGGGATGCGGCGCTGAAGCGCAAGTTCGTTGAGCAAATCCAGCAATCCCAGGGAGGCTAAACGAGTCATGCCGTGATCAAACGCACCAACGCCGGGCAGAATCAATCGATCGGCGCGGCTAATTTCCTGTGGGGCGGAAGTAATCAGGGCGGCATGGCCGATTTTTTTCAGCATATTTTGAATTGAGCCCAGGTTGCCCATGCCGTAATCCACAATGACGATCATACAGAAGGCTCCACTGTATGCCGCAGGAAGTGAGCCGGATTGCCAACAACCACAGTATTTTCGGGCACATCATGAAGCACAACGGAACCGATCCCGACCAGGGAACGGGAACCGATTGAAACGCCGTTAATGATGGAAGCATTGGAACCCAAATAACAGCAGGCGCCAACATTGACCTGGCCCGAGACACAAACGCCGCCAGCAAGACAGGTAAAATCGCCGATTATGTCATCGTGGCTGATGATTGTGTTGGGCAGGATAATCACATGGCGCCCGACATGAGCGTGGGAAGCAATGGTCACCTGAGGCAAGACGACTACCCCCGATTCCAGGCAGGCTGAACGAGAGACACTGGCGGTGGGATGGATGATAATTTCGAAACGATCATCTGGAATGCCCGCCTGCGCTATAATTTCGGGCTTACGCCAAAAATTTCGTTCACTGCCAATGCCATTAACGAAGAAACTATCTGTCAGTGCAGGCGCCATGGATAACCCTCCTAACACCGGAATGCCCGCCACGAGCTGGTTCCAGAGGCGCCTGTCATCATCCAAAAAGCCGATGCAATCATAAATCGGTTCCCCGGCAGAGGCATTGATATCGTGGATGGTGTCCAGAATATCCACGCAGTTACCGCCCGTACCGAAGATCACAATTTTGCGCGTCATGCCTGCTCCTCAACAGCCTGCCGCAAGCTGGCTGCAATCAGGTCCAAATCCGCGAGGGTCAACTGAGGGTATAAGGGCAGGGTCACTGTCTGGCAGAAAGCCTTGTGAGATTGGGGGAGTTGACCAGAGACATACCCAAAAGTACGCTGGTAGAAGGGCTGGTCATGAAGAGCATAGATGCCCAGGGTGGTTTCCACACCCAGTTCACGCATACGGGCAATCAGACGGTTGCGGTCAAGGCGATCGTCCAAAAGGATGACAAAGGATTGATAGATATGTCCGCCCCATGCAGGATTCAAGGGAAGCTGAACGCCGGGGATATTGGCCAGGCGGGCGCAGAGCAGGGCAGCCAGACTGCGGCGTTCAGAGATTAACCAGGAGAGCTTTTCCATTTGGGCGACGCCCAGGGCGCCCTGAATATCGCTGAGGCGGTAGTTGTAGCCGGCAGCTTCATAGCGGAACCAGAAGCCATCTCTTACACCGCCGTGACTGCGCAAGAGACGAATGCGGTCAGCAAGCGCGTCGTCGTTGGTGGTAATCATGCCACCCTCACCGGTGGTGATCACCTTGCGGGGATGAAAACTAAAGCAGCCCAGGGTAGTCAAATTGCCGCAAAATCGATCGTGATAGGTGGTGCCGATGGCTGTAGCAGCATCTTCAATCACAGGCAGGTTATGGCGGTCAGCTACGGCTTGAACAGCATCCCAATCGGCAGCGCAGCCAAAGGCATCGACACCAATAACGGCACGCGTTCTGGGGGTGACCTTGCGCGCAAGGTCGTCCGGGTCAATGGTCAAGGTGTCGAGGCAGATATCAACCAGGACAGGGACAGCGCCCTGTTGAACCACGACATTGGCTGTTGCGGGGAAGGTAAAGTCGGCAACCAGCACTTCATCACCGGGGGCGATATCCAGCGAGGCCAGGGCCAGGTGAAGGGCGGTTGTACAGGAGCTCATGGCAAAGGCATGGCGGCAGCCAACATAATCGGCAACGGCCTGTTCAAATTGGGCGGTTTTAGGGCCCTGAGTCAGATAGCCAGTAGATAAAACGCTGGCGATCTCTTCCAGCTCACGATGATCGGTGAAGGGGATATTCAATCGCAGCATCAGGTCACCCGCGCCGATAATATTGAAGATACCAATCCACGGTGGCAGCGAGGTCTTCATCACGAATTGCATTGGGCGTAAAGCCGGTCAACTCGCGGAGCAGGCTGACATCGCCGCGGTGGCGGCGCACATCACCGGGGCGCTCGGGAGTGTGAATAACGGGATGGTTAGCGACGTCCATCACATGCAGCAAACGGCTTACCAGGTCATTGATCGTAATCTCCTGACCGGTGGCAACATTCACAACCCGACCGCGGGTAGCAGGTGATTCATAGATGCGCACCATGGCTTCGGTGGTATCGCGGACGTAAATATAATCGCGGGTTTGTAGGCCATCGCCATATATTTCTACAGGCATGTCATGGTAAACCCGAGAGACGACAATGGGAATGATGCCGGCGTAAGAGCCCGGATTTTGTTGTGGGCCGAAATTATTGAACGGGCGCACAATTGCCGTGTCGATGCCAAAGGTTTGATGGTAAGAGAGGACAATCTGATCGCCGGCAGCTTTGCTGGCAGCATAGGGCGTGGTGGGGGCAAGCGGATGGCTCTCATCCATTGTGGAATAAAGCGCTGAGCCATAGGCCTCAGAAGAAGAACAATGAATCAGGGTTTCAAAGGCACCCCAGCGAGCCAACTCGCAAAAGGTGAGGGCAATTTGGACATTGGTTTGGACCGTCCAGGCTGGATACTCCAGCGAGGTAGGCAGGGGAATGACTGCCAGATTATAGACCACATCAATCTTGTGAGCATTGACAACGTGCTGCATGGCGGCGAGGTCAGAGGCATCCATCCGCAAAACTTGCACATCGGGGTAGGTCTGACGAACTGCGGTGAGATTTTGCTCGGAGCCGAGAAAGAAGTTATCCACAATCACAAGAGAAGCCGGGTTCTCCGAGAGGATTCGCTGGGCCAGGTTGCTGCCAATAAAACCGGCGCCGCCGGTTATGAGAACATTTTTACCAGTTAATTTCATGATATGTTTTTCCACCAAATTTTACACCTCAAAAAACAATTTGCCTTTGTGTTTTTCCGGATTCCACAAGGGCAAGCGCCAAACGAAGCGCGGCTAAACCATCTTCACCGGTGACAATCACTGGAGCTTCCCCATGAACAGCCTTAAGGAACGCTTGCAGCTCAAGCTTAAGGGGCTCATAACGCTGTATGGCGAACCGGGTCATACAGCCTTCGGATACCCCCACCAAATTTTGCAGTGCGGGCCAGGTGAGTGAACCCGCCTGGGCGTTTTCGTAAAAGTACAAATCCTGGGTTAGATCATCCACACGGAACATGCCGCGTTCACCTAAAACCAATATCTCTCGGATTTTAGTCGGGGTGAGCCAATTTGTTTCCAGAGCCCCCACGATTCCTTCCGGGAAACGAAGCAGGGCAAACAGCAGGTCTTCGTGCTCTGTGTGGACGCGCTGTTCAATTTCAGCAAAAAGGCGGATTGGATCGGCGCCCGCCAAAAATCGCATAATGTCGATATCATGCGGAGCAAGGTCCACCACCACACCAACATCCTGGATACGGGTGGGAAAAGGGCCTGCACGACGGCAAAAGATTTGGAAAATACGTCCCAGTTCACCCGCGGTTAATTTTTGTTTGAGGGCCTGGATTGCCGGATTAAATCGGACAACATGTCCAACCGTTAACAATCGCTGGCAGCGGTAAGCAGCCTCGATTAGAGCAGAACCCTGCTCCAAGGTGGCGGCTATCGGTTTTTCAATCAGGATATGAGCACCAGATTCCAATGCAGCCAGCGCAATATCATAGTGCAGGGTGGTTGGCGCGGCAATACTTACGGCATCGGGACGTTCTTTATCAAGCAATTTTCGAAAATCGGTATAGGCTGAGACCCCAAACTGCCGGCCAATCGTCTGTGCTGTAGAGAGGTTTTCATCAGCTACAGCAATCAGTTCTGCATCTGGTAATTCATTATAAATACGGGCATGATTACGCCCCATCGATCCCACGCCAATCACAGCCACACGCGTCATTTTCAGGCTCCCATGAAGGTATTGATCGCACGAACAACCGTTTCCAAATCTTCCTGGCTCAGGCCTGGATGCACCGGCAGGGACAGCACTTCTGCTGCGGCTTTCTCTGTTTCGGGCAGGGTTTGATTGTACCCCAACTCATCTACATAGAAGCGCTGCTGGTGAATCGGAACGGGGTAATAGACTTCTGAACCGATGCCCTGTTCTTGAAGCGCAGTGCGCAAGGCGTCGCGCCGGCCGCCAGGGACGCGAATGGTAAATTGATGGTACACATGTACATAGCCCTCGGGCGTGAAAGGAATCGTGACCCCGTGCAGATGGGCATTATAGTAGGTCGCGTTGGATTGACGTTTTTGGTTGAATGCAGGCAGCTTCTTCAACTGCTCCAGGCCAATGGCGGCACAGAGATCGGTCATGCGGAAGTTGAAGCCCAGTTCGTCGTGATAATAGCGGCGGCGCATGCCATGGCTGCGAATGACGCGGCATTTTTCATTCACGGCCTCATCATCGGTGGTAATCATGCCGCCTTCGCCGGAGGTCATGTTTTTGGTTGGGTAGAGGGAGAAGGTGCCGGTGCCAAATGCACCCGCTTTACGGCCTTGAAACTCAGCGCCGTGGCTCTGGCAGGCGTCCTCAATCAGAATGAGGTTATGGCGTTCAGCGATGGTGCGCAGGGCAGCCATATCACAACAAAGGCCAAAAAGATGCACAGGAAGAATCGCCCGGGTACGGGGGGTGATGGCGGCCTCGACTTGATTGACATCCAGATTGAAGGTGCGGGGGTCAATGTCGACAAAAACCGGACGCGCACCGGCATAAATGACGCTGTTGGCGGAGGCGATAAACGTAAAAGCAGAGGTGATCACTTCATCGCCTGCTTTGAGACCATGCGCCAGCATGGCGACATGGAGCGCGGTTGTGCCAGATGAAGTAGCGATGGCAAAACGCGTTCCGCACATTTGCGCAAAGGCTTCTTCAAAGGCCTTGACACGAGGGCCCTGGGCCAGGATACCCGAATCCAGAACTTCCATAACTGCCTGTTTTTCTTCAGGCCCAATCATGGGTTTGGCAATGTTAATCATCGGTTTGCTCCCAAATAGATTTGAGGAATTCAATTTCGGCGCCGCACTGCGGGCACCCCGCAATGACTTTATCGCCGTTGATGGAACGCAATCCCAGCGTTTGCCCGCAGGAGCAGACAAAACCGCGCAGGCGGGCTGGATTGCCGAAAACGAGGCCATAATCTGGAACGCTGCGAGTGACAACGCTGCCAGATCCCACCATTGCCCAGCGACCAATGGTAATTCCGCAGCGAATGGTTGAATTGGCTCCTAAAGCTGCGCCGCTACAAATACGCGTTTCAGAGAGAACCCAGTCCGTTGCAGCCTTCAGGGATCCGTCTGGATTAATGGCGCGGGGGCGCATGTCATTGGTGAAGCAGACATGAGGGCCAACAAAGACGCCATCTTCCAGCGTTACGCCGTGAAAAACTGAGACGTAGTTCTGGATTTTGACATTACTGCCAATCTGCACACCGGCATCGATGTAAACGCCTTTGCCAATAATGCAATTTTGGCCAATGATGGCGCCTTCGCGAACCTGGGCCTGATGCCAAATACTGGACCCTTCGCCAATGACGGCGCCGCTAGATACATCTGCAGTAGGATGAATACGCACGGGCATAAATACCTCACTTCAATGATTCGATATAGTCTGCCGGCACCTGCCGGGATAACTGGGTTAAGAGTGCTTGAGCCGCTGTCAGGGCTCCGGATTCGGTATACCAGTCTGCAAGGCGCTGGATGCGCAAAGCCCAGGTATCCGTCACGGGGAGAAGCGTCATTTGAGGGACTAATTCCATTGCCATGGCCGGGCGGCGAAACATGATGGGACCATAGCGCAATAATCCAAACGAGCCGGGGCCATATATGCCCTGTAATTGATAGGTTGAGATGGCATTTTGCCCCAGGCTGATAGCCTGAGTCAGATTGCCCTGCCGGTAGGCCAGTTCGGCCTGGAGCCAGTTTAGTTCAAGGGTTTCAGTGGGGTCCACAACATACGCGAATTGAGCCCGGGCGATCAAATCTGCGGCATCGGCGGTGCGGTTAGCAGACAGGTATAAATCTGCGACGCGCACCAGCAGCAGGAGACGATCGGGGCGCTGGGCCAGTTCTGCCTCCCATTCAGCCAGAGAAAGCGACGGATTTTTTTGAAGCCAGGTTTGGATAAACTGCTGCCTGAAATCAGTTTGGTGCCAGAAAAAAGCAAAGGCAAGCTCTGGGCTTTCGGTGAGCGCAGCTTGATACGCCGTCTCAGCCGTCTTTAAATCCAAGTTAGATTCGGCCGATTGCCCTAAATTGATTTGATAGAGAGCTGACTGAGGCGCAGTTGAAGCGGCGGCCTGCCAGGCAGATTGGGCTAAAGATGGGTTCCCCTGCACCGTATAGAGGGCGCCGAGATTGGCGGCATTCACAGGCCAGGCGGGCTCCATAGAGCGCACCTGTTCCAACGCATTGATCGCATTGGGCAGATGAGATGGATCACCTTGACTGGCGAGGACGCTGTTTGCCAGGGCAAGCTGTTGATGCGGCATCACTGCCCAAGGATCGCGGGCAGCGGCTTGTTCAAACAACCGGGCTGCCTGAGGCCAGTCGTTACGGTTAGCGGCTTCGACACCCTGACGGTAAGGCCAGGTGAGCCAGAGATCACCCCAAAGCGCCAGAACAACCAGCAATACCCACCAGGGCCGCCGGCGAGCAGGGGTGAGAGGTTGTGTACCTCCCAGCGCCATGCCAAGGATCATGACAAAGAGCCAGAGCGCAATTGGTTCAGTGTGGAAGCAATCGACAAAGCTGTGGACGCCCAGGGCTGCCAGGCTGGCGGCGGCGGCAATCAACCCCACCAGAGCGGGGCCACGCGCGGTCCGCATACGGCGAAACAGCAACCCGGCAGAGGAGATTACCAGGGCAGCCATACCCAGAAGTCCGAGCAGACCCATTTCGGCAAGCAAATTGAAGAGCGTGCCGTGGGCATGGATGTAGAGGGGGGCGGGCGGGATAGAATTACTATTTATAAACGCAGATGAATAGGTAAAGGGGCCTGTGCCCACTATGGGTGAAGACAAGAAGGCCTGCCAGGCAGGGGGCCAAAATTCCGAACGTGCCAGGGCAATAGTCATATGGCTGCCGTGCTGGGTTTGACGGTAGAGAAGCCAGCCACTGCTCATCAGGATCAGGGCAACCAGGATAGACGCCAACCCAATTCGCAAGGGTTTTCCCCCTCAGCCAGGCCCAGGCAGTAGAGAACCAGGATTGCAGGCGCTTGCGACCGCTCAACGCCAGCACTGCCAGACCGGCCGCACAACCAAGCCAGCCGCCACGCGAAGAGGTGAGGAACAACATCCCGGCAGCCGCCAGAGCAAGCAGAATGAGGCCAATACGGATAACCCGGTTTTCGGCAGCACGCAAACGGGCAAGCGCCAGCATGAGGATCAGGTTCATCACGGCCGCAATGATATTGGCGGAATCCGGACGGTACAGAGTGTCGGGCAGCCAGCGCCCAGGCATTGCCTGCCGCCAGTCCAAGTACCAGGTCAAAGCGCCCAGCCAGCTCACAAGCGTCACTAGAGCGCCCATGATCAAAAGCGTGCGCAGCCATAAGGCTGGAGACCAACCCCGAGCCGCAAGGTCTACCGAAAGCGAGAAAAGAAAGACCGCCTGGGTCATCAAGAGCATCTGAGTCAGCGAGCGGCGAGGGTCATCCGAAGCGATGACGGTGATGGTATAGATGATGTACCAGGCCAGCAAAGGCCAGCGCAACGGATTGGAGGCTGCCTGCCCAACTAAGAGCCAGGTGACTGCCAGGATGGAGAAGACGATCGCGCTGTAGGTTAACGTCTGAGAATCAATCAGCAGATTGGTGGAACCGTTGAGAATCAGGACAAAGCTGACCCCAAGCAACAGGGCAGCTTGCTGCAACATAGCTTGCCAACGAACCGGGAGGGATTTTGGCAAAGAAGCGGACATAAAAAACCTTAAGATAATAACAAATTAACAGGCATTTCTATTATACGGTTAATTGCCAATAACATCGCTTTACATTTGGTTGACATTTACCCCTATAATAGTGGTATGAAAAATCAATCGCTACTCCCCTTCTTTGCCCCACAGGGCATTGCTGTGATTGGCGCCTCGCGTGATCCAACCAAGCTTGGGTACGGACTGGCGCGGAATCTGGTACAAAGCGGCTACACCGGTGCAGTTCACTTTGTTAACCCCAAAGGGGATGAACTGCTGGGACGCCCAATTTACCATCAAATTACAGATATTCCCGAGCCGGTTGATCTGGCGCTGGTGCTGGTGCCGCCGCAGTTTGTGCCGCAGACCTTGATTGACTGCGGTAAACGCGGTATTCGGGCAGCGATTATTGCGACCGGAGGCTTTCGAGAAACCGGAGCTGATGGGGCCGCCCTGGAGAAGCGCTGCCTGGAGATTGCACGCGAGTACCAGATACGGTTGATTGGGCCCAATTGTATTGGTGTTGCCAATACACATCTGCCTATGGATACAACTTTTCTACAGCCGCCGCCACCCCCGCCCGGCGATATGGCTTTTATCTCACATTCAGGGGCGATTTGTGCGGCGGTCATTGATTGGGTTCGCGGGCAGGGAACGGGATTCTCGCACCTGATCAGCCTGGGAAATCAGGCAGATGTTAACGAGACGGATGTACTTGAACCGGTGGCTGAAGATCCGCACACCAAAGTGTTGACGATGTACCTGGAAGGCATCAGCAATGGGCGGCGGTTTATGGAAACGGCGCGCCGTGTGACCCGTCAGAAACCGGTGATTGCATTAAAGGTGGGCCGATTTGAGGCCGGGAAACGCGCCGCAGCATCGCATACCGGAGCGCTAGCTGGACAAGAGGCGGCCTTTGATGCGGCTTTTCAAAAAGCAGGTGTGCTGCGAGCCAACACCAGCGAAGAGATGTTTTACTGGGCGCGGGCGCTGGCCTGGTGCCCGCTGCCCCAAGGACGCCGGATTGCCATTTTGACCAATGCCGGCGGGCCGGGCGTGACGGCGTCAGATGCATTGGAATTGAACCAGCTCAAGCTGGCGGATTTGAGCCCAGAGACGGATGCCGCCTTGAAAGCCATCCTGCCGCCGGCTGCCAGCACACACAATCCGGTGGATATGCTGGCCTCGGCCCCGCCAGAACATTATGCCCAGTGTCTGCAGGCCTTGCTGGCTGATGAGGGTGTGGATGGCGTTATTGTCATCTCTCCGCCGCCACCCGCATCATCGGCAGGAGCGGTGACCAAGGCTATTCTGCCAATCATCCAAATGTCGGATAAGCCGGTAATTCTAGCCTTGATGGGCGATCAGCTTATTCAGGAAGGGGTGGCATTTGCCCGCGCCGCCCAGGTGGTGGAGTACCGGTTCCCGGAGTGGGCGGCCTCGGCGATGGGCGCGCTGGCAAGGTATGCCGACTGGCGGCGAATGCCAGAAGAGGAAGCCCTGGTCTTTGATGATGTGCAAAAAGAGGCGGCGGCAAAATTGTTGGTAGGCCAACCCGCGGGAGAATTCCTGCCGCAAGAAGTTGCCAATGGCTTGCTGGCAGCCTATGGTATTCCAACCGTGCAACCGCAACTGGCAGAAAGCGCCGATGAAGCCGTGACGCTGGCAGAAAAAATGGGTTACCCTGTGGTTTTGAAGGTGGCGTCGCCTGACATATCGCATAAATCAGATGTGGGTGGGGTGCTACTGAATCTACGAGATGCCGACGCTGTGCGGGAAGGATACGAGGCGATCACGGAGCGGGCGCGGCTGGCCCGACCAACTGCCCGGTTGGAGGGCGCACACGTCCAGCGGATGCTGCCGCCGGGACAGGAAGTGATTGTGGGGGTGGTCAGCGATCCGCAGTTTGGGCCGATGGTAATGTTTGGATCGGGTGGGGTAGAAGTGGAAGGTCTGAAAGACGTGACCTTTGCACTGGCGCCGCTCAGCCAACGTGAGGCCGAAGAGATGTTAGCCGCCACCTGGGCCGGTAGAAAACTGAATGGATTCCGCAGCCTACCAGCAGCCGACCGGGAAGCAGTGATGGCTATTCTGGCAAGGCTGGCGCAGCTGGCGCTCGATTTCCCACAAATTGCTGAAATTGAAATCAACCCGGTGCGCGCACTGCCAGGCAAGGGCGGGGCATTTGCCATTGATGTGCGCGCCCGGCTGGCAAGCGGATAGGACATCAGGCTTTCAAACGATGATAAACCCCCGCGCTTCTGATCCAGCGCGGGGGTTTATGAGTAATGGATTAAAACTCAATGTGCAGAGGGGGGCATTTTGTGCTATAGTAACATATGATATTGCGCTCGGCGCGAAGGAGGATTCTGCGGTGTGTGCTTCGACCCAACTAGGCTCTCCTGAACGAAGACGGGCTAATCGATTCGCGATCAAGCAGCCCGTAAAGCTGGTTCAGCCAATTAGTGGATCCGCCACAACAGTCAACGTCAGCGCCTGCGGGCTACTGCTCCGGCTTACCCCAGAATTTGATGTCCACATCGGGGACGAGATCAAGCTGCAATTTACCCGGGCCGACCGACCCGAGCCATTAAACCTGGCCGGGAAGGTTGTGCGAGTAGAACAGCGTCCAAAGTCTGTACGAGTTGCTATTAATCTTATTTATCCCATTCGTTAATCAGCGATTCAGTTCCCGATAAACCACATCAATCGCCTGCAAACCGCTGAGATTGCGGTTTGGCCAGGCTGCTTCCATTGCGGATTCGTCATCAAAAAAGTTGGAAGCGTGCGTCAGATGGAATCCATCTGAGGTTAAGCCGTGGTCGGGCAGGGCATCGGCTACGCGCCACCAGTTCCAGAGAGGGATATCATAATCATATGCCACGCGTACAATAGCGGCATTGATGGCATGATTGCCTTCAAGATTATCGGCTTTGGTGGCAAGAATGGGGACGACCCCACGACTGATGGTAAATTCCACAATCTGGCGCAAGTATTGTTCGTAAAGTTCCACAGGACGATCGGCAGTCCAGGTTTCCATGCTGATAATGGCAATGGAGGGGTTATGAATGCGAAACTCGCATTCCAGAGGAATTTCGCCGGGCAGACATTGGGCGGCATCGGCGTTGATTGCGGTCAAGACCGAAGCCACATTGAAGCCTGTCCGGACTGACATAGACACCCGGTCCCAACTGCCATGGAAATGGTCAATGGTAGGGATTAAATCTTCATGTGGGCCAAGGCGATATAAAGTTGGGTCATCGAAAACGCCCAGGAAATATTGGCGGATGACCTGACAGTCACCAATTTTTGAAAAGCGGTTTGGATCAGTGCCGTGGGCCAGACCCCAAAAGTAAATCTGGCGTGCCCGATCACTGACGACTGGCAAAACGGGCCAATCCCACCATTCATCTGGTGAGAGGGTTTGGCCGGTGCGTTCTGGGTCTGTGATGGGGCCAGCGTATAAGCCCTCTGGCGTCGGTGTGGAGGGCGGTGTTGTGGGGGAAGGAAGTTCAACCTGAACGGCAACCGTTGGGGTGGGCGTTTCTGAAGTCTGACGCTCAATCAGAGGAAGGTATAGAGGGGTTCCGGACACAGGAGTCTGGAGAGCCGCCGGGGTGTAGACTCCGGGCAGCCCGGTGGGCAGATTACAGCCAGCAAGCAGGGTGAGTAACAGGGCAAGCGATATCAGGTAAAAACCAGGTTTTTTCATACTGCCTCCTGGTGGTAATTATATCCTATGAGGTTAAGCAGGAGTTCTGGCCGCAGACGGGCGAAAGGCAGCTAACTGAGAGATCAACATTCCGGTCAGCATCAGACCGCAACCCAGGAGGCCGCGCGCTGAGAGCTGTTCGCCCATGATCAGCCAGCCGCCCAGGGCGGCAAAGACCGATTCCAGGCTGAGCAGGATAGCCGCGTGTGCCGGATGGGCTTTTTGCTGCGAGATCACCTGTAAAGTATAGGCCACACCAACAGATAATAAACCGCCATACAAAATCGGCCAGCGGGCCGTCCAGATGAGGGTGGGATGAATTGATTCGGTGGTGAAGGCAGTCAGGCCGCTGAGGATGGCGCAGGTGAGAAATTGGATGATGGAGAGCCAGAGCGGATCCACTCGGCGGGAGAAGTAACCGATTACCAGGACATGGACGGCCCAGAAAAAGGCGCCAATCAAAACAAAAGCATCGCCGCGGCCCATGGTGAATTGCGCCGTAACGCTCAACAGGTAGAGACCAACTGCGGCCAGGGCAGCACCCAGCCAGGTGGCCCAGCCGGTTCGCTGGCGCAGGAAGAGGCCTAGAACCGGCACAATGACCACATACAGACCGGTGATAAAGCCAGCGTTACCAGCAGTGGTTTCAACAATGCCGACTTGCTGAAGCGAGGCCCCGAAAAAGAGCACCAGGCCTGAGATTATGCCCGTGGTGAGGACCTGACGAAACGAACGATTGCCGCGGCCAACTTTCAGAAAAAGCGCCAGTGGAATGAGGGAAAGTCCGCCTAACAAAAAACGGACGGCATTGAAAGTGAACGGGCCAACCGAGGCCATACCGATGCGCTGAGCTACAAACGCGAAGCCCCAGATCGCTGCAGTCAGGAGGAGGAGAAAATCGACGCCCATATGATGCTACCCGATCAGGCCAAACAGCATGGCAATGCCAACTGTGGCAAGGACGACTCCAACGACAGAGCGCAGGGTGATTTTTTCA
>Ga0116143_10001668_pt1 | contig 26057 bp, 35 predicted proteins | sample AD_UKC034_MetaG_FD_89745 | JGI IMG/M metagenome (GOLD analysis project Ga0116143, IMG submission 89745) | Active sludge microbial communities of municipal wastewater-treating anaerobic digesters from USA - AD_UKC034_MetaG | ecosystem: Engineered > Bioreactor > Anaerobic > Digestate | place: USA...
AACTGGCCGCGGGCAAGCTTCCGTTGCCGACGCGGGTGATCTCCAGATGAAACGAAACGATTTCCAGGAGTTGCAGAAACTGGGTCCGCTGGAGTTGCGCGAGCGGGTGGATAGCCTGAAGGCCGAATACTACCGGCTGAGATTCCAGCAGAAGATGGGTCAGCTCAAGGAGACGGCCTCCCTGGGCAGCGTCCGCCGGGACATTGCGCGGGTCATGACTCTTCTGAACCAGAAACAGAAAGGTTAACCCCAGTCGGCGGGGATTAAAAGATGAAAAGGCAAGAATCAGGCACGGTTGTCAGCGATCGGATGGACAAGACCCGGGTGGTGGTGGTGGAGCGGCTTATCCGCCATCCGCTTTACCAGCGGGAGATGCGCCGGCGCACCCGTTACAAGGTGCACGATCCCAAGAACGAAAGTCATACCGGCGACCGGGTCCTGATCGAAGAGTTCCGGCCGATCAGCCGGGACAAGAGCTGGCGATTGCTGAGCATCATCAAGAAAGGTTCGGAATAAAATGGTTCAACTGAGGACAATCCTGGAGGTCGCCGACAACACCGGGGCCAAGAAGATCATGTGCTTCGGCGTCCTCGGCGGCAGCCGGAAGCGGGTGGCCCGGGTCGGCGACATCATCAAGGCCTCGGTCAAGGACGCCCTGCCCAACGGCACGGTCAAGCGGCGGGAGGTGGTTCGGGCGGTGGTGGTCCGGACGAAGGCGCATATCCGCCGGCCGGACGGGTCCTATCTTTCATTCGACCACAACAGCGCCGTGATCATCGACGATGACGGCAATCCGCGCGGCACCCGGGTTTTCGGTCCGGTGGCGCGCGAGCTGCGCGATAAGAACTTCACCAAGATAATCTCACTGGCTCCGGAAGTCCTATGAAATTAAGAAAAGGCGATTTCGTTCTGGTTGCCAAGGGCAAGGACGCCGGCAAAAAAGGCCGGGTGCTCCGGGTTTATCCGGAGGCCAACCGGGCCCTGGTCGAGGGAATCAACTTCGTCAAGCGCCACCTGCGTCCCGGCCGGGTCGAACGGCAGGGCGGCATCGTTCAGAAGGAGATGCCGGTGGCCATTCCCAACCTCCGCTACTTCTGCCTGAAATGCAACCAGGCGACCCGGGTCGGCTTCAAGTTCCTCGGCGATTCGAAGGTGCGCTGCTGCCGGAAGTGCGGCGAGATCATCGAAACCAAGTCCACGACGGCTTGAGTAAAAAGGCAAAATGGCACGTTTACTGGATAAATACAAGAAAGAGATCATCGCCCGGTTGACCGAGCAGTTCAAGTATTCCAACCAGATGGCGGTGCCGAAGCTGACCAAGATCGTGGTCAGTGTCGGCCTGGGCAAGATCGGCAAAGAGGAGAAGGTGGTCGAGGAGATCCTGGGCGGCCTGACGGCCATCACCGGTCAGAAGCCGGTAATGCGCCGGGCGCGCAAGTCGATCGCCGGCTTCAACCTGCGCACCAACGATCTGGTGGGGGCCTTCGTGACCCTGCGCGGCCAGCGGATGTACGAATTTCTGGACCGGCTGGTCTCCTTTGCCCTGCCCCGGGTGCGCGACTTCCGCGGCTTGCCCAAGACCGGGTTCGACCGGGCCGGCAACTACAGTTTCGGACTCAACGAACAGACCATTTTCCCGGAGATCGACTTTAACAAGGTGACCAAGGTCTTCGGAATGAACATCAACCTGGTGACCAGCGCCAGGAACCGGCAGGAAGCCGAACCGCTCCTGACGATGCTGGGATTGCCCCTGGAAAAAGAAGAGTAATCGTCCATGGCCAAGAAGTCGATGATCATCAAGAACCAGCACCCGAAGTACAAGGTGCGCCAGCGAAACCGCTGTTGCATTTGCGGCCGGCCGCGCGGGTACATGCGCCGTTTCAGCCTCTGCCGCATCTGCTTCCGAGAACTGGCCAGCAAGGGATTCATCCCGGGCGTGGTCAAGGCCAGCTGGTAATTCCCCAACAAGTTAAAGGTGTAACGGATGGTAACCGATCCTATCGCTGATTTGCTGACGCGGATCAAGAACGGCGGCCTGGCTCGAAAGCCGGTCATCAGGATCCCGTACTCGGTCTTCAAGGAAGACATCCTCAAGGTGCTGGCCGACCAGGGATTCATCGCCAGCTACGCGGTGGAAGCGGATGGCAAGAAGAAGAACCTGTCCGTTTGGCTCAAGTACCGTCCCAACAGCACCCGCAGCGTCATCCAGGCAGTGGAAATCAAAAGCCGCGCCAGCCAGCGGATTTACGTTACCCAGCAGGACCTCAAGCGCCTGATCCGGGGCCGCCAGAAGATCGGTATCCTCTCCACTTCCCAGGGTGTGATTTCGCACCGGGACGCCCTCCGGAAGCGGGTGGGCGGAGAGTTGCTGGCCGTCATCTGGTAAACGGCGGGGTCCACAACCCGGAACTTTAACATGGCAAAACAAGGTAAAAGACCGGTTCGCATTCCAGACGGGGTCAAGGCCTCGCTGGAGGGGACGGTCCTTAAGATGAGCGGTCCGATGGGAAACCTCGGCCTGGAAGTGCCCCCGGTCCTGTCGGTAGTCCTGGAAAAGGGTTCGATCCGGGTTGACTTCCGGTCGGCCGCGGGCAACGGCGAGCGCAAGAATGAGACGGAAAACGAAAGCCTGCGCAGCCTCTACCGGGCGCTCATCAACAGCCGGATGAAGGCCGTGAAGGAAGGTATTACCAAGCAGCTGGAAGTGATCGGGGTCGGCTACCAGGCGGAGCTGAAGGGCAAAAACCTGGTCCTGAAGATCGGTTTTTCTCACCCGGTCTCGGTACCGGTCCCGTCGGAGATAAAGGTCAAGGTGGAGAAGAACCTGATCACCCTGGCCGGTTCCGATCCGCAGCAGGTTGGAGATTTTGCCGCCCGGGTACGCGGGGTCCGGCCGCCGGAACCTTACGGCGGCAAGGGAATCCGTTACCAGGGCGAATACGTCCGGCAGAAGGTCGGCAAGACCGCCGGCGCCACCGGAACCACCAAGTAAAGACTGGACCGCAGACATGATCAAGGGTAAAGAGAAACGGCGACAGATGCGCCACCGGCGCGGCCTGAAGAAGATCCAGGCCAAGGCGGGCCGGCCGCGTCTGATGGTGCGCAAGAGCCTTAAACATATTTACGCGATCCTGATTGACGACACGGCGGGCCGGGTGATCACCGCCGTCTCCAGCCATACGATCAAGGGTGACGCGGCGGCCGGCGGACACAAGGGCCTGGCCGAGGCGGTGGGCCGGCTGGCGGCCGAGGCGGCTTTGAAGAAGGGTTTCAAGGAAGTGATCTTTGACCGCGGCGGTTATCTTTACCACGGCAACGTGAAAATCCTGGCCGAAGCGGCGCGGGCGGCCGGTCTTAAATTCTAAATATCGGCAAAAGGGAACATGGCGGAAAAAAGAGGCGGGGTTCGATCTTCCAATGCTCCGGGCAGCCGGGGGCCAGGCGGCGGACCGGGTGGTCGGAGATCTTTCGGCGGCGGACCGGGCGGCCGGAGAGCGGGCGGCCGGCGTGGCGGCCGTTATGCCGAGGAAGGCGGCCTCTACGAGAAGGTCGTTCGGATCAACCGGATCAGCAAAACGGTGGCCGGCGGCCGGCGGCTGCGCTTCAGCGCCCTGGTGATCGTGGGAGACCGCAAGGGCAAGGTGGGTGTGGGCCTTTCCAAGTCGCACGAAGTCCCGATGGCGATTGACAAGGCCCGCCGGCAGGCCCAGCGGAGCATGTTCACCATTCCGATCGAGGAACACACCATCCCCAACGAGGTGCTGGTGAAGTTCAAGGCGGCCAAGATTCTGCTGCGCCCCGCTCAGCGCGGCCGCGGGATCGTCGCCTGCCAGACCCTGCGCGCCATCGCGGAGGCGGCCGGCATTAACGACCTGGTGACCAAGGTGATCGGCCGGTCCAATCCGGTCAACATCTCCAAGGCAATGATGAAGGCCTTCGGCGAATAAAAGCACACGGGCTAAACATGAAACTAAATCAGATTCCGCGTCCCCGGGGCAGCAAACGGTCGACCAAACGGCTCGGTCGCGGCGGCGGCAGCGGCCACGGCGGCACCTCCACCCGGGGGCACAAGGGACAGTGGTCCCGGAGCGGCGGCGGAGTCCGGCCGGGTTTTGAAGGCGGCCAGATGCCCCTGATCCGGCGGCTTCCCAAGTTCGGCTTCACCGCTCATCCAAAACAGACCTACCAGGTTGTCAACCTCAAACTTCTGGAACGCTTTCCGGCCGGCGCGACGGTGGACGAAAAGGCGCTGGCCGAGGCCGGACTGGTCAGGCCGGGCCTGCCGGTCAAGGTCCTGGCGCAGGGCGAACTGAAAGTCGCCCTGACCGTCAAGGTTCGGGCCTTCAGCAAGAAAGCGGCCGAGAAGATCGCCACCGCCGGCGGTCAAGCCATAACCGGCTGATTGATGGCGGATCGCGTCGCAGTCCAGGGGCTTTCCCCGTCCACACACCAGAAGGGTTGAACCCATGGCCAACCTATCGCCTTTCCGGGACAGTCTGAAGATACCCGACCTGCGGCACAAGATCGGGGTCACGCTGTTGCTGCTGGCGGTTTACCGTTTTGGCTGCTACATACCGGTGCCCGGTATCGACGGCGCGGCCCTGGCGCAGTTCTTCGCCCAGGTCGAGGGCACCCTGCTGGGCGTGGCCGACCTGTTTACCGGCGGCGCCCTTTCCCAGGCGACCATCTTCGCCCTGGGCATTATGCCCTACATTTCGGTTTCGATCGTCCTGGAACTGCTGACCACCATGGTGCCGGCCCTGGAAAACATGATTAAAAGCGGCGTGGAAGGCCGGCGCCGGCTCACCCAGCTCACCCGCCAGCTGACGGCCCTGCTCTGCCTTTTCCAGGGGATGATGATCAGCCTCTGGCTCGAAAACCCGGCCAGTTTCGGCGGGGTGCCGATCGTGGTTCAGCCGGGCTGGGCCTTCCGGATTATCGCCACCATCACCCTGACCGCCGGTACCATGTTCCTCATGTGGCTGGGCGAACAGATCACCGAGAAGGGGATCGGCAACGGGATTTCGCTGATCATAACCCTGGGCATCCTTTCGCGTTATCCGACCGCGGTCAAGCAGATGCTGGAGTTCCTGCGCACCGGCCGCCTTTCCGGCCTGACGCTGATCCTGCTGGCCATCCTGATCGTCCTGGTGGTGGCGGCCACCATCATGCTGATCGAGGGCGAACGGCGCATCCCGGTTCAGTACGCGCGGCGGATGGTTGGACGGCGCCAGTACGGGGGCCAGTCAACCTACCTGCCGGTCAAGGTCAACCAGGGCGGGGTTATCCCACTCATCTTCGCGGTTTCCATCCTGCTTTTCCCGGCCACCATCCTCCGTTTTTACAAGGGTCCGCTGGCCGTCAAGCTGGCCGGGTATCTCAACCCCGGCGGCTGGCTCTACACGATACTTTACGCCCTGCTGGCCGTCTTCTTCTGCTACTTTTACGCGGCGGTCAGCTTCAAGCCCGACAACGTGGCCGACGACCTCCGCAAGTACGGCGGCTTCATCGCCGGCATCCGGCCGGGCAAAACGACCGGCGACTACCTGGAGCGGATCCTTCTCTACATAACCTTTCCGGGCGCCCTGTTCCTGGTGGCGATCGCGCTCTTCCCCAACCTGGTGATGAGCGTCTTCCGGATTCCCTACCTGGTGGCCAGCCTCTTCGGCGGCGTGGGCCTGCTCATTGTCGTGGCGGTGCTGATCGAGACGATGCGTCAGATCGAGGCCCACCTGGTGATGCGCCATTACGAGGGCTTTCTCAAGAAGGCCCGCATCCGCTGACGATGAAATCCGATTCGGCCGCATCCGGCGTGGTGGTGGTCTTCTTCGGGCCGCCCGGGGTCGGCAAGGGCACGGTGGCCACCCGGCTGGCCGAGGAACTCAAATACCATTTTATCTCCTCCGGGGACCTGCTTCGGGCCAACGTCAAGGAAGGCACGGAACTGGGCCGCGAGGCCAGGAGCCACATGGATTCCGGCGGCCTGGTGCCCGATCAGCTGGTCACCCGGATGGTCCTGAAGAGTCTGGACTCCCTTTCCGGCGGCATCTTCCTGGACGGATTTCCCCGGACCCAGGTTCAAGCCGAGGAACTGGAGAGTTATCTGCGCGGCCGCGGCTGGCGCCTCCAGGTGATTGACCTTACCGCCGACGACCGGTTCCTGATGAAACGGCTGGTCGAGCGGATCATCTGCCGGAGTTGCGGAGCCATCTACCACCGGACCAACCTGCCCCCCCGGGTCGAGGGAACCTGCGATCACTGCGGCGGGGCGCTTTACCAGCGCGATGACGACCGGCCGGACGTCGTGGCCCGGCGTCTCGAGGTTTACCACCAGCAGTCGGCCCCGTTGCGCGAACATTACCGGCGGCAGGGGGTCATGCTGACTCTTTCCGGGGAGAAGCCCCTGGAAGAGACGCTGGCGGCGGTTCGCGCCGCGCTGATCGGCCGGAATGGCGCACCAGAGTAAGGCTGAAAAGCTCCGGACGGCCGGCCGCCTCCTGGCGGTCTGCCGGCAGGAACTGGCCGGGATGGTGCGGCCCGGGGTGACCGGGTTGGACCTGGACCGGCGCGCCGAAGAGATCATAACCGGGCTGGGCGGACGCCCGGCCTTCAAGGGTTACCGGGGTTATCCGGCCTCAATCTGCGTTTCTCCCAACCGGGTCGTGATTCACGGCATCCCGAATTCGACCCCTTTCCGGGAGGGGGACCTGGTCAGTCTCGACCTGGGCGTCGAGAAGGACGGTTTTTACGCGGACGGGGCGGTCACCTGTCCGGTCGGCGCGGCGGCGCCCGAGTACCGGCGCCTGATGGAGACCACCCGGCGGGCGCTGGAACTGGCCATCGCCCGGGTGGCCCCCGGCGTTGAGATTGACGAGCTCGGCCGCGCGATAGAGGCGGAGGTCCGCTCGAACGGGTTCGACGTGGTCCGGTCATTCTGCGGCCACGGCATCGGCCGGCAGCTGCACCAGCCGCCCGAAATCCCCAATTTTGCGAGCGGCAACCGTTTCCGGCTCTATGCCGGACTTGCGTTAGCCATCGAGCCTATGGTAAACTATAAATCTGGCTCGGTAATTATTTTAGAAGACGGTTGGACGGTGGTAACCGCCGACGGCGGCTATTCCGCCCATTTCGAGGAGACCGTGCTGGTGACTGAAACCGGCCACGAAGTGGTAACCGATTTATGAAGAAGGAGGAGAAACTCAGAGTAGAGGGTGTGGTCACCCAGGCGCTTCCCAACGCTTACTTCCGGGTCAAGCTCAAGGACGGTCACGAAGTCCTGGCCCACGTGAGCGGCAAGATGCGCATGTATTACATCCGGATCCTGCCGGGTGACAAGGTGATCATGGAGATCTCCCCTTACGACCTTACCAAGGCCCGCATCATCCAGCGGCTTTAGGCCGGCCGTTTCCCCCGGCTGAAATTTCCGGAGATTTAGCCATGAAAGTGAGAGCGTCGGTAAAAAAGATATGCCCCCAGTGCCAGATCATTAAACGCCGGGGCAAGGTGCGGGTCATCTGCAAGAACCCGCGGCTCGGTCCCAAGCACAAACAGGTCCAGGGTTAGGAGCGTTATGGCCAGAATCGTTGGTATCGAGATTCCCAACAACAAGCGGGTCGAGGTCGGGCTGACCTACATCTTCGGGATCGGTCACAGCTGCGCCCGGCGCATTTTGAAGGCGACCAGCATCAGCCCCGACATCCGGGTCAAGGATCTGACCGAAGACCAGATCAACAAGCTGACCCAGGAACTCCAGCGCAATTACCGCGTCGAAGGTGACCTGAAGCGGGAAATCACCTCCAGCATCAAGCGCCTCCAGGAAATCAGCGCTTATCGGGGCGTCCGGCACAAGCGCGGTCTTCCGGTCCGGGGGCAGCGAACCCATACCAACGCCCGGACCCGCAAGGGACCGCGCAAGACGGTGGGCGTCATCCGCAGCAAGGAGCAGCGCAGCGCCGTAAAGGCCGGCGACAAGGGCGGGAAGAAATAGCCACTGACGGAGACGGTCAACCATGGCCAGAAAATACCAGAAACGCAAGAAAAAGTCGATTTCAGTCCCCAAGGGAATCGCCCATATCAAGGCGACCTTCAACAACACCTTCGTCACCATCACCGATCCGCAGGGGAACGTGCTGGTCTTCATGAGTTCCGGCCAGGTCGGTTTCAAGGGTTCCCGGAAGGGGACTCCCTATGGAGCCGGTCTGGTGGCCCGGGAAGTCGCCCGCCGCGCCCAGGATTTCGGAGTCAAGGAGGTCGAAGTCTGGGTGAAGGGTCCGGGACCGGGCCGCGAGACGGCCATCCGCTCGCTCCAGTCGGCCGGGTTGTCGGTGACCCAGATCCGGGACATGACCCCGATTCCGCACAACGGCTGCCGGCCGCCCAAGGAGAGAAGGGTTTGACGCCCTCCGTTTGGAGTCCGATATGAAAATCAGAACACCGGTTTGCAAGATCTGCCGTCGCGAAGGCGTGAAACTCTTCATCAAGGGCCTGCGCTGCCATACCGGCAAGTGCGCCATTGACAAGGGCCGGCCGGCTCCCTCGGGACACAGCCGTTATTCCAGCCGGGATTCCAACTACCGCGTCCAGCTCCGGGAAAAGGAGAAAGTGCGCGCCTATTACGGGGTGGCCGAGGGACAATTCCGCCGCTACTTCCGGATGGCCGAAAAGAGCCGGGGCGCCACCGGAGAAAAGCTCCTGGAATACCTGGAACGTCGCCTGGACAACATCCTGGTCGTTTCGGGCTTCATTGATTCCCGGCGCCAGGCGCGCCAGTTGATTTACGGCGGCAACGTCCGGGTGAACGGGAAGCGCGTCAGCGCCTCTTCCTATTTAGCCAAGACGGCCGACGAAGTTGAGTTCCGTCCCGGATTAAAGATTCGCCCCCAGATCAAGGAGAAGGTGGCCGCTTCATCCGGCCAGCCGGCGCGGGTGGTGCCGGCCTGGGTCGCGGTAGACAAGGAAGCGTTGAAGATAAAGGTCCTGCGCGAGCCGGCCCGCAGCGAGGTAACTCTTCCGGTTTCGGAAGGGCATATCGTCAACCTCTATTCACGTTAACCGGTCCGAGGCCAACCATGGAGCAGTTCAACTATCCGAACAAGATAGAATGGGATGAGAAGAGTTATCGGGCCAACTACGGCAAGCTCATTGTTGAGCCGCTGGAGCGGGGCTTCGGGGTGACGCTCGGCAACAGCCTGCGGCGGGTGCTGCTTTCGGCGATTCCGGGTGTAGCCATCACCAGCTTCAAGATCACCGGGGTTTCCCACGAATTCTCGACGATCAAGGGCGTGACCGAGGACGTCACCGACATCGCCCTGAACCTGAAGCAGGTGGAACTTAAATCGAACATCTCGGAACTGCCCAAGACCTTTCTTGTCAATATTGCCGAAAAGACCGAACTGGTGGCCGAGGACCTCTTCCCCGGCCCGGAGATCAAGGTTTTAAACCCGCGTCTGCATATCGCTTCGCTCGCGGCCGGCACCAAGCTGCAGATCGAATTGACGGTGAACCGCGGTTTCGGTTATGTTTCCGAGGACCGGATTACCGCCGAGAGCGAGGAGAAGGAGAAGAAGATCGGCACGATCCAGCTGGCGGCCGCCTTCAGCCCGGTCACCCGGGTCGCCTACCATACCGAAACCGCCCGGGTCGGCCAGCGGGTCGATTACGAACGGCTGATACTCGAAATCTGGACCACCGGCGCCATCGAACCGAAACAGACGGTGATAATTGCCCGCGATATTCTGAAGCAGCACCTGGACCAGGTTGGCGGCGGTCCGGCCCGGGCGGAAGCGCCCGCGGCCGCCGGGGTCAGCCTTGAGAAGCTGGGCCTCGCGACCCGGATCCGCAACGTGCTTAAGGCCGCCGGGATCGAAACCGACCAGGCCCTGGCCGGACGCACCGAGGCCGAGCTGGAAGCGGTGGAAGGGCTGGGAGAAAAGAGCCTCGAAGAGTTGAAGAAGTTCATGGCCAAAAAAAAGCTGAAACTCAAGGAAGCCTAACATGCGGCATCAAAGACGAAAACGGGTTAACCTCAACCGCGGTCGGCGGATCGGTGTTTTCACCTCCCTGCTCAAGGGCTTGGTGGATAATGGACGGGTGGTCGCTTCCGAGGCGAGGATCCGGCAGGTGCAGCGGACGGCCGAAAAGCTGATCACGCTCGCCAAGGCCAAGGATCTGGCCGGACAGCGCCGGATCATCTCCGTTCTCAAAGACCAGGAGTTGACCCGGAAACTGGTTAACGAAATCGCGCCCCGCTACGCCGAGCGCCCGGGTGGATACACCCGGCTCCTGAAGCTGCCTCCCCGCGAGGGCGACGGCTGTCCGCTGGCCCTCCTCGTCTTCCTTCCCTAAGCGCGTCGGTACGCCGGCCCCCCGCCGGAGAGATTTTTCGGCGCGGAGGACGTCCTTCCCGGGTGCAAGATGTCCGTCCGGACGCCGGAGCGTTCGATCCCAATCCGGTTGCGTTTTGGACGGATTAATGGTATTATTTAAATCCTCAAAGAATCTCCGGCCGGGCCGCTTGTTTGCAGACGGGCTCAAGTGCCCCGGTCCAGTTGGAGATTTTGATTTTTTAAGGAGAACCCGAGATGCAGTTGAACCGCGAGCTGGTAGCCATACTCGAATACCTGGAACGGGAGCGCGGTCTGGATCGCCAGACGGTGCTTTCCGCTATCGAGGGCGGCCTGCTTTCGGTTTACCGGAAGAAACTCAAGCTGGATAACATTACCGAGCTGCATATCGATCCCCAGACCACCGAAGTCTATCTGGTGGACGAGACCGGCAAGCGGTTGCCGGCCCCCGACATGCCGCTGGGCCGGATCATGGCTCAGAGCGCCCGGCAGATGATCATGCAAAAGATCCGGGAGGCCGAGAAATCGCAGCTTTACGACGAATTCAAGGGCAAGGAAGGAACGATCGTCACCGGCCTGGTTGATCACTACGAGCAGGGAAGCCTGGTGGTAAACCTGGGACGCATCGAGGGGGTTTTTCCGGTCTCCGAACTGACCCGGGACGAGCGGCACCGCCGGCGCGGGTCGGCGATCCGGGGGATCATTATCGAGGTGCGCCGCGAGATCCAGGGGCCGAAGATCGTGCTTTCGGCCACCCATCCGGATCTGGTCAAGGATCTCTTTATGCAGGAGGTTCCGGAGATCCGCGAGGGCCTGGTTGAAATCAAGTCGGTGGCCCGGGTGGCGGGTGAGGCCTGCAAGGTGGCGGTGACCTCCAATGACAACCGGATTGACCCGGTCGGAACCTGCATCGGTATCCGGGGGACTCGGATCCGGGCGATCATGAAGGAACTTGACGGCGAGCGCGTGGATGTTATTCGCTGGCATGCCGATCCGGCCGAACTGATTGCCGCCACGCTGGCCCCGGCCAAGGTTGCCAAGGTCGAAATTTCGGCCAAGCAGAAATTCAGCCGCGTACTGGTCCCGGACGACCAGCTGGCGGTGGCCATCGGCCGCAAGGGCATTAACGTAAAGCTGGCCTCACAGCTGACCGGTTACACGGTGGATGTCCGGAGCGAATCCGAAGCCCGGGCCGAGACACTGCCGGCCATCGCCACGCTTCCGGGCGTAACCGAGGAACTGGCCCGGCGCCTCAAGGAGGCCGGTATCGTTTCGCTCAACGACCTGCTTTCAACCACTCCAGAGGACCTGGCCAAGATCGAGGGCCTGGATTCCAGGGGCGCCGAAGAATTGCTTGAGAACGCCCGGCTTTCCAGCGCCGCCTGAACATGAAGAAAAAAGATTTGAAGGCCCGCCCGCCCATCGTTACCCTGATGGGCCATGTTGACCATGGCAAGACTTCGTTGCTGGACGCCATCCGCAAGAGCAATATTGCCGGGGGGGAATTCGGTCAGATCACCCAGCATATCGGGGCCTACACGGTCAGCAACGAGGGGCGCCGGATTACCTTCTTGGACACGCCCGGCCACGAGGCCTTCACCAACATGCGGGCCCGGGGGGCCCAGCTGACCGACATCGTGATCCTGGTGATCTCGGTGGAAGAGGGCGTGATGCCCCAGACGGTTGAGGCCATCAGCCACTGTCAGGCCGCCCAGGTTCCGATCATCGTGGCCCTGAACAAGGTGGACCGGGGCCGGGAGAACATCCCGAGGATCAAGGGCGAGCTGGCCCGGCATAATCTGCTCTCCGAAGACCTGGGCGGCCAGGCGCTTTTCGTCGAAACTTCGGCCGCCAAGCGCACCGGGATCGGTGAGTTGCTGGAGGCCATCCTGCTCCAGTCCGAGATGCTGGAGTTGAAGGCCGATTACGCCTGTCCGGCCGAGGGCGTGGTGATCGAAACCAGGATGGACCGGGGCACTGGCGCCAACATCAGCCTGGTCGTGCTCAACGGCATCCTTCGCAACCGGGATCATTTCACGGTGGGCGATACCTGGGGTCGGGTGCGGGCGATCTTCGACGATGCCGGCAAGCCGATGAAGGAGGTCACCCCGGGACTGGCCGCCCGGGTAATCGGGTTGAGCCAGCTGCCGCCGGTGGCCTCCCGATTCAAGGTGGTCGATTCGGAGAAGACGGCGCGTGAATTCTGCGAAACGAACCTGGCCCGCCCCGAGGCCGGGACGGTTTCGACGCCGATTACGCTCGAGGAGTTCTACCAGCGTCTCCAGGCCGAGGGGGCCAAGGATCTCAACATTATACTCAAGGCCGACGTGGCCGGCTCGATGGAGGCCATCGCCGAGTCGCTCCAGCGGCTTAATACCGAAGAGCTGAAGGTCAGGATACTGCACTCGGGCATCGGCCCGGTCGGCGAGGCCGACGTCCTGCTGGCCAAGACCTCCGGCAGCATCGTGCTGGCCTTTAACGTCAATATCGATCCCAAGGCGCGCGAGACGGTCCGCCAGGAGAACGTTCAGGTCCGCCAATACCGGATCATTTACGACCTGCTGGATGATGTTCGGAAGTCGCTCTCCGGACTTCTGGAGCCGGAGTTGAAGGAAGTGGTCACCGGCCGGGTTCAGATCAAGCAGATTTTCAAGCTTTCCAGCGGCCAGCTGGCAATTGGCTGCAGCGTTCTGGAAGGCAAGGTAAACCGGGGCGGCAAAGCCCGCCTGATGCGGGGAGACAAGGCGGTCGCCGAGGTTATTGTCGCTTCGCTGAGGCGTTTTAAGGAGAATGTGCGCGAAGTGACCGCCGGCTACGAATGCGGCCTTACCCTTGATGGCGCCGACGAGGCGTTGCCCGGCGATCAGCTCGTGATTTACCGGATCGAGGAGATCACTCGTTCATTATGAGTTCCGAATGCCTGTTCTGCCGCCTGGTTAAGGGTGAAATACCGGCCCAGAAGGTTTTCGAGGACGAAGAGATTCTGGCCTTCCGGGACATCAACCCCCAGGCACCGATCCACATCCTGGTAATTCCCAAACGGCACCTGTCTTCGCTGGCCGACTTCGGCGAAGCGGACCGGGAATTGCTCGGTCGGTTGCAGCTGGCGGTTCGCCGGGTGGCCGAGGAGCAGGTCGGCCCGGGCCAGGATTACCGGCTGGTTCTTAACTCCGGGGAATCGGCCGGCCAGTCGGTTTTTCACCTGCACTACCACCTGCTGGGCGGTCGCACCTTCCGTTGGCCGCCCGGTTAACCGGGGGTGTCGGCAGGACGTACCAGACACTTCGGCGGCTTCCATGATCGTAAAAATCGGGGAAATCGGGCTGGGGGATGCCAATCCGTTCTGCTTGATTGCCGGGCCCTGCGTGATCGAGTCCGAGGCCCTGATCCTGGAAACGGCCCGGCGGCTCAAGGAGATTTGTTTTTCTGTACGGGTTCCCCTGGTTTTCAAAGCTTCCTACGACAAGGCCAACCGGACGTCCATAAAATCTTTCCGCGGGCCGGGCCTGGAAGCCGGCCTGCGCATTCTGCGGCGGGTTAAGGAAGAGCTCTCCCTGCCGGTCCTGTCGGATATACACCAGCCGTCGGACGCGGCCCCGGCCGCCGAAGTGCTGGACGTGCTCCAGATACCGGCTTTCCTCTGTCGCCAGACCGACCTTCTGCTGGCGGCCGGGCGGACCGGCCGGCCGGTGAACGTCAAGAAGGGGCAGTTCCTGGCGCCGGAAGACACGCGCCACCTGGTCGGCAAGATCGAGAGTACCGGCAACCGCCGGGTGTTGCTGACCGAGCGGGGCAGTTGTTTCGGTTACCATAACCTGGTGGTTGATTTCCGCGGCCTGGAAGTGATGGGCGCCTTTGCGCCGGTGATCTTTGACGCCACCCACTCGGTGCAGCAGCCATCGGCGGGTGAAACCAGCGGCGGCTGCCGCCAGTTCGTGCCCCTGCTGGTCCGGGCCGCCCTGGCCGCCGGGTGCGCCGGCCTCTTCCTGGAGGTGCATCCGGATCCGGAGCGCGCCTGCTCCGACGGCCCCAACATGGTTAAACTTGACGACCTTCCCGGCCTGCTGGCCGAGGCGAAGGCGATCGACCAGGTGGTGAAAGAGCGATGGAAACGCTGAAACGGGCCCGGGAGGTCTTCCGCTCCGAGATCGAGGCGGTTGAGGCCACCGAGCGCAGGCTGGGCCGGAATTTTGAGGCGGCGGTGGAGAAACTGGCCGCCTGCTCCGGCCGGGTCGTGATTACCGGAATGGGGAAAAGCGGTATTATCGGCCGCAAGATTGCCGCCACCCTCAGCAGCACCGGAACCCCGGCCTTCTTCCTGCACCCGGCCGAGGCGGTTCACGGCGACCTGGGCGTGATCGCGCGCGGGGATGTCGTGCTGGCCATCTCCAACAGCGGCAAGACCGACGAGCTGCTCCGCATCCTGCCCTCGATCCGGAAGATCGGCGCGGTGACGATTGCCATCACCGGCGACCCGGATTCGCCGCTGGCCGCCGCCGCCGACCTGGTGCTGGAGACCCGGGCGGTCAATGAAGCCGACCGGTTTGACGTGATCCCCACCGCCAGCACTACCGCCTTGCTGGTGCTGGGCGACGCCCTGGCGGTCTGCACCCTCGAGCGAAAAGGATTCCAGCGCCGGGATTACGCTTTCCTGCATCCGGCCGGCGCACTCGGCCAGCAGCTGACCCGTCTGGTCGACGACCTGATGCGGCCGGCTTCGAAGATGCCCCGGGTTTCGGAAGGGGTCCCGCTGTCGGCGGCGTTGAAGACCATGAGCCAGGGCGACCTGGGGCTGGTGGTGGTTACCGACGCCGACGGTCTCCTGGCCGGTATCCTCACCGACGGCGACCTGCGTCGCCACCTGATTGAAAAGGATTCGATCAAGGACTTCCGGGTGGAGGACCTGATGACCCGGAAGCCCAAGACCATCAAGGCCGGCAGTCTCGCGGTGAATGCGGTTCGAATCATGGAGAAGCACGAGATAACGGCCCTCATCGTCGTGGACCGCGGGAACCGGCCGGTGGGCGTCATTCACCTGCACGGCATCCTGGGAGGAAAGCGCCTTTATGGAAAAGGTTAACGGGCGACGCCGGGGCTTCCGGACCGCGGCCGCGGTTGTCCTGGTGGCGGGAGTCATGCTTTTCCTGGGCCGGGCCGGCTGGCGCCTGCGGAACCAGGCGCCGGATCTTTCCGTCGGCGAAGCGCCCTCCCGGGAGGAAGTGACCGCCTTCAATTACGAGCGTTCCGAACCGGGCCTGAGCCTGCTGGTTACCGGCGAGGCCGCCAACGTCGATTCGGGTTCCGCCACCGAAATCCGGTCACCCTCGGTCCGGCTGGAGACCGGCGGCAAGATCATCAAGATCCAGACCGCCGCCGGCGGCACCGCCGAATTGAACCTGGATCCGGCTACGGGTAGAGCCGACCGCATCCAGTTGCGCAAGGGCGTCCGCATCAGCCGGCAGGACAGCAAGACCGAACAGGTGGAGTTCGTGGCCCAGGGCGAGGAGGCAACCTACGATTCCGGCCGCCAGGAGATACTGCTCACCGGCAACCCGGTTATCTCCCAGGGCAACAACGAATTCCGGGGGGAGCGGATCCGCTACCTGCTTCGCGAGAACCGCATCCTGATCGAAAACAACGCTTCCGGGATCATCCATTATGAGGAAAAGGGCAAGCCTTAAGGTTCTGCTGCTGCTGCTCTTCCTGGCGGCCGGCCAGGCCGGCCAGGTCCGGGCCCAGGAGCCGCAGGTGCGTCTTATGCGCGGCGGACGGGTGATGACCCTGGGGCTTGAAGATTACCTGATTGGCGTGCTGGCCGGCGAGGTCTCTCCGAACTGGCCGCTGGAGGCGCTTAAGACGATGGCCGTCTGCGCCCGCACCTATACGATCAACAAGATGATGGTCAACTCCGGCGGCAATTACCATCTCACCGACACGATGATGGACCAGGTTTACAAGGGCAACGGCCGCCTCTGGTCTTCGATCCGCCAGGCGGTGGATGAAACGCGCAACGAGGTGCTCACTTACGAATCGGCCCCGGCCCAGGTGTTTTACTGTGCCAGTTCCGGCGGCTGCACCGCCTCCAGTCTGGTTGTCTGGGGGCGTTATTACCCTTACCTGCAGGCGGTCGCGGATATATACAGCACCAGCGATCCATACGCCAACTGGACGCTGAAGGTATCGGAACGGGATTTTCTGAGGGCGCTCGGTTACACCGGCCACCTGGGGAGCATCGAGGTGGCGGAGCGGGACGAAAGCGGCCGGGTCGGCCGGCTGCGGATCGAGGTCTCCGGCCGAAGCTTTCAGGTCGCCGGACGCGACATCCAGCGGCTGAGGGAGCGGCTGGGCTGGGAACGTCTGCGCAGCACGCTCTTCGACGTGAAGCTTGAAGCCGGCCAGGTCGTCTTCACCGGACGGGGCTGGGGACATGGGGTCGGCCTCTCTCAGTGGGGCTCCAAGCGCATGGCCGAATCGGGTTTTACCTATCAGCAGATACTGCAGTTCTATTTCCCGGGAACCACGCTGGGCATCATCCAGTCGGAAGAGTAGTTTCCATTTTTTTTACGGCGCGGTCCGGATGCGGCCGGGAACGCCGAAGGGAGGAGTGGAGTGGAGCTTAAAATCACGATACGCAACCAGGTTGATTTTTCAATTTTTCTCGAGGAATACCTGCGCGAAAAGGTTGAAAAACTGGAGCGTTTCAACAACCAGGACGTTTTCAAGGTCGAGGCGATCATTTCCGAGGACCGGTTCGAGAAGGTCTGCGAACTATTAACCCGGGTGAAGGGGAAAGACCTGATCGCCCGGGCCCAGGCCCCGGATTTCCCGGTGGCCATCGACCAGGTTGTTCAGCGGCTGAAGATACAGCTGGAAAAGTACTTCGGTAAGAAGATAGACCATAAAAGGAGGAGCAAGGAATGATTGCCGAATATCTGGTGAAAGAGGCCATTATTCCCGACCTGCGCAGCGGCGATAAGGCGGGCGTGGTCCGGGAAATGGTGGAAGCGCTGTCCAAGGCGGGATCGGTTCGGGATGTGGATGGAACGACCGAATGGCTCCTGGAACGGGAGAAATTGGGCAGTACCGGCATCGGGCAGAACATCGCCGTTCCGCATGCCAAACGGGAGGATGTCAAGAAGCTTCTGGTGACGGTCGGCCTCTCGGCCCGAGGCATTGATTTCGACGCCCTGGACGGGGATCCGGTCAACATCGTTTTTCTGGTGCTGGCTCCCAGCGACGCCACCGGCCTGCATCTCAAGGTGCTGGCCCGGATCGCGCGGCTGCTGAAGGACAAGGTTTTCCGCAATTCCCTGCGCAGCTGCAAGTCGGCCCAGGATGTCTTCAGCACCATCAAGGAGGAAGACGAAAGGGCGGTATGACGAAATTCCAGGGTATCGGCGTTTCACCGGGCATCGCCATTGGTCCGGTCTACCGCCTGCCCGATCTGCACCAGAAGATTCCGGACCACCGGCTTCCGCCCGAGGAGGTCGAAGCCGAGCTTCAGAGGTTGGACCGGGCGCTGGAGGAGACCGAACGGGAACTGGAGAAGATCCGCGTCCAGGCGGCCAAGAACCTCGGCTCGGCCGCGGCCGAGATCTTCAATGTCCACCTGCTCCTGCTCAAGGACCGCGGCCTTAAGGCCCGGCTGGTGCGCCAGGTCAAGGAGGGCTGGAACGCCGCCTATGCGGTTACCCAGGTGCTGCACGACTATCTCGACTACTTCCAGAGAATCGACAACAGCTTTCTCAAGGACCGCCGGGGCGACCTGGAAGACGTGGGAAAACGCCTGGTGCGCAACCTGCTCGGCCTTAAAATCCAGTTGAGTGATATCCGCGAAAAGGTGATTCTGGTCGGGTACAACCTCTCTCCCTCGGAAACCGCCTCGCTCAGCAAGAAGGACGTGGTCGCCTTCGTCACCGAGGTCGGCGGTCCGACCTCGCATACCGCCATCATGGCCCGTTCCCTCGAAATACCCGCGGTAGTCGGGCTGAAGGGGATTGACCAGCTTTTCCGGTCGGGGGCGATGATGATCGTCGATGGCCAGGCCGGGGTGGTCATTCTCGATCCGGACGAGCGGCTGGTGCGGGAGTATACCCGGATGCGTTCCAATCTGCGCGAGGCCTCCCAGGCCCTGGAGTCGCTGCGCGGCAAAACGGCCACCACCCGGGATGGCCACCGGGTCTGCCTGGGGGCCAACATCGAGATGCCGACCGAGGACGTCTCGGTGCTCTCGCACGGCGCCGATGAAATAGGCCTTTTTCGAACCGAGTTCCTCTACCTTAACCGGGATGACCTGCCCGACGAGGAGGAGCAGTTCCGGGCCTACCGGCGGGTGGTCGAGAAGCTGCGGCCGATGTCGGTGACCATCCGGACCCTGGACCTGGGCGGGGACAAGTTTTCCTCGGCGCTGGGCATGCCGGAAGAGGTCAACCCGTTTCTGGGCTGGCGGGCCATCCGTTTCTGCCTGGCCCGGCCGGACATCTTCCGGGTTCAGCTGCGGGCCATCCTGCGCGCCAGCGCCCACGGCAAGGTGCGGATGATGTATCCGCTGATCAGCGATCTGGAAGAGGTCAAGGCGGCCCGGGCCATTCTGGAGGAGGTCAAGGAAGGATTACGCCGGGAGGGGCGGCCTTTTGATGAAAAGATGCCGGTGGGAGCGATGATCGAGGTTCCTTCGGCCGCCCTGGCCGCCGGGGCCATCGCCCGCCGGGTTGATTTTTTCAGCCTGGGCACTAACGACCTGATTCAGTATTCGCTGGCCGTCGACCGGGTGAACGAGCGGACGGCCCACCTCTACAACCCTTTTCATCCGTCGGTCCTGATGCTGATTGACCACGTGGTCAAGGCGGCCCGGGCCGCCGGTATCGGGGTCGGGCTCTGCGGCGAGATGGCCGCCGACCCGGCCACGGCCTTCCTGCTGATTGGCCTGGGGCTCGACCACCTTTCAATGGCCCCGCTGGCCATTCCGCAGGTAAAGCAGGTGATACGGCTGACAAATTACCGGGAAGCTCGCCGGTTCGCCCGGCGGATTCTGGCGATGGAGAGCGCCGAGCAGATTGCCGGGGAGGTCAGGGATAACCACGAACGCCTTCTCGCCCGGGAGTCGAAGGGACGCCCAAAGAAAAAGACGAGGTCCGATGATCAGACTTGAGGGAAATTTTTCAGTTAAGAGCGAGATCGCTTCGTCCGATGGCCTGGCCGGGGCGGTCCGTAATTTTGACCGGGAGCGGATGATCGATCGCCTGGCCGGCTTTCCCGGCCAGGCCGGTGAAGCGCTGGGCTTTGCCGAAAGCCCGGCCCTGCGGCTGCCGGCCCGGCCGGGCAGCATCATCCTTTCCGGTCTCGGCGGTTCGGCGATCGCCGGGGACCTGCTGCGCGAGTCGTTCGCCGACCGGCTGCCGGTTCCTTTCCTGATCAACCGCGATTACGCCCTGCCGGCTTGCGTGAATGGAAATACCCTGACCTTTCTGGTCAGTTACTCCGGCAACACCGAGGAGACCCTGGCCGCCTACCGCCAGGCCCGGGAACGGCGAGTGTCCATGCTGGCCCTCACCAGCGGCGGCCGGCTGGCTGAAATGGCCGTTGCCGACGGCGTGCCGCTCATCCGGATTCCGGCCGGCTACCCGCCCCGGACCGCGGCTGGCTACCTTTACTGGTCGCTGGCCGGACTGCTTCGACGGGTGGGACTGCTTCAACTTTCCGAGGCCGAGATAGCCGCGGTGGATGAAGGGGTGCGGACGGCCGCCCGCCGGTGCGGGCCGGAGACTCCCTTTTCGGAAAACCCGGCCCGGCGCCTGGCGGCCGTCCTGCGGGGAGCCCTGCCGGTGATCTATAGCGGCCAGTACCTGAGCGGGGTGGCCACGCGCTGGAAGACCCAGATCGAGGAAAACGGCAAGGCGCTGGCCTTTACCGGCCTGATGCCGGAGATGAATCACAACGAGGTGGTGGGCTGGTCCAACCCGGACCGGCTGATTCGGGAGCTGGCCGTGATCTGCCTGCGCGAACCGACCGACCATCCCCAGGTCCAGCGGCGCTTCGAAATCATCCCCGACCTCCTGCAACCGCGCCGATTCCTGGTCGAAGTCCGGGCCGATTCGGACGACCGGCTGGCGCGCCTTTTTATGCTGCTGGTGTTGGGCGACTGGGTGAGTTACTATCTGGCCCTGGAATACGGAATCGATCCGACTCCGGTGGAGCGGATAACCGCGCTTAAACGGCAATTATCGAAGGAGTAGCCATGGCCGAGAAAACGGATTTTCTTTTCACCTCGGAGTCGGTGACCGAGGGGCACCCGGACAAGGTCTGCGACCAGATCTCCGACACCATCCTGGATTCGCTGCTGGCCGTCGACCCGGAGAGCCGGGTGGCCTGCGAGGCGCTGGTGACCCGGGGCTTGGGGCTGGTGGCCGGCGAAATCACCTCCCGGGCCCAGATCGACATTCCATCGCTGGTGCGCCAGGTCATCAGGGAGGTCGGGTACACCAAGTCGGAATACGGTTTCCACTGCTGCGAAAGCGCGGTGCTCACCGCCGTTCAGAAACAGTCGGCCGACATCGCGCTCGGGGTGGACGCCGGCGGCGCGGGTGACCAGGGGCTGATGTTCGGATACGCCTGCGACGAGACGCGCGAGAAGATGCCCCTGCCGATAACCCTGGCCCACGCGCTGGCCCGCCGGCTGGCCGAGGTGCGGAAGAAGGGAATCGTGCCTTATCTCAGACCGGACGGCAAGAGCCAGGTAACGGTTCGCTACCGGGACGGCCGTCCCTGCGAAGTGATCTGCGTCGTCCTGGCGGCCCAGCACGACCCGGGCCTCAAACAGTCCCGGATCAAGGCCGATCTGACCGAGAAGGTTATTGACCGGGCGCTGCCCGCTTCGCTGCGCAGCCGGGACATGAAGATTTTCGTCAATCCCACCGGCAGTTTCGTGATCGGCGGCCCGCAGGGGGACACCGGCGTGACCGGCCGGAAGATCATTGTTGATACCTACGGCGGTTTTTCGAGCCATGGCGGCGGTTGTTTTTCCGGCAAGGATCCGACCAAGGTGGACCGGTCGGCCTCTTATATGGCCCGCTACCTGGCCAAGAACATCGTGGCCGCCCGGCTCTGCCGCCGCTGCGAAATTCAGCTGGCCTACGTCATCGGAAAACCCCAGCCGGTCTCCATTTACCTGAACACCTTCGGAACCGGCCGGGTTGACGAGGCCCGTATCCTGCGCTTGATCCGGGACGAGTTCGACCTGTCGCCCCGAGCGATCATCAAGACGCTGGACCTGCGCAAGCCGCGTTACCGTCCGACCGCCTGCTACGGACACTTCGGCCGTACCGAGGCTTCGTTCACCTGGGAGCGTACCGACCAGGCCGAGAAATTCCGGACGCTCGCCTGAGCGGCGGCGGACGGGCCGGGAAACCATGTTGATTGGCCTGACCGGGGTTTTCGGATCCGGCAAGAGCACGGTGCTGCGTATGCTCAAGCGCCGGGGGCTGGCGACCGTTTCTGCCGACGCCCTGGTGCACCGCCTGCTCCGGCGCCAGGCGGTCAAGGTGGAAATCCGGCGCCGCTTCGGCCCCGGAGTTTTCGCGGGGGATGAACTGGATCGGAAGCAGCTGGCCGCGCTGATCTTTGCCGACCGGCGCCGCCGAAAAGAGCTGGAGCGTTTGCTGCATCCGCTGGTCCTGGAAATCATCCTGGCCCGGGCCGGTCGGGAGGCGGCGCGGGGCAAGGCGCTGGCGGCCGAGGTGCCGCTCCTGTTCGAGTGCGGCTGGGAGAAGTATTTTGACCGGATCATTTGCGTGGCCGCCCGTCCGGTTACGATCCGGGCGCGGCTGGCGGCGGCCGGTTGGCCCGAAGCGCAGGTCAGGCGCCGGCTGGCCGGTCAATGGCCCTTGACCCGCAAGGCGGCCCGGAGCGATCTGGTGGTCTGGAACGACGCCGGGTTTAGAAAGACCGCGGCCCAGCTGGAGGCCGGCTTGCCGGCCCTGCTGGCCGCCCGTAAATGACGACCCCGATGGCGGCGGTTTTCCGGCGCGCCGCCGACCGGCGCAAACTCCTTTCGCTGTTTTCAAAATAGAAACGCGAGCCGGACCGGTCCGGCCCGCATCCCGAGGTTAACTCGCAGAAAGAGGTGTCCGATGGCAGAAAATGCCAGCAAGCAGGTCAACATTCTGGAATTGAAGGCTATGCCGATGCCCGAGCTTCAAAAGAAAGCCCGGGAGATAGGCGTGAGCGGTATCTCGGGTTTGAAGAAGCAGGATCTCATCTTCCGCTTTCTGCAGGCCCAGGCCGAGCGCAACGGGCTTCTATTCGGGGAAGGGGTGCTCGAGGTGCTCATGCCGGAAGGGTTCGGCTTCCTGCGCAGCACCAACTACAACTATTTCCCCAGCCCCGACGATATCTATGTTTCCCCGTCCCAGATCAAGCGTTTTAACCTTATCACCGGCGATACGGTGAGCGGTCAGATCCGGCCGCCCAAGGAGGGCGAGCGGTATTTCGCCCTGCTCCGGGTGGACGCGGTCAACGGCGAGAACCCGGAGGACATCCGGGACCGGGTTCCCTTTGAGGACCTGACGCCGCTTTATCCGACCAAGCGGTTCATCCTGGAGACCGAAAAATCGGAGTTGTCCACCCGGGTGATGGACCTGGCCACTCCGCTGGGCAAGGGACAGCGCGGCCTGATTGTTTCCCCACCCCGGGCCGGCAAGACGGTCCTGCTCCAGAAACTGGCCCAGGGTATCACCACCAACAACCCGGAAGTCCATCTGATCGTGCTGCTGGTCGGTGAACGGCCGGAAGAGGTTACCGAGATGGAACGCTCGGTGCGCGGCGACGTGATCAGCGCCACCTTCGACGAGCCGCCCGAGCGCCATGTCCAGGTGGCCGAGATCGTGCTGGAGAAGGCCAAGCGCATGGTTGAGCACCACAAGGACGTGGTGATCCTGCTTGACAGCATCACCCGCCTGGCGCGCGCCTACAACGGCATCGTGCCCCACACCGGCAAGATCATGTCCGGCGGTCTGGAGTCGAACGCCCTGGAGAAACCCAAGCGCTTCTTCGGCGCCGCCCGGAACGTCGAAGAGGGAGGCAGCCTGACGATCATCGGGACGGCCCTGGTGGATACCGGGAGCCGGATGGATGACGTCATCTTTGAAGAATTCAAGGGCACCGGCAACATGGAGGTCAACCTGGACCGGCACCTGGCTGAACGGCGCATCTGGCCGGCCATCGATATCAACAAAAGCGGCACCCGGCGGGAAGAACTCCTGCTTGACCCGGACGAACTCAAGCGGGTCTGGATCCTGCGTAAAATCCTGGCCTCGCTGCCTCCGGAGGAGGCAATGGGTCTCCTGCTGGACAAGCTTCACAAGACGGGTTCCAACACCGAGTTTCTGCTTTCCATCCGTACCGAAGAGGCCAGTTCGCTGCGCTGAAGGCCTTTATCCCGATGAGCCGGCTCAAGGTATCCGGTCTGCGGGTGGCGTTTCGGACGCCCGGCGGGCGCCAGGAGATCCTGCGCGGACTGGACCTGGAGGTCCGGGACGGTGAAATCGTGGGCCTTTGCGGCGAATCCGGCGCCGGCAAGTCCCTGCTGGTTCTGTCCGTTCTGGGGCTGCTGCCGCCCGGCGCCGAATTCGTGGCTGGTCGGATTGAATTCGAAGGCCGCGAGTTGACCGGCCACCCGGACCGGGCCGCCCGGCTGCGCGGCCGCGAGCTGGCGGTTGTCTTCCAGGATCCGACCGCTTCGCTTGACCCGCTTTACCGGGCCGGGAACCAGGTGGCGGAGGCACTGGCCGCGCTGGGCCGGCCGGCCGGCCGCAGTGAGGTGGTGCGCTGCCTGGCCGCCACCGACCTGAAGGAGCCGGATCGGTTGGCCTGGCATTACCCGCACCAGCTTTCGGGCGGCGAAAAACAGCGGGTGGTCCTGGCCATCAGCCTGGCCGGGCGCCCCAGGCTCCTGCTGGCCGACGAGCCGACCGCCTCGCTTGATTCGGCCACCTCCGACCAGGTGACCGGTCTTTTGAACCGGATCCGGCGCGAGCAGGGGACCTCAATCCTTTTCATCAGTCACAACCTGCCGCTGGTGGCCGGCCTGGCTGATCGGATCGCCATCATTTACGCCGGGACGCTGCTGGAAATCGGGCCGGCCCGTTCCCTGGTCGAACGGCCGCTGCATCCCTATACCCGACTGTTGTACGCGGCTCTGCCGGATCCGGGCCGCCGGGGTCAACCGCTGGCCACCGTCATCGGCCGGCCCGGCCAGCCGTCCGAAGCCGACCGGGGCTGCGTTTTTTTCGAGCGCTGTCCGGACCGGCGGGCGGCCTGCGCGGCCGAACGGCCGGTTATCAAGGAAATATTTCCCGACCATCGGGTGGCCTGCTTCCGTGCCGGCCAGCCGGATTGAAAAACCCTTCAAGCGAGGTGGGTGATGCCGAACCGCGTTTACGATTACCTTCTGGCGGCCCTGTTCTTGTTGCTTTCCCTCCTTACCATGAGGGTCGCCTACGATTACACCCTGATCCGGCTGGTGGTCGTCAACCTTTTCGTGGCGACGGCCGCGGCCGGTTTCCTGGCGGCCCGGCGTCCGATGCGCCTGCCGCTGACCGTTTTGATACCCCTGGCGGCCTTCCTGCTCTTCACCACGGTTTCGATCGCCTTTTCCTATTTTCCGGCGGCCACGCTCAGGGAGGTCTTCCACCTGGTTACCTTCGTCGGTCTCTTCCTGGTGGGACTTCAGCTGAATCTGGGCTGGCCCGGGCTGGTTGCCTGGCTGGCCGGCGCGGTGATCCTCTGCTTCTTCGGCCTTAACGATTACGCCCTGAGCAACCAGGTGGTGACTCCGCTGGGCAACAAGAACTTCTTTGCCGGTTACCTGGTTCTGGCCATCCCGGTTTTTGCCGCGGTACTCGGGCAGGAACTGGTTACCATGAGGCGGCCGGCGGTGGTCAAAGCGGCGCCCGGACGGAACGCTTCGCCGGCGGCCCCGCCCCGCTGGAATCGGCTGCCGGTGGCGATCGGGCTGACGCTGGGGCTGGTTCTGATGTTGGTACTGCTCTTCCGGGCCGATTCGCAGGCGGCCTTCCTGGGCACGGCGGTCGGGCTTGGCTGCCTGGCGGCTGGGGTTGCCTACCATTTCTTTACGATGCGCCGGCCGCCGGCCGTTCGGCGCCTGGTCCAGCTGGCCATCCTGGTGGTGGTGCTGGCGGCCCTGGCCGCCGGGTCAATCCTGGGCCTGCCTTCGGTGCGGCGTAATGTCCGGATGCCGCTCTGGGTCGGCAGCGTGCGGATGATCCGGGAACGGCCGTTAACCGGGTTTGGACCGGGCAGCTTCCTGGCCGCGTTCCAGCAATTCCGGCCGGCCGAGTATTACCAGAAAGAGGTGGCGGCGCCGCTTTCCGATCACAGTCATAACGAATTTCTGGAGACGGCCGCCGAGAACGGCCTGCCGGCGCTGGCCGCCTTTCTGGCCTTGCTGGTCGGTGTATTCGTGATTCTCCTGCGCGGATTGGGCCGGCCGCCGGAATGGGCGGTACCCGGCCGCAAGGCCGAGTCCGAGTGGATCTCCGCTTGGCGCGCCTGGTTCCTCCGGCTCGGTTTTCTGGGCAGTCTGCTGGCCATCCTGGTCGACGGGCAATTTTCAACCAATCTGCGCACCTTCACGGTGGGGCCGCTTTTCTGGCTGTTGCTGGGAATGGCCGCCGGCGGCGCGCCGGCCGCTCCGGC
>Ga0116143_10001669_pt1 | contig 26056 bp, 45 predicted proteins | sample AD_UKC034_MetaG_FD_89745 | JGI IMG/M metagenome (GOLD analysis project Ga0116143, IMG submission 89745) | Active sludge microbial communities of municipal wastewater-treating anaerobic digesters from USA - AD_UKC034_MetaG | ecosystem: Engineered > Bioreactor > Anaerobic > Digestate | place: USA...
TAGTTAATCCGGCATTTCCTCTTGATTTAGGCGTTCCTTATTACTTAAGTGATACTAATGCGGGTGAAATAGATACAGCAGAGCCCGCAAATCCTAATTTCAGCAAACCTATGTTGATGCCATATCAAACAAGTGGTGGATGGATATACCCGATGAAACCATCGGTTAATTCAGGCGGCGGCGGCGGTACCGGCCCAACAATTATTGACACTTTCACATTTAGCGGAGAAGACGAGCATACTTTCTCAAACGTGTTTGATGGCACGTGGGATAACATCGAAATTGTTGGCACTGGATTACGATTTGCAGCTAATACCTATTTAAGGTTTAGGGTAGAAGTTGGCGGCGTTGTTGATACTGGTCTTAACTATGTTCAATCAGATAGTTTTTCTACGGCAACAGTTCCGGCATTTGATTATTTAATTTTAGGAAGACCCTATCCGGCTCAACCTATTACATCTGAAACATATGTTCCATCCTCTGATAAATCTAAATTCCAATTTAGAATCAAATGTGACGGAATATTCGAAGATAAAGTACCAAAACTATTTAGAACAACTTCATTCGGTGGCTATATAACGTTAAGCGCTAACATTGATTATCTTACCTTTGACTTAGATCAAGGATATAAGCCTTTAAATAATATATTTCCTCCCATTACAGGGATACAGATATATTCTCAATCATTAGTTCCGATTGCGATTGAGGCTGGTACAGTCACGATTTATGGCACAAAGATGACTCCTTAAGGATTTAAAACATGACAGCATATTGGCCAGCCTTTAATAGCAGAGTTTCTGACAGTGTAACGCAGAGCGTCGAACAAATGACACACGGGTTTGAAGTCGGCGAGGTAGTCGTTTTTGATGGTACCGACTGGGTGAGATCATTAGCGGACGATTACATTAATTGTTTTGGTAGCTGGATGGTATCAAATATTATCGATGTGGATAATATAGAGATAACTTCAGTGGGTATTGTTGAAGATTTAACACTTCAAGATCCGTACAATCCAGGTGAGATTTATGTGTTATCAGCAACAAATCCAGGTCAGCTTGTACCATACACAAATAAGCCTAATTTTGTAGGCCAAGTAATTTATCCATGTTTTTATGCGATAACAAATACATCTGGTCAATTTTTTGGTGGCGCTGGTACTGTTATTACATCTGGAATGATTCTTAATAATGAATCAGTTAATTCAAATACAAAAATGGTATCAAACACCTCATACACCACAACGGGTGCCGGAGCTTTTAATCTTGAGCTTCCTGATGCTTTAGATTTCTTTGTGGGTGATGTTATTGAGATATATTGCGATGGAACGGGACAGATAACGATTACCCAGCCAGCATTGGTTCAAACACAAATAGTAGAGCAAAGCACTACGGCTGGCATAACGGGAACATTGACGTTGCAATTAACTGGGGGAGCCTATAAAGGCAGTTTAATTTTAAAATGCACGACATTAGGTTTGGTTTGGTCAGTTATTGGCGGTACAGGCCAATGGACACCGGCGTAAGGAATAATCATGGCTAAAGGTTTAAATGGTGGCTCGCTTCCTTTAAGCGGCGGAACTTTAACAGGTGACTTGATTTTAAGTGGTGACCCAACAGTATCAAACCAAGCTGCTAACAAAAATTATGTTGACACACAAATTGCTGCTGTTTCATCAGGTATTGATATAAAAGAATCCTGCTATGCGGGAACCACAGCAAATCTTGCGGGATATACATATAATAATGGAGTATCCGGTGTTGGGGCGACCCTCACGGCGGGTTCAAATGGCGCTTTTGCTACTGATGGCGTATCACCCGCTTTAAATGCTCGCATATTAGTTAAAAATCAAACTGCGCCGGCTGAAAATGGTATTTACAATCTTACTCAAGTTGGGAGCGCTGGCACACCTGCCATTCTTACAAGAGCATCAGATTACAATGCTATTGCAGAAATTAACCCAGGAAACTTAGTAATTATAGAAGCAGGAACTACGCTAGCTGTAACGTCCTGGCTACAAACAGCAACAGTCGCAACCATTGGCACAGACTCAATAACGTTTGTGCAGTTTACCGGTTCAGCCTCGGCGCCTACAACCGCAACCTATATTTTACAGACTGCAAACGGCTCACTCCCTAATGCTCAGGCTACCGGAGCTTTAGCGACAGGAATTTTAAAAAACACGACAATCACTGGCGTATTAAGCATTGCTGCAAATGGCACCGATTATTATGGGCCAAGCACACCAACTCCTGTAGCGGTAGCAGACGGCGGAACGGGCAGAAATACTGGCACAACTGCTTATGGCACTATCTGCGCTGGCACAACAGCCACAGGTTCCCAACAAACTGTTTCTCCTGGGACATCTGGCAAGCCTTTAGTATCAGGCGGTGCATCAGCGCTGCCTAGCTATACTACGCTAGGCGTGGACGGCGGCGGCACTGGCGTAGCTTCACTAACCGCATATGCTGTAATGTGCGGCGGGGCTACTTCTACGGGCGCGGTGCAATCAATTGCGAGTGTTGGCACATCTGGGCAAGTATTAACGTCTAATGGAGCAGGCGCGTTGCCCACCTTTCAAGCTAACTCTGGCGGTTCTGGGACATGGGTGTTATTGTCAACTGCCACAGCTTCTAGCTCAGCTTCAATCGATTTTACATCAAGCATCGATGGAACATATGACATGTATGCTGTAGCTTTCCAAACAGTTCAACCCGCTACTAATGGCGTTCAATTTTGGTCAAGAATGCGCTCTGGTGGCTCTTTCAGAAGTACGGCTGGCGATTACACCTGGGCCGTTGGCTGGTATACGACGGCGGCAAGTGGTGAAAATTCATCATCAGACACCGAAATAACTCTTGTAGCTAGTGGCAGACCTTTATCAAACACAAGCACAAAGGGCGTGAGCGGATTATATTATTTTTCAGACCCAGACAGCACCACAACGCATAAACGCATGTGGGGAACCCACACTAGCTGGGATTCTGCCAGCGGCATTCTAGTAAGCGCATATGCTAGCGGATGGCTAATCGGTGTTACAACCGCCGTAGATGGAATACAATTTCTAATGTCGTCAGGAAATATTTCAGTAGGCACATTCCAGCTATACGGAATAAAGAAAACTTAAGGATAAAAAATGGCAAGATATAAAACTATTGCAGGTTACTTTCAAGAAGTTATTGAAAAGCAGCCAATTATCATAAAACAAAATGTACATGCTAAAGACCAAAACGGAAACGCAAGATACAAAGACGATCAAGTAACCCCCGTTATGGAAGAAGTCGACGTAGAAGTTTTGGTAGATGTTAAAAATAGAATATGGGTGGACCAAGTCAACATACCTTTGTCTACAGAAGAGGAAGAGCACAGAGATGCTGAAGAAGCGTTGCTTGAGTACGAAAAACAAAAGCCAATCCCCCTAACAGACACAGAAGAAATGGACCTGTTGCTAGAATCTGGACCAGAAGCAGTCAAGACAAAAAGGGCAGAGCATAAAGAAGCCATGAGGGTTTATCTTGAAGGATACTCACCCTTGGTTGAAAAAGTTGTAGAAAAACATAATATAGTTGTAGCATCGTTAGAAAGGAATAAATCAAATGCCGTTATTGAAGGGCGAGAAGGCCAAGACTAAAAAGGGCATCTCGGAGAATATACGCAGAGAAGTAAAAGCAGGCCGCCGCCAAAAGCAAGCGGTCGCTATAGCGCTGTCTGAGGCTGGAAAATCAAAACCTAAAAAGAAGGGAAAATAAAATGGCTAAATCTATGAAGGGCAAAGGCAACAAAGGCACCGGCAAGAAGAAGGGGTGCTAATATGAAAGCCAAAGCAAATAAAACAAAAAAAGAAAAAGTGGTAGCTGGCAAAGTGGCCGACAAAATGGTTGATGCTGGCATGAAAGGGAAAGGGTATGCCACTAAGAAGAAAAAATGATTAACATCTCTCAAGCTAGAGAGCTAATAATAAAACCTGCGCTGGTAGCTATTTCTAAATGGTCGCCAGCAGCAGAAAACCTTTTGATTGGCACTATGCTAATAGAAAGCTATGGCGGTTCATATATTAAGCAACACCCTACAGGACCAGCTATCGGACCTTACCAACATGAGCCAGTCACATTAAATGACGATATTAGGTGGCTAAATTATGGTCAAAATCGCACATTAAAATTATCATGTTTGTCAGCTTGTTATTATGAAATATTCCCGCCGTGTGATGCGCTAATGTATAACTGGCGCTATGCTACAATTATGGCGCGCATACACTACTTTAGGGCAGCGCCGCCACTTCCGCACGAAGATGACATAAAGGGCCTAGGCCAGTATTGGAAAGACCACTGGAACACAGTAAATGGCAAAGGAAGGGTAGATAACTATGTTCAACTTTATAAAAACCATCACCAAAGATAAACAAAGAATAACTGCACTCGTCATTGTTGGTGCAGTAGCAAGCACAATTGCTTTGGTGTCTGGTATTTTTTTAGGGCCTGATAATCCCATTGAAGAGGCTAGCGAAGCTATAGTTAACGGGGTTGTTGAAGAATCTACAGGGGTGGATTCCGATATTGACTTTAGCCCAGGAAAGTAAGACTCTGAATGAGTCAACTATGCTCACACATGTTGCAACTACCTGGTGAGGGCGATTTCTCTCCCGCCCTCATTATACCCTCAAAACCGGTCATACAGTTTCCCTATAGGTTTCGGCCACGCATCTATCAACAAGAGGCTTTAAAAGCTCTGTTTTTGGATGGCAAAAAACGCATATTGTCCTTTCAGCACAGACGAGCAGGCAAGGACCAAACAGCTATTCATGCCCTGCATATGAAAGCCCTAATGCGGCCTGGTCTTTATATCTATTTACTGCCTAAAGTTAAACAAGCCAGGGCGGTTATATGGGAGGGTAGGAATAAGGCCGGAAAGCACCTAATGGACTGCATCCCTAAGCAGTTTATAAAAAAAGATGTCTCAACCACAATGACTCGCTATCTGACTAACGGCTCAATTATAAGAATTGGCGGGTCTGATAAGTTTGACTCGTGGATGGGCACCAACCCATTAATGGTTGTTTTGAGCGAATACAGCCTATGTCACCCATTGGCTTGGGACTATTTTCGACCAATCCTGACAGAAAATGGGGGAGAGGCTTGGTTCACCTCAACACCAAGAGGGCATAATCATGCGTATGACCTGTATAGCTGCAATGCTGACAATGATTCGTGGTATGTCTGCAATCTAACAGTAGACGACACAACAAAATTAGATGGCTCGCGAGTCATAACGCCGGAGCAGATAGAAGAGGATAGGCGCTCAGGCATGTCAGAAAGTCTTATCCAACAAGAATATTACGGGTCGTTTGAAGCCGCCTTACCTGGTGCTTATTTTCACGAAGAGATGGCAAAAGCAAAAGAAGAGGGGAGGATATGTAAATTTGCTATCAATCCTATGCTGCCAGTGCACACAGCATGGGATATTGGGATGAGAGACTCAACCATCATTCTACTGTTTCAGCGCGAAGGGCAGCATTATAAGTTTTTTGACTGTATAGAGGGTCAAGGAAAAGGTATGCATTATTATTTTGAGGAAATGGAAAAAGCTCAAAAGAAACACGGCTTTCATCGGTACGGAATGCATTACGCCCCACATGATATCGCTATAAGGGAATGGGCCGCTGGCAGAAGCCGCATGGACCAAGCAAGAAGGGTTGGAATGAACTTTATTCAGGTTCCAAGCCTGGGGGTGATGGAAGGTATTCAAGCGTTGCGCTATATGTTTCAGCATATATTGCTGCATCAACAACACTGCGCTTATTTGATTGATGCTTTACTTAGCTATCACAGCGAATACGACTATGAAAAAAAGACATTTTCAGATCCAGTTCATGACTGGTCATCACACTATGTGGATGCTATGAGAATGTTTGCGGTAGGATATTTAAATAATCATGATAGAGAAATGCTAAATAGACAAAGAACCTATGCTAGGTCTATGCCTAAAATGTAGATACAATGTGCCTTCATTTATGGCCGGTTAGCAAAAATTTTAAAATCCGGCACATTGTAATTCTGTTATACCTTTTTTGGCGCTGCTTTAGTTGCAGGCTTTGGAGCGCTTTTAGCAGCTTCCTTCAAAGGCTCTTTGTAATCATGAGGAATATAGGGGGCGGTCGCAGTGCTTGCAAGCATTTGTGATTTTTTTAAATCTTCATTTACGCTTGGAAATTCCATGCTTTCAGCCATTCTTTTTAATTCTTGTTGGTGAATTTGCCATTCATTTTTATTAACAACAACTAAACAATGAGTGCATACAAACGATTCAATGCGAGTATTTCTAGTATCTGTGTATGTTTGATTTGGTATAAAAACATGCTCACCTTGCAAACAATTGTAGTGTGGTAGTATTTTCGTCATAACTTCTCTCCATTTGTGTATACGAAAAGTATGTGTAGATTACCGCATCAATTTGACTATGTCAAATCAGTAAGACAAAGATTTTTAAGTTATTATTAACTTTCTATTTCATACTGAGGATTCTTTTTAAAGAAATCGCAAGCATTATTTCATTTCTCACACACATGATCATCTGTGCCACCTTTTCTTTTCTTGTGGCAATGTTTGCAATATTCGTAATCTGTTACCATTTAAACCTCTATGAAATATAATCATCTAAAATTATGGCCGGACCAATATCTTCGCTATTCGGGTAATAATGAGATATTTCTTTATAATAAAACACCCTGGTTAGCCTTTCTGCATAATATTTTTCTTGTAAAAAAACAGGCAAATCCCCATGCGTGTTGATTAAGGTTTGCAGTTTTGCTATTAATTCACTGGCTTTCATTCAATTCCCTACGGATAAAGCTCATCTAAATCGATATTGTATGCCGACAAATGACCGCGTATTAACTCTCTAACCTTTGTTACAGTTTCCAAATCAAATCCTTCGCGACCATATTTAGCAATATCACGCAATTCTGTTTGGATATCCCATAGCGCCGCGCATAACAGCTTTGAGGCTAACATTTGTTTAAGCTCAAGAGCTTCCTCTGGTTTGTCTAAATTAAGTTTTAAAATGGCTTTCATTTAAACCTCTATTTTTACGATAAAAACTCTTCATTTATCACATCTTTGATATACCGAGCGCAATCTATCCAGCCAAGGTCCATGCCTTGGCCGCATGAGTTATGATAACCGGCAATTGTGGAATTTTCTTTTGCTTGTCTAATGAACTCATCTATTTTCTCATCTATGAATTCATTAAAAGAATCTAAAGTTAATCTGCTCATTTAAACCTCTATGCAATAAGTCTGGCTTGAGCGGGAAAGCTAAGTCTAACTACTGTTCTATCCGTTTCTTTTTCTTGGCAAATTGATTCGTGAATTCCATTCGAATTTATTAAAAAAACTTTATTTGAATCGAGTAAAAATGAATTCATATTATTTAACTCTTCTATCATGTGAGAGCAATCTCCACCCTTTCCAGGAGTGCCAACATATTCTCCCTCCCAAGCCTTGCACCCAATCTCATTGGAGGCAATCATCATCCCTATAGACGAACTATCGATATTCCAGCCAGGGCTTGGATCCCATCCAAGTTTAGAATAAACACCATCAATATGGATGCCACCGCGTCTATGAGTTTGACCAGGTTTTAAAATCTTTCTATCAATCGTCAAATAAGATATCGGCGTAACAATATGTGAAAGCATCTCATTTATAAGCGGAGCAAAAACACGGCATTCATTTGGCAATATATTGCTACAATCTTCAAGCCAACCAAAGATTGGATACATGTATAACTCTCCAATAAATGGCGCAGTTGGAACCTCGCAAGAAAACATCTCTTTTATTTCGCTTATCATTTAAACCTCTATAAATTTAATTATACATAAGACTTAATAACTAAATGGTCACACCCGGTCAAAGACTCCCTGTCATCATCAAGTCTTAAAATAAAAGTTTTATAAAGACCATTAATTTCAACAAATACCCCTGATGGTCTTTCTATTCGCAAAGGCAAATCCCCATGCTCTTTTTCAAGCTCCTCTAACTGGGCGCGTAGTTCACTGATTTTCATTTCTTGACGCACTCGATCATTTCTTTTGGCGTTAAAAATCCGGTATATAAATGCGACCTAAGCACTTTTGCCGCTGCCTGGCATGATTCTAGAGATTTAAACTCTGCAGAGCCAGTATAAGGAGCAGATTTTTCGAATAAAATCCAAATCAATACATAAGTTGCCATTATTAATCCTTTATATCTAATAATTCTTCAATTTTATTTTTCAAATCAATTAATTCCCACTTTTCCAGAAAAATCCCTGCAAATGTTATCCATGATAATTCGTACTTATCGCCATACTTTTTAACTTTGATTCTTGCATAATCATTGTACTCAAATTGATTATTCACGTTTTATCCTCGTTCAAATCTCTATTCAATTACTCAAACATCAGAACTTTAGATTCATGCACTAATGGATAATATTGATAATTAGTTTTCATTATTACAGAATCTATATTTTTCCAAAGCATGTCATAATTAGTATTTATTGCAACTTCGCAATCCCCATGCTCTTCTCTAATCGCTTTGAGCTTCTCTTGCAGTTCACTGATTAGCATTTAAACTCCCTGGAATTTAAATTATCATACATCCTGACGCAAACATGATCGCCATCGCAAGCGTTGCTAAAATTAATATACTTAATCCTATAGTGCGCATATCTATCTGTTAATAATACTGGCAAATCCCCATGCTCTTGTTTTATTTTCTCAAGTTGGGCTTGTAGTTCACTGATTAGCATTTTCTATCCTATTTTTTAATCTACCGCATCCGGCGCAATGATCATTTATAAAAACAGCGTGTTTACAATTATTAATTTCATCTAAAAAAGATGATTTATAATTATAAAATCGGTTGCTTGTTTTATTTTTTTGAATTGAAGTTATACAGGTTATGTCAATTATTATTTTAATCAAACTATACCTAAAAATTTAAACTGTTCACTATAAACTTATAGCCATCGCAACAGAGTTTGGGAAGAATAAAAAAAAGCATTCCTACAAGAATAGCGGTAATGAGAGAGCCAAAAGCTCTCTCTGATAATTTGATTAACTCAAGCATAATAACTCCTATTTATTTGGGTCATACGGATGGTTATATTCCCAGAGGGCCTCGCCAAGCTCCCTACCCCATTGATTGTATTCTTTTCTGTGGTCATTAATGACTTTCGGTAGCACAAATACAGTAACAAGCGCTCCTATAAGTGGCAGAATGCCTGCATTAACACTTATTAAATCATCCATTGATAAAATTTTCATAGTCATATCCTTACGATGTTGCAGGGCCGCTTTTCATAACATTGTTTACCCATGCACGCTGCTCAGCATTTAAATTTGCCCAAATAGCGCGCTTTTCAGACACGGTTACCGTAGATAGATACTCAAAGGCATCTAGCTTTGCGTCTTCCTTTCTAAGTTGCTCAACTATTTTTAGCTTATCATCCACCGGCGGCAGTGCGTTATTAATGGGTTTTGTATTTTGAGTATGTTCTTTTTTGTTATTGGTTTTTGTATAAGAATCTCCTTTTCCGTGGTCGTTAGTGTGATCGGCGTCTTTGCTATCGTCAATCATAAATAGGCCGTTTAATGCATATTTGCGAGCATAGCTACTGGCTGCGCCTGTAATTTGGCTAGCGTCTGAGCCCTTTTTTTCTAAGGGCTCTCTCGCAAATGCGCAGGCTTTTTGAAAAGCCTCCCCTACTCTAAATGTAGCGGTAGCTTTAATATAAAAGCGATCACCAAGTACAATCACTTCATCCTCTAATGTTAGAATAGCATTTTCTGGCATCACTTTTTTTAGCGCTTCTAAAATATCTTCACAAGAGCGGTAGTTATAACCTCCAAATTTATTAACCTGATTTTTAGGGGCTGATAATGTTCGTTGTATGTTGCTCAATATTTTTATTAATTCGCTCATTTGATTAAAAACTTCCTTGTGCCTGGTTTGATGTCAATATACATTGCATATAGTTCTTTATTGTCCGATTTGAACAACTTTGTATTAAATGATTCTGTTGGTTTTGTATATTTCCAGGTTGCGAGTAGCTCACCGTCAGCCGATATTAGTGTGGCCTTGTTTTTCATATAAAGAGCAATTTTATCTTTTAGCTCTTGCTCGATGGTGCATAGTTCATCAACAGCTAATCGAATAGTTTTTAGTCTATTAACAGCAGATTGAATATCAGACTTAGCAATTAATGGCTCGTGATCAATAGACTCGACTCCGTATAGGTCTTTGATTTCGTCCATCGTTTTAGCGTTATGGGTATCTGCATCGTTATTTATCATACTCTCTCCCGTTGTTTAGAAATTGCTATTCGGATATATTATCGTATACAAAAATAATTACAATAGTTTTCGTATACAAAAAGTGAGTATTTATGGCTAAAGCAAATAAAATTGGCAGACCAAAAATAAAAGACCGTAAAAAGATTAAAGAACATGTCATCGCTGTACGATTTGATGGAAAAGAAGTAGAAGATTTAAGGCGCACAGCTAAACTTTATGAATGGACCCCACGGGAATTCATTAAAAACGTAACGATGGCTATGATTCAAAAAGCTTTAAAGAAGGAAGCTAAAGATGAAAATAGAATTATTACGCTGTCTGCTAGATAAGGGCACGATTGCAGACGATACAGTCATTTTAATTGAGGTGCCCTATGTTAAAGACGGCGCTACTTTCATGATGACCTATGGCGTAGCTGGAGCAGCTATAGAGCACGATCACTTAGGAAAAGGCGTAAAGTTGATATTGAAAGCTACAAAATGCATTCCAGCATTATTAGAAAACATAACCACTGACAAGGAATAAAAATGAACAATTCAGAATTTTTAGAAATGCTTTTTAAAATTGCCAAAAGCCAACAAGAGGGTGAATCGGTAGAATTTGAAGAAATCAAAAGCATAAATGATATTTTGGTTAAAAAGCGCGCGACGATGGAATGGGATGATTTTGTTAGAAGGTTCAAATCAGAAGTAGCAGAAGAAAGTAAAATAAGTTTTACATTTTTTGGCAAAAGTTATGATACTGGAATCGATCCAAACATGGGTATTTATTTAAAAGAAACAAACGGTAAGTGCATTGGTATTTATAGCACCACAAACAATATGTTAGAAGCGGTAAGAGACATTTATTTTAAGGCCACATATGCCAGTTAAGGGAATGAAGGGCGTGATATACAGAGAGCCATATACTTATCTCAACTATCGAGACCTATTCGAAAAACTAAAAGTGTTTTTTTTAAATGGTCATCGCGCTTCTTTCTCAATGTGCGATTACACCTGGACATTGCGCCTAATAAAAGCGAACGGTCGGTTAAAAAAAGATAGATGGATGTTAATAAGCTCTGATGGGCACGTAAGACATTACAGAAGACTGTCGCAGGTATTTAATTACCTGCGATCCCTGCTAGGCGTAGAACCGGAAGAAGAATCGATAGATTTTCAAATTAAAAAGTTAATAAACCAAACCAAAGAAACACACAAATAAACTAATTATTTAGTCATTCTGCTTTTATTATTTTGTAGATCTTTTAGATAACGATGAGTATATTGCTAAAGGATTCATGTTTGAACACTGCGCACTCAATGATCTCGTCGATTTATAAACTAGAAATCACTAAGTGCGCATCAACAAACAATCATTAGATAAGACAACTAATTTAAGTACTTAGATAAGACACCAAATTTAAGCACTTAGATAAGGCCAAGTTAATGAAACACACTATTAAACACCTAAATAACATCAAATAAGACTTAAATAATGAAAGATATTTTCAAACATCAAATAAGACTTAATTATGCAAAATATTATTAAACATCAAATAAGGTTCAAATAATGAAAGATATTATTAAACACTAAATGAGGCTTAATTAATGAAAGATATTATTAAACATCGCAAAATCGATTACAAGTCGCTTCTTAGCCATTCGTCTTTTATTAGTCAACAAACAATTCATCAGCTAACACAGCTACAACACAAAACATGGATGTAAAACTATGTTAAATGACACAATAAATTTGCATGATAATGCAGTTAAATTACTCTCTACTTTGAAGCGAAACCATGTCGCCATGCTCAAGCGCATAAACTGGTTTATGCATAAAGGCACCTACGCATGTTGCTTCGAAACCGTGGAACAAATGGGAGCAGACTTACATAACTGGGGAGGAAAAAACATAAGCCGCACCCAAGCTTTTGACGTCTATAAAAAGATAAGACCACTAATTAACTCATTTCAAGCAAATGTCAGAGGACGTTACCGCAGAACGCTTAATGACATTGGTTTGTATGTTATAAAACTTATAGATGATGAAAAGCTAAAACCGACACCCATAAATCAAAAAACCGACACCCATAAATCAAAAAACCGACACCCATACATCCCAAAAACCGACACCCATACACCCCAAAAACCGACACTCTTAAATACTCTTAAACAAGATAAAACTAAGACAAAGGAAAAAGCTGTTAAGTTTTCTAATCACGTTAATAATATGTTAGATAGCTTAGACGAAGACTTGAGCTACAAAGCAATCAATGAGTACAAGGATTACCTTGCAAAGACGACCGTAAACAACCCTAATTTGGTCATGGAGAAGATTTGCGCTAAGCATAATGCTACCCAGGCGGCTAGAAACAATCTCATTGCTATGGAGAAAAGAAGAGCTGATGCAATGATAGCCAATGCGCAGTATCTTAAACATGAGATGGATTCAATCGACGTAGGAACAAGGGAACATAGGATTGCCATGACGCAAAAATTTAGAGCGGTCATGCAGCAAAGCTTAGGGAGATGATATGAGCAAAACTGAAGCGCAAAAGAAACTGCTACGGGCTGAAAAGATGGCTTTGCAAAAAATGGCCGAGCATGGCTACCTTGACCCTCGCATTACTACAACCATACACGGTACGGCTAAAGAGTTTGATAAGTGTCGGGAATACGACCAGAAGCTCGCCTACTTCAGGCAAATATGCCTAGCTGACTTAGACAAAGAAGTTACGGTAAATGTTCCACGGCAAACACAAGAATGGGTTAATTATCATGACTAAGAAAAAACAAAACTGTTTTGACTGGCCAATACAAATTGAAGTGCCCATTGAGAAGCTCATTCCTGACGTAGTGGAATTTTTGTCTTATCTGGTTGAAGACAGAGTACCGCTTAATACGCTACCCGTAAGACTGCGTGATTATATTTTTATGATGGATGGATACCTTAACCTGATTATCAAAATGGATGATGATAGAAATGACGAAGAACCTAAGCGGCTTTAAGCCTGGGGAATCAATTATGGGCAGCCCTGTTGGCCAAGCAAACGAGGGCAATGGGATATACGCCCCCATGCAACAGCATCATTACCTATTAGAAGAAAAGCTTAATAAGATCCATAAGCAGTTAGCAGAAAAAGGGATACACCCTGTTAGGTTCGAACTAGGCAAAAAGCCTGTATCTCTTAAGCCATATAGCTGGGATAGTAAAAAATAAGCTATGCTGATTATGGAGGTGCTTATGTAATTGCTGGAAGCGCTGTAGGCTCTGCGCTTACTAAATTAAAAGCCACGCTAGAAGGTGACGCTCAGGCTGAGATTGTTTCAGAAAAAGAAGCTGAAGCAAGAGAGCTTAAAGAGCATCGCCACGACAAATCATTAACCCATCACTACAAAGCAACCCATACCCATACTCATACATATGAGGTAGACGACTCAGTTGATGAGGCTAAATTATCAGCTGATGACACAAAGACAGAAAAGACAAAAAAGAAACGGCGCGGATGCTTTGGGTTTTGTATGGGAAAAAAAGAATGACATGTTTATTTTTTTAAGCTTTCTATGCATATTAGAAATAACAAGAAATGAACATAGTTAGGTGCCTTTTATTTGATTGGCATGGAAAAGGCTAAAACCAGGCGCGATAGGCGTCATGTATGGTGACGCCAAATAGAATTCATAAACGGCCCACTCAAGGTAGGCAAACAAGACAGCCTGAACAGATGCCTTGAGTCGCTGTGTACAGCAGCGCGCGCAGATAGTATACCATTATCATTCGGTAATAAAATGAAAAGACACTCTCTCGCGGACTGGCTTACCCCTAATCGCCGAACATCTAAAAAAACCAAGAAATCAAAACCTGTACCTTACGAGCGGCGTCATCAATGTAACGTAATGAATACGTTATTTCATGAATATAGAGATGTCTGGGAACATACTTTTGCGATACCGAATGGGGGCGGTAGAGACGGATTCGAGGCTATGAATTTAAAAGACGAAGGCCAAAAAAATGGCGTGCCTGATTTCTTCATTGCGTGGCCCTCCGCTGTTTACCATGGCCTATTTATTGAAATGAAGCGACTACCTACTGAGGGAAAAGGTAAGCCTATAGTGAGCAAAGAGCAAAAAGAATGGCATATAAAATTACGTAATCAAGGATACGCTGTGTATGTGTGCTACGGGTATGATGAAGCTATGCGAACTATAAAAACATATTTAAATTTGAATTGTTATAAATAAAGGTGTCGAAATAGACACCTTTAAAACCCTCGAATAAGGGGGAATTAAAACGGCTTGCTAGGGTGATACTCCTCTTTCTCTCCTCCCAGATAGATAGCAATTCCTAATCTATTGGCTGTATTAATAAACCGACGTTCAAGTGTTTTCATTCCTGTTAGCTTGCACAAATCGTGAGCTGCTTCGTTATCGGGATAAAGTCTTTCTATTCCGAATTTTTCTTTAATAGTAAAACGCGCTTCCATTTACCCCCCCCTCCAATAACTGCCTGTGCGGCAGTAATATAATTAATTGATGTTCTCTAAGTAGTCCTCAAAAGCAATTCTGATTTCATCCATCGTTTCATCACAAAGCGAAGCATAAATACCAATGCCTTTTAGTAGCTCGTGACCATTAATAGATAAATGACTATCGGTATATTCAAGTTTATTGCCATTTAGCCATTCCAGCATTTGCACTGATTCGCCATTCTCTGTATTAGTTACTTGGCATAGAATCGCGTCTACATTCATATTTTCAAAATTATGAACTACGTGAACATCGCTTATTTTAACTGTTGAATTAACCATTTTTTCTCTCCCGTTATGTGACGAGTCCGTCTCGTCAATGAGGGGCACTATAACGTAACGGACCCAATGCGTCAACCATTAATTTTTGAAAAATGTTATGTCGACTTAACATTATGCACTATGATTAACTTACATTACCCTGGAAGGTTGGCAGCAAAAAAGGATTGGACTTGGCTACTAAAAAAACAATTAATCCGAGAACAACAACTAAGTACGAAGGCACATTTCCGGCTGAATTTTTAGAGCATTGCTCTAGGGGTGGTTCAACTGTTGAGTTTTGCGCAGCTAAAGGTGTAAAAAAAGATACATTTTACGACTGGTGTAAAAAATATCCCGAGATGGCAGAAGCTAAAATTATGGGAAAACAGCTTGCCGAAGCGTGGTGGCTGAATCAAGCAAAGATGCATCTAGTGACTTATTCCTCAAAAGAAGAAGGCTCAACAAATTTTAATACTAATCTATACCGTTTTATTATGTCTGGCCGCTTCAAGCACACGGGCGAACGCCGATTAAAAGTTCCCAAAATGATACCTGGCAACTATGCTCATAATTTAGGCGTGGTCCAACAAATGGCTATGTCTGGCCGTTATACACTGGCTGAGCTAGCGGCGGCATCTAAACTAGTAACAGATGAAATTCTAGTAGACCAACAAATCACTATGCGAAAGGACATTGAGGAGTTACAAAAAATTGCGGCAAGTAGACAAGAAACTAATGGAACAGATAGCGAAATTGAGGATGGAGCTTAAAGGAGAAGATGTCTACGAAATTAGAGTCTATGATAAGCAAACTGAAACTTTGGTGGCAGAAATTAAACCAAAAAAAGACTCAACAGCAATTATCGAGTTTCGCATTTGATTATTTAGTGGGTGACCGTGAGTTCTATATCGCTTTCAGCAACCCAGATGAAGGGCATTTGGCCGAGAGATTTCTCAAGCCCGGTTTTCGTCACTGCTTCATATTTTTTAAGGGTGAACGATGCTGGCTTATGCTCAATCCCACACGCTGGTTCCTACACGTTATGGAGCTATCTTGTATCCCAAGCGATCCATTCCCGCACTATCTCAAAGCCAACCATCCAGAAATCACAATATTAAAAGTGGTGTCGCGCTTAGATGATACAGGGACTATGTATTTCAGACCTCTGACTTGTGTATCTCATACGGCGTATATAATAGGATTAACGAATAAATTCGTAATTACCCCCTATCAGTTGTACAAATGTTTGTTGAAAGGTGGAAACTCAAACATCGTAACAGTTCAGGAGATTATCTAATGCATACTGGGAAAAGCGCAGCAAAGCGAGCTGCAAAACAAGCAGAGCAGGCCGCGACACAAGCGAGGATGGAAACGGCGCAACTTAAAGCTATGAACGATAAAGCTAAGGAAAAATTAGCGCTTAAAGCCGCTCGTGCTTTACGCGCAAGAACTGGCGGTGGTTTTTCATACAACCCCAACGCTTTGAATCAAACCACAACGACTTTGGGGTAATTATGAAAAAGGGACTGACAAAAGACGATGTGCGACTTTTACTCAAAAGACGACAATTCGCAATGGGAAAAGATTCATCATGGGAATGGCTTTTGCGGAGAACTTATGAACTTAGCCAACCTAATAGAAACATTTTTCAGCGACAAACTGCCGACGGAACCAACAAAAACTGGCAAGTTTTCGATACAACGCTGGTTTTGGCAACACGTCGTTTCGTTAACAAAATGCAACAAGCCTTGGTCCCAGATCAAGTGAATTGGTTTCAGTTCACCCCAGGCGAAGAAGTCAATCTGGATGAACTCGACGACGACGAAAAAGCCAACATTCAAAAACAATTACAAAGCTACACAGATAAGTTTTTTAGATATCTCAAGCGCTCAAATTTCTATACATGCATCAATGAGTCTTTCTATGATCTGGCTGTAGGAACTGGCGCTTTACAATGCAACGAAACAGAAGAAGATGCTAACCCGTTTGTGTTTAGTTCCATCCCGATGGATCGCATTTACTTTAGCGAAGGTGCATACGGTACGATTGATGCAGTATTTCGCGACCACTGGGACATGCCTTTATACAATGCCGAAACTGTCTGGAATGGTTTTAAGCTACCGGCTAATTTTAATACGAAGGGGCAAGACCCATACGAGATAAAACTAACGCTCTACGAGGTGGCTTATTTTGACTACAAATTAAAAATGTATCGATATTGCGTAATAGAGAAATCGACAGGCGAAATAGCATACGAAGAAGAGACATCTCCATCATGGCCATTTATTATATTTAGATGGTACAAGCTACCCGGTGAAGACCGTGGCCGCGGACCTTGCATCGATGCTGGACCCAGCGCAGCTACTATCAACAAAGTGATGGAAGACGAAATACTAGCAGCGGACTTGATGTCTAAGCCGATTTATATGGGGTACTCCGATGGCCTATTTAATCCTGACACTTTCCAAATATCGGCAAATTCTGTTATCAGCGTCAATCCAATTGCTAGCAACGGTGGCAACTGGCCAATCGCTCCCCTACCCCCTGCTGGAAACGTTGAGTATGCTGCAATTGTTTTAGCAGACTTGAGAGACGCGATTAATAAAATCATGTTTAACAATCCTCTGGGGCCTGTTGAAAACGCACCTGTCTTAACTGCTACTGAAGTAGCCATTAGACAAAACGAAGTAATGGAAGATGCAGCGGCTAGTTTCTTGCGTTTACAGAAAGAGCTTTTCGAGCCACTTATCAATCGTTGCTTGTATATTCTTAAAAAGAAAGGCTTGTTCCCGCCGATTGTAATAGATAATAAATTGATTGAGCTTAAGTTCCAGACCCCTCTAAGTCTTGGAAAAGGACAAATCGATGTAAATCAATTTATGCTATGGTGGCAAAATTCTGTTAATGTTCTTGGGCCGCAATTAGCATTAGCCTCTATCGACTTTGCTAAGGTTCCTTACTGGATGGCAGAGAATATGAACGTTTACCTGGGGTTTGTTAAAAACGCTGATGAGATGAAAGCGGCTATCGAAGAGTTAAAACAAGCTGCGCAACAAGCAGCTAATGATCAACAATTATTACAAGGGGGATTGAATGCAGGGACAACCGAACCATCTGGCGTCGCAGCCTAACGTTAAACAGCAAGAGCAAGACGCTGATTTAGTGGCTTGCGTCACGCTCACGCATGACCTAATGGAAACACCGCTTGGCAAAAAATGGCTTGAAGCGATGGAAAAATGGTTCATGATCAAAGTGGGGGTGGTTAATCCGCAGATGCAAAACTGGGAAGGATACGCGGCTTTTCGCGAAGGTCAGAACTTTTTAATTAGACAAATGCGCCAATGGACAAAAGAGCATAAAGCGGCTTTGCAAGTTAAAGCGCAAAATGCGGCTGAAGAAAAGCCCAAGAAAAAGCGAGGTAAAAAGTAATGACTACTAATGTTCATTGGTTTACAGCCTCAGAATCTCAAACCAAAGAGCGCTCTAAATTTGGCAAGAAAGATTTAAATGATAAGCAATTACATGGTATGGCAAAAATAAACGAAGCGGCCCAGTATTTTATTGATGCGATTATATTATGGTCACCACCAAGCGCAGACCAAAGTGCAGCTATTCGTTCAGCAAGGCTTGCAGCCATGCAAACTAATGCGGCTATTTGTTGGGATTGGCCTGAGGGGGTTGAATGAGCGAAACAGCAAATCCAGTTACAAATGTAAACCCGTCTGCTAGCGCTGGGCCTGGGTCATCTAGCCCTAATCCGGCTATGACCCAAGTTTCAGCGCCAGAGGCGACCAACCCAGGGTCAATCTATGATTTAGCTAATAGCAAATCGCTTGAAAGCGCCCCTGCTCAGGAACAATCGATTGATCAAGTGGTGACCCAATCAAACCGACCTGACTATCTATTAGAGAAATATCAAAACGAAGCAGAACAAGCTAAGGCTTACCCTGAGCTTCTCAAAAAGTTTGGAGAGTTTAAAGGAGCGCCTGAAGCCTACTCTTTTGATAAGTTGCCAGACTCAGTCGACAAAGAATCCCCTCTTCTCAAAGGCTTAGCGGAACATTTTAAAACCTTAAATCTTTCAGATGAGGGTTTTAATAAAACCGTAGCAGTCTTTGCGGAGCTTACAGAAAAGTATAGCGCAAACAGCCGAGAGCAAATCATGCAAGACTTAGGGCCTACGGGTAATGAGGTCATAGGCCGCGTAGGAAATTGGATTAAAAACTTTAGCCAGGAGGAGCAGGCGCTATTTAACGAGATGTCACTCTCGGCTAAACACATTCAATTGCTCGATAAGCTCAGAGCAAGCACTCATTTGTCGAGAGCGCCCACTAATGCCGACATTATGAGTTCTTCAGGATTCGAGACCCTAAAAGCTATCGAAGCCGAAAAAGCACAAAACTGGGATAGATACCGCAATGACCCCGCTTACGCAAGCGAGATATCAAGAAGGTATCAAGATGCAGCAATGCGCGAGGGTTATGCTCAAGAAACCTTTGCTGAGATGAAGAGACGCTAGACAAGTTTAGTTGGATCAACTAAGCTAATTTCATCCGTAGTCTATTAAACCACTATGTGATTTAAGTTATACGCGTGTGAGCATCGAAAGATGCTCACATTTTAACGCAAGTAAGACCGCACAGCCTGGGATACCGTGTAATGCGCCCCCACTGAAAAGGCCAGAGGCGATACTCTGAAAGACGTTGATAGTTTCGTTTCTATTAACATTCTTAGGAGTATTGCTATGTCAATTAACTTACCTAATGTGTACGTCAAAGAGTTTGATAACGACGTTCATCAATTATTTCAAAGCAAAGGTTTTCAATTTCGTCCGTTCATTCGGATGAAAAATAACGTCGTTGGTTCTACGGTTCAGTTCCCCGTAATGGGTAAAGGTTTGGCTACTCAAAAGGCCATTCAAGATGACGTAACCCCAATGGATGTTACCTACACCCCGGTCACTTGCACGTTAGAGCAATGGGTAGCTGCCGACTATACCGACATCTTCTCCCAAGCTTCTATTAATTGGGACGACCGCATGGAACTCGTAGAATCCACAGGTATGGCAATCGGTCGCCGTTGTGACCAAATCGTTATCGATGCCCTAGCAGCTTCCGGTACAGCCAATACTATTGCGGCGGGCGGTACAGGATTTACTTTTGCTAAGTTCCGTCAAGCATTCAAGTTCTTACGCGCTAATGCTGCCGCAACTGATATTTGCTGCGCTATTACTGCGACCCAAGAGCAACAGCTCTTAAATGAAGAGCGCTTAACAAACACTTTCTTCATTCAGCGTAAACCTCTTGGCTCCAATGGTTTCGAAATGATGACTATCATGGGTGTGACCTTCATTGTTATTCCTGATAACGCCGAAGGCGGCTTGCCAGTTAACGGCAACACTGAGACCGCGTTTATGTTTGCGAAGCAATCAACAGGTATGGGTGTGGCCATCGATCATCGAACCGAAATCAATTATGTCCCACAAAAAACCTCATGGTTAGTGAACGGCATTTACTACGCTGGTGCGGTTGCTATTGATAACACCGGTATCGTTGAAATTAACACTGACGCAACAGCGTAATAAGGGGAAATAACCATGGCTTTTGCATTAACAGGTATTAACCGAGTATCCGCAGGTGCTAATACTAATGCGCCCGCTGTAATGGCTTATGCAACCGCTGCCGATACTGGCGCACAAGTTGCTGCGGCAGGCTACTTTGACAGCTTTGTAGAAAACCTACGAGTTGGCACAATTATTTTAGTTAAAGCGTCTGACGGCACAGGCTTTTATCAAGTTACCGCCGTATCGCCTACCGTGACCGTGTCCGCTTTGGCGACCATTGGTGTGGGTGGTGTTGGCGCAGCTCAGATTCAAGCTGGCGCTGTTGAAACAGCGGCATTAGATGATGATGCTGTTACATCAGCTAAAACAGACCCAAGCCTCATTCAGTATGCAAACGTTGCTGTTACGGCGGCAGAGTGGAACGGCATGTACGCGGCTCCAAAAGAAATTTTGGCGGCACCTGGCGCTAACAAGCTGTATGTCGTTAGTCATGCAATGCTTGAAGTCGACTACGGTGGGGCACAGTTTGCTGGTGGCGGCGTGGTTGCATTACAGTACGCGGCGACAATCAATGGCGGCGGTATTAAAGCTTCTGACACTATCGCGGCGGCAACTGTCAACGCGTGGGCGGCTGATAACATCGCATTTATGAACGGTGCCGGTACCGGTCTAGCTACCGCTGTTAACAAGTCCTTATGCTTGTCTAACGCAACGGCAGCATTCACCACGGGTACTAGTGATATCAATGTTCATCTCTGGTATCAGATTGTAACGACTGCTCTTTAATCTGCCTTTGGGGAGGGTTTCGCCCTCCCCTTTTTTAACAAGGAGTGCCAATGGCAATCACAGGCCCTACAACGGAAATTGAGATTATCGCCCTGGCATTCGTTCTGAACGGCAAAGAACCAGTAACCAGTCTTGATGAAGCTGGGGCCGCTGGACGCGCCGCTAAGCAATATTACGATGCGATGGTATCGACTATCTTGTCATACCCCCATTTTCGATTTAATACTAAAACCACTTATCTGCAACTCCTGGCAAACGTGCATCCCACTTTTGATAACTGGCAATATGCTTACCAGTTGCCAGCGGACTTTCTAAGCCTAGGGCGATTATGGCCAAGCATCCCCTATATGATTTACGGTGACCAAATATGGGCAGCTTCGAATAGCCCTCTACAGATGGAATATCGCTTTCAGGTCCCCGTGTCGAAGTGGTCGCCCGCTATGCGGATGTATGCGGCCTATGAGCTAGCCGTAGCTATGGGACTGAGCATTGCCGAGTCTGAACAGCTATACAAAGACCTTAAGCTTGAGGTGATAGAAAAAAGAGCTATGGCGCTTTTTGTAGACTCACAAAACCACCCCCAACGTAACGCCCAAAATTCAACTTGGATTGCTGTAAGGGGTAGAGGGTGAGTTTTAGTATTATTCAAAATACATTCACCCTTGGTGAGATGGACCCCAAGCTATTATCTAGGGTAGATTTCGAGGGCTACTATAAGACAGCTAGAAAATTACGCAATGTCGTAGTCATACCCCAGGGTGGCGCTAAGAGGCGATTTGGAACAACGTACACCGATGTAATCCTGGACCGCTCACAGCTACCCATGCAGATTTATATCAATGATACGACCTACGTATTGATATGTGACTTTATGTTCACATTAGAAAAAATATTTACTTTTGTGATACGCCCTGACGCTATTAGCGTACCGTTAGACATGAATGGCGATGTGGCCATTGATGTCTATCTTAATGATGTATTTCAAACAACTATTGACGCGTCACCACCTTACACAGTTTCTCAAATACCAAATATCAATTTTGTCAGAGCCCCTGACAGAGTGCTTTTGTTAAATGAAGATGTTAGGCCACAAATGTTGCTAAGGAATGGTGCGGATAATGTATGGACAATCTCAAATCAACCATTTGAATTCTATCCTACGTTTGATTTTACGGTCATCGATAATTCCGCTGGATATGCAAACATCACGTTTACGCCTTCAGCCACTACGGGAACCATCACTATTACGGCGTCGGCTGCAATTTTTAATACGAATCATGTTGGCGGTATGTTGTTTTGTTTTGGCTCTAATACTGGTTCAGTGCGGATTACGGCAGTTGCCAGCACAACCAGTGCAACAGGACTCGTTATTCAAGACTTCACAAACACAAATCCAGTACCTGGAAGTCGAGCTAACCTCAGAGAACCCCTTTACGGGAATGGTGGGGGAGCAGTGGGTACTAATCCAGCTCGGGGATGGCCCACTGTCGGCGGATTCTTTCAAGGCCGTTTAATATACGGAGCCCCCAAAACCGTACCGAATGCTATTTCTTTCTCGGTGCCATCTGATTATGAAAATTGGGACGATTCAGAAGCAGGAGAAGACAACGGCTTTACTCAAGTACTAACAGCAGACGGGTATCAAAAGATTTTGGCTATCGTCGGCTCGAAAGCACTTTGTGTCATTACGAATGCCTCAGTCTTTACAACTAATGCCCTTGCCGATGCCCCCGTGTCTGTAGGCTCCACATTTTTTACCGAACAAACACGCGAAGGAATGGCACCCCTAACGGCCCAGGTTATTGACGATCAAATATTGTTTGTAGAGAACAACCGAAGGTCGGTAAAGTCCTTTGTATATGATATTATTCAATCGTCGTTTCAAGCTGAAAGCGCCTCAATCTTATCGCCTCAAATTATTAGAGCCCCCGTAGAGTCGGCCACATTTGTAAACCCATTAGAAGATGATGGAAATTTTTACATGCTGGTTAATCAAGACGGGACGCTGGGTGTATTTCAAACTGACAAAGGCCAGCTTGTAAGGGCCTGGACTCTGTCCAGCACACAGGGTTACTTCAGAGACATAACTAGTGTAAAGGATATATGTCATGTTTTGGTTGAGCGTGGCGCTTACAATCCAATGGCAGCTAACGTGCCTGAATCACTCTATAGGGTCACGGCACCTTTTAACTACTTTGAGAATATTAGACCCGACATCATTCTCGGAAACCCTGAGCCCATCTTTGTAGAAGATAACGATTATTTCGTCATAGGTCATATATCGCCATTCTTTCAAATGGTTATCACTATAGCGTCAGGTCCTAATTTTATGCCTGATGTCATTTATCAGTACCTAAACAATCAAAATCAATGGCAAACCTTCGTGCCTACAGACGGCACACTAGGGTTTATCATTTCTGGCACAATATCATGGCTATCAGCCGATGTGTCCGAATGGCTACCACAATCCTTAAATGACGTAGACGGCATGTACTGGATTAGGGTAAAAAGAACCGCTGATGTAGACCCCGATGTGGTTTATGCCCCACCTCAATTGTCAAACATAACTATCCCAGCAGAAAAAAGACTGTACCTTGAAAAAATTACTTTTGCTGAGGTGATGGATGCTACAAGAGAGCTTACGACTGATGCGAATGGAAACATTACAGGCTTAACAGATATTGCAGGCCAGCAAGTATGGGTTACCCGCTTGGGTGTTCCGCATGGCCCTTATTTTGTAAGCTTTGCTGGTCAAATTACGATGGGCGAAGACTATGCTAGCATCGATGTCAAACTAGGGTTCGACTATAAGCCTTTGATTGTGCCAGCCCCACCCACGATTGGAACTAATAATGGGGTCAATGTATATAATCCCAAGCTCATCAAGGCCATGTTCTTAGATTACTATCAATCCGCTGGATTAACTTTGCGAGGTCAAGAAATTCCCCGTATGAGAATTAATAACGCTTCTGTCGATGTGGCTTTAATTCCTGTTACTGATGTGTATGAGATACCCACGTTAGCAGGTCGTGACCCAAGAGTTATTATGGAAATATCTCAATATCAACCGCTGCCTTTTACGCTTATTGGCATTGGTTATAAGGTAGACATGTAATGGATGCGGGACTAACAACAGCACTCATTCTGGGCGGTATACAAGGTGCGTCAACAATAGGGGGGTTATATGCTTCAAAAACCCAAGCTAAAGTCGACAAAGCTAGAATCAGTTATGAAACAGCTCAAGCCGAGCTTGCAGCAGCAGATGCAGCCTATGAAAACACCCGAAGCTACCGACGCGCCCTGGGGGCACAGATTCTTTCCGGCTCTATACGAGGAGCGCCAGGATCTAGCCCGCTTATCCAATTTACAATGGACACCTTCGCTAACTACGCACGCGACCAAGCGTCGATCGCTCGCCGTGGCGGTCAGGCACAGATTGCTGGAAATATAGCTACGGCAAATATGCGTAGTGAACGCATGGCGCGCGACCTGGGCTTGGTGGGGAATTACTTTAGTAGCGCCTTTAGCGGCGTAAACCTAAACAGCTTAAGCGCAAGCCTAGGCAAGGCACCTGGCGCATCAGCGCTCAGCGCCAAGATTAAGGGTTCATAAAATGGCTAGAGAAATCCCAAGAATGGATAGACAGGTCATGGAGTCTCCCCTTTCGCTTCCTCAGTACTCAGGAGCGGCTAGACTTTCTGAAATGCTAGGAACGGTTTCAAACAAGATAGGGGCACTCAATACAAAGCTGCAAGTCGAGAAAGCAACTTTAGAAGGTGCCAAAAATCGCATAGAGGGCGAACCTAAAAAGCTTATGCCCAATTTGACCCCTGCTACGCAAGCCTATAATGAAGCTTTCGTAAACATGGATTCAGCCCTCATTTATAGCTCTACTATTCAGGGGATGGCAGAGGATTACCTCATGGCTGCACAGCCTGGAAGCCTAGCGCAAGGAGGGGCAAGCAAACGCTATTTAGAAGCAGCACAAGCCAGAATTCAAGGTAGCCTTTCTCAGGCTATGGAACAAGGTAAACCAGAACTGGCGCTTAAACTACAACAACAAGCCCATAATGACGCCTTAAAACTGGAAAGCGCTCAACTCACTTATGACTATGACCAAACCAGAAGCAAAGCAGCTGTTGCCCTGAAACAAGGGGCAGACATTTATGCAGAATCTATTAAAAATGGTCACCTGGATATAGCCAAAGAACATGCTCAAGACTTATTTAACAACATTGAGTCCCAGCTTAAGCTCGGCTACATAACACCATTAGAGGCATATAACTATAAAGAGCAGCTGATACAGGTCGGCATTAATAGCGAGCTTGAACGAAGCTATGTAGACGCTTACGCCCTCTCTGAAGATGAGGCAGCTAAGCTTGTAAATGATTGGTACACTAAAGAAACGCCAGGCATTACCAATGCTCAAAAAGAAGGCGGCCTACAGCATTTGCTAGGCGTGCATTCTCGCCTAACCAGCTCTATGACCATGGCCTCTCAGATCGGCTTTGATAATATTGCTATGCGTATCAATACAGGAACCTATGGCTCAATTGATGCGCTACGAGAAGATATTCTCACCCAGTCTCAATCTGGTCATCCTATAAA
>Ga0116143_10001670_pt1 | contig 26046 bp, 21 predicted proteins | sample AD_UKC034_MetaG_FD_89745 | JGI IMG/M metagenome (GOLD analysis project Ga0116143, IMG submission 89745) | Active sludge microbial communities of municipal wastewater-treating anaerobic digesters from USA - AD_UKC034_MetaG | ecosystem: Engineered > Bioreactor > Anaerobic > Digestate | place: USA...
GATCGACCTCGCACCCAAGAAGGCGGCCAAGAAGGCCGCCCCCAAGGTGGAGGAGAAGCCCGCTGCCGAGACCACCGAGCCGGCACCCAAGGCTGAGGAGACCCCGGCGGCCAGTGCCCCTGCCACACCTGCCGAACCCGCCGCACCTGCCGAACCGGAGACCATCCGCGTGAATGTGCAGAAGCTGGCCGGCTTGAAGACCCTCGGCAAGATCGAACTGCCCGTTGAGAAGGAGCGCAAGCCTGCCGAGCGCGATGGCGAACGCGGCCGTCGCAAGCGGATCGTGAAGCCGGGACCCGTGAACGTGGACCGCGCCGTGCAGGCGGAGCAGCGCAACGCCGCACAAACCGGCCGTCCGGGCGAACTGGACGAGAACGCCGTGAAGAAGAAGGTGAGCGAGACCCTCGCACGCCTCACCGGCACTGGCAAGAGCAAGGGTTCCAAACTGCGGCGTGAGAAACGCGACGCACGTTACCAGCGCTTCGAGGAGGAGCAGGCCGCACGTGAGCTGGCCGGCCAGACCCTCAAGGTGACCGAGTTCGTGACAGCGAGCGAACTGGCGAGCATGATGAACGTGCCCGTGACCGACATCATCAAGGCCTGCTTCGCGCTCGGCATGATGGTGAGCATCAACCAGCGACTCGATGCCGAGACCCTCGCGGTCATCGCAGAGGAGTACGGCTTCAAGGTGGAGTTCGTCGGAGCTGATGTGCAGCAGGAGATCCCGCAGGAGGAGGACGTCGCCGATCGCGTCAGCGCGCGGCCGCCCATCGTCACCGTCATGGGTCACGTGGACCACGGCAAGACCTCCCTGCTCGACCACATCCGCAAGGCGAACGTGATCGCGGGTGAGGCCGGTGGCATCACCCAGCACATCGGTGCGTACAGCGTGAAGCTCGAGAACGGCAAGCGCATCACCTTCCTGGACACCCCGGGTCACGAGGCCTTCACCGCGATGCGTGCGCGCGGTGCCCAGGTCACCGACATCGCCATCATCGTGATCGCGGCGGACGACAGCGTGATGCCCCAGACGCGTGAAGCGATCAACCACGCGCAGGCAGCGGGCGTGCCCATGGTCTTCGCCTTCAACAAGATCGACAAGGAAGGCGCCAACGCGGACAAGATCCGCGAGGAGCTCTCCCAGATGAACATCCTCGTGGAGGAATGGGGCGGCAAGTTCCAGACCCAGGAGATCAGTGCGAAGAAGGGTACCGGCATCGACCAGCTCCTGGAGAAGGTGCTGTTGGAATCCGATCTGCTCGACCTCAAGGCCGACCCGGGCAAACGCGCCCACGGCGTGGTGATCGAGAGCACCTTGGAACAGGGTCGCGGCTACGTGACCACCCTGCTCGTTGACGCCGGTACGCTGCGCAAGGGGGATGTGATCCTCGCCGGTCAGTACAGCGGTCGGGTGCGCAACATGTTCAATGAACGCGGCCAGAGCGTTTCAGAGGCACCACCCTCCACGCCGGTCTCCATCCTCGGCCTGGACGGTGCGCCCAACGCCGGTGACCAGTTCCACGTGTTCGAGGATGAACGCGACGCGCGTGCCATCGCCACCCGGCGCCAGCAGTTGCAGCGTGAACAGGGCATCCGCACACACAAGCATATCACCCTCGACGAGATCGGCCGGCGCCTCGCCATCGGCGACTTCAAGGAGCTCAACCTCATCGTCAAGGGCGACGTGGACGGCTCCGTGGAAGCGCTCACCGATTCCTTGTTGAAGTTGAGTACCGAGCAGATCAAGGTGAACGTGATCCACCGCGCGGTGGGGCCCATCGCCGAGAGCGATGTGCTGCTTGCCACCGCATCCAACGCCATCATCGTCGGTTTCCAAGTGCGTCCCACGCCGGGGGCCCGCAAGCTGGCCGAGACCGAGGAGATCGACATCCGGCTTTACTCCATCATCTACGCGGCCATCGAGGAGATCAAGCAGGCCATGGAGGGCATGCTCGCACCGAAGGAGGTGGAGAAGATCACCGGTACGGCCGAGGTACGCGAGACCTTCCGCATCAGCAAGGTGGGCACCGTGGCAGGCTGCTACGTGCTCGACGGCAAGATCGAGCGCAAGAACAAGGTGCGCCTCATCCGCGATGGCATCGTGGTGTACACCGGCGACCTCAACGAACTGAAGCGTTTCAAGGACGACGTGAAGGAGGTGAGCCACGGCTACGAATGCGGCCTCTCCATCAAGAACTTCAACGACATCAAGGTTGGTGACGTGGTGGAGGCCTTCATCATTGAAGAGGTGAAGCGGACCTTGGAGGATTGATAATGACGAGCGTTGAGCGAGGAAGGCCGGGCATCGCCCGGCCTTCCTCGTTCTTGTCCATCCCAAGTCCCGCGTTCGATCAATCGACCCTTGTCATCTCGATCTCGTCCGGCACGATGTAGCTGCCTGGGAAAGCGGTCCTCACATCGTGCAGGAGGTGTTCAGCTTCCAGGCGCGTGCGGAAGTCCCCGACACGCAGGCGGAAGTTCGGAGCGAGCCAGCTCAGGTAGACCGGAACATCCGGGTTCTTCTGCAGGAAGGTCCGTTTCGTGGCCTCCGCTGTGCTACGGTCACCAAGGAAGATCTGTACACGATACCCATCCGTGCGGTGCTTGTGTTCGCCGTAGGCGGTGAGCAGGCGTTCCACCCCGGGACCGAAGGTCAACTGAACGTCTCCGGTGCGCGCGGTCGTATCCTGCTTCATGGGGAACAGTACAGGCTGCACCGGGTCCTGTGCAGGAGCGGTCAGGACATGCAGTCCGAGGAGCAAGGCCGCGAGAGGGGAATAGGGTGCAAAGCGCATTCTGTGGTGGCAGCCAAAAGTAGGCCGAGGTGGCCCTGGGTGTGCCTCGGGACGGTCGGTTCAGAAGGGCCGCACTATTTAGATGATCTCTAAATAGTGACATCGCCATGGCATCCGGAGCAAGCGCAGGTCCCGCGTACGGTCCGCCTTTTATTTTTGCCGCCGGATAAGCGGAAGCTTTTCCCTCTAAAATGCTCGGAATGCCGCTTTTAGCAAGGATTTCAGAACGTTCAACCGGGCTTCTCCACGCATCCCTCGCCGTCGTTTTCCTACTGTTCACCACCCTGGTCCAGGCCCAGCCTGCGGACAAGGCGTTGTATGACCAGGGGGCCAAGCTGTTCAAAGGGAACTGCGCCAGCTGTCATAAGCCTGACAAGGACATGACCGGTCCGGCACTGAAAGGAGCCAAGGGCCGTTGGGAAGGCAAGGGGGACATCTACGAATGGGTCAAGAACAGTTCGGCCTACATCAAGAGTGGCAATTCATACGCCAAAGAGCTATTCGACACCTGGAAGGGCAGTGTGATGACCGCGCAGGCCCTCTCGAACGAGGAGATCGATGCGGTCCTGTACTACGCCGATAACTATACCCCTCCGGTAACGGACAAGCCCAAGGATGGTGCTCCGGTGCCGGGTGCGCCAGAAGAGACGAGCAACTGGCCGTGGCTGGTGGTGATCGCGCTGCTCCTGCTGGTCGTTGGCCTTAGCCTTTCCGGGGTGAAGAAGAGCCTGACCAACGCCGTGCGTGAAGCGGAAGGTCAGGAGCCGCTACCTGATCGCACCTTCGGCCAGAACCTGCGCGCCTGGGCATGGAACAACAAGGCCTTCGCGAGCATCATCGGACTGTTCATCGTTGTCTTCCTCACCTTGAAGCTGTGGGATGCGGCCTTCGTGATCGGCGTGTACGGCGGTGACGAAGTGCCTCACTACAAGCCCGAGCAGCCCATCCTCTTCAACCACACCCTGCACGCCGGCAAGGCCGATCAGGGCAACCTGAACATCGACTGCCAGTACTGCCACAGCAGCGCTTCCAAGAGCAAGCATGCGGGCATCCCCAGCACCAACATCTGCATGAACTGCCACAAGGCGGTGGACGCGGGCAAGGTGACCGGCACCACCGAGATCGCCAAGATCTACGCCGCCGTGGGCTGGGATCCGGCCAAGCAGGAATACACAGGCAAGCAGGAGCCGGTGCGCTGGACCAAGGTGCACAACCTGCCCGATCACGTCTACTTCAACCACGCGCAGCACGTGGCCGTGGGCAAATTGGAATGCCAGGAATGCCACGGCCCCATCGACGAGAAGATGGACGTGGCCGAACAGTGGGCACCGCTCACCATGGGCTGGTGCATCGACTGCCACAACACCAAGGAGGTGAAGATGGCGGGGAACGGCTACTACGATGAGGTCATGGCCCGTCTCGAGGACTCCGACCTGGGTCACGAGGCATTGAAGGAATACCTGGAGGACGAGAAGATCAGTGTGAAGGAACTTGGTGGCTGGGAATGCGCCAAGTGCCACTATTAGACCGATAACACGCGCCGCATGTCGAGCACGAAGCGATATTGGAAGGACCTCGGTGAACTGCACCAGGACCCCGCCTCCTTGGAGGGCCGCGGGAACGAGTTCCCGCAGGACCTCGCCATCGATCAGGTATTGGGTGATGCCTCCATCACCGGGGCGAGCACGGGCCGCCGTGACTTCCTGAAGTTCCTGGGCTTCGGTCTGGGCGCTGCCAGCCTGGCCGCCTGCGAAACGCCGGTGATTAAGTCGATCCCCTACGTGAACAAGCCGGAGGACATCACCCCCGGCGTGGCCAACTGGTACGCGAGCACCTTCTACGACGGCGAGGACTACGCCAGTATCCTGGTTAAGACGCGCGAAGGGCGCCCCATCCATGTGAAGGGCAACCCGCGCTTCGGCATCAACCGGAACCCTGCACTGGCCAAGGGCAGCATCAACGCCCGTATGAACAGCTCGGTGCTCTCCCTGTATGACGGTGCCCGGCTGAAGGGGCCGATGGCGAAGGGTGGAGACATATCGATGGAGAACGAGGGCCAGCCTGTTCCTTCGGCTACGACCTGGGCCGAGGCTGACAAGGCCATCGCTGCCGGGCTCGCTGCCGCAGCAGGCAAGCGTATGGTGCTGCTCAGCAACACCATCATCAGCCCGAGCACGCAGGCGGCCATCGCGGCCTTGAAGGGCAAGTATCCCACGCTGGAGCACGTCCAGTATGACACGATCAGCTACAGCGGCGTCACGAACGCCAACCTCAAGAGCTTCGGTAAGCGGGTGTTCCCGAGCTACGACTTCACGAAGGCCGATGTGGTCGTGAGCGTGGACGCCGACTTCCTCAGCAGCTGGGGCAGCACGAGCGAGACCACGTGGCAGTATGCCAGCCGCCGCAACCCGGACATGCCGATGAACCGGCATTACCAGTTCGAAGCGCGCATGAGCCTCACCGGTGCCAACGCCGATGTGCGGGTGCCCGTGAAGGTGAGCGAACTGGCCAAGGTCGTTGTGGCCCTGCACGCGCACATCAGCGGCAACACCGCCGGTGCCGATGCCGCCATGTTGAAGGCCACCGAGGGCGCCGCCAAAGCCCTGATGGCCGCGAATGGCCGCAGCGTCGTGGTGGCGGGCAGCAACAACGAGGGCGTCCAGGTCCTGGTGAACAGCATCAACAGCATGCTGGGCAACTATGGCAGCACCATCGACCTCGATGCGCACACCCACTTCAAGCAGGGCGATGACGCCGCCGTGGCCCAGCTGGTGAAGGATATGAACGCTGGCAATGTGGGCGCCCTGCTCATCGCCGGTGTGAACCCCGCCTACAGCCTGCCCAACGCGGCCGAGTTCAAGGCCGGACTGGCCAAGGTGGGCATGAGCGTGAGCTTCAGTGGCTATGCCGACGAGACCGCCAGCCTCTGCAGCTGGATCGCACCGGACCACCATTACCTGGAGAGCTGGAACGACTTCCATCCGAAGGTGGGTCACTATGCCCTCGGGCAGCCCGCCATCCGCCCACTTTTCGATACACGTCAGTGGCAGGAGAGCTTGCTCGTATGGAGCGGTTCCACCACGAACTACCACGATCACATCCGGAGCGTATGGGAGGCCAACCTCACCAGCCGTGGCATGGTGGGCTCCTTTACCGATACCTGGAACATGGCCGTGCATGATGGTGTGCTCACCGCGCCGGTCGCGCCGAGCACCACGCCTGCGGTCTTCGCCGGTGATATCGCAGCCGCCACGGCCACTGCTGCCAGGGCGAGCGCCGGTGCGGGTTCTTTCGAACTTTCCCTGTACACCACGGAGGCCATCGGCAGCGGGCAGCACGCCAACAACCCCTGGTTGCAGGAGATGCCGGACCCGCTGACGAAGATCACCTGGGACAACTACGTATGCATGAGCCCGGCCGACGTGAAGGAGCTGGGACTGAACATGTACCTCGGTGAGAAGGCTGCGGCCAGCGTGGTCGTGGTGAAGGTGGTCGATCGCGAGATCAGCCTGCCCGTCGTGCCGACCCCGGGCCAGAAACAGGGTACCATCGCCATCGCCCTTGGATACGGTCGCGGTGAGTTCGGCGAGAAAGTGGGCCGCGCAGCCTGTGTGACGAACCACAATGGCGAGTTCAAGCCGGTGGGTCGCAACGTGTATCCCTTCACCAGCATGGTGGATGGCCAGGTGAGCTACGAGGCGCTGAACGTGACGGTGACACCGAGCGGGACCACCTACCCGGTCGCCATCACGCAGACGCACCTGACGGACATGGACCGCCACAGCGTGGTGAAGGAGACCTCCATCGCCACCTATAAGGCCGGTGATAAGAGCGCTTACAACCACGCCCACGAGCTGGGGGTGCATGAGGATGTGAACGGCGACAGCGTGATCGACGCGCGCGACCGCAAGCCGGTGGCCGAGTTCGACCTCTGGCAGGAGCACCCCGTGGAAGGGGTGGGCCACCGCTGGGGCCTGAGCATCGACCTGAACGGTTGCATCGGCTGCGGCGCCTGCATCACGGCGTGTAACAGCGAGAACAACATCCCGGTGGTCGGCAAGGACGAGGTGCGCCGCAGTCGCGAGATGCACTGGCTCCGCGTGGACCGCTACTTCAGCTCCGACATGACCAAGGAGCGTGCGAAGGAGGAAGGGCTGGGCAAGATCGACATGTACCTCCAGATGGAGGTGCCGGAGGAGAGCCCGACGGTGATGTTCATGCCGGTGATGTGCCAGCATTGCAACCACGCGCCCTGCGAAACGGTGTGCCCGGTGGCGGCCACCACGCACAGCCTGGAAGGACTGAACCAGATGGCCTACAACCGGTGCATCGGCACCCGTTACTGCGCGAACAACTGTCCGTACAAGGTGCGTCGCTTCAACTGGTTCAACTATGTGACCGAGAAGTTCGGCGAGGTGAACCCGGCGTGGGACGACCTGGGCCGCATGGTGCTGAACCCCGATGTGGTGGTGCGCGGCCGCGGTGTGATCGAGAAGTGCAGCATGTGCGTGCAGCAGATCCAGGCGGGCAAGCTCGCGGCCAAGAAGGCCGGTACGCCGGTGAAGGACGGTGCGATCGAGACGGCCTGCAGCGCGGCCTGCGGTACCGGCGCCATCGTCTTCGGCGACCTGAACGACAAGAAGAGCATGGTGCGTGGCCTGGCGGACAGCGACCGCAGCTACCACATGCTGGAGGAGATCGGTGTGAAACCCAACGTGAACTACCTGGTGAAGGTGCGCAACACCGATGAGGCTGCCGCACACCACGCCTGAGCAACGATAGGACCCTATGCATTCAGAAGCAGCGATCCGAGAACCGCTCATATTGGGTCACAAGACCTACCACGATATCACGCAGGATATCGTCGGTCCGATCGAGAACAAGGCCCCGCGCGGCTGGTATGTCCTCATCACCATCGCGGCGCTGATCGCGCTGTACGGGGTGGGCTGCATCTTCTGGCTCCTGAGCAAGGGGATCGGGGTGTGGGGTCTGAACAAGACCGTGGACTGGGCCTGGGACATCACCAACTTCGTGTGGTGGGTGGGCATCGGTCACGCCGGCACGCTGATCAGTGCGGTGTTGCTGCTCTTCCGCCAGAAGTGGCGCATGGCCGTCAACCGTTCGGCCGAGGCCATGACCATCTTCGCGGTGATCATGGCGGCGATGTTCCCGCTGCTGCACATGGGTCGTCTGTGGCTGGGCTACTGGGTGTTCCCGCTGCCCAACCAGTTCGGTTCCCTCTGGGTGAACTTCAACTCGCCCCTGCTTTGGGACGTCTTCGCGATCTCGACCTATTTCAGCGTATCGCTGGTCTTCTGGTACATCGGTCTCATCCCGGACTTCGCGACGATCCGCGACAAGGTTACCAAGCCGGGCATGAAGAAGGTCTACGGCATCCTCAGCTTCGGCTGGAGCGGCAATGCCAAGGCGTGGACGCGCTTCGAGGAGGTGAGCCTGGTGCTGGCCGGTGTGGCCACGCCACTGGTGTTCTCGGTGCACTCCGTGGTGAGCTTCGACTTCGCCACCTCGGTGATCCCCGGCTGGCACACGACCATCTTCCCGCCCTACTTCGTGAGCGGTGCGGTCTTCAGCGGCTTCGCCATGGTGCAGACCCTGTTGCTCGTGATGCGCAAGGTGATGCACCTGGAGAACTACATCACCGTGAAGCACGTGGAGTACATGAACATCGTGATCATCGTCACGGGTTCCATCGTCGGTGTGGCCTACATCACCGAGCTCTTCATCAGCTGGTACAGCGGGGTGGAGTATGAGAGCTACGCCTTCATCAACCGCGCCACGGGCCCCTACTGGTGGAGCTACTGGGCGATGATGACCTGCAACGTGATCAGCCCGCAGGTGTTCTGGTTCCGCAACCTGCGCCGCAACCTGGCCTTCACCTTCTTCATGAGCATCATCGTGAACATCGGCATGTGGTTCGAGCGTTTCGTGATCATCGTGACCAGCTTGCACCGCGACTACCTGCCCAGCAGCTGGAACATGTTCCACCCCACCTGGGCGGACGCCGGTCTCTTCCTGGGCACCATCGGCATCTTCTTCACCCTCTACCTGCTCTTCGCCCGGTACTTCCCGGTGCTGGCGCTGAACGAGGTGAAGTCGATATTGAAGGTCAGCGGCGAGAGCTACAAGAAGGAGGCCGCCAAACACCATCACCACTGAACACCATGGCGAACAAGGTCATCTACGCCGTTTACGAGGATCCCGAACTGTTGAAGGACGGGGCACGCAAGCTGGTGTCCCATGGCGTCAAGGTGAAGGACACCTGGTCGCCCTTCCCGATCCACGGCATCGATCCCATCATCGGGGTTAAACGCACCCGTCTGGCGATCGCGGCCTTCATGTTCGGCATCACCGGCACCTGCCTGGCGTTGCTGGGCATCTGGTACATGAACATCTTCGACTGGCCGATGGACATCGGAGGCAAGCCGAGCCAGGCCATGTATAAGAACCTGCCCGCCTTCATCCCGGTGACCTTCGAGTTCACCGTGCTCTGCGCGGCGCACGGCATGTCCATCACCTACCTGATCCGCAACAAGACCCTGCCCGGCATGCCGGCCCGCAACCCGGACCCGCGCAGCACGGACGACAAGTTCATCATCGAAGTGCGCACCGCTGACAACCACGGCCACAGCGCCGAGGCCATCACCAGCCTGCTGCGCGAGACCCCGGTGTTCGAGATCAACGAACGCCAGTACTGAGCCATGAGCACGATCCAACGGAACCCGGTCATGACCCTCGGCGCCCTGTCGCTGATGGTAGTGGGCATGGCCTCCTGTGGTGGCGACCCCAACAGCCCCGGCGTGGAGTACATGCCGGACATGTACCGCAGTCCGGCCGTGGAGGCCTACGTGGACTACGGTCAGGACCCCTACTACTTCTCGGAGGATTCCGCACGCGTACAGCGCGAGCGGCCCAGCGCGAAACTGCCGCCGGTCGGCACCATCGCCTTCGCCGACGATCAGTCCAAGGCCACCTACAGCATGCCCTACCCCTATGCCAACGACAACGATGGCTATGAGGCCGCCGGCTTGGGACTGCACAGTCCCATCGCCATGACCGAGGCCACCGTGGAGCAGGGCAAGGAGCTCTACGCCCGGTTCTGCGATCACTGCCACGGGGAGAAGGGTGATGGCGATGGTCCGGTGGTGAACAACGGTGGGCACCCGCCTCCCGGCGCCTACACAGGCGCCTTGAAGGACCTGCCCGAAGGCAAGATCTTCCATGTGATCACCTACGGCAAGGGGATGATGGGTTCCCATGCCTCGCAGTTGAACAAGGAGGAACGCTGGCTCGTGGTGCAGTACGTGAAGTACCTGCAGAACGGCGGCAAGATGACGCGTGACGTGGCGGCCGCTTCTACACCCCCCGCAGCGAACTGAACCAGGACGACAACGGTAAAGCAGCGATGAACTTCACCATTAGCAATCGGGCACGCAGCATCTCCCTCGGATTGATCGTCCTGGGCGCGGTGGCCGCCGTGGTCGGCATCCTTGGCGATCATACCGATCATCACCAACGCACTTGGGCATCCCTGTTGGTGAACGGCTTCTTCTTCTTCGGGATCGGCCTGGGCGCGCTCTTCTTCTTCGCCCTGCAGAACGCCACCGAGACGGCTTGGAGCGTATTGGTCAAGCGCGTGTTCGAGAGCCTCTTCAGCTACCTGAAGTGGGGCTGGATCCCGCTCGTGATCGTCTTCATCGGTGGCAGCATGCATCTGAACCACGTGTACCATTGGATGGATCACAGCCTGTATCATCCATACATGGTCGGCGAAGGCCACGAAGCGCACTATGTGGATGAGGTCGTGGAGGGAGCGGTGGCCAATCCCAACTACGACAGCATCATGGCGGGCAAGAAGGCCTTCCTGAACATCCCCTTCTTCTGGATCCGCACCATCGCCTACATCGGCACCTTCGTGTTCTTCGCAGGGTGGTTCCGCAAGCAGAGCCTGCAGATGGACAAGGAATCGGGCGAGAGCCTGGTGAAGCGCATGTTGATCAACTACAAGCGGAGCGCGCTGTTCCTGGTGTTCTTCGCGGTCTTCAGCAGCACACTGGCCTGGGATTGGATCATGAGCATCGACGCCCATTGGTTCAGCACCTTGTTCGGTTGGTATACGTTCGCCGGTATGTGGGTGAGCGCGATGATCAGCGCGGTCATCCTGGTGCTCTACCTGAAGCGGAAGGGCTACCTGCCGCAGGTGAACAACAGCCACATCCACGACATGGGCAAGTGGGTCTTCGCGATCAGCTTCCTGTGGACCTACCTGTACTTCTCCCAGTTCATGTTGATCTGGTATGCGAACATTCCCGAGGAGGTGACCTACTTCCAGCAGCGGATCGACCACCACCCGGCGCTCATGTGGGGCACCTTCTTCATCAACTTCGCCGTGCCGATGGTGATCCTGATGAGCCGCGACGCGAAGCGCAACCCGCGCTTCCTGATCGGTGTGGGCAGCGTGATCTTCATCGGCCACTGGCTGGACGTGAACATGATGGTGATGCCCGGCAGTCTGGGACATCACTTCCACGGGATCGGGCTGCTGGAGGTGGGCATGTTCCTGGCCTTCCTGGGCTTGTTCATCAACACGGTGCTGCGTACACTCACCAAGGCCCCGCTCACCGTGGTGAACCACCCCTACCTGGACGAAAGCGTACATCACCAGATCTGATGCTTGACCTGCTTCCATACCTGATCATTGCAGCGGCCGCCTGGGCCGGTCTGCAGGTGTGGCAGGTGCGCCGGCTCACGATGCGCTACGAACAGCTCCGTTGCCGCAACATTGAACAAGACAGCCCGGAAGGGTTGATATCGAACGACCGATGACCAAGTTGTTGATCCTGATCGTCGTGGTGCTGGGCATCCTTGCGGTAGCGCAGCTCGCCCGCGTGTACGAACTCACCTCGAAGTTGCGGGGCAAGCGGGAGGAGGACATCTCCGAGGGGGACAACCGCTTCAACGCCCGCATGATGTGGTTGTTCCTGCCACTGTACTTCGGCTTCTTCATCTGGCTGGTATGCGCCTACGGTGATAAGATGCTGCCGGTGGCCGCGAGCGAGCATGGCGCCGCGACGGACGCCCTGCTCGACTTCAACTGGTGGATCCTGATCATCGTGTTCGTCCTGACCAATGTGCTCCTCTTCTGGTTCGCCGGCAAGTATGTGTACAACAAGGACCGTCGGGCCTTCTGGCAGCCGCATAATAACAAGTTGGAACTGCTTTGGACCGTGGTGCCGGCCGCCGTGCTGGCGGTGATCATCATCTACGGATTGAACACCTGGGCCGACATCACCTCTCCGGCATCACCGGAGGCCGTGAAAGTGGAGCTCTATGCCCGCCAGTTCGACTGGACCGCGCGCTATCCCGGACAGGACGGTGAGCTTGGTGCGACCGATGTCCGCCTGATCAATGGCAGCAACCCGCTGGGCATCGTCACCCGTGAGAGCGTTGAGACGCGGTTGGCGGAGATGGATGCGGAGATCGCTTCAGGCGACAGCCTGCTGGCCCATGCGGTGCTGGCCGAGACGAAGCACCATGAACTGACCGAGCAGGTGGCCCGCCTCCGCCGTCACAAGCAGCGTGTGATCAACCTGCGCACCGTGATGGAGCATGACATCACCGAGAAGGGTGTCGCAAGCCCATACCTGCACGGTGCCGATGATGTGGTGATCAAGGAGTTCCACCTGCCGGTTCACCAGGAGGTGAAGGTGTTGATCCGCAGCCAGGACGTGATCCACAGTGCCTACATCCCGCACCTGCGCGCCCAGATGAACGCGGTGCCGGGCATGACCACCACGATCAAGATGACACCGACGATCACCACGGACAGCATGCGCATGGTGATGAAGAACGATGCCTTCGACTTCATCCTGTTGTGCAACAAGATCTGTGGTGCATCACACTACAACATGCAGATGCCGCTGGTGGTGACGGATGCCGCCGCGCACGAGGCATGGTATGCCGAGGCGATGAAGAAACCGTTCCAGGCGCCGCCCGCCGCACCTGAACCACCGGTCGTACCGGCCATGGATAGCACGGCTACCTCGGCTGCGACCACCACGGTGGCTGAAGCTGCTCCGACGCACTGAACAGAAAGGAATTGACGACCATGGGTGCAACAACCGCACACGCCGCCGGCCACGGGCACGAGGCGCATCACCACGAGGAGAGCTTCATCTCGAAGTACATCTTCTCGCATGATCACAAGATGATCAGCAAGCAGTTCCTCGTCACCGCCATCTTCATGGCCTGGGTGGCGGTGATCATGTCGCTGATCTTCCGGCTTCAGCTGGCCTGGCCGGGCGAGGGCTTCGCCTTCACGAACTTCTTCCTGGGCGACAAATGGGCCCCGGGCGGAGTGCTCGATCCGAACATGTACCTGGCGCTGGTCACGATCCACGGCACCATCATGGTGTTCTTCGTGCTCACCGGCGGATTGTCCGGGACCTTCGCGAACCTGTTGATCCCTTTGCAGCTCGGTGCAAGGGACATGGCCAGCGGCTTCATCAACATGCTGAGCTACTGGTTCTTCTTCCTGAGCAGCGTGGTGATGCTGGCTTCTCTCTTCGTGGAAGGTGGTCCCGCCTCTTCCGGTTGGACGGTCTACCCGCCGTTGAGCGCGCTACCACAGGCCATCCCGGGTTCCGGCGCTGGAATGACGTTGTGGTTGGTGAGCATGACGCTCTTCATCGCCAGCTCGCTGATGGGCGGTCTGAACTACGTGGTCACGGTGTTGAACCTGCGCACCAAGGGCATGAAGATGACGCGCATGCCGTTGACGATGTGGGCGATCTTCCTCACCGCCGTCCTGGGCATCCTGAGCTTCCCGGTGCTGTTGAGCGCTGCCCTCCTGCTCCTGTTGGACCGTTCCCTCGGCACCAGTTTCTACCTGAGCGATATTTATGTCGCCGGTGAGGCACTGGACCAGACCGGTGGCAGCCCGATCCTGTTCCAACACTTGTTCTGGTTCCTGGGTCACCCCGAGGTGTACATCGTGCTGCTGCCAGCCCTCGGCATCACCTCCGAGATCATCGCGACCAATGCTCGCAAGCCCATCTTCGGCTACCGGGCGATGATCGGCTCCATCCTGGCCATCGGCTTCCTGAGCTTCATCGTATGGGGCCACCACATGTTCATCACGGGCATGAACCCCTTCCTCGGTTCGGTGTTCGTGTTCACCACCCTGTTGATCGCCATCCCGTCCGCAGTGAAGGTGTTCAACTACATCACCACCTTGTGGCGCGGCAACATCGTGTTCACGCCGGCCATGCTCTTCAGCATCGGTCTGGTGGCCACCTTCATCGCCGGTGGTCTCACCGGGATCATCCTGGCGGATAGTGCGCTGGACATCAACGTGCACGATACCTACTTCGTGGTGGCGCACTTCCACATCGTGATGGGTATGAGCGCCATCTTCGGGATGTTCGCCGGCATCTATCACTGGTTCCCGAAGATGTACGGGAAGATGATGAACACGAAGCTGGGCTACGCCCACTTCTGGATCACGTTCGTGTGTGCTTTCGGCGTGTTCTTCCCGATGCACTTCATCGGTCTTGCTGGCGCGCCGCGGCGCTACTACAGCTATAGTGAGTTCCCCATGTTCGACGGCGTGGTGGACCTGAACATTCTGGTGACGGTGTTCGCCATCATCGGCGGACTGGCCCAGGTGATCTTCACCTACAACTTCTTCTACAGCATCTATCGCGGTCCGAAGGCCGTGCAGAACCCCTGGAAGAGCAACACGCTGGAGTGGACCACCCCGGTGGAACACATCCATGGCAACTGGCCGGGACCGATCCCCGTGGTTTACCGTTGGCCCTACGATTACAGCAAGCCTGGCAAGGCGGAGGACTGGGTGAGCCAGATCACGCCCCTGGAGGACGGCGAGGAGGAGCATTGAACCTCAGCTTCCTTGCATCGGCAAGGCCTTGGAATGTCCGCATCTTTGGGTGCGGACATTCGCGTTCAATGCGGTTCATCCTACTCCTGGTCGCGGGCTGCGCGTTCCATTCCATGCGCGCGCAGTTGTTGGACAGCATCGCGCTGTTCACCCGGGAGCCTGCCCGGCCGATCGTGCGGCTGGACCTGAAGGGGTCCTTCGTGAGCAACCACAACGTGCGCATCGTCGGTGTCAAGCTCGGGCTGGAGCATGCGCGCCGCTTCCAGTACGGTGTGGGGTACAACTTCCTGTTCACAAGGGTGGAGCGTGATCGTCCGGTGCCGGAGATCGGAACGCGTCCCACGCGCCTGCGCCTGGGCTACCTGAGCGCGTATGTGGACTACGCATTTTACCAGCGCGGGCCGTGGGAGGTGCGCATACCGGTGCAGGTGGGCGTAGGACGCGGTTCGGTCGTGTACGAGGACCTTGCCGGGGAGAAGCGGACCCTCTTCCAGAGCGGATTGATCACCTATGAGCCCGGCATGACCGTGCAATACCGCTTCCTCACCTACTTCGGGGTTGGCGCCGGTTGGGGCTTCCGGTTGGTGATGCGCACGCGGCACAGCCTTGATGAGCGGCTCACCGCGCCGATCTACACCCTCGGCCTACGGATCTTCTTCGAGGACCTCTACCGCGACTTCGCGCACGGGGAACGGTGAGCCGGGCATCGCCTCCCGGTTACCTTTGAGCGCATGTCCGACGGTTTCGATGTCCGGAACGAACAACGCTCCGCCTCCGACAAGGAGATGGAGCAGGTGCTCCGTCCTCGGAAGTTCGGGGAGTTCGCCGGGCAGAAGGCGGTGACGGACAACCTGAAGGTGTTCGTGCAGGCGGCGAAACAACGGGGCGAAGCCTTGGATCATGTGCTGCTGCATGGACCTCCCGGTCTGGGCAAGACCACCCTGGCCAACATCGTGGCCCAGGAGATGGGCGTGGGGATCCGCATCACCAGTGGCCCGGTCCTGGACAAGCCCGCTGACCTGGCCGGACTGTTGACGAACCTGGAGCCGCACGACGTCCTCTTCATCGACGAGATCCATCGGCTGACCCCGGTGATCGAGGAGTACCTGTACAGTGCGATGGAGGACTACCGGATCGATCTGGTGATCGACGCGGGCCCCAATGCACGCACGGTGCAGATCGCGCTGAACCCCTTCACGCTGGTGGGCGCCACCACGCGCAGCGGCCTGCTCACAGCGCCCTTGCGCGCGCGCTTCGGGATCAACAGCCGATTGGATTATTACGATGCGAGCACCTTGCGGGGCATCATCCAGCGCAGTGCCGGACTGTTGAACGTGCCTATTGCCGATGAAGCAGCGGACGAGATCGCACGTCGCAGCCGGGGTACACCGCGGATCGCCAATGCCTTGTTGCGCAGGGTGCGCGACTTCGCCCAGATCCAGGGAGATGGAACGATCGACCTCGGGATCGCCCAATACGCGCTCAAGGCCCTGAACGTGGATGCGCATGGGCTCGATGAGATGGACAACCGTATCCTCGGGGCCATCATCGACAAGTTCAGCGGTGGGCCGGTGGGCCTCAATACGGTCGCGACGGCGGTGGGCGAGGAAGCTGGAACGATCGAAGAGGTGTATGAGCCCTTCCTGATCATGGAGGGTTACCTGCAGCGCACGCCACGGGGCAGGCAGGCCACGGAGCGGGCCTACAAGCACCTGGGCAGGGTGCCGAGCGTGAAGCCGGGTAGCTTGTTCGAGTAGGACCGTATCCTGCGGATCCACCCTTTGTGATTAGTGTATTTCCGATCCGGATCATTGAACTTTGGGAATGCCGGTCCGGTCGATGGGCCATCGAGGGGTGCGATCCTCGATGGCAAGTATCGATGGGAGCACGGGCGCGAAGAGCAGGATGCAAGCTGCACGGTTGATCATCGCGGACCCCCTGCCGATCGTGGCAGATGGATTGCGCACTTGGTTGAAGGACCATCCGCGTTATGTGGTGGCGGACCAGGTGCGTTCGGGAACGGAACTCCTCGCAGCGCTGGACAAGGCCTCCTTCGATCTGGTCCTGATGGATGTGTCTCTGCCGGAGATGGACGGGATCGACACGATGCGTGCCATCCGGAAGCGGCATCCAGAGCAAAGGGTGCTGGCCTTCTCGGACCTGATGGAGATCGAGTACATCAACAGCATGCTCATCGAAGGGAGCGTTGGTTATCTCTCGAAGAGCTGCGGGCCAATGGAGCTGCGCTTTGCCTTGGCGCAGGTGCTCGCGGGTGACCGCTATTTGAGCGACGCAGCGGCCAGGGCCGTGGAGCAGGGCTATGCGCACACCTCCAAGCACCCAGGCGGGGCCTATATCGGCCTCACATCGCGGGAGCGGGAGATCATCCGGATGGTGGCCCAGGAGCGCACGAACGAGGAGATCGCCAACACGTTGTTCATCAGTGTGGACACCGTGAAGTCCCACCGGCGGCAGTTGATGACCAAGCTCAACGTCCGGAACAGTGCCGGGTTGGTGCGGTATGCCCTGGGCCGAAGGTGGGTGTGAGCCGGCCTGGCTTCTCGATCATGTGATGGGCATGGCCGAACTTGCGGCCGATGCACACCTCCGGGGAGATCAAGCAGAAGGCCCATGAGCTGGGTTTCCTGGCGTGTGGTGTCGCGAAGGCGGGTTTCCTGGAGGAGGAGGCACCCCGGCTAGAGCGCTGGCTTCGGGAAGGCCGGCATGGGGAGATGGGCTACATGGCGAACCACTTCGACCTGCGCTTGGATCCGCGGCGCTTGGTGGAAGGGGCGAAGACCGTGATCAGCCTGGCCTACAACTACCATACGCCGGTCAAGCAGGAGGATCCGGATGCCCCGAAGCTGAGCACCTACGCCTATGGCAGGGATTATCATAAGGTGCTGAAGCAGCGCTTGAAGCCGCTGATCAGCTTCATACACGAGCGGTATGGCGAGGTGGCGCTGCGGACCTTCGTTGATAGTGCCCCCGTGCTGGAGAAGGCCTGGGCCCAACGCAGTGGGTTGGGTTGGATGGGCAAGCACACCAACCTCATCCGGCAAGGCGCGGGATCCTTCTTCTTCCTGTGCGAGATCATCCTTGACCTGGAACTGGAGCCCGATGCGCCGGTCGCTGACCACTGCGGCACCTGCCGCCGCTGCGTCGATGCCTGCCCGACCGAGGCCATCACCCCCTATGCGGTGGATGGGAGTCGGTGCATCAGTTACCTCACCATCGAGCTGAAGGACGCGATCCCGGCGGAGATGACGGGCAAGCTGAACAATTGGGCCTTTGGCTGTGACATCTGCCAGCAGGTATGCCCTTGGAACCGGTTCAGCACCCCGCATAATGAACCGCAATTCACCCCCAAGCCCGAGCTGTTGGGGCTGAGCAAGGATGAATGGCACGGCATGACCGAGGTGGTCTTCGACCGGCTCTTCGAGGGCAGTGCCGTGAAACGGGCGAAGTACAGCGGACTACGACGGAACCTGCGTTTCCTGCGCGAGGGGCTTTAGCTTACGTTCGCAAGGTGGTCTGGAACACTTCGATGATCACGTCCTTGTACATATGGCCGAAGGTGGCGAGGCACCAGGCCTTCAGAACGAGCTGATCATGCTGCCCGAGCCACCGTCGGGCCTTGAGCAGTTCCTTCTTGAATAGACGCTTATCGAAGCTGACCTTTTGGAGCACCTGTTTGCTGAACTCCATCATCTTTCTACCCTGGTCCATCATCACGGTTCGGCTTTAGCGAGGTTGAAGGTAGTACGTCCACCGGCGGATGCAAGGGGTATAGGTCGAACGGTTATCCACGATCCCGAGGCCGATGGGTGGATAGAACGCAGTTCATTCGGCACGCGTGTGCCGGAAGTGCCAAAAAGTGTTGTCAGGGCTGGAACTTGCGTTCCTCGGCCTGAAGCACCTCGTCGGTATCGACATCATAGACGTAGGCCACCACGTACAGGTGGTCCACATTCCAAGTAGGATCGAGCGAGTAGTTGGAAATGGTCGTGGTTATCACGCGTCCGCCTGATGCTGAGGTGTTTATCACATTCGTGCCCCACGTATCATTCAAATTGGCCCGGAGCATATGTCGATGGTGGTAGTCCGGCACATCGGGTGGTGAAGCCTCGGAATCAAGTTGCCAGTCTATCACTTCGTCCTCGACCAGGTAAACGACGAGGTTGAAGTCCCCATCCACCTGCTCAGCGAGATGCAGCCGCACCACGGTGGTGATCAGGCCTTCCTCGATAGCGATACTATCGATCCGAAGTTCGAACGATGATGGCCCTCCGATGATATCCGCGACCGCGGCGCTCCAGCTACCTTCTGAAACGACAGTGCTCTCCTCGAACGGCTTTCTGGAGACCAGGCCGGCTGGAAAGAAGAAGACCTGGAAGTTCTGCTGATAGGTGATACCCGCTGCTGTCCGATGATCCGTGTCGTAGAACCCATCTCCGATCGGCTCGTACGGCGCGGCGAAGCCCCCGGCATGAACACCTACAAGTACAAGGTCCTCCCCATAAAGATCATCCTTCAGTCCCTGAGCGATCCTTGCAGCTCTTGGGCAATTGTTGCATCGATGCCCAGTGATATCCTCCAATAGCACTTTGCGGGTCGGAGCGGGAAGGTCCGGGTCATAGCCGGAACTATCCACCAGGATGGAGAAGTCCTGTGAAGGACCACCGGAGGATCCCGGTCCTGGAGGGGTCGGATCATCCACGATATCACATGCCTGAAAGGAGGCAAGGACGATACCGACCGCAAGGAGGAGCCTGTAGGAGCGCATGATCAGAACGTGCTGGTAACGGACAAGGTAAGGCCGTTGGCGGCAGGTACTTGACGGCAGACCCCACCCACGCAGAAGATCCCGGCGCGTTGCCGGCCATAGTTCACCTGGAAGCGGTTGCCGTTCCGGATATAGCCCACGGATCCGATCGGGTAGTGGAGCTGCTCAAGTCCCTTGGCCTCCAGTTTGGCATCCCCGATGTAGTTGAACTGGTCCATGGCCGCCACGAACCAATGGGGGCTGAATGTGAACTCGGCGAGCGCCGTGGCCCAGTTGCCATGATCCTGCTTGGTGCTCAGATGCTGCACCTCGAAGCGCACGGAGTTCCTGTCGGTGAAGTTGTGCAGGCCCTCCAGTATGAAGATGTCGGCATGAACCGCGGGCTGGCCCGGTTTGCCCTGGATGATATCGATGTCGTACCAGATATTGAGGTAGGTGAGCGCGAACTCCCAGTTCTCGCTGACCTTCTTGCGGACTTCGATGTTCATGTCCTGGAAATAGCGCCGCTTCCCAGGGCTGAAGAACGCGGTACGATATCCGACCCTGGCGGTGGTGTCATCCGCGGCTCCCAGACGGGTCGTATCCAGCGCATAGGCCACCGAATAGTTCAGGGCCAGCTTGGTGCCGTACTTGCCACCGAGGGCCGTGCCTTTCTTCCACTTGTAGAAGAGCTCGCCTTGAGCGGCCACTTCACCATTCGGCTGGGTGGCATAAGGATAGAGCGTGGCGGGCAGGTTGTAGGTGTGCTGCTTCGCCAGCGGCGGCAGGAAGTTGATGTTCAGGTCGAACGGTGTGGCGGCGGACCGGTCGCTCTGGAAGAACATGTTGTCGAACGAGTGTGCACCCATTGAAAGTCCGAAGCCACGCACCGAATAGGTCGCGTTCACCAGCAGGCCCTGACCTTCCTTGTAAATGAAGCCGTTCTTGTTGTTCGGATCGTTGATCTTGTAGGCGTATTCCGTGTACAGGTTCCAGCGCGGGGTGGTGTAGTTCAGGCGGAAGGCCCAGGCGCCCACGTTCTGGGGCAGCTCCAGCTGCGGGTCGCGGTCCTCCTGGAACTTGCTCACGAATCCGGCTCCGATGATCAGATTATTGGCGCTCGTCCAGTTGGAATCGAGGAGCTCGCTCAGGGATAGCTCCGCATCGATCCCGCGCACGATCCCGGGGCCTTTCACGGCCTGGTTCGCGAAGCTCAGGCGTTGCTGACCGATCACCCCTTTGAGGTAGACGCCCCGCATCGGGCGGTACTTCAGGCGCACGCCGTCCATGGCGTTGTCCACTCCGAGGTAGCGTTCCTCATAGCTTCGGAAGATCATGCCCTGGCCGAACTGTTCGAAGAAGTTCCCGACGGTTACCTCCAGGTCATCCTGCTTGTATTTCGCATACCGATAGCCGATGCCGCCGCCGGAATAGGCGACCCCGGCCGGATAACCGGCCAACGCGGGGGTATAGTTCTCGAACCGCGCTCCCGCCTCGAAGGGGCCGTTGGTATAGATCAGGTTGGCCCAGGAATTGGCCGCCAGCCGTTGATCGGGCACCACGGCTCCGATCGCGCTATCCACGTTGTAGTACTGGGCATCCGTGCTGAAATTGCCGTGGATGCCGCCACCCTGCTGTGCCTGCAGGGCAGGTACATAGAGCAGCAGGCACAGGAGCAGGTGGTCCCTACTGGAAGGATGTTTGGCCATACGCGGGCTGATCACTTCTTGCCGACGAGCTCGCGCACCTTCTGGTACAGCTCCTTCTCGTCCCCGGGTTCGTAGTTGTTGTGCTGGTATACGACCTCACCCTTCCCGTTCAATAGGAAGGTGTGCGGCACGTTGTTCACGTTCAGGGCACGCTTCAGGTCGCCGTTCGGGTCGAGGTAGACCTCATAATCCCAATCCTGACCGTTCACGTAAGGAGCCACACGGGCGGTGCTGCGAGCGTCGTCGATGGAAACGGCGATGAGCTTCACGCCGGTCTCCGCCTGCCAGCGATCGTACTGGTCGGCGATGGTGCTGAGCTCGCGCTTGCACGGGGCACACCATGTGGCCCAGAAGTTCACGATGATGGGTTTACCGTCGTTGCTCCAGGTCTTCGTGTCCACCGTCTTACCGTCCAAGGACCGCAGGGTGACGGATGGAAGATGGATCTGGGCAGCCATGCTCACAGGGAATGCCAGAACGATCAACGAACTAAGGAGGGTCTTCATGGTCTCGTAGGTTGGAAATGGAAGGTCGGCGCCCGAAGATGCGAACATCGTACCGGAACGCCGACCTTTCTTATTCCGCTGTGGCTTACTTGGTCAGGTTCACCGTGCGGCTGGCGCGGAAGCCGTCCGCCGTGATGTGCACGAAGTAGACCCCGTCGTTCAGGCCGCCGAGGTCGAGCACTTCACGTTGTGCACCACCATTGAGAGGACGGTTGATGCCGTATACGCGCTCGCCAAGGGTATTGAAGACCTCGATGGTGGCGTTGCCGGAAGCCATCGATGCGTCGAACATGAGGTTCAGTTCGCCGTTGGTCGGGTTCGGGAAGATGCGCAGGTCCTGGCCAGCCTCGTTCTCGTTCATACCGACGACAACGGGTGCCAGTGCGGCTTGCAGGATCTCCTTGGTGGCAACGTTCTGAACGAAGGCCACTACGGTGACGTCTTCCGGACCACCTTCCCAGAAGTTGTAGTTCCCCTGGGCAGGGCCACCGAAGGTCATGGTGTATTGGCGGTTCACGGTCTGGGTCTGGTCTTCCACGAAGGCGGCGAGGGTATTGCCCTGTCCGTTCGGAAGCATCTTCCGCTGCACATAGTGGAACTCGTCCTGTGTGGTGGTGGAAGCGGCGTAGTCGTAGCTGTTCTCGACCAGGCCGATGTGCACCTTGTGGGTTCCGGAGTATTGCCAGAGCGGGGTCACATCAACGGTCACATTGATGGTGTTGCCATTGGTCCAGTAGGAGAGGTTCATATCCACGAAGGCATCGCGGGCGCCAAGAGCCTGGATCGTGCCGGCTGCGACGCTGTTCATCGGTTTGCCATCCTGAAAGAGATCGGGGATACCCGTCACACCATAGTAGGATTTGCGGGTATTCCCGTCCGGGTTGTAGCTCGGGTCGTTGCCCGGAGCGGGCCAGTTCATGTGATATTTGATCGCTGCGATGTTGCTGCCCGGCTGGTTGGTGTTGAGGCTGGTAAGCGTCGGGGCGAAGGTCGTGTTCAGGCCGGCGCAAGGAGGGCAGGTCGAGCTGGTGAACTGCTCGATGATGGTGGTTCGTCCGGTGTATTCGTCGGAAATACCCAGGTCGTGCTCCATGTTGTTGTTCCCGGCGACGCCGTCTTCCGGCACATCGCTCACGATCACGTCAAGGAGGTGGGCACCCAAGCTGGAGGTCCAAGGCACGGGGTGGGTGAAATCGTAGGATTCACCAGGTGCCAGGTTCGCCGTGACCGGTACGCTGACCGGTGCGCCACCATCCATGGTGTAGGCCAGCGTGAATCCGTCGATCGCGGTCACCCCACCGTTCACAACCGTACCGGTGATGGTCACGTCCGCATTCCGGTACACGGCCTCCATGGTGATGTCCTCCACGGCCAGGTCGGTTCCCAGGAACACCTGGGACGCCTGCTCGGTTGCGAAGGAGCCTCCGGAAGCAACCTCCAAGCCATCTACGATGATGGAGTAGCCCCCATCGCCGTAAGCACAGCACCAGCCATCGCCATAGGTATCTTCAGCGTTGAAGAAGAACTGGGTTCCGTTCGGAATGCACACCGTCACCGGGTCCAACGGATATTCTCCATTCGTTGCTTCATCCTCGTATCCATCTCCACTGGCAAAGACCGGTGAGCCGCCAGGACCCGTGAGTGACCAGAACGCCTCAGAGCCATAGCGGTCAAGGACGATGTTCACCGTTACTTCGGTCTCGCCATCGGGGCATTGTGCTTGCAGGTAGGTCGAAGCCGATAGGAAGGCGACGGCCAGGAGTAGCTTCTTCTTCATCTAGGGCAGGAATTGGTTCGTGAGGATCGCAGGAGTTGCTTGTTCGTGATGGTCAAATGTAGACGGGGCAGGCCGCGGCCGAGCGGGTTTGTCCGACGTGCCTTGGGATCCTATCTGGCCAAGCAGAGCAACGGATACGATGCCGAACGATCGGTTCGTGGCCTTCCGGTCCTACATTTGCATGAGGCCCGATCATGTTCCCGGTGCGCTCAAGCTGATGATGATGACACGCTACGCTCTTTCCTTTCTTCTGGTCGTACTCGGATACAACGGGACCGCCCAGCTACTAACGCTGACGGATGAGGACGGGATGACCGTGCCGAGCGGAAGCACCTACGTCCATCATGGTGCGCCGGAAACGGATACCGAGTCGGTGCACCTGACGGCCACTTTGAACGGCACCGAGTCCAAGGACGTGAACATGCGCCGGATCGAACTGACCGTGCAGCCCGGAACACAGAACTACTACTGCTGGGGGGTGTGCTACGATGCGATCGATGCCGGTTTGCTGCCGATCTGGAATTCCCTCGGTGTCCACGCTCTACCTATGAACGGTGGTGAGCCGGTGACCAACTTCGCGGGTTACCACCGTCCGCAGGGTCTGGAGGGCACCAGCACCTACCGGTATGTCTGGTTCGATGTGGACAATCGTGATGACAGTGTCTGGGTCGATATCGAGTTCCAGATCACCGCGGTCGGTATCGAGGAGAACGGTGCGTTGGCACGTCTCAGTGTGTTCCCCAACCCTTCGAAAGGAGCCGATGTACAGTTCGAGGTGGACATGCCCGCATTGGGCGGAGCCACGGCGCTGGTGATCCACAATGCAGTGGGCCAGCGGATCCGCACCACGCCGGTCCGGAGCGGCCAGCCGATCGCACGCCTTTCGACGGAGGGCCTGGCACCCGGCCTCTATTTCGCCACGTTGGACCATCAAGGCCGCGGCTTGGTCACCCAACGCTTCGTGGTCAGCGGTCGCTGAGCGAGCTGATCAAATGGGAAGCCAGTGCCGGCATACCGGTGCTGGCTTTCTGTTTCCAATGCGTGGCGCGGCCCAGCCCATCTGGCAGGTCCATCGGATCCACCAGGTGTAGCCGCGCTGCGGGGTTCAGGTAGTGCACCAGCCCTGCGGCAGGATACACCTGCAAGGAGGTCCCGACGACGATGAGGAGCTCGGCCTGCGCAACGAGGTCGGCGGCTGCTTCGATCAATGGGACCGCTTCACCGAACCAAACGATGTGCGGACGCAGTTGGGATCCCAGTGGGCATCGATCGCCCCAGCGGAGTGATGGGCCGTTCACGGGTGTGACAAAGGTGGGGTCGACGGTGCTGCGGGCGAGCCTGATCTCGCCGTGCAGGTGCATGACCCTGCTGCTACCGGCGCGTTCGTGCAGGTCGTCGATGTTCTGTGTCACCACGTCCACCTCGAACCATTCTTCCAGATCCGCGATGGCCCTGTGGGCGGGGTTGGGCTCCGCCGCCAGGACCTGAGCCCGGCGCAGGTCGTAGAAGTGGAGCACCTTCCGCGGATCGCGCTGCCAGGCCTCGGGGGTGGCCACCTCCTCGATCGGGTATTGTTCCCACAGCCCGTCCGCATCCCGGAAGGTGCGTAGCCCGCTCTCCGCGCTCACGCCGGCCCCGGAGAAGACCACCAATCGCTGTTTCCGCATAGGTTCCAGGTCTTTATGAGGTTCCTGGCCGGGCGGATGAAGCTAGTGCACATCGCAAGAATGCCCTTCGGGCTGCGCGAGGGTCTTTCGCGTCCATGCTTCGTTGCCAAACCTTGCAGAGCACCCGACCATGCTCGGTTCCGCCGCCTCGCCTGAACGCGGGATCCCTCTCGCTCGCTTCCAAAAGCGATTTTGAGATGCGCTCTAGTCATACGGGAACGGTCCTGTGATCCGGCGATCCGTTTATTTTCGCGCCTCCTTGTTGGACCTTATCCGCAGCGCATCGCCGAACTGTACCCTGGATCTTATTGAAGCGACCCACCTCGGGGGACAGGATGATCGATGGCCTGAACGGAACTCTTTTGCACAGTGGCGTGGACCATGTGGTCCTTGAATGCGGCGGTGTGGGCTACCTGGTCCACGCGCCAGCGACCGTGCTTGCTGCTCTTCCAACGAGCGGCACCACCCGTTTGTTCGTTCATTACGCGGTCTCGGTGGATGTGCGTTCCGGTCAAAGTGAGCATCGGCTGTTCGGCTTCGCCGACCGGGAGGAGCGCCAACTCTTCCGGCGACTCATCGAAGTGCAGGGCGTGAGCGCCACGATCGGCATGGCCATCATGGGGGCCCGGAGCGCTCAGGACGTGCACACGGCGATCCTGGTGGGCGATGAATCGATGTTGAAGGGCATCAAGGGGATCGGACCCAAGCTGGCGCAGCGGATCATCGCCGAGCTGCAGGGCAAGCTGGCCGCAGTGCCGATGCCGGGGCGGGTGGCACTCGCGGGCGGGGGCAATACCCTGCTGACCGAGGCGTTATCGGCACTGACCTCACTGGGCCTGGACCGACTGAAGGCGGAACGTGCGATGAACGCGGTGATCCAGGAACACGGTGGTGAAGGCCCGGCACTGGA
>Ga0116143_10001673_pt1 | contig 26037 bp, 28 predicted proteins | sample AD_UKC034_MetaG_FD_89745 | JGI IMG/M metagenome (GOLD analysis project Ga0116143, IMG submission 89745) | Active sludge microbial communities of municipal wastewater-treating anaerobic digesters from USA - AD_UKC034_MetaG | ecosystem: Engineered > Bioreactor > Anaerobic > Digestate | place: USA...
AGGGCAAGGGCCTCGACATCATCGAAAAGGTACTTGACAGGGCGATAGGGAAGGCGGTGCAACAAATTGAGCAAACAAACACAGATAATATCAACATCACCTTAAACTTGGACTAAATGAACATCACCTATACCCGCCCTGCACAAATAAATAAATACTCATTGCAGCGGGCTATAATTGACGCTCCGACACGCTTCACCATAACCGATGGAAGCACTCAAAGCGGTAAGACAGTGAGTCATATTGTTTGGCTTTTTGAGAAATTTCTTAACTATAAATCTGGCGACATTGGCTGGTGGGTAGCTCCAACATACGAGATGACCAAGATAGCGTTTATAAGAATGAAACGTTATACACAACCATATAAGGAACTTTTCAGATACAATGAAACTGAACTATCAATAAAAAACTGGGATGGGGGCATGGTTAAGTTCAAATCAGGCGACCGCCCAGATAACCTTTATGGCGAAACAGTAGAAGACATTGTAATTGACGAACATACCCGATTGAAAGAAGATGTGTACTATGCTTGTTATTCACGATTAACAGCGACTAAGGGGCGTATGAAGCTAATAGGTAACGTTGTAGGCACAGGCAACTGGGGATATAGACTTGCGCGCCGTGTAGAAGCGGGCGAGCTCCCCGACTGGTCATACTTTCGCATAACAGCAAAGGACGCCATTGAAGCAGGGGTATTGACACAAGATATTATAGATGCTGCAGAAAAAACATACCCGAAAGGCGTATTCTTAGAGATGTTTTACGGCATACCATTTGAAAACGCAAGCAATAAGTTCTTTTATTCGTTTAACGAAACTAAGCACGTTGGAACTTGCACAGTTGACACAGAATGCCCTATTTACATAAGTTTCGACTTTAATTACAATCCTATATGCTGCGGTGTGTATCAATTTATCGAAGGTCAAATAAATTGTTGCGAGATAATTAAGTTAGATAATAGCAACATTTACGATTTATGCAACTTACTTAAAGTTCGGTATGGCGACTACCTTATTATCGTTACTGGGGACGCTTCCGGTAGTAATAACAGTGCATTGGTAAAAGATAACTTGAATTATTATCGAGTTATAAAAGCTGAACTCAATTTGGGCAGCGGACAATTAAGAGTACCCACTGCTAACCCGAAGTTTGAAGAAAATCAGGTATTGTGCAATGCTGTTTTAGAGCATATGCCTGTTGTTATTGATAAGGATAGGGCGGGAGCTTTGATATTCGATTTGAAATTTGCACAGCTTGACAATAACGGCAAGCTGATTAAGACGGACCGAAACGACCCCAGCCAGCAACTTGATGCCTGTGATACTTTTCGGTACTATCTGAATGCTTTTCATAGGGAAGTTATTAAGATAAGATATTTAGAAACGCATAAAAAAATAATATGACGCCACTACCAACACTCGCACTCATGCTTATACTGAACAGTCTTATGATATTCGGCATATATGAAGTTACAACATACGAGGAAGATGAGCAGGGCAACATTACAGACAAGATGGCGCTGTGGTTTGTGCGGCGTTGGTTACTAAAACATTTCGGCATTTTCTGGAGCAAGCCATTTGTTTTATGCCCGCCCTGTATGGCAAGTGTATGGGGCAGTGTGTTTTATTTTATTTTTGTACCTAAAATATTTTTTTGCGAATATTTAATTTATTTATTAATTTTGGCAGGATTGAATAAACTATTAAGCAGATATGTATTATGAAATATTACAGAAATATGATTTTTACAAATGGCATTATTGTAATTGCGTTGGTACCTTGCGGGAACGATGGAAGCGAAGGACGCCGCACAAGCTGGAGTTCAATATATACCCAAAACGCAACCAGATTGAAACAAAAATAAATAAGTTGATTGTGAACAGGACAGGATTAGAAAATTTGGAAAGTGAAATAAAAAAATACTTATGATAAACATATTCAAACGCAAACCAAAGCACAAACTACTCGACGGCCACAAGGTTATCGAAGCGTTCAAATACCAGGGCGTGCAGTATTATGAGCTGTACGACATTTTCGACATCCCTTGTGAGCGAGCTTTTGCCTTACGAGATTACATGGAAGAATTACAGATGAGATGTACAAGGGAATTTTTACAAGCCCACGTAAATGCTGTTAATAACATACTTTGCGCTCCAAAAACTATAAACATACCAGAACTCGCAAAGCTAAACCAACAACTTCAAGAGCGGTTAGATTTAATTATTGCACCTGAAATAGTATATAAGATTGCAAGTGTTTATTATTTCGACAAGACTGAAAACCCTTATACGTATTCTTATAAATACGGTTTGGAAAAAATGAAAAAGTGGAAGCAGTCGGATATGATGGATTTTTTCTTATTGCCGCCAGTCAAGAAGTTAGCAAACTTGACAGTATTATTAGAGGACGATTTAAGAGTTTATTTGACGGTGGCGGCGAAAATGACACGCAAGCAGTTGGACAACATTTTTACCAACTTATCCGAGAGCGACAAGAAGAAAGGTTTTGCAGAAATATTGACATCTCAGCAAGAATTGGGATAAAATATGAGGAATTAATGAAGGTGAGTTATTATAATTATCACCTTATTATTGAGAAGCTTCACATGGACGCTTCTAGGACCACAGCAAACGATAAAATGTAATAATCATGGTTGAAGAAGTTGTAATTAAGATAACCAAAGACACCAAGGGCGTTGAAGATACTGTTAAGCTGTTAGAAAAGATTGGCGAGGTTGATAAAAAAAATTCTGAGCAGTTTAAAAAGTCCAATGATGAATATATTGAGGCGGCAAAAAAGAGGGAAAGAATAATTGCAGAAGAAGAAGCCAATATTAAGAGTTTAGAAAAAGCCAAAAAGAAAGCATTTAGCCCAGAAGATATTAAGCTGTATGACGACGCCATTAAGCAGTCGAAAGAAAACATAAGATTATTAAAAGGCGAAAGTGAAAAGCTTGAAAAGTCAAACGATATGCTCGCTAAAGGTTTCAAACGGCTTGGGGCTGTTATCATTGCAGCTTTTTCTATTCATGCAATAAAGGAGTTTGCGAAAAATGCCATAGAGAGCAGTCAGGTAACTAATGACAAATGGAAAGCCGCAATGGGTGGAATGCAGGAGGCAACTGAATATTTTTTCCGGGCTGTTGCTGAAGGTGATTTCAGTAATTTAATAAGTGGACTTGAGGAAGCTTACGAAGCAGGAAAAAAATATGCGGAAGCACTTGATTTACTCGCAGACACACAGAGGGCTGTTTTAATACAAACATCAGAAATTGACTTAAAATTATCAAAACAAAAGCTAATAGCAAGAAGCAAGGAATATTCAGCAGAGGAAAGAAAGGCAGCAGTTGATGAATATAAGAAGTTACAAAAGAAAAAACTAAAACTTGCACAAACACAAGCGAGAGAGGAATTAATAGCAATTTCAGATTTATCGTCAAGCCGTTCCAGATTAAGTGCTATTGCACTTGAAGAAATTATCAAAAGTGTAGACTGGCAGAAAAAAATTGTTGAGGGTACAAAGTTACAAACACAGCTTGAAAATGAAGCTACTAAAACATTTTCAACCAAAGCTGGTATTATTGTTAAACAAAATAAAGATATGTATAATGCTGCATATGAAAGGCTAACATCAGAAGAAAAGTTAATCGTTTCAGCCGCAAATGCTTACAACAATCTTGATGACCAGATAAGAGAAAGTTTGAAGGAAAAATTAATACAGAAAAATATTGTCGAAAAACAATATCAAGACGGCTTACAAGAGATTTCACGTATAGAAAATGGTTTGAATGCAGAAATGGAAGCGGAAAGGAATAAACGTACTGAAAAACGCACAAAGAAAGAAAAAGAGGCCGAACGCCTGCGAATAGAAGCAATGCAGGATGGAGCGGTTAAGGAACAAGCACTTGAGGAGTTAAGATATGATAACTATGTTGAGCAGTACGGCGAGAGTGAAGATGCTTTGAAAATACATTTGCGAAATATGGAAGCCATTAAGAAAAAATATTTTGACAATCAAGAAAAATTAAACCTCGAACAGCAAAACAGAGACCAGCAAGCAAGAGAAGATTATAACAAAATGATACAAGACGCCATTGAAGCGGAAGATAAGGAACTGGAAAAGCGAGAAAAGGAAAGGGATAAACAACTTATTGAAGAAAAAAAGCTACGTGAAGAACAGATACAATCATATTTTGATTTTCTTAATAACTTAGCCAATTACACTTTTGATACAATGAGCGACAGGCACGACCTTATAATGAAAATGCTTAATGAAGAAATAAATAAGCAGGAAACTAATATCGAAACACAGCAACGACTTGCAGAAAGGGGATTAAGTAATACACTATCATTTGAGCAAACGAAACTTAATGAATTAGAAAAACAACGACTTGAAGCCGAAAAGAAAGAAGAACGGCGACAAAAAGCAGCCATAGCCGCAAAACTGGCATTATCCTTTTTTGAGGCATATAGTAAAAACCTTGAAACTATGCAGCCAACGCCAGCACTCACTAAAGCATTCAAAGATACCATGATGGCTAAGATATTAGGAACAGCCATTGGAAATATGTATGAAGATGGCGGTATTGTCGGCATGGATGGTAAGCCATTGAAAAGCGGTATATTACAAGGAGCAAGGCATTCACAAGGCGGCATACCTATTATAGCAGAGGGCGGCGAGGGTATATTAAGCAGAAAAGAAATAGCCAATATGGGTATAGCGAATTTCTATAATCTAAAAGCTATGTTAAGTAAGCCCCTTGTCTCAGGTGTTGGCTCAGGAAACGGCGAAGTGTTAGCAGGGATAAACGAATTGAATAAGACACTGAAAGGCATACCTTCAATACATTACGGCATTGATAATTTAGGGCAAATCGTTAAGACAGAGGTCAGAGCAGGACTTAAGAACGTAACTACATATAAGAGGGGAATTAACTAATGGCACTATCATTCTATCTTAATGGAGCAGCTTGTAACCCACCAGAAAACTGGCAAGAATTACAGATTGAATTGAGCTTCGAGAATAACTCACCAGCAGCAAGCGTTAACGCTACATCGTTTGACTTCGTTGGCGCAGAGGCCGATACGATTAACACATGGCTTAACCTGGGCTTGTCAGGAAGCGCAGGTATAACAGAGGGCATACCATTTCAGATAAAAGCATGTCAGAATACAACTATATTTGATGGAGTGCTTGACCTTACCGCCGAAAGCAATATGTTTGAATGCGACCGCTGCACAGTGGCTTTAAAGGAAACGAATAAAATCGACTGGCTTACAGATGTTGCCGATAGTTTTTCTTTTGCTTACCTCGCTTCGATTGGGTTGATAACAAAGAGCAATTATGTAGCCGTGCCGTATGTCATTAATACAGTGCCAAACTATACACAGGCAGCGATTACATCAGTAACTATATTGATGATTGAAAGCCAGATTTATTATACTATACTTGAGCTAACGGATATTGTGAATAAGATTTCACTTGGAGGCAGCTCAGCACTCGCAACGGCAGGTATTACATCGGCTCAGTTCTTAGGATATTTGCTTGAGTTCACATTATTACTTGCATATCTGATAGGGCTTATAGTATCATTTATTGTACTTATTGACGACCTTATTGAATATCTTATACAGCCATTGAAGTATAAATATGGCATGAAAGTACAGGATTTATTTTCAATAGCTTGCACACATCTTGGGCTTGGTTTCAGTAGTTCAATTCTTCAAAATAGTGTTTACAAAGACTTAATAATTATCCCACAGAAATATACTATTAAGGAAAGTGGTTCATATAGAGATAAGCCAAGCGAAGATGAAAATGCGGAGAGCTACGGATATTACGATGGAACATTTGGCGACCTCATACGAGCCATGAATGATGTATTTAACGCAAAGGTAACGATTAAGGCAGGGGTACTATATTTTGAGCGTTACGATTATTTTCAAAACCTATCTACATATACGCTTCCAGATATTGTACTTGAACCATACCAAACGAATGCTTCTGAGCTTGCAGCAAATTATTTTCTTACATTTGCCGTTGATAGCGAAGATTTGAATACTTACGACACTTGGAATAAGACAAATGCACAATGTATCTTCAGTCAGAATGTCGTTACCACAACCCAGAAAAACGTTATGCTGAAAGGGCTGAATGAGATACAATTAAGCTTTGCACAGGCGAAGCGGAAAGAGGATTACACGCTAATTGAAACGCTTATGCAAGGTGTATGTGACTTATTCTATATCCTTTACAGCGGTATCTATGCGAGTGTTGATATAATTATAGGCGCCATTAACTATGCGGTTAATCTTATCGGTTGGAGTTCAACAGTTACAAACACTTTGCCACAGGGGCAGACGTGGTTACTACAGAAACGTGAAGGCGCCATGCTGTTAGATAATGAATATATAGGAATACCGAAATTATTATTAGGTGATGCAAATGTGAATGTTGCAACAATCCCAGTACAACCGTCAGGTGTTGTCGTTGTAAAATACCTGTCATTTGTTAATAGCATTTTTGTAAACGCATACTTCCTATTAATGAATTACCACGCTTATTCATTCTGGCAGGACAGCACATTGAATATTCATAACCAATATTTGAAATATAAAAATAAAGAAATACCTTTTTGCTGTATCGATTATATCTCAATGCTAAATAGTAACTGGTGTATAACAGCTGATGGTAAGCAAGCCAAAGTACAGCGCCTTGTCTGGACGCCTGAAAATGATGAGGCAATTATTGATATAGACGTAAAAGAAAAATACACAAATAATTTAAAACAAAGAATTATTGTTGATGGTGTATATATTTAATAATTTTAATTAATTTTGAAAAATGGAACAAGAAGAAATACACAAAAAGATAAATAAGTTTAAAGCTGAAATTCAAGAAGGTTTCAAAAAACTAACGCCACAGATTAATGGGGTAATGGAGCACATTAAAAATGCCACAGTTAATATGCAGCCAAAACTTATGAAAGAATCAAAGATTAACGGAAAAAGGGCAAAGGTCATTCTGTACAATGACAATGCAATACGTATCGAGTTCACAGACGCTCAAGAGGGCGTGAAATTTTATGAAAAATGTCAGTAACATTATACAATATAGAGTTTTTTGATGAGTTCACAGGGCTTGGCGGCGGTGGTATTGACCTCCTTGCTGGTTGTATTGGTGATAAAATTACCGCTGAGATTACATTTGATGTAAGCTGGGCAACAGTTGACAAACCGCTGATATTCACAGCCGATGGTCAAACCATACAACGTAATGACATAGTTACGTTTACATTTCCAGTCACACCACCAAAGACTAATTGTTTTTCAAGTTTTATTTCGGATGGTTTCAAAGTTGGCGACACGATAGTTATTGAAGGAACTACATTAAATGATGGTACTTATACCATTGCAGCAATAACAGATACTATTATAACAACAGTTGAACCATTAGTAAGCGAAACAGTTACAAGCGGCACGATATACGGATATACACCGATAACAGCTATTGACTTTTATTACAATATCATAGAAAATAACGACCTTGCTGATTATAAAAGCCGTTATGATACAGCAGCCAGCAACCGCTACAACTGCGACACTGTATCAATAGGTATGGGAATTACAGAGATGATTCCAGTAGGCAGCTCAAGAGGATGGGTTAATGATGACGGCACATCAGGCACAGGGGCAACGATACAAGGAACAGCATACCCATATACAGCCGATTATGTACAGAGATTTAGGATATATCATACTTTTTTCATAACGCCTTTATTTTTAGCGAATTGGAAAAAGAATTTAGATACAATAAGCAACCCTATTAATTTTTATTCTGATTTTGAAAGCTTAAAATATATTTGCAAAATTGAAGCAAAGTTTGACAACTTGCAGACCACACCATCCCATACAGGCGACTTTATTCCCGAACTGAAAAAAGGCAATGTAGGTTTTTTCAATGAGTTTGTGAATGGTTTTCACGCTAATTACACACTCAAAAGCATTTCATTTACCGATGTGATTACAGCCGCCTCAGTTGATAACTTGCAATATGGTCGTGAAACAGATGTAGATATACGTATTACTTCCACACATAGTGTATTTTCGGCAGGTTGTAAGGTTGTATTGAATAATCTGTATGCCCCTCTTGATACAACGGATTACACAGATACAGGCACCGATGTTATGATAGAGAATTATCGTTTTGATAGGATACTATTAACCGAAGGTGCAGCCGCAACGGATGGGGAGCAGTTTGGTACAGATATGCAGAGCATAACAGATGCACAAGCGACATTAATAGGTGCTGATGAGCTTAAGATTACTTTTCGATGTTCACTTGCAACGGCTTTTAGCACGTTTATTGCTGGAAAAGATACATACAACAGGAATTATATATTATTTGCCACGCCACAGGACATAGATGTTATAACTACAACAGACTTTGATAGAAATGCTGTTTTGTGCGACTTTGGGACGTTTACCACAGATGAAAGGCGGTTATCTCTATGGAGTATATTTTGCCGTACGGCTTATGGGGCTTTGTATAATTGGTATGCGGCAACGAATGTTAAAGAGATTACAAGCAACGCAACGTGGGGAGTGCCGAGTGATGATGACTGGACTACACTCGATACATATTTAGGCGGTAGCACTGTTTCAGGCGGCAAACTCAAAGAAGCTGGTACAACACATTGGAAAAGCCCAAACACAGGGGCAACAAATGCTGTTAACTTTTCGGCGGTTGCTGGCGGTGGACGTTACCTTAATGGAGTTTTCTATAATATTACAGAGAATGGCGGTTATTGGAGTATTACAGAATATGACAGAAGCGAAATATACATACGATATATGGATGATGGAGATGCTGTATTATTCAGGGACCACTACAATAAGGAATATGGCTTTAGTGTAAGACTTGTTCGTGTAGCCACAGTAGCAGAGCAAGCACTTCCCGACGGCACATACCTCGATATGTACACAGGCAACGATGGAAAAAAATACAAAACTGTTAAGATAGGCACACAAGTATGGACGGCTGAAAATCTTAATGAAACAAAGTACAGGACAGGGGCAGCCATACCCAATATAACTGATAATGCTACATGGGCAGCAGATACAACTGGTGCTTATTGTTATTATAATAATGTAACTCAATATGGTATAAGTTGTAATAATGTACTATTCTATGAATATCCGAACCTTATTGAAGGCAAAGAGGGTTACACAGATTATAAGGGCTTTAGTAACGACCTTGTTTTGGCACGTGCTTTCTTTCAACTTGAGAGCTTATATAATGCACAATTACAATCATTAAGCGTTAAGATAGAAGCAGAAAAGGCAGGTGAAGATAATATCGTATTGGAGCAACACGATTTTAACTTATCAGCTTTTCCATTAACAGACGAATTAATACAGGAGATTTCAATACAGGAAGCGACTAACTTCGATGTTCGTTCAGGTAGTGACTTCGAGTATTACACAATAGACAGAGCCGAGAGCGAAGATTACGATAACTATATTGTATATCTATTACAATACCCATTCAGAGTAAGATATGAGACGTGGATTGATTTAATTTCAAAAGCATTTCCAAACGGCACACAAGACTGGTCATATTATCAGGAACAAGGGTGGGAAATTAAGTTTAACGTTTATGCTTCAGTTAAAGACCACAATACCGATTTTGTTACCGATTTCAAACACCAGGCTGACCTTGCTCTGTATTCGTTCGACAGTACAGCGACGGCAATAACATGCGTCATTAAGACTTATAACAACACAGGTACTACTGAAACCGATGGGCTTATACTGAACAGCGAAAATACATTTATTTTAGCCACATTCACAATGGCAGACACAACAGTGCCAGCGGGATATGATGATTGGTATGGCTACCTTGCTATTGACAGCCCAGAAATTGGCGGCATATATTATAACCGCTATGCCAGCACAGAGGAAGCGGCTGAAACTAATGCAATATGGGCAACGGATGCAACATTAACAGTGGTAGATGGTACAACGATAACGCTATCAGCTTCGATTGATTATACCAAATTAAAAGAATTGTCAGCGGGTAAATATCCCCTGAAACAACTTGCACTTTATGCACGAATTGGACTAAAAGTATAAGCAATGGCAGACACATACGTTACATATAATTTAGATTTCACACCACATTCATTAAGAGGTGTTGCTGGGCAAGAGATATATTTAGGAATTGGCAACTTAACAGGAAGCACAACAGGTATAGTTATCAACTTCCCTGAGGTTGTGCCAGTATTACCAGCATATCCCATAGAACAACAGATTGTACAACTATTAGGATTAGTGCCCTTAAAGCCATGCACAGATTATGAATGTCGCAGTTATGGGGCCTATGAGTATATTAATAAAGTATTCGGACACTTAACTGATACAGATGTTTACTTCAATGATAGTAATACATTTATGATTAGCTTCCCTGCATGGTATAGCTTAGCATATACCACGACAATAACATTACAGGAACTTGTCGGCACTGTTTGGACTGATGTAATAGACCTTAACGATAATACCTATGGAACTTACATTCCTTACAACACCTATGCAGACCAGCCGCAGTACATGGGCTATATAATATCATGGCGAAACGTCCTTAACTTGCACGGCGAAGGAATATACCGCATACAGTTTACCATCGTAGGTGGGCATATTGACGCATGTGCAGCATCAGAGCCGTTTTGTTTAGAAGAATACAGTTGTGAAAGGGCTGCCAATACGGTTAAGTTTGAGATAACATTAACAAATGGTACAGTTGGACACGCCACTAACCCAGCTATATTATACGATATTTGCGGACTTACCTATACGGATAGTATTCGTTTTGAGGGCTTTTTTGGGTACGAAAGAGCCGATTTTGAGCGAAAAAATGTTGAATATAATAACGGCATTATTTATAAAATTCGTGATGAGGTAGTTAAGAAATTTGACTTACAAACAAACAGATTACCGAAATGGCTGCATGATACTTTTAAGGCATACGCTTTGATGGCTGATACCTTGCTTGTGAGCGATTATAACTACAACAACCCTGATTACTCAATAAAGCGGAAAGGAATTATATGTGATGGTGGCTATGAACCGCAATGGCAACAATTCAGCAGATGGGCAAAAGTGAGAGTTACATTTAAGGAAAATCAACAAAACTTAATAAGACGCAGGTGCTGCGACATGAAAAGACCATTAGATTAATATGAGAATATTATTAAAATTTCCAACAAGAGAACGCCCGAAAAAAGCCATTAAAATTATACAGCAATATATCGAAATGGCACACGATAATAATAATATCATATATTTGATTAGCATTGATACTGATGATATATATATGAATAATAAATATGTTGTTGATACATTAGAAGCATTGCACGAAAATGTCATTTGTATATGCGACAAAAGCCGTAATAAAGTCCATGCTTATAATAGAGATATTGAACTTATTGATGATTGGGATATAGTCGTTGGCGCCTCAGATGATATGGTATGTGTCAAAAATGGTTGGGATAAAGTAATACGGAAAGATATGAAAAAAACATATCCAGATACAGACGGCATACTACATTATAATGATGGTTTTGTTGGTTCGAAATTAATAACACTCCCTATTTTAGGGCGAAAATATTACGATAGATTCGGGTATGTGTATCATAAGTCTTATGTGTCGCTATGGTGTGATAATGAACAAATGGAAGTTGCAAGGCGTTTGAAAAAAATAACTTATTTCAAAGAAGTGTTATTCAAACATGAACATTTCAGCAACATGAAAAACGTAAAACGAGATGCTTTGATTTGCAAAACTGAAAGTTTTTTTTATATGGATAAAAGAAATTATAATAAGAGATTAAGAAAAAATTTTGATTTAAAATAATATTATGAATAACAATAAATGTATCTTATCAATTCAAATCCCAACAGTTGTAGGGCGTGAAATGCTTTTTGATAAATTATATAAAGAAGTTCAAAAGCAAGCCAAGCCGTTTAAGAATGATGTAGAAGTTATTTTTTTGAAAGACAATAAAGAATTTAGTATAGGTGCAAAAAGGCAAAAGCTGTATGAAATGTCAAAAGGATATTATTCATGGCAGATTGACGATGATGACTGGATACACCCCGAAGCAATTTATATGATTATGCAGGCGCTAAAAGAAACACCAGACTGCATTACATTCAAAGAAAAATGTTTTATAAATGGCAGAGAAGAAAGCAGTCTATTTACACTTGCATATAAGGAATGGTGCGAAAATACAGGCGGCTTTGAGCATATTAGAACTCCGTTTCATAAGACGCCGATACTCACAAAGCTATGTCTGAAAGCCGGGGTTAAGGATATGCGTTACGGCGAGGACCATCAGTTTGCAAAAGATATTTATCCTTTGCTGAAAAAAGAAGCGTATATTGATGAATATTTGTATATTTACAGATATAAATATGAAGACAGCCAAAAAAAATACGGCATTAAAGAAAATGAAATTAAAAATCAAAAATAATGGAAGTATTAAAAGTTACATCAGGAACAGGGCTATGTAGTTGTCTGACAGTTCGGGTACATGACGCCGTTGCTTATTATGATAAGTATGAATATTATCCTGAAAAAATAGATAGCTCACAGCAATTCGGGTTATATTGCGACTTTCCAAAGCAAAATATTTCTAAAATACTAATGAATGAATATACTAAGCGAGAGGATATGCCATATTTACCATTTAATCATGGCTGGCAATATGGTTGGTATGACGAAATACACATAGAAAAGTTAAGCAAACTGGCATTGACTATATGTCCTATTTCGCAAGCTGTTGGTAATAAGTCCTATGATTTTATTCAAAGAATGACAAACCGAACCGCTGTACTTTACAGGGGCAACGATAAAGTTAAAGAAATACCGGCAGCACCTTATAAGGCAATGATAGAAATGGCACTTGTTAGCGGCTCTGATAAATTCATTGTTCAAACTGATGAAATAGAATTTTACGAAACATTTAAAAATGTGTTCCCAGATACGATACGTTTTGAAGAACTTGGAATGATAAATCAGAATTTTGACAGTTATTACCTGCCAAAAATAGGGGCCAAAGCTGATTTTGCAATAAACTTTTTAGCTGCATTAAGAGCTATTGCACACGCTGGAAAATTAATAACAATAACAGGCAATACAGGATTGTGGACGATGATTTTTAGGGGGCATACTAAAAATGTATGGCAGTTCAATGGTAATTATAATTCATGGAAAAAATTAAACTAATGGAAACAAAAACGATACAGGATTACAGCCAATGCGGAGAACAACTGCACCTTTTAAATTATTTTGGTGAAATAAAAGGCACGTTTATGGATATTGGGGCAAACGATGGTAAGACATTCAGTAACAGCTACGCACTTGCTTTACTGGGGTGGCATGGGGTATGTGTGGAACCAACAGACAGGGCTTTTAATGCTTTAAGCGAGCTTTATAAAAACAATAAAAATGTACAATGCCTGCAGTATTGTATTGGGGATAAAAATGAGATTGTTGATTTCTGGGAGCCACACGATACGCTTGTGGCAACAACTAACAAAAGTGAAACACATAAATGGGAAAGGGGATTAGGGTTTGTTTATGAAAAGTTTAAAAAAGAGATGATAACAGTTGAGGTACTTTTGCAAAAAACTAAGTATAAGCAATTTGATTTTATTAACATTGATGTTGAGGGCAACGATTTTCAAATACTTAAACAGTTTGATTTGAGGGAAACAAAAGCCGTTTGCATTGAAGTAAATGAAGACCCAAGAAAAAAATATATTGAATATATGAAAGAAAAAGGATTTTTTCTATTAAAAGATACTAATATTAACCTTATTTTTGCAAAATGAAGTGGAGTATATTAATATGTTCAATACCAAAGCGTAAAGAGATGTTAAACGCTTTGCTTAATGAACTTTACAGGCAAATTCAGGAGCGAGAGTTAAGCAATGAAATAGAGATATTATGGTTGTCAGATGAAGCCGATGTACCACGCATGAGCATAGGGTTGAAACGGCAAGCATTATTAGACCAAGCGAAAGGCGAATATACCTGTTTTATTGATGATGATGACTGGGTAAGCCCTGACTATATTCGTAAGATTTGGGATTGCTTACGGAAAAATCCAGATGTAATAGGTATTACAGGAATTATCACGATTAATGGCAAGCAAAAGACGGCCAGAAAGTTCATTCACTCACGAAAATATAAATCATATTTTCAACAAAACCTTACATATTACCGCCCTCCGAACCACCTTAACCCCATGAGGCGAAGTATTGCCTTAATGGTTGAATTTTCAGATACATCACACGGCGAAGATACTGAATGGGCAATGACATTATGTAAGTTGAATCCGTATAATACTGAGTTGCTTATTAATGAACCAGTTTATTTTTATCAATATATTTTCAAACCTATTCACGTATGAAAAAGGGAGTTTTATTGTTGGCATTGAAACACGCATATTACGGCAATTACGCCGCACAGTTAGCGGCTTCGATAAAATTCACTGCCCCAGATATTCCTATTGCTATATTACATGATGATGTTGGCATAAGACATCTCACGCCGGCACGTAAGGCGTTATTTTCGCATATCATTAAGATTGACGAAAAGCTGATGTACTGCAATGGCAGGCAACAGACGCTCAGGGCAAAGACATATATTTATGATCTTACGCCTTTTGACACAACAATATTTCTCGATGCCGATATGCTCTGGTTACCCAGAAAGCCCATAACTGAGTTATTCGACAGCTTGCAGGCATACGATTTCACAATGGCAAACAGAGGGGCAACCTGCATTACACAAGCAACAGATAGATTCATAAACTGGGCAAAACCGAAAGATATTATTGAGCATTATGGTTACGGCATGCTTTATAACTTATCAAGTGAGTTTATTTATTTTCGCAAATCTAAGGAAGCCGAAAAATTATTCACAGCGGCAAAAGAAGCATACGACACAATGAAAGTTAATTGTATGATGTTTGCTGGAGGCATTCCAGATGAGATGGCTTTTACAGTTGCTATGCTTCAGACAGGTATTTATCCCCACACAGCACCATTCACGCCTTGTTATTGGGAACAGTTTATGAATAAAAACTTAGCACCAACGATTATGTATAAGCAGTATTATGCTTATTCATTAGGGGGAGCAATTCAGAGTAAAAGAATCAAAACATTTCACGATAATTTGGCAAATTTCTATTGCAATAAAATGAACATAGGGCGGTACTTTCCGTTACAAAGCAAAAGGTCATGGCTGCCCGAAAGAGTTAATATTTAATAATAAAAATAATGATAACAACAGAATTTATTTCAGCGTATTTTCAAGGAAAGCGAAGTGAACATTATGAGAAAGCAGTTGACATATACAATCATATTTCGTTTCATTTCGATGGTTATTTTCGCAGGGCTAACGAAAATATTTTGCTTATGGAAGAAGAAAACCCATACTTCACACGATTGATTGATATGCGGCGACCATCTGAGAGCGACATTATACGCAATTACAGGCGTGATGTATATCTCCCTAAGACAAAAGCACCTTGTGAAAAAGTGGCGAACAGTTTAAAAAAAATCGTAAAATCTCAAGACTGGTGCATTGATTACAGCCATTCAGAGCAGCCCCCACGACTGCCAGAAAATGAAACCTTACAATATTATTGTGAAAAAGAATACCCTTATTTTGGTTGCGTTGAAGCATGGGCTTATATGTTTGGACTTAATAATATGCTGAAAGACCCGAATGCTATATGTATGGTATTGCCAACCAACATAAATAAAAAGGGTAATGAGTTTTACAAACCTTATTCATACATAATACCAACGAAGCAAGTATTAGATTTTGCTGAAAATGAATATTGTGTATATGTGGAAAAAGATTTTCAAAAAACCAGAATTATTAAGGTGCTTACAACTGTTGGGCTATATGCCTGTACGAAAAATAATGATACAATCATTATTACAGATATAGTAATACACAATATAGGTAAACTACCAGCATGGAAGCTTGGCGGCATACCGATAGAAATTCAAGAAAAACAAACTCTTTTTGACAGTTTCATAAGTGGTATGCTTCCAGACCTTGACGCCGCTGCTCAAGATGTATCAGACTTTCAAGCTGAGAAAGTGCAGCATGTATTTAGCACCATGTGGTATTTCTCAGGGCAGGAATGTAATAACTGTCATGGGACAGGGAAAGTACAGAAACAAGGTAAGCAGACAGTATGCCCTACATGCGAGGGTGTCGGAGCGCTTCGTAAATCGCCGTATAAGGATATGATGATTAAGCAGCCCGATAAGCTTTCATCTGATATTGCTATGCCTACCCCGCCAGCAGGGTATATAACCAAACCCACAGAAATGGTAAAGATAATGGAAGGCATTATAGAGAATGATATTTATAATGCTTTGAGTGCCATCAACTTTGAATTTTTAGCCGATACACCGCTTAACCAGTCTGGGAAAGCCAAAGAAGTTGACAGGGATGAGCTTAACACATTTGTATATAGTGTGGCTTATAATTTTGTAGAAAATATTATTAAGCCAGTATATTATTTCATTGCTGAATGGAGGTATAAGGACTTTATTGGCAACCCAGAAATAAGAAAAAAAATGATGCCAACGATACCGATACCTGAGCGGTTTGAGGTGCTTACGGAAAGCATCGTATCTGAACAGTTGAGCAAGGCATACGAAAAAGGTTTTTCAACGGAGGCAATTATAAATCTCGAAATAGACTATATGAACAAACGATTTAACAACAGCCCTGAGATACTTGAACGTATGACAGTTAAGAGGACTCTTGACCCTCTTTTTGGGAAAAAGCCAGATGAAAAGCAAGCATTGCAAATTACAGGAAGTGTACCAGAAAAGGACTTTATTATTAGCACGTATATTGATAATTTTTTAACAAGGGCAATAATAGAAAACGATAAATTTCTTACCCTGGACTATGCCGAACAAATGAAAAAGATTAATCAATATGCTGAAGAAAAAATTAAGGAAACAAAAGCCAGCGAAAAGGTAAATGAAAAAATAAAAGAGTATGATAAGAATGGTAATGCTATTAAAGAAGAAATGAATGAAGAATAAGCTATGTCGAATGATACAAAGCAGATAGAAAAAATTGTAATGACTATTGAGGATATAGTTACTCAATATGGTAGGCAATTAGAACCAATACAGAAAAACCTTTATAAGAAAGCACTTGTTCTATTAAAGGACATATCTGTTGACGCTTCGGGCAATATTAAGCAGACTGTCGAAAATTATAAATTAATTTCAAAGGTTAAAAATCTTTTCAAAAGTGAGTTAAGCTCGGATAAATATCTTAGGCAAATAGCAATGGTTAATAAGCATTTTGCTGAAATAACTCAAATACAACAAGCATATTTTTTCAGTATGTTCAAATCCTTCAAACCTTCGGCAGTTATGAAAGAGATACAGAAGCAGGCAGTATTGGCAACAGTTGACAGCTTAACAGAAGCAGGTATTAATGAAGTTTTAATAAATAAGGCAACGAAAATAATAACCAAAAATATACAGTCTGGGAATAGCTTTGCCGAGATGACCGAGGAACTGGAAAAATTCATAAAAGGCAATGATAAAGTAGATGGTAAGCTGGTGAGTTACTCAAAGCAGATAATCACTGACGCAATGACGCAATATTCTGGGCAACTGAATAAGATTATAACAGATGATTTGGGCTTGCAATGGTATGAGTTCGCAGGCGGGTTAATGAGAGATAGTCGCCCCATGTGTCGAGAGCTTGTGAAAAAAACATATATTCACAAAAGCGAGATAACAGGTATATGTAATGGTATTGTAGACGGGAAAGAAGTAAGCACACAAGGTTTTATCGATGGTACGGATAAAGATAATTTCATAGTATATCGTTGTGGCTATAACTGTCAGCACCTTGTTGTACCTATAAGCGAGGAGTTTGTGCCGAAAGAGATTAGAGAAAAAATTAATGGGAGTGAGCCGATTGAGCCGAAAAATGAGCCTGCAAAAAATTAAACAAATTATTTTCAAATCGTTTGCGAATACGCTCTTGTTCAGGATAATTCCAATTATACGCAATACCGCTTACATTATTTAAGTCAATTACAAAAAACTCATCAGTATTCACATCCCGAAGCACGTCAATCTCGCCACAATCGAATCCGAACTTTTTACACTTATACTCAATTTCATTGCGTTTTTTTTTAGGTATGCAATTTAATTGCATTTCAACCCAGTTGTACTCTTTTCGACTAAACTCGCCACCAAAACGCCTTTTAATGCAAATAAAAGAAATTGCACCAAAATAAAAAATACGGTAATCGGTAAACATACCATCTTCAAAAGTATCAATATGCCTAAGATATATTGAATTATTATCTTTCGTTTTAAGCGGGCAATTTACTAATATTTCATCCTTGCTACATTGCCCATCACCTTTTTTCACTGCCTTACCTACATAAGTAAACGGGTCGATAATAAGATTATCAAAAATAGTATTGATACGAGTTTTCGTAATATCGTAACAGCCAGCATTTATGGCATTTGGTATTTCAATTTTCGGTGCAACAGTTTTATGATAACTCCAATAAAAACAAATATCATACGGCTTTGTGGGATCATTGTGAAATTCAACATTTATGTTTCGCAAATGCTGAAATAGTTTGCAGTCCTGATTAAGAGGGTCGGGATAAAATAATATTGTCATATCGTTATGGCTTTTAAATATAATTCAAACAAATCCTTTTCAGTTCGAACATCCTTACATTTTTCTTTTGCAAAAATATAATTTGTATGTTGCTCATTGAGATAATGAGTACCCCAGTTTTTGGGCATACCATTAAGCCATGCACGTTGTCGCCGTTCAAGTATTTCAGCTCGCCGCTCAGGTGTATTCCAACAATGGCTTTCAAATATAGCACCTTTTGAAAAATATACACGAGGGTCTGGCAAATGTAATCTATCTGGGGTGATAGTTGCCGCAGGGTGATATTGTGCAATAAGCGAACCAGTGAAAGTTAATTGATAATGAAAATTATTTGCAAAAGGGTTAATGAAAGTCATTTCTTCACCTGTATTTTGGAAAGTATATTGTGAAAGTGCAATCATATTATACCCTTCATTTTCGGCTTGCATACATTCTTTTATTATGCCATTTTCAAAAATAGGAAAGGCGTCCATGCCAAGATATATAAACCAATCTGGCTTAATTATATGCAATATATTTTGCATTTCACTTAATAATTTTCTCAAATCAAAACAATTATTTGTATCGATTTGAGAAAATGCTATTTTATTTTTTTCGCAAAATTCGACAGTACCATCTGTTGACATATTATCAATTATAATAGGAAATACGCCTTGTTGCTGGCAATATCTGTATTTCACTTGGAGCATTGGAAGCTCGTTGTACGAATTCATTAAAAATATTATATTCATATTATATATTTTTTTTCACAAATGCAGCATTATTTTCTTTAGCAAACCTGTACTCAGATATTATTTTATTTACAAGTTTTTCAATAGTGATACGCTTACCAGCATGGCGGTAATTGTATTTCACTTCATCAAAATAGTCGCAGTTCTCTACTGTAAAAGTGATTGTATGAGTACAGCAAGCAGGGCAAAGGGATTTTGTTTTTGGCATGGCTTAGATTTTTAAAGTTAATTTTTTTACTATAAAAATAGTAAAAATAATTTAATACACAACTTTTTTATTTTTTTTTAGTATATTTTTACATAAAAATTTTTGTTTCAATGGAAAAATATAAAGTATTTCTAACAACAGGGCAGGTTTTTTTCACACCTGAAGCAAATTTGCCAACAGTACAAAGAATATATGAAGGGAAGATATTACGTATCGAACCGCCTGAAGAAAAAAAAACTTTGCAATCATTACCAGCACAACCACAAAAAAACGAAAGTGTTGCGGTCGGTGAAGTGAATGCTGATGAGGCGAAAGAGGTAACCGAACAGCCCAAACCTGAGCCGCCTAAGCCACAGGCACCAATTCAGCCCAAGCTGCCCGAACATGAAGACGCAAAGAAAAAAGCTGATTACACAAAAAGCAACAGCCGATTAAAGTCGGTTAATAAACGAAAACCAACCAAAACCAAATAAATATGACTATTGGAGATTTTCTCAACAATTTGGCAAAAATGGCAGGTATTCCAGCCAGTGAGCCAGCACTTGTCAGCTTTCTTTCAAAAGCTGAAATCGCTACGGCAACAATAGATGATACTATTGCTGCAAAAATAAATGGTATATTGCTTACTCTTGAAAGTGCAAAGCAAAATCCTGAATTGAAATCCTATTACACTGCACAAGCTTTGAATGGTCTTGATTCTTATATTAAAGAAATATCTGAAGAATTCCAGTTACCAGACGAAATTAAAGCAGAGTTGACAAATGAAAAAAGCTCTTATAAAAGGGCGGGTTTGTTGGCTCGCAAAGTCAAAGAATTGGAAAGCAAAAGGGTACAAGCCACAAGCGGCGACAAAGACAAGCTTACACAACAGATTAATGAGTTGAACGCTAAGATAGCAGAAATTCAAAACAAATCAACTAATGACATTAATCAGCTTGTCGAAAAGCACAAAGCAGACCGCATACAATGGGAACTTAACTCAATTTATAACGGATATAATTATGCAATGCCACTATCTAAGGAAGCTAATACCAAGCTCGCACATAATTTATTAATGGAAGCTCTCGAAATCAACAAACTGAAACTTGAAAATGTAGATAATTCTGTACGCTTGCTAACTAATGAAGGTACTGAATACTATAAGGACAATCAGAAAATTTCTTTAAAGGACTTCGTTGATAAAACACTTGTAGGGCATAAGGTTATAGTTATTGATGGGCAACAGGAACAACACAAAAATCAACAAAGGCAAACAGTTATACCTCAAACAAACAAAAACAGCAAATTTATCAATGCCATTGATGCTGAGCTTGCCGCCAGTCAAAACGAATAGCCAAAAATAAACTTTTTTAATTTTATTTTAAAATGGCAGTAACACTTAATCAGGGCTTTCGCCCTTATCTATTAAACCACTTACGCTCAATAGTTGGAGTTGATAATACTCCACAGTATAAGATTGAGCCAGTTGGTTTTCTTAATTTACTAAGTTCACAATCTAAGCCCACTATATTACGTTTAGATAATTCAGCGGGTCATCAAAACACAGTTCAAATAAAATACAAGCAACGTTATACTGTTGATTTCACCGACACAGCTCCGAGCTGCGACAATACCAACGTGCCTGCATACAGGGAAATGCCTATTAACCTTGACAGCTTCCGACAAATTGCAATTCATATCGAAGACGAAACACTTGCACAATATGAAGACGATGCTACACGAATGATACGTACTGGCTCGCCAGCAACACCATTAATGAACGAGTTTATCGAAGAAGTTATGAATGCTGCAAGTGCTTTACTCGAAGGTGTTAACCTCGACTTAATGACTATTGCAGTTGCTAATATTGGTGTTAACCGAAGGACTGGTAATAATGCCGCTGCTGCTCTCAATCTTAATCGTAATAGTGCTACCGACAACCTTACCGATGGCCTTACTCTCTTATTGAGCGATTATAAGATTAACGGCGGTATTGGTACGCCTCAAATCTTTGGTTCGGGCTTGTTTTATAACTTTATGCTTCAACAGGCAAGCAAGTCAGCAGACCAGACCGGGTTCGATACTTCTGTAATGGCAGCAGGCGTTAAGTTTTATCACGATTTGCAAGCTGCAAACATTCTCGGAGCTAATGAGATTGTCGTTTGTCAGCCAAATTCTTTACAGTGGGTTGAATATCTGCAATACAAGGGTTTCAAAGCTGGAGTAAAACCTGGGGCTTCTGAATTCTTTACGATTATGCTGCCTTTCCAAAATGGTGCTGATGTAATACCTATCGAATTTGACGTTCAACTACGTTACAATGATTGTGCTGAAACTTTCACCGATGCTTATTACGGCACACCATTAACTTTACAAAAAGGATACAACCTTATTTTAAGCAAAAAATCGGGGTTATTCACAATACCCGCCGATGCTTATAGGGCAACTGACCCTCTGTTTGGCAATCGTGGAACTCTCAACTATACTGTTACAAACACCTGCGACAACTGTCAATAATCTACTTTCTAATAAGGGGGCAACTCGCCCCCTTATAAATATTGTGGGATAGAGCAGTGGCAGCTCGCAAGGTTCATATCCTTGAGGTCGCAGGTTCAATTCCTGCTCCCGCAACAACAATAATAATAATATGAATTGCTTAGAAGATTATATCGGACTTAATCATTGTTCAGTATTGACAACCCCTGAAAGTGGTTTATATCTTAACGACCTGCCAGGCGTTGAAATTGCTAATATTGACGCTATTGCTAACAGTGAGCAGAGTACTTTCGTTGGTGTATGGGAAGAAATACAGAAAAGAGCGTTAGCACGTTTCAAAACTGATGTAATTGCAGAGTTCGGAAAGAGGTATCGTTTGCGGCAGGTGCAGCAAACTGTTAATATGGAAAAGATAATTGACACTAATACTATTACAGCAGCAGCAGCACAATGGCGTGGGTATATTATAGAACTCAATAGAGAAAATGATGATTATGTGTATAGTAATATGCAAGTGTTGGCAGTTCAATATCTATATCTATATCTTGGAGGTATAGGTAATATCCCTATACGTATTTTCGACCTCGAAACAGGGGAGGCATTATACAGTTCAACATTATCTGGTGTGGCTGGGTGGAATACAATATTAGTTAATCGATTATTTATAGGCAGGCGTTTTTTTCTATGCTATGACGCAACTGCTGTTAATAGTGTTGAGCTCGACATTACGAAATTTCACCTTGATAATGTGGCATATTTCAATCAGGATTGGTATCATACTTATTGGAATTGTACAGGGTCTATAAGTCGTATGAGAGGTGCATATTCACCTAATACAAGCACAGTAACGGCAATTACAGAAAGTAATAATACTTATGGTTTTTCTGGTATATGGAGTGTGAAATGTGCTTATGACTCCGTTGTATGCTACAATAAGGAGTTGTTTGCTCAAGCATTATTATATTGTCTCGGCTCTGAACTTATGACAGAGCGTATCAATTCAAGTCGTATTAATCGCTGGACTACAGTAGATAAGCCGAAAGCTATTGAGCTACGAAAATATTTTGAGGCAAAATATAAAGGCGGTGTATATGATGATATTACATTTGAGGGTGAATTATGCTTGGCTATATATGGTATTGACTTGAATAAGTATGATGCCTGTTTACAATGTGATAATATTATTGTATTTCGGGAGGCGAAATTATGAAATACGAAAGCAATATTAAGGATATCATTAATAAGATTACTGCCGTTTGCGTAAAGCTTGGCGGACAGCAAGCCGATACAGCTATGAGAGAGATTGCAACAAGCTTAAGAGGTTCTAATCTTAATAGAGTATTTCGTGATGGGTTAAATGTTAATGAAACTAAGATTGGTAATTATTCTAAAGGATACATACAGATAAGAAAAGAGGCAGGGTATGAAGATAATAGTAAAGTTATTTTGAAATTCACAGGTAAAATGATGCGTGAGTTACGAATGCAGCAAATTAATGATATGTGGGTAATTGGTTTCCCTAAGAATTATGATAGTAGAAATTCATATCGAGATTTAATTGATAAATTTCAAAGTAAATATGGTGGTATCATCTGGGGAATATCCACAACTGAAGAAAAAAAGGTGCAGGATATTATTAATCGTATAATGAAAATACAAGCGTAATGCCAAAAATATCAGAAATATCAACCATAATAAACACATCATTAAAGGAAAATGTTTTCAATACATCCCGCTTTCAGAGTGCTGTATATTATGGAATTGCTGACCTTGTGAAAGAAAATATTAATGATACAGTTACAACGAAGCCCTGTATCATTGCGAATGATGGCGAATGTACCAGCGTTATTATTGATGATACATATCCCATGCAAATATACCACCGCATTATGTCGCTTTCATTTGAACAATCAACAGAGGATAATTACGGCGAGCCAGTACGAATGATTAAGGAAACGGCAACAATGTCGTTGGTGTTAATTGCAGACCGCAACCGCTTGCAAATGGACGCTGAAAACATTGTATCAGCTATTGCGGCAAACTTACCGCCAACACTAACAGCGGCAGAGCTTGCGACACTCGGATTATCGAGTTGTCAGATATATGCCACAGGTGAGGCGGTTATTGATAGTGAAGTTATATTCAATCGTGAATATCGAAATATAGAATATTTGTTCAAACCCAACGCTGCTATGTTCAGCATTAATTATTTAATTGAAATGGAGTTTAGCAAGTCATGTTTTGATATTTGCGAATAACTTGGTTGGTTTTGGCTCTTTTCGAGCAATAATTTCAATTTGAATAAAAAATAATAATACTATGTCAATCTATTATCCAGGATGTGCCGAAACTATCGTGCCTCCTATATGTAGCGATTGCCCTGAAAAGGAGCTTGCGGGGATACGTTCGCTTTTTTTTCAAAAAAAATCGTACAGCTTTACAGATATTACTGACCCTGCCGAGTGGGCAACAGCGATATGCAATGAAGATGTTATCGTATTTCCTTACACTCGTGGTTCTTTAGAGATTGCTGAACAGCTTTCCGCTGGCTTTGGCGATACACTTGAAGACCTCGACAGTTACGAATTTACTCTTAATGTTTTTGAACCAAACTTTGCTGATAATTGCGGTTTTTGGAATACCATTAAAAACAGTAAAAAATACAAGGTAGGTTATCGTACCGAAACAAAAGTATATGTATCAGATAACACCGCATTAATAGTTCCGAAAGCACCTATTGCTGAGGACTTGAAGGCAAAAGTCATTTGGAACATTATGATTAAGTTTACTCAGGAAAATATCCCATGCCCTGTAGATATGCCTGTTGGTGTTTTTGATAAATGTATAGCATGCGCATAAACGGATTGCCCGTTGTTTTTTAGCGGGCAGCCGTTTTTTTTCTTATTATCATGGGAAAGCTATGTAATACAGAGCCGACACTTGACTGTCTTACGTGTTACGAAACAACGAAGCAGTCGCCTTGTGTAGCAACGCTGTTATTTGATTTAGATTTGACAGTTGGTGTATCTTATTATCTTTGGGTAGTAGATAAGTTCTATAATGTATATCGTGAACAAGTTACAGTAACGGCAGGTGGCATTATAACGCCAAACCTTGCTAATTACCCCGATAGTTTTTTTAACGAAAATGCAGGATATTTCTGGTGCTACCTCACAACAGATATAGCAGGATTGAATAAAGTAACTTTCACTCTTGCAGGAACTTCTTATAAGTGTTTTATTTTTAATATTGCATAAAAATGGCAGGACAGGCAAAGGTATATTTCTACGTTGCAAACGACACAACCGCTTTCGGTATTGCTTTACAGGAATATTCGCTTGTTTATGACAGAGCAAAGAATGAACTATGGAGTATTGACGTTGCTGCAGGCGCTACGGATACGCTTGCAGGCATTACAAAAACACAGGTAAATACAGGCGGGGGGGGCAGCTCATTATGGGAAAATGAAGATGCTACACATATAAAACCCAAAAACACTAAGAAAGTAAATATTGCCCATATTGACCCGACAGCTTCGGCCGCTGATACACCTGTCGATACAGATTATTTCGGGTTTTGGAGGGGTGCTTATACGTGGTATAAGGTTACGTTGGCAAATCTGAAAACGGCTTTAGGACTTGCTATTACAGCAGGAAAAACATTAACCGTTACCGATAATACCACCCTTAACGGCGGTACTCACTCAGGGACTAATACAGGCGACCAAGACTTATCAGGACTTGCAGAAGATGACTTAAACAATATTGATATATCAGGGCTTGACGAAGAAACAACGCCAGATGATGATGATTTGCTTGTATTACAGAAAGACAGTGATGGTAGTATTAAGAAAGTAAAGAAA